>Ga0190270_10001144_pt1 | contig 12179 bp, 10 predicted proteins | sample Popmic320T_FD_133748 | JGI IMG/M metagenome (GOLD analysis project Ga0190270, IMG submission 133748) | Populus adjacent soil microbial communities from riparian zone of Weber River, Utah, USA - 320 T | ecosystem: Environmental > Terrestrial > Soil > Riparian zone | place: USA: Utah | collected... | reverse complement strand
GGGCACAGTAGATAGGGCGCTTCAACCCAGCCGAAGGCCGAGCCAGCCATGCCGCAGAGAATTGCGGGCAGCGGACCGTTGTTTCCGCGCCATGCCGTCGTCAGACCGTCGAACACCTCGGCGAAGCGGCCGCGCGAATCCGCCGCGCCCGGACCGTTGACCGTCTCGAGCACGCGGTCATCGTCCGCGCACAGAAACAGCCGCAGGTTGCTGGTGCCCCAGTCGCCGGCGATGTAGGCGGCGGCGCTCATGGCATGTACAGGCCGCCGTTGACGTGCACGATGTTTCCCGTGATGAAGCCCGACAGTTCATTGGACGCCAGGAACAGGAATGCGCCCGCGCAGTCTGCTGCTTCGCCGATGCGGCCCAGCGGTGTTGCACCTCGCATGGCGTCCAGGCGCTCCTTGGGCGTGCGCGCATGGAACGGCGTGGCGATGGCGCCGGGCGCAACGGTGTTCACACGAATGTTATTCTTCGCGAGATCTCGCGCCAGGTGACGTGTCAGGTTGTGGACCGCCGCCTTGGCGCTGGAATACACGCTGGCACCGGCGCCACCGCCGTCGATGCCCGCCACCGAACCCACATTGATGATGTTGCCGCCCCCGCGCTTTTCGAAGTGCGGGATGGCCGCCTGCGTGGTGGCGATGATGGAACGGACATTGAGGTCGTAGACCAGGTCGAAGAGTGCATCGTCGACCTCGGTGATGGGCCGCCGTTCGCCCAGGCCGCCGGCATTGTTGATCAGCACATCCAGCGCCCCGAGTCCGGCCGCGGCTGCCTCGACGACACGACGCGCCTCGCCGCGTTTCGACAGGTCGGCGCGAACCAGCAGGGGTTTCCTGCCTTCGCGGGCGATTTCGTCTGCCAGCGCGCGCGCCTCGGACTCGTGCGAGTTGAAGTGCAGCGCCAGGTGCGCCCCCTGTGCGGCGAATGCGCGCGCCAGCGCCGCGCCAATGCCGGAGCTGGCCCCGGTAATCAGCACGGCCCTGTCTTGCAGATCTTCGATTTGGCTCATTCGCGCGATGTTACGGGGCGGCGAGCGCGCGCTCCATCGCCAGCGTGCCGTCCGGGCGCAAGAGCTTCACGACCAGGCGTAGCGGTTCCTGGGGTTTGCGCGCTGCAACCGGCCGCGTGATGGAAACCGGCGCATCGTTCACCGCCGCATCACCGCTGTCGAAAGCCCGATTTTCGGCGCCCACGAGTTGCCACATGAGGCGATATCCCCGCAACGGGATGTACGGCAATTCCGTTGGCGCCTTGGGCGTGAGCTCGACGGCGAATCCCGCTGGTGCACCCTCACGACCGGGTGACCAGGCGATTTCGAGGTGCGCGGGCTCATTGAGCTCGCGCCAGGCGAAATACGACGGCTTGCGCTGGCGATCGGGATCGACGATGCCGTGTTCGAGATATCCCTGCTCCTGTCCCGGCCAGAAATAGCGGCGCGACTTGTAGTCCTGGTAACACCAGAGAATCGCGCCGGCGATCCAGTCACGCTGCGCCAGCAGCGGCATCTGTTCGCGCAGGATGGACACGCGCATGGCGTCGGCCTCGGTGGGATTCTTCGCGAAGATCCCGGGAAAGCCGAGCTCGGAGATGATCACCATCTTGTCGGGAAACAGCCGATCGACCTTGTCGAGTGCCGGACCCAGCGCCTCGCGCGGGCCATGCCACGCACCGAAGTACTGGTTCATCATGAGAAAGTCGGCGTCATTCGCCGCCGAGTCCTGCGCGCGCGTGAGTTTTGGCAGATTGTCATCCGCCATCGTCACCGGTCGCTGCGGGTCGATGGCCTTGATGAACTCCCGCATGGTGCGAAAGAACTTGATGCCGCCAGGTGAGCCCGCGGCGCTTTCGTTGAAAACGCTCCAGGCGAACACGCTGGGGTGATTGCCGTATTGCTCGATCAAGTCGCGCATCTGCTGTTTCGCGAGCTCGAGGTATTGCGGATTCGAGAGCTGCTCCTCGCTGGCCTGCCAGATCGGAATCTCCGGAATCAGCAGGATGCCGCGACGGTCAGCAAAATCGGCGGCGCGCGTACCCGGCGCATAGTGCACCGGCCGCGTCAGCGTCATGTTGAGACTCTTCATGTCCTCCCAGTCGTGACGCAGTGTGCCCGGCGATTCGGCCAGTCCGTCCCAGGGAGAGTCGGTGTGGCGCGTCATGCCGGTGAGCCGCACACGCTGACCGTTGATCAGCAGATGCCGGTCGCGGATCTCGATGTCGCGCAGACCAAAACTGTCGGCGGCGCTGTCGAGCACCCGCTCCCCGTCCAGCAGTTCCACCGACATGCGATAGAGATAGGGATGCTCGAGGTCCCAGCGCCTGATGTTCGCGAGCGGCATGGTGAATGCCACCTCGTTGTCGCCGGCGCTGAGTTCGACCTGCTGCGAATGGCTCGCCACCGCTTCACCGCGCGGTGCGGTCACCGTGGCGCGCAGCGACACTGTTCGCCGCTCGCGGGTGGTCAGTCGCACGCGATTGCTCACCGAGGCCTGATTGCCATTGAGCGTGGAACGAATGAACTGGTTGGCGACGCGCGCCGGGCCGTGCACGTTGATCCAGACATCGCGCACCAGGCCACCGTAGGCCCACCAGTCGTACCAGGCATCCGGCGCGCCGCGCGCGCCAAAGCCGGGGATGGTGTACATGCCGGGCCGGTTGTCGACCGCGACCACGATGAGGTTGCGGTCGCGCAGGTGTTTTGAAATGTCGAAGGAGTGCGCGCTGTAGCCGCCCTCGTGGTGGCCGACCTCGACTCCGTTGATCCATACCCGCGACGTGTAGAACGCCGCGCCGAAGTGCAGCTGCGCGATGGCGTCCGCGGGTAGTTTGGGCAGGTCGAGCTTGCGGAAATACCAGCCCACACCCAGGTACTCGTAGTCGGTCCCGGCGCGATTCCAGCTGTGCGGCAGATCCACTGGGCTGGTGCCAGAGGGGGCTGTCGCCGGCCATCCTGCCACGCCGCCATCGACGCCCGCCTCCACGCGGAAGGACCAGTCGCGATTCAGGTCGATGCGGGTGGCCGCGTCCGCGGTGGCGGCCAGGAACATGGTCGCGAGCAGCAACAACCGGCGCGTGCGCATGGTCAGGCTTCTAGATTTCGTGCGGGGCGACGATGCGGCGTTCGCCGACCAGGAAGGCGTCGGCCACGAGCTGAAACGGGCGCCAGTCCACCTCGGATTCCCGGGACTCGCAAAGCGCGGCAAAACGCGCGTACAGCCGCGGATATTCACCCGCCAGGCCTTTGTCCAGGCTCACGATCTTTCCGTCGATGGCGAGACCCGCCCCGCCGCGCGACAGCGTGAGCCTGCCGCTGGTGGTCACGAGCTCGATGTCCCAGCTCTGTTCTCCCTTCTGGCGAAAATCGAACTCGGCGGCGATGGCGACTCCCGAAGTAGTGCGCAGGGCCAGCTCCGCCGCGATCGGCGCCTGCTGGTTCTCCGGGAATTCGAGCCGCGCGCGCTCGAGGCTCACCTCGTCGGTGAGCAGCCCGGTGAGCACCGACAGCGCGTTGATGCCCGGGTCGAATACTCCGAAGCCGCCCGGCTCCCAGATCCAGCGCTGCCCCGGGTGCCAGAAATGCACGTCTTCTTTCCAGACGATTTTTCCGGAAACCAGCTTGCGAGTGCGCAGCCATTCGCGCGCCGCATCGACACCGCCGGCGAAGCGCGAGTGCCAGGTCTGGAACAGCGTGCGGCCGCAACGCGACGCTTCTTCCGCGAGCAGCGCGATCTGCCTCGTGGTGGCCGTGGGCGGCTTCTCGAGCATCACGTTTTTGCCGGCGCGCAGCGCCATCAGCGCCGCATCGAAGTGCGCCTGCGGCGGCGTGCAGATGGAAACGCAGGCCAGGTCCGGCACACCCGCGAGCATGGATTCGAGATCCGTGAAGTTGGCGACGCCGTCGACCTTCGCGTTACGGCTGGCACAGGCCACGAGTTCGAAGCTTGAATTCGCGGCCAGCGCAGGAATGTGCTGGTCGCGCGCGATCTTGCCGATGCCGAGCAGGCCGGTCTTCAGCCGCATCTGGTCTCCCTACTTGCGAATCGTCGACAGATAATCCGCGGCAGGCGTCAGTTCGTTTCCCTTGCGGAAGTCGAACAGCGTGGCGTTCTCCCAGTGCGAGCCAGTGCCCCAGCGAGTCTTGCAACTCGTGGAGACCCACGCCGGCTCCCAGTACACCACGCCCACGCCGCCTATCCGCAGCGTCATCTGCACGACATCGTTCATGAAACGTTGCTGGCCACGCAGGCTCGCAGGATAGCCGCGATGCAGCGAGTCTTCACCCAGCAGGTTGGGAGCCTTGTCGCCCGCGTCCTGCAGCGTGAACGGATAGGATACTTCGACCACGATGATCGGGCGGCCGAAGCGCCTGGTCACGGACAGCAGTGCGCGTTCGGCCTGCGGCAGATCGAGGCTCGACCACTTGCGGTAGTAACTGACACCGATGTAGTCGAAATCGCGCACGCCTGCGGCTACCGCGGCCGCGAACCACGGCTCGACGTTCTCCGGTTGCGCCACGTGCAACATGACTTTCGGCGATGAACCATCGGCAGCGCGCGCCTCGCGCACGGCGCGGATGCCCGCATTCAGTATTTTGGCGTTGCGCGCCCAGTCGATGGGATCGCCCTTGGTTTCCGCACGCCTCAGCATCTGCGTGTTGATCTCGTTGCCCACCTGCACCATGTAGGGCATCAGGCCGCGCGAATTCAGCCTGGCCAGCACGTCGCGCGTGTATTCGTAGACGTGTGTGGCGAGCTTGTCCGGGTCGTCGATGTCCGCGGCCCAGGCGGCCGGAATGGTCTGCTTCTGCGGATCCGCCCAGTCGTCCGAGTAGTGAAAATCGAGCAGCACCTTCATGCCCGCGCGCTTCGAACGTTCGCTCGAACGCGTGACATCCGCCTCGTTGCTGTAGTTGGTCCACGACGCGGGATCGTTCCAGAGCCGCAGCCGCACGAGGTTGGCGCCTTTTTCGGCAAACAGCTCGTATGGGTCGCGCGGCTTGCCGCCGAGACGAAACTCGGCGCCGCAGGATTCGACTTCGTTGACGTACGACAGGTCCACGCCGGCGAAACGCTCCGCGCCGGAATCCGCGGCGGCCGTGGCGACCACCGACGTTGCGGCACAGGAGATCAGCGCGATACACGCGTGCGAGGTGAGGCTTCTCATGTATTCCGGCAGGGGCGCGGGGAGTGCTCCCGCGCCACCTGCCAACCCCGGTTTAAATCAGAATTTGAACGTGAAATCCAGCAACGCTCGTCGGCCGTACACATCATACGAGCCCAGCCGATCCTGGCTGTTGTCACGCCAGATTCGCAGCGGCTCGTTGGTGAGATTGTTCACCTGCAGACGGATGCCGAACGTGTCGTTGAGCTGGTATGACCCGCTGAAGTCGAGGATGGTTTCTTCGCCCAGCGAACGCACGTCCGAGCCGTTCCAGCCCGCGATGATGCTGAAGGGCGAGTGGTACTTGTATCCCACACGCAGCTCCCAGCCCGCACTGTTGAACCACAGGTCAACCGCCGCGGTGTTCTCCGCGTAGCCTTCCACCGGCAGCGGATTTGTCGACGGATAGAACTCCTTCACGTCGGTGTCGACGTAGGCGTAGTTCATGTAGACGCCGAAGTTGCGCCCGATGCCGGACTCCGCGAACGGAGTCTGGAAAGTCAGTTCCGCGCCGGCAATGCCGCCGCCCTCGCCATTGAACGGACCGGTCACCGCATAGGTGGTGCCGTCGATGGTCACTGGCTCGGTGCTGTAGCCGATGTGGCTGTCGACATCCTTGTAGAACACCGCGATCGCGGCCAGCGCCTCGGGCCTGAAATACCACTCGAACGATACATCCGCCTGGTTGGCGACGAACGGATCGAGCATCGGGTTACCACCGCTGCCGGTCGGAGGCGGCGTCTCGTTCCACAGGGAACGCGATGCGCGCAGCTCATCGAGCGGCGGACGCGCGATGACGCGCGCCAGGCCGACACGCAGCAGCTTGTCCTCTGCCAGGTTGAAGTTGAAGTTCAGGCTGGGCAGCGGCTCGAGGTAGTCATTCCTGACCTCGATCAGTGCGAGTGCACCACCGTTGGTGGACGAATAGCCCGAGCTGCTGGTGCGCGTCTGGACCACGCGGACGCCCGCATTGGCGGTGAAGGGAACCGAGCCGAGTGAACCGCCGAACGTCACCTTGCCGTACGCCTCGGTCACGTCTTCGTCGACACCCCAGGTGCTGCTCTGGACGATGGCATTGTTGTCGACCGGCATGCCGCCGTACACCAGCTCCGCGAGTTCCTGGTAGTCGCCATTGAGCAGCGGTGGCGCGTCGAACTCGGTCACGCTGTAGTTGGTGAACAGGTCCGCCGGCAGCGTGGTGGTCAGTATCGAGGTGTAGTCCTGGTGGCGGTGCAGGTACGATTTTTCGCGCACCGAGAAGCGCGCGCCGAACTTGATTCCCTTGAGATGATCGCCCTCGTACTGGCGATTGAAGTCCACCTGCAACGCGGTGAGATTGTCCTTCAGATCGTCCGGCCCGTCGGCCGTACCCGTCAGCCAGTCCGGCGCCGACTGGATATTCACATCGGCCGGATTCGAGCTGGTCTGCAGCGAAGGTGTGACGTTCCCCGACATGTCGAAGGTCATCGTTGCGGGGTACACCTCTGAGCGGAACGCCGCCCAGCGGTTCTTGCGAGTGGCCTTCGAGTAGGAGAGATCGCCGGTAAAGGTCCAGGTGGATTCGATCTTGATATTCGCACCGGACACGAACAGGTCCTTGTCCTCGGTGTATTGCGCGATGACGTTGGTGACCGAGGTGTAGCAATTGTCGAGCGTTCCCGCGACCACGGTTGTGCCGACCTGGCCGTAGCTGGACGCAGGGGCGTTGTAACAACCTTCGTTAAGGTTGTCCCAGTTGCCCATCACGCCGTTGCGGCCGTACCAGGCCTGGTTCTGGTCCTCGTCGATGGTGAACTTGGAGTACAACGCGTCGAGGTTGAGCTCCATGGTGTCGCCAACGCGAAACGCCAGCGCACCGTTCACGCCGTAACGGTCTTCGGTGAGCTTCTTGACCTCGGTCTGTGCACCCCACGGCGTGGGATCGTCAGTTCCGTCGTCATCGAGATCGCCGGTGGCGTTGCCGGGGTTGATGCTGCCGTCGTTGTAGCCCCAGCCCTGGAATGACGGGAACGCGTTCTTCTGTTGCTGCATGCTGACACCGATATTGAAGCCGAAGCTCTCGCTCGGCGTGTCGGTGAAGCTGCCGCTGGCGCGGTAACCGTAGGGGTCATATCCCGGAATGTCCGAACCCGCCTCGTAGTACACCGGGCCGCCGCGAAGCATTGCCTTGGGACCGGAGTAGTCGAACGGCCGGATGGTCTTGATATCGATGGTGCCGGCGACGCCGCCCGCCACCAGGTCCGCCGACTGCGACTTGTACACGTCGGCGCCGGAAACGACTTCCGATGGATAGATTTCCCAGCGCACGTTGCGACTCGGCTCGGATGAGGCAACTTCGCGGCCGTTGACCAGGCCCAGCACCAGCCGGGGACCGAGCCCACGTACCACTGCCTGGCTCACGTTGCCGCGGTCGCGTGTGCCGTTGATGCCCGGCAGCCGGACCAGCGTCTCCGCGATGGTGACGTCCGGCAATGCGCCGATGTCGCCGCCGGAAACTGCGTCGACCACCAGCTCGGAGTTCCTCTTGACCTCGAGCGCGCTCTGCAGGCTGGCGCGATAACCCGTGACGAGGACTTCAGTCAGCTCTTCGCCCTTCTCTTCGGGCGCCTGCTGCGCCAGCGCCAATGTACTGGCCGCAAGCGCGGTGCCGGACGCGATAACGCGCCTGAATTTCCTGGATTTCATGTGCCCCCCAATGTCTGCTGCGTGGTTACAACAAACCAATTAATAGTATCAGTATGCGCAGGGGGACAAATCGGCGTCAATAGCTAGAGAGGCGGCGCGCGCCGCCGCCGGGCCATATCGATGTTCATATCGATGGGCCCGGAAAATGGAATCGGGAATCAGCGCGGTTTCGCGCTCTTGATCACCAGCGCCAGCGCCTCGGCGATGAGCTCGCGGCAGGCGCGCGCGGCGCCGTCGGCGTTGCCGTTGCGGATCGCGCGATAGATCTTGTCGTGCGCGTCGTAATCGGCGAGCGCGCCCTTGGTCTTGTTGGTGAGGCGGATGGAAAAGCGCAGCGCCGTTTCCACGATGGGCGTGAGCTGGTGGAAGAAACGGTTGTGGCTGATCTCGAGGATGGTGGCGTGAAAGGCGATGTCCGCGGCCACCGGATCGAAGTGGCCATTGAGTGCGCCCTTCATTTTCTCGAGCTTCTGGCGCAACAACTCCTTGTCTTCCGCGGTGGCATTGACTGCCGCCAGCGCCGCGGCCGCCGGCTCGATGCCGAACCGCACCTCGAGGAATTCCCGTACCAGGCTGTGCGAGAAGTGGCGGTCCAGGATCCAGGTGAGCACCTCGGCGTCGAGCAGGTCCCACTTGTCTTCCGGGTGTACATAGGTGCCGACGCGCGGACGCTGACCGATGAGTCCCTTGGTCGAGAGGATCTTCACGGCCTCACGCATCACCGTGCGGCTGGCGCCGAACTTCTTGCCGAGCTCGGCCTCGATGGGCAGTGCTTTGCCTGCCGGCAAGTCGCCGCGCACGATCGACGAGCCGAGCTTCTGCACCAGCGATTGCGTGAGATTGATACTTCCGGACATGAGATCCCCTTGCTTGGCGCAGCTACGCTACCACGCACCGGGCCAGCAGTCTGACCATTAATCATATAAATCCACGGAATACGTATGCATTGCCGCCTGCGCGCGCACCATGCGGCAGATTGCGGCTCGACGGCCGGACAGGAAATGTCCTGCTCAGGACAGGAGGGTGTCGCGCCCACCGCGTGGCGCACCGCCGGACCGGTAGTTAGTGGGCGCGGCGCCCGCGCTCACACCAGCTCGACGCCCAGTTCCTTGAGGATGGCGACGCGCAGCGCCTGCGCTTCCGGGTTGGACACGCGCCGAGGGTGTGCGAACGGCACGTCGAAGGACGCCTGGATGCGCGCCGGCCGCGGGCTCAGCACCAGGATGCGGTCCGCGAGATGGATGGCCTCCTCCACGTCGTGCGTGATCAGCATGACGGTGTGACGCTCCTTCGCGAGGATGCGCAGCAGCTCGTTCTGCATGCGAAGACTCATCAACGCGTCCAGCGCCGAAAACGGCTCGTCCATGTAGAGGATCTCGGGCTTCACCACCAGCGCGCGCGCGATCTCGGCGCGCTTCAGCATGCCGCCCGAGAGCTCGTGCGGATAGTTGTTCTCGAAGCCCTTGAGACCGACGAGCTCGGCGTATTCCTGCGCCAGCGCCTCGCGGTTCGGCAGCTCGTCCGGCAGGCCAAACAACAGGTTCTCCCGCACCGTGAGCCACGGAAATACCGAGCCCTGCTGCGTGATCAGCACGCCATTGCGATTGGGTGCAGAGCGCGGCACGCCGTCGATTTTCACCGCGCCGGTATCCGGGGCCAGGAAGCCGGCGATGATGTTCATCAAGGTGGTCTTGCCGCAGCCCGAGGGCCCGACAATGGCAACGAACTCGCCGTCGCCTACCTTGAAATTCAGATCGGCGATGACATCGAGGCGCCCCTCGTCCGTCGGAAATCCCTTGCGGACCTCTTCGACGACGATCTTGGTCTTAATGAACATAGCGCCACCGCACGTTCTTCATGTTTTCGAGCAGGCGCATGGCACCGTCGAGCATCAGTCCGATGAGTCCGATGATGATCATGCCGGCGACCACCAGCTCGTAGCGGTTGCCGGCATTACGCGAGTCCATGATCAGGTAGCCCAGGCCCGAGCGCAGCGCGATCATCTCGGCCGCGACCACCACCAGCCACGCCACGCCCAACCCGATGCGCATGCCCACGATGATCTGCGGCAGCGCCGCCGGAAACACCACCTGCAGGAACAGCTTCTTGCGCGTGACTCCGAAATTTTCCGCCGCCCTCAAGTAGCGCTTCTCGATGGTGTGCACGCCCGTGGTGGTCTGCACGATCATCGGGAACACCGATGCGATGAAGATCAGGTAGATAGGCGATGCGTTGCCCACGCCGAACCAGAGGATGGCGATCGGGATCCAGGCGATGGGAGAAATCGGCCGCAGGATCTGGAACAGCGGATTCAGCGTCACGTACGCGCCGTGCACCCACCCCATCCACAGGCCCAGCGGAATCGCGAACAGGACGGCGATGAGAAAGCCGGCACCCACGCGGAATAGCGACGCGGCGATGTGTTCCCACAGTGTGCCGTCGCTGGCCAGCTCGAGTGTTCCCATCACCACCTTGCCGGGCGTTGGGAAGATCACGCTTTTCGTGAGCACCACCGCGGCCCACCAGATGAGCACCACCACCGCCAGCACGATGATGGATGGAATTGCGCCCGTGACTTTCTTCATTGCTATTTCTTCTCCAGCAACTCGCGCACGCGCCAGCGGATTTTTTCCCACGGCGTGGCCGGCATGTCATCCACGACGATGGTCATCTGCCCGCTGACATGCGCGGTGCACACGAACTGGTATTCAGCCGCTTTCTCGAACGGCAGCCGGAAACTCTGTCCCGGCATCATGATGGTCGGCCCGAACACCTGCGGCACTTCATCCAGGTTGCGCAGCAGGAGCACGTCCTCGAGCCCGAGGGTGAGTCGAATTTGCGCCGGCAGGATTTCCACCTTGTCGCCGGACATGCGCCGCGCATACGTGCCCTTGGGGATCTCGAACAGTTTTTCGCGCGAGCCGACGTGGATCGGCGCAAACCCCGCCCACAGCACCGCTGCCAGCAGCGCGAGCAGTGGCAACAGCCAGATGATTCGCATACGCCGCGACATGCTCAGCCACGCAGCAGGATCTTGAGGTCATGCACGAAGTCGTCGGCGGGGTGTCCATAGGGCATGACGGCGCGCAATTTGCCCGCCCGATCGATCATGTAGATGGACGAGGAATGACCGATCGCATAGCCGCCATCTGCGTGCACGGTCTTCGTCGACGAAATCCCGTAGTTCTTTTGCGCGGCGTCGATCTGTGCGCGTGTGCCCACGCCGCCGACAAAGGTCGGATCAAAACTGCCGAGGAACTTGCGCATCTGCGCGGCATCGTCGCGTTCGGGATCGACGGTCACGTAGACCACCTGCACATCGGCAGCATCGGTTCCCAGCTTCTTGCGCGCCCCCGCCAACGTGGCGAGCGTGATGGGACAGACTTCACCGCAATTGCTGAAGCCGAATGCCAGCAGCACCACCTTGCCGCGGTACCGCTCGAGAGCCAGCGGTTTTCCGTCCGTGGCGGTGAGATTGAGCGCCGGCGCCGGCATAGCGGGGCTCAGGACCCCGGCCTTGAGCGCCGGCGGCGCGGAGTCGGCGGCATTCGCGGCCAGTCCCGCAATCAACAGAGTCATGAGAGCGAGTCGGCGCATCACAGCGGGATCGTCGCGGCCCTGGCTGCGCGCACGAAACTCTCGTCGATGTAGGTCTCGAACGGGATCGGATGCTTGATGGTGCCGGCCTGGATCGACAACTGCATCAGGTCGTCGAATTCCTCACGGATCATGCGCAGGTCGCCGTAGGTCACGCGATCGGTCGGATTCTCCATCACGAACTGCAGGATGTTCGGATCCTGGTTGAAGAAGCCCTTGCCGGCGGCAATGGCAACCGCCTTGTTGCGGTTGTCCTGTTTTTCGTCGAGCCAGTTGCCCGCGCCCTGGATCAGGTTCACCAGTTCCTGGACCATCGGGCGGTTCTCTTCTATGAGCTCCTGACGCACCGTGAGCACGCAGCAGATGTAGTTGCGCCACTCGTCGCGAGTCATGCGCAGCACGCGCGCGTAGCCTGCGCGCTGCGCGGCGGCGCCAAACGGCTCGCCGGTGCAATACGCGTCGACGGCGTTGGCATACAGCGCCGCCGGCATGTCGGGCGGCGGCATCTCCATGATTTCGATGTCTGCGGGTGTCATGTTCTCGCGCGCCAGCATCTTGCGCAGGAACAGGAAGTCGACCGCGAAGCGGCTCGGGATGGCGATGCGTTTGCCCCGGAGGTCGGCGAATTTCTGATAGGTCGAATCCGTGCGCACCATGATCACCGCGCCCGAGCGATGTCCCAGCGAGACGATCTTCACAGGGATCTTCTTGTCGGCGAGGTCCATGACCAGCGG
>Ga0190270_10001143_pt1 | contig 12182 bp, 11 predicted proteins | sample Popmic320T_FD_133748 | JGI IMG/M metagenome (GOLD analysis project Ga0190270, IMG submission 133748) | Populus adjacent soil microbial communities from riparian zone of Weber River, Utah, USA - 320 T | ecosystem: Environmental > Terrestrial > Soil > Riparian zone | place: USA: Utah | collected... | reverse complement strand
TTGGTCGGGAGCTTTTTGATTTTGCCTTCAAGCAGTATGCGCGCCGTTGGGAATACAAGCGGCCAACCCCTGCGGATCTGTTTCGCACAATGGAAGACGCTTCGGGAGTTGATCTCGACTGGTTCTGGCGCGGATGGTTTTATACGACCGATCACGTGGACATCGCGCTCGAGCGCGTTCGGCTATTTACGCTCGATACTATGAATCCCGAGGTGGAAAAGCCCCGGCAAGCGAAAGAACAAGCGGAGGAGCCTCAAACGCTGTCGCAACAGCGCAACAAACAATTGCCAAAGCTGGTGGATCGCGATCCTGCGCTGCGCGACTTTTACGATACCTACGACGCAATGAAGGTAACGCCCGAGGAACGCGCCGAGTATCAAAAGCTTCTCGCTACGCTCACGCCGCGAGAGCGCGAGCTATTACAGGCGGGAATGAACTTCTATGTACTGGATTTCAAAAACGTCGGTGGACTCGTGATGCCCGTTATTCTGGAGATTGAATACACTGATGGGACAAAGGAAGAGTTGCGAATTCCCGCGGAGATTTGGCGTTACAATAATAGCGAAGTTTCCAAGTTGATTATGACGAAGAACGAGATCCGCTCAGTTGTCGTGGACCCGCGCTGGGAAACAGCCGACGTCGATCTCAACAACAATTATTTCCCGCGACGTCCGGAGAGAATGAGAGTTCCCGTGGTAAGGCCGTCGCCAACGCCGCTAAACCCGATGCAAATTGAGCGCAACCGGCACGGAGGAACACCAACGACGCCGTAAAGCTGCTGAAGAGATGCGATCCACGAATCACACGAAGCCGCACTAATCTTTTCGTGTTAGTTGGTGCCGCTTCGTGGATGTTTTGTAATGCTTCCTTACAAGGAGGTGCGACGATGCTTTTAGTTTTCCAAAAGTCCAAAGGGGTTGCTCACTGTTTGGTGGCGGCGCCGCCGACACATCTTCTCCAAGTAGCGAGGCTGCGAAGCAGCCGGGCAGAATACTAGCCCCACGCGCAGCGAAGCGGAGCGTGGGGGAAACGATGAGAACTAACATCTAGCCTGCGAAGCTGGCGACAGAAGGCGCGACTCTGTGGCCTGATCTCTGCCGCCAGCTACGCAGGCTCCGCGTTCCTCGTGCACGTTCCCCACGCTCCGCTTCGCTGCGCGGGGGGCTAAAACTCTGCCCGACTGCTCCGCAGCCTCGTTCGTCGTGACACCCTGGGACGGGCCCCACCAGCTACCGCGAGGTGGTACGGACTTCATCGTCTTACCCGCAATCAAATCGTGACTACTTTCTCGTAGTGTCATCTTCAACCCCCGCATAAGTCATCGTAATTAAGGCGTGAACAGTCAGTCTCGCCATCAACCAAGTCGACTATTTGGAGAATACACACTATGTCTATCGCACGCATTACTGAGATCAGTTCAACCTCAACCAAGAGCTTTGAGGATGCAATCCAAGGCGCCGTCAGTCGCGCTACATCAACGTTACGGAATGTTCGTAGTGCCTGGGTGAAAGAACAGCAAATTAAGATCGACAATGGCAGCATCGTCGAATATCAAGTCAACCTAATGATTACTTTCGTACTAGACGAGGGCGACCAGGGCGACGTTGCGTAAAACTCATCGAGGGCCCGCAAGAGTGCTCGGTGGGATTTAATTCTTAGTTTGCTCCGCCAACTGTTTAAGGTTTAGCAGTTGACGCCGCATCATGATCAAGTCTCCCCAGGGCAAAAGCATTTTCATCAACTGTTTTCGTTGTGGCAATCCTAACACACGAAGATTATGATCTGACTCGTTATAAAAGGCTCCTGTCCAAGACCATGCCAGTGGTAATTGAGACAGCGGAGGAGAATGAAAGAATGCTTGCAGTCGTCGAGAAGCTAATGGAGAAGGGTGAAAACCTGACACCTGAAGAAGAAAAGCTCCTGAGGCTGTTTGCCATGCTGATTGAAGACTTTGAAAAGCAACACTATCACCTCTAAGGAGGCTGAGCCTTTGGAGGTATTGCAGCATTTGATGGAGGCACGTGACGTTAAGCAGACGCACTTGTGGGAACTCTTCGGATCGAAAGGAGTTGCCTCCGAAGTATTAAGTGGGAAGCGCGGCATTAGCAAGACTCAAGCTCGAGCATTAGCAAATTACTTCCACGTCCCTGCAGACTTGTTTATCTAACCAATTCCCCACGTCAGAACGGAACATATGCCAATCAAGAGCAAGGACCTTCACGGCAACGTCCCCGACAGCGCGGGCGCCGCGTTGTTGCTAATCGATGTTATTAACGACTTTGAGTTTGAAGGCGGCGACACGCTGTTAGACCTGGCATTGCCAGTCGGCAAACAGATCGCAAAGCTCAAGAAGCTGGCTAAGAAAGCAGGTATTCCGGCGATCTATGTCAACGACAACTTTGGTAAGTGGCAGTCTGATCTGAACAAGATCGTCTCTCATTGTCTCGAAGATGGCGTGCGTGGTGAACCGTTCGTGAAGCTGGTGCTGCCTGATAACGATGACTACTTTGTTTTGAAGCCAAAGCACTCGGGCTTCTATTGCACCAGCCTGGAACTGCTGCTCGAACACCTCGGAGCACACAACTTAATTCTTACCGGGATTGCCGGCAACAACTGCGTGCTGTTTACCGCCAACGATGCATACATGCGCGACTTCAAATTGTTTGTGCCGGCGGATTGTTCTGTCTCAATTGAGCCGGAAGACAATGACTACGCTCTTCAACAGATGCAGACGGTTTTGAAGGCAGATATTAGAGACTCAACCGAATTGGATCTCGCGCAGCTCAATTCGCAGTCTCGCGAGAAGGCCGAGTCGGCCCGCACTTAGAATCGCACACTTACAGTTCGTGTTTGATAGAGTGTTAAGTCTTCGGACCACTTCGATCAAAGACAAAACCAATCCACGAAACACACGAACCAACACGAAAATGTCGTTAGTGTTTTTGGTGTAATCTCGTGGAGCGTATGTTTTAGCTTTACTGCTCACCCGAATGGTTTATCAATAGTCGGGCTCTGGGCTGTAAAAAACTTCGGACCCGTTTCTGTGATGTATAGGCAATCTTCCAAACGAATCCCAAACTCACCATAGATCACAACCGTCGGCTCGTCGCTAAAACACATGCCGGGTTGAATCGGCGTCTTATTGCCACGGACGAAGTTTGTCCATTCATGGCCTTCAAGACCGATCCCGTGGCCCGTGCGGTGGGGTAGACCAGGCACCTTGTAATCTGGGCCAAATCCGGCGTCGACAATTACTTTCCGCGCCGCCGCATCCACAGCCTCGCAAGGCGCGCCGACTCTTGCCGCCGCGAAACCCGCATCCTGGGCTTTCCGTTCCAGGTTCCAAATCTCCCGCTGTCGTGGCGTCGGCTTGCCAAACACAAAGGTGCGCGTGATGTCTGACTGGTAACCGTCGACACCGCAGCCGCCATCCATCAGTACTACGTCGCCTTCTTTCAATTTCTGAGGGGTGGAACTTCCATGTGGAAACGCAGTGTACTTTCCAAAACTGCAAAACACGCCGCCTTGCACGCCGAGCGCACGAAACGCTGCCGCGCAGTTGCCGGAGAATTCGTCCTGCGTCATCCCTTCGCGCATGCTGTCGTGCGTGGCTTTGTAAGCAACGATGGTGATGTCGTTCGCCCTTTGCATGAGCGCAATTTCAGACGGAGATTTGAACATCCGACCGCCGGCCGTAATCGGCGTGGCACTGACGAACTGCAAGCCAGGAGCGGCTTTGCGGATGCCGTCGAACAGGAAAAAGCGGACCTTCTCTTCCATCCCTACGCGGCCCGTACGCACTCCGCGATCGCGAAGTATGTCGGCGACTAGCCTGAAAGGACTCGCATCTTCTTCCCAGGTCCGGATGTCGTCCCCTATCTTAATAACTTCCCTTGCTTTCTCTTCCTCAAACTTCGGACAGACCCAGGCAATCTCACCGCGCTGCGGAATGACCATCGCAAACATTCTCTCGCTCAGGCCCCAGCGCGTTCCCGTGTAGTAAAACATGCTGGCGCCGGATTCGAGATAGATCGCATCGATGCGGTTCTGGCGCATTAACCTCCGCGCTTTTTCAATTCGAGATCGACGTTCGTCGAGTGTAATTGGCACGATACCCTCGGTCATCCGTTTCAACTTCCGGACAGCTTCTGGTGTTTCGCGTTGCTGAACGGGATCAAGGGAAAGCGATTCCGTGGCAAAGGTGTTTCCAACCAGGCCGGCTCCAGCAACGGCAGCGGCAGAAAGTCGTAGGAAGTCTCTTCTATCAGTACACATAGTTAATTTTGAACACCTGGGACAAGGTTGCAGTTTGTACGAACCGAGCCGTCATGCTACCCGAGACCGATCCAGTTATCAAAACTTGCAGGGGTCGAACAATCCGTTTAGAACGCGGACTTGTCCGCCCGGTTGGACATCATTCAACCTACGGGGCGCACAAGTGCGCCATCTAAACGGGGATTGGTGCTTCCCTATTAAAACTGTGATAGATTTCGCCCCACCCAGCAGCAACCCATTCAAAAAAGGAATTGACTAATGGAAGATCAAAACAAAGCACCCGAGATCTCTTACGACGTGCGAGTGAAGCCCGGCCGCGAGGGCACTGATCCCGAGGCTCCGGATTGGGAAGTACTGGAGCTCGAAGACGGCGTGATTAAGAACAATGCTGATATTTACGACAACATGACACAGGCGGAAGCCAATCAAATCGCGGGAATGTGGAGAAAGAAAAAGGAAGAGGCGGAGAGCGGCGCCGAACCGCAGAACTGAGCTGACGCGGCGTTTGCTAGGCGACTGAATACTGGGCGCGAGCTTTCATTTCCGGCAAAGCTGTGCTGTCAGCGCCCAGGTAGATACTTCTCCCAAACATCAGTAGCGACAGCGCTCGCGTGATCGCAAGATCGAATGGAATCGATGAGTCCAACGAGGGCATTGAGCCTTTAGCCACCTGAAACGCTTCGATACCCCAGCTCAGGTAATTGAGCAATCCTCGATGAGAGATCCTCACACCCCTCGTTTCCTGCAAACCTACCGACGTGTAAATTGAATAAGCAAGATTCTTCGGAGTAGCGCGAGGGCGTGGGTTTGTCTTCCGTTCCTTGGCGATAATGTCCCAGTTCACATCGAGAGAGAGCCTTGGGCCATTGTGTCTGGGAAGTTTCTTCAGCAGGGCAGATTGCGTGAGTAACACAAAAATGTTTGCGTCTTCAATCATGTAGCCTAGCCGCTGCGTCGAAGAAGTCGGGTCCATTGGGACGTAGGCGCCGCCTGCTTTTAGAATGCCGAGTATGCCGATGATCATCTCCGGGGTCCGACGCAGGCAAAGCCCCACCAGCGAATTAGGGCCAACTCCAAACCGAATAAGGAAGTGCGCTAACTGATTTGCGCGCTCGTTAAGCTCGCGATAGGTCAACTGCTGATCACCGCAAACCAGTGCTACAGTTTCCGGATTTTGATCAACCTCTGACTCAAACAGTTCATGAACACATCGCTCATTCAGTTGGGCCAGCGCCTCCTGTTCAAAACCGTTTTGAGGTTTTTTACTCTGGTAAGAGCGGTCGCCATCTCCCACTCGAAGTATGTCCTGCACTAAGGTCGGCATAGATAATCAGTTCGCTGATTGACCGCAGTCCTACTCGAAGCCCCACGCAACACGTTTGGCGCGAAAGCTTTTCCTGCTGGGTCGCTCAATTCCTTGTGTTAGTAGAAAGTAGGAAAACGCGACGCTTGCCAGAAAATGTAATACGCACACTGCAAACACAGGTGTGAGTTGAAGACCTGATCCACAAAACACACGAGACAACACTAATGATATTTCGTGTTCGTTCGTGTGTTTCGTGGATCGTTGCGCTTAGTTGTAGGGGTGGCACTCCGTGGCCACTCCTCTTTGCGATTGCGCGACATCTTCGAGAAGTGCGCGGAATCGTAACGAGGGGCGCCCACGGAGCGAACGCCCATACAGCCAACGAGCGATGAGCGATCTGCTGAATAAATATTTTTTCTGACATCTCGCTGAGATGTTTTACCGCAACGCTCATATGCCGTCCCTCCAGAAGTTCGCGACTGCCCGCGCCAGAATTTCCAGGAAACTCTGCTTCCCGTGGTCTTTGGCGGTTGGGAAACAGTTCCCTCGCCTCATTCTGATGGTTCGATTCCGCGGACCAAACCTCGCGTGAATCCATCACCCTTCCTACTCCAACTGTTACTTCTAAAAAGCTTAATGCTGGATTCGGGCCCGCATTACAGGTTTATTAAATCTCGAAGAAGTAGAAGCACTGAAGTCGAAAATCCGGTGATAAGGCCGGTGTTCTTCCACTTCAGAGACCTAACAACACAATTGCCTCGAAACGAGGCTTCCCGCTTTCAGGGTACTTGCGACTGCCGACTTTTTGAAAAGAAGGCTTGTTCGTACCGGGCGGAGCTTGCCTAAAATCGAAGCACCCATCCGTGTTAATTCCAAAATCCAGGAAAAAGAAAACGCGACGTACTGCGCGAGTGCTGTGCATGGACAGCAAACAGTTTTGGACCACGCAGGCCCAATTCTGGCAGTGGGTCCGCGATGGGATCGTAGTCAAGTCGCACGACTCTCCCTTGACGGGACATTTTGTGCGCGACCACGAGGAAACTGCCGTGCTGATTAGCAACACGGTATTGAATCTTGCCTACCCCAACCACCTGCGAGAAGCGCTGACATCTCGCCGCCTGGGCCTGTTACGAAAAAGGTAACTCATGAGAAATCACGACAACTCTAGAAATTATTCGCAGAATGCTGAGTGGCTGAAACGTGCGGTCGTAGTGTGGGTGGTCTTACTTACCGTTACTTCGAGCGTGGCGGCACAACAAGCGAATTATCCGTTAGTTCGACCGAAAACCATTAAGACGACAACGTCGCCGGCCGCAACTCCACGACCTATGACCAGTTCCGCCCCCGCGCCAGATCGTTACCGCATCGGACCCGGAGATGTCCTGGAAGTACGTCTCTATAAGCTCCCTGACCTGTCGCGCGAGTCCATACGCGTTGAAGAGGCAGGCACGATCCGAATGCCGTTGATCAACGAAGAGATTCAAGCCGCCTGCCGTACTGAGAATGAATTGGCAAAGGACATCGCTTCACGTTATTTGCCGTTGATGCGAAATCCTCAAGTCGACGTTTTCATCAAAGAATACAATTCGCGACCGGTCGCTGTTATCGGCGCCGTAAATGCGCCAGGCAGGTTTCAACTACAACGTCGAATCCGGCTGCTCGATCTGCTCTCTTATGCAGGAGGTCCAGCTGAACGAGCCGGCGGCAATATTCAGGTGGTTCATGGCGCACCATATCCCTCCTGCGAAGCTGGAGCCCGAACGTCGAACAACAACGAATTGGGAATCGGCGTTTTCAAATTGCGTGACACGCTAGCCGGCAACTCTCGATCAAATCCATACGTTCGACCGGGCGACGTGATCACAGTCCTCGAGTTCGAGCAGATTTACGTAATTGGTAATGTGATCAGGCCATCGGCCTTCCCTCTTAAGGAAAGAATCACACTCTCGCAAGCGATCGCCATGGCTGGCGGCACACTCCCGGATTCACAAAGCGATCGAATTCGCATCGTCAGACAGAACACTTCTAACAACATGAAGCAGGAATTAATCGCCGACTTAAAAGCAATCAACAAACGTCAGGCCCCGGACGTTGTCTTGCAGCCCAATGACATCGTCGAAGTACCAACCGCCAGCGGCAGAAGGTTCTTGCGAAATATTCTGGAAGGCGTGGTTCCTGGAATTGCGCGCTTCCCGGTTCGCGTAATTCGGTAGTCCCTTATTGCCTTATTACAAAGTCGTCTGCAATAACTTCAGGAATTTGGTATGAAGCAAAACAACAGCATAAAAAACAATTTGTTGGTTGAAAGCACTTCGCTCAACCGACCCGAGGTCGAGGAGCCGCAGGCGTTACAGCGGGGCCCTGGAATCAATGGAGTAGATGGCATCCACACACAATCGGAGGACGCCGCCCATCTAAGAGAATTCCTGTTTTCGCTGCGCAAGTACTGGTTGCTGATCGTGGGGGTCACCATGCTGTCGACAGCTTTGGTGGCCGTCTACATGTTTAGGCAGCCCAATATTTATCAGGCGTCTGCCCGGGTGCAAGTTGATCTTGAGAATCCTGGTCCCACTCTGGGCACCAATAAGGCCGGAACTTTCGTCGTCAATCCAGTTAATGATCCTGCTTACTTCAATACTCAGCTTCAGATCCTGACCAGTCCGCGACTGCTGCGCCGAGTTGTAAAAGATCTCGATCTCGAACATGACCCGGATTTCCGTTTGTCACAGTCAACCCCCGCGGCGTCTCGTTGGCAAAAATGGTTTGGTGGGACGGCTCCGCCCACAACCGCGGTTGTTGATCAGTATTCGCCGACTGGAGATGATGAGCTCGACGCCTCACGCGAGGATCTCGCTGAGGCCACTCGCCTGGCGCCATATGTTGAGGCTTTGAAAGTGGGATTGAAGGCCGAGCCCGTCAAAGAGGTGCGTCTGATGATCAAGGAGACTCGCCTGATTGACTTGAGTTACGATTATCCACATCCACAACTCGCCGCGAAGATCGTCAACAAGATTGCCGAAACATTCGTACTCTCGAATCTTGAAAGGAAGACCGTCAGCAATCAGAGCACCGGCGAAATACTTCAGCAACGAATTACTGATCTGAAGTCGCAGATAAAGGAACAGGAAACTCAACTTCTCAACTACGCCAAGAATCATCAAATACTTTCACTCGATGCAGCGCAAAACACGGTAGTCGAGCGCTTAACCAATCTGAACCGTCAGCTTCTCGAAGCTGAAAACGAACGCAAGGTAGCCGAAGCCGCATATCAGGCCGCACTCGCTCCGGGAGCGGCAGACGCGCTGGCATCGGGTGACGCGCGCACGCCAAACGATATCGAAGCGCGACTTTCGCAGCTCGTTCAGAGACGTTCACAGTTAATGGTCGACTTCACCCCGGCGTGGCCCGAGGTAAAAGAGATCGACAACCAGATAGCCGCTTTAGAGACTCAGTTGAAGCAAACGCGCAACCGGGCTTCCAGCGTGGTAGTAACCAATCGGAGCACACAATATCGACAGACAATGGCCCGCGAGCGCGCCTTACGCAGCGCTTTTAACCAGCAACGGGCGGAAACGCTCGAGCAAAACGAAGCGGCGGTTAACTATCGAATCCTGCAGCAGGAAATCGAAACTAACCGGTTGCTGCTCGAGGGCATGTTGCAGCGGAGCAAAGAAAACGAAGCCGCCCTGGCGTCCATGCGCAACAATATCCACGTCAGCGATTATGCGGTCGTCCCGTCAGCGCCCGTCGCACCTAAACGGTTCCTGTTGATTGTTGTCGCGTTCGCATTGTCGCTTCTGCTTGGCATTGGCATCGCGGTTTTCCTGGGTTATCTCGACGACTCGTTCCGATCTACAGACGACCTCGAACGGGCTCTGAACCTCCGGGCGCTGGCAGCTATTCCGGCGACCAACGGCAATCGCCTGCTTTCAGCGACATCGATCGGCAGGAACGGTTCAAACGGAAACGGCGCATCACATTACGATGTGATGCTGGAGCCTACTCACCCACTTCCGTTTAGAGAGGCCTATCGTCAGTTGCGCACTTCCATGCTGATATCCTCACGACGCGGAGCGTTTAAGTCTCTGCTGATAGCGTCGAGCATGCCCGGCGAAGGCAGAACGATGATCGCGGTGAATACAGCGCTGAGTCTCTCACGCACCGGCGCCCTGGTACTGATCATTGATGCGGATCTGCGACGGCCGAGTCTGCATTCTGTGTTCGATTTGGAAAATGAGAACGGTTTAACCACACTTTTGACTAACGGCATGGATGACAACGATCCCCTCCGATTTATTCAACATTCGGAAAAAGGAATTGGAATCTTAACTGCCGGACCAATTGTCGACGACTCCGCGGAGCTTCTGGGTACGGAAAAAATGCGCCGCGTCATCGAGACGTTACAGGGAATCTACGATTACGTGATCATCGACTCGCCGCCAATCAGCTACTTCACTGATGCGGTGCTGGTTTCGTCGTTAGTGGATCGCGTGGTCCTGGTAATCGATAGTGACAAGAGTGGACGCGAGACCGTGAAGCGCGCGTCACAACTGCTTCACGACGCCGGTGCTCCCACCCTGGGGATCATCCTGAATAACGTCAAAGAGCCGAGATACAACTTGAAGAATTATTCAACTTCATCGACCCAAACCTACGCCGAGCCTGAGGTGGCATAGACCTTAAGCTGTACGACTTACAATTCCACAATGTCTGAAACAATAAAGCAGTTACCTTCGCAATCGAGACTGACAGCTGCGAAGTCCGGGAAAGAGCGGTCAACGATCCTGCCCTTCCCGCAGGCCACGTCCACCTTTGGCGAAGCCTCGAACAATGGCCATAAAACAGCGATTCCGCTCATCAAGGACCTTTGCGAAGCCCTCCAACGCGAAGGGATTTCCTACTGTCACTGGAAGAGTAATTGGCGACTCGGACGTTCATTGAACGGCGACAGCGACCTGGACCTGCTCGTATCCGGCGCAGACGCCCAACGGTTTGCGATTGCAGCTTTCGGTCTGGGCTTTATTCAAGCGGCACCGGCACGGAATGAGGAGACGACGGGAATCGCCCACTTTTATGGATGGGATTCTGAGGCCGAGAAATTCGTCCATCTGCATGTGTATTATCGTCTGCTGTTGGGCCACGAGCTGACGACTAATTACCATCTGCCCATTGAAAAGTTGCTGCTGCAATCAGTCAGACGAGTTGGGCTCATCCCCGTTCCCCAGCCCGAGTTTGAGCTGATCGTATTTGTACTGCGGAAGGTCCTCGGCTTCTGGACCAGCGAAGCAATTATGCGCTGGTTGCTCGCGGGCCCTTCCGAGTTTGAAAAGATGGCGCGGGAATTGAATTATCTTGAAGCGCATACGGATCGTGCCACCGTTCACCAACTTTTGGGCCAGCTCGTCCCTGGCCTGACGGTCTCTTTCTTTGAGCGTTGTCTCGAATCGCTTCGGTTTGAAAGTTCAGTGTGGAAGCGGACTATAGCTCGACTCCAACTCGAGAAAGCCCTGGCAGGGCATCGGCGCCGTCATGCCCGTGCAGATGGCATCCTAAAGTTGTGGCGACTGTTGAACGATAGACTTCGCGAACGCGCTTTAGGGCGACGTTTTGCCAATGGAGGCGTGTTAATGGCGCTGGTTGGTGGCGACGGCGCGGGCAAAACAACAGCCGTTAATTCGCTCAGGCGCTGGCTCGATCAGGACTTTGCAGTTCGAGCTTTCCATTTTGGCAAACCACGACGCTCACCGCTTACCCTCGCTGTCATTATTGCATTAAGAGCTTGGGGGCTGATCCGGTCCACGTTAAATGGATTCCTCGGCCGTCTCGCGAGCGAGTATTCACCGGATCATCCGGGATACCTGCACCTGGTGCGCTGGGTTTGCGCCGCCAGAGATCGACATCGTGTCTATTTGAAAGCCCGCCGGTTTGCCAACCGGGGAGGGATAGCGATCTGCGATCGCTACCTCCTGCCGAAGATCTTCCTGATGGATGGTCCTAACATCGCTCAGAGTCTGGACTGTAGGGAATTAACCTGGTTTAGCAAAGCTTTGCTCAAGGCAGAGAACAAATACTACGGCCAGATCATGCAACCCGATCTCCTCCTGATCTTGCGAGTCGATCCCGAAATCGCCGTCCGACGCAAAACCGACGAAAATGAACATCACGTTCGCACGCGATCTCAGGAAATCTGGCAAACAGACTGGAGTGATGCGCGAGCTTGTCTGGTTGACGCCGGCCAGACACCGGCAAAGGTTTTGGCTGAGCTCCGCGCTTTAATCTGGCAACAGATCTGACGCTCATTTCTTTCATGCCACGCCCATTAACCGCTGAGATCATTGGACCGGCAGGCGCCGGGAAAAGCACACTTATAGGTTTGCTGGGAGGACGCGACGAAACAATCAGAACCGGACTGAGTCTTTGGGGGTTGCCTTTGCCTTTGCTGGCGACCGGGACCTTCTCGTCGTTAACTGACCTAGTGGCGCTGTTCGGTCGGCGCAGCTTTAGTTTGGAAGACCTGAAGCTTGTCATTCAGATCAATGCGCTGCGCCAACTCCTCAGTCATGAGTCTGAGAAGGACTACCGTTTGTTGCTGTTGGACGAG
>Ga0190270_10001142_pt1 | contig 12194 bp, 11 predicted proteins | sample Popmic320T_FD_133748 | JGI IMG/M metagenome (GOLD analysis project Ga0190270, IMG submission 133748) | Populus adjacent soil microbial communities from riparian zone of Weber River, Utah, USA - 320 T | ecosystem: Environmental > Terrestrial > Soil > Riparian zone | place: USA: Utah | collected... | reverse complement strand
TTTGCGTATGCGCATTTCGGCTACGAAGGTGAGGCGTTCTCGAAGGGCGGTTACCTGACACGCGGCTTCAATGATCTGCGCTGGTTACCCGAGGTTCCGCTCAGCGATGCGGGCCCGATGCCCGGCACGGCTTCCTGAGGCCGGCTGCCATGGCGAAGTTTGAATTCAACGATGACGGAGTGGTGGTCATCATCGGCTCGGGTGCCGGTGGCGGCACGATGGCACACGAGCTCACGCGGCGTGGCATCAGGGTGGTGCTGCTGGAAGCCGGCAAACGCGAGTCGCTGGCGAGTTTCTCGCAGGTGCCTAACGAGGCCTTTGCACAACTCACCTGGCTCGATCCGCGCACCAGCTCCGGCGACTGGGCGCCTGCGAAGACCAACCCGGGACTGCCGGCCTGGCTATCGAAAACCGTGGGCGGCACCACGACTCACTGGGGCGCCGTCACGCCGCGCATCAGCCCGTGGGAGACACGCGCGCGCACCACGTACGGTGAGGTCAAGGGCACGTCTCTCATCGACTGGCCAATCGCACACGAAGAGCTGCTGAAGTACTACGCCCTTGCCGAAGAGCGCATGTGTGTGACGCGGCGCGCCGGCAATCCGGGGCTGCCGGCCTCCAACCATTTCAAGGTGATGCACGCGGGAGCCAGGAAGACCGGTTACCAGCGCGTGCACAGTGGCTATGTCGCGATCAACTCGCGCGCACAGGATGGCCGCGGCTTCTGCATCCAGCAGGGGTTCTGCGTGCAGGGCTGCAAGATGGGTGCGAAGTGGAGCACCTTGTACACGGAGATTCCGCGCGCCGAAGCCACGGGCAGGCTCGATCTGCGCATACAGTCGATGGTGACGCGCATCGACCACGGCGCGGATGGACGCGTGAACGCGGTCGTCTATCGCGACGCCAACGGCGCCGAGCAGCGGCAGAAGGCGCGCGTGGTGTGTGTCGCCGGCAATGCACTCGAGACGGCGCGCCTGTTGCTGTTGTCGGAGTCCGGCAAGTTTTCTCGCGGCCTGGCGAATTCCTCCGACCAGGTGGGGCGCAACTACTGCCATCACGTGCTGAACTTCACCGTCGCCAGCTTCGAGAAGCCCGTGTACATGTGGCGCGGAACCTCGCAGGCCGGGCTGGTCGAGGACGAGGCCATCAACGATCCGAAGCGCGGATTCGCCGGCGGCTACTTCATCGAGCTGGTCGGCTTCGACCTGGGTAGTTTGCCGCTGGCGGCGCTGCCGTACGGCTGGGGGCGCGACTACGCCTCCTTCATGGACGGTTACCGCAACATGGCGGCGGTGATGATCGTCGGCGAGGACATGCCGCGCCCCGACAACCGCATCACGCTCAGCAGGACGGCGAAGGATGCCCATGGACTGCCGGTGGCGCACGTGCACGTCGACGAACATGCGAACGACATCGCCATGCGCGAGCACGGTCAGCGCCAATGCCGGCGCGTGATGGAGGGCGCCGGCGCGAAACGCGTCGTTCACAGCGAGGGGTCGCCGTTTGCCACCCATAACCTCGGAACCGCGCGCATGAGTACCGATCCGCGCGACGGCGTCACCAACGCCTGGGGTCAGACCCACGACGTGCGTAATCTTTTCATCTCGGATGGCAGCGTGTTCAGCAGCGCCGCCGCCGCCAATCCGACGCTGACCATCGTGGCACTGGCACTGCGACAGGCGGAGCACATCAGCCGCGAAATGACGGCGCGCAATATCTGATCGTCGCCCGTCGGCGCGCTCACTCGTGGAAGACGGGGCCGTCGCCGCAGACGCGGAACCACTTGGTGATGATGACCTTGTGACCGGAAATCACCGGTTCACCACAATGCATGGTCGCCGGGTTCGGCATGCCGTCGGCATGGAGATTGTTCCAGAGCAACGCCATGCCGAGCCTGGGCTTGAACGTGATGTCGAGCTCGGTGAAGCGTGTACCGCCGCCCACCACGCCCTCGTTGAGGTAGACCATGAATGTCCAGGTGCGGTTGCCGCGCACACCCGCATAACGTTCGTAGAGGTTCGATCCCAGCGGGTAGTAATCCCAATGTGGCTTGAACTGCTGGCCCACGTCGTAACGTTGCGCCTGGATGCCCTCGGAATATTCCGCGCGGATGCCCAGCGTCCTGCAGATCTTTGCATCGAGATTGAGGGCCACGGGACTGCGCAGGTGGCACAACTCGGCCGTCGTGCTGGTGCGAAATGACTTGTCGTCGGGCACGTAACTCAGCTTGGACGGTTTCAGGTGATGCGAGATCAGCGCGACGATGCGCTCGCACTCGCCGGCACTGAGAAAGTCCTCGAGCGTGTACAACTCCGCCTTGTCGGTATCGACGCGGTGCAGGTTGGGCGGCTTGCGACGCAACAGTGGCGGCATATTGACGGCGCCGCCTTCCAGGGAATTGCCGCGCGGCCGCACGCTTTCGAAGGCAACCAGGATGGCGCGATCGGAATACCCGAGCTTGCGCAGGTCCACGACAACCTGGGACATGTCGCAGCCCAGGCGCATGTCGCGATGCAGGAGAGCGAGTTGGCGCGCGTCGACCGGTTTTTCCTGGTTCACGCGGAGCTCACCCGAAGAACACCGGCCCGTCGCCGATGCAGCGAAACCACTTGGTGATGATGATCTTGTGACCGGCGATCACTGGTTCGCCGCTGTGCATGGTCGCCTTGTTGGGAGTGCCGTCGCGGCTGAGGTTCTGCCAGAACAGCGCCATGCCGAGTTTCGGCTGGAAGGTGTGGCCGATCTCCGTGAAGCGTGTGCCACCGCCTTCCATGCCTTCGTTCAGGTACACCATGAAACTCCAGGTGCGGTTGCCGCGCGTGCCGCAGTAGCGCAGGTATTCGCGGGTACCGGGTTCGAACCAGTCCCAGTGCGGCTTGAACTGCTGGCCGACGTCGTAGCGCTGCGCCTGGATGCCCTCGGAGTATTCCGGGCGAATACCCATTGTCTTGCAGATCTTCTCGTCGATGCCCAGCGCCACCGGACTGCGCAGGTGCGACAGGTGCGAAGTCTGGCTGGTGCGAAAGCCCTTGTCGCCATTGTCGAAGGAGACAGTCGAAGGCTTCAGATGATGATCGATGAGTGCGACCAGCCGCTCGCATTCCCGGCGGCTGAGAAATTCCTCGAACGTGTAGAGCTCGACACGCGGATCATCGAATCGCCGCAGGTTCGGCGGCATGCGCTTCAGGAGCGGTGGCGTGAAGCTGACCTCGGTGGCGTCGTTCTGGGGCCGCACCGCATCGAACCCGGCGGCAATGGCCTGGTCTGTGAAACCTTCCTTGCGCAGCCGCTCTAACAACTCGAGCAGGTCGACGCCCATCTTCATGCTGTGGCGCAGCCATTTGGTCCAGTACGCGTCGAGCGCGGTTTTCCCGGCATTCATGCGCGCGATTTTTACACATCGGACCCGAATCGAGTGAAGATCGCGCCGATGAACGTACCGCAATCCGCCGCAGTGCCGCTGCCGGTGCTTGCGCGCCTCAGGCTGGTGTGCCTGGAGATGCCCGAAGTGGTTGAGGAAGCCGCCTGGGAGGGTATCCGCTGGTGCGTGCGCGGCAAGAATTTCGCCCACGTGCTGATGATCATGGGGGGGCGGCCGCAGGCCTATGCGCGCGCGGCTTCGACCGCGGGTCCGGCCTGTGTACTGACGTTTCGCCTCGCACAGGAGGCCTGTGCCGCCACGCGTTATCGTCGCGCGCCGTTCTTCCGGCCGGTGTGGTTCGCGAATATCGCCGGCCTCATCGTCGACGCGGCCACCGACTGGGACGAGGTCGACGTGCTGCTCAAGGCGAGTTATCGGGTGCTGGCGCCAAAAAAGCTCGCGGCGCTGGTCGAATGACATTCACCGCGCTCTGCCTGGTATTGCTGGCGGCCATCACCCACGCGAGCTGGAACATCTCGGCGAAATTCGCCGCTGAATCAAGGCATTTTGTCTGGCTGTTCTCCGCGGGTTCGGTGCTGGTGTACGGGCCCATCGTGCTCGCCGTGGTCCTCGTGGAGCAGCCGCAGTTCGAGGCGCGACACTGGCTGGCATTGTGCGCGACTTCGGTCCTGCACCTGCTGTACTCGATTTCGCTGCAGACCGGTTACCGGCACTCGGACCTTTCGGTGGTGTATCCCATCGCGCGCGGCACCGGGCCGCTGCTGTCCTTCATCGGCGCCGCGCTGTTGCTGGGCGAAGCGCCAACCCTGCAATCCGTCATCGGACTGCTGCTCATCGTAGGCGGCATCCTGCTGGTCGCGGGACTCGTCGGTCATCACGAGCGGGCCCCCGGCGTGGGAGTCTTCTATGGACTGCTGACCGGCACATTGATCGCGGCCTACACGCTCAACGACGGCTGGGCCGTCAGGGTGCTGCTCATATCGCCATTCGTCATCGACTTCACCGGCAACATGTTTCGCATGCTGGTGCTGGCACCGCGTGCCTGGCGCGACCGCCGGCGTCTCTCGCTCGAGGCACGGGTGTATCGCAAGCCCATCATCATCGTGAGTGTGCTGGGGCCGCTGGGTTACATCCTGGTGTTGTTTGCGATGCGCCTGGCGCCGATAAGTCACGTCGCGCCAGCGCGCGAGTTGTCGACACTCGCGGGCGCATGGTTCGGCTCGCGCATGCTGCGCGAATCGTCCGGGCCCTGGCGGATCGCGGGGGCTGTGCTCATTGTCGGCGGCGTCGTCAGCCTCGCGCTGCCTTCCTGACCGTACTACCGCGCGGGCGACGCCAGCGGAACGGTGGCAGGGGTGGTGCCGGACGAATGTTTTGCAGCAGGCGCCGGCTCGGAAAGCGAAATGTCTTGTCAGTGCGTTCGAGGCCGAGCTTCTGCATGAGCCGGTCGGCATCGAAGGGGGCGCGCACCTTTATGTCGTTGTCGAAATAGCAATAGACATCCCGGCCCGACCGGCCGCGCGCCTTCTGACCAACGCGCCGGGCGTCCCGTGGTTCGCCGCCTCGTTGCCAGCTGCGTATCCGGTCGGCCCAGCGACTCAGGGCGGCCTCCGTGTAGCCGCTCGCGTAAAGCTCTTTGTCGCCGTGCAGTCGCAGATACATGAAGTCGGTGGTGATGTCCTCGAGGTAGGGCCATTTCCCGGCGGTGTCCGCCACCACCAGCGCGATGTCATGGCGGCGCAATTGTGCGACGAAATCCGGGTTGGCGAAGCTCGGGTGGCGTATCTCGACCGCATGTCGCAGTCGTCTCGGTGCATCGATGCGTAATGACGCTCGGCCGTGCATACGTGAATCGCGCCGCCGCGCAAGCTTCAGGGCCTCGGGCGTGTCGTGCGGCAGCAGTTCGAGGAATTCGTCAAAGCGCCGCGCGTCATAGGCGAACTGCGGCGGAAACTGCCACAGGATCGGGCCGAGTTTTTCCTGCAGGTTGAACACGCCCGACGCGAAGAAGTTCGCCAACGGGCGCAGCACATTCCTGAGCCTGAGGATGTGTGTGACGTAACGCGGACCTTTGACGCTGAACACGAAGTCATCCGGAGTCGCGTCGTGCCACATCGAGTAACTGGCTGGCGTCTGCAGCGAGTAGAACGAGCCGTTGATCTCGATACTCGGAAATGCGCGTGCGGCATATTCCAGCTCGCGATGCTGCGCGAGCGCCTCGGGATAGAAGATCTTCCGCCAGGGTTCATAACGCCAGCCGGAAATGCCGATGCGCACCGTTGCCATGGCAGCTACTTTCACCGCGACCGCCCCGCTGGACTGTCGGAGGATGTCGCGCGTGACGATCGGTGATCATCCGTAGTAGTTTGGTTCCATGGCACAACGCAGCGACATCGAATTCATGCGCCTCGCCCTCGAAGCGGCGCGCGGCGCCGAAGCCGCGGGTGAAGTGCCGGTCGGTGCCGTACTCGTACAGGCCGATACCGTGCTGGCGGTCGCTGCCAACCGGCCCATCGCGGGCCACGATCCTACCGCCCATGCCGAGATCGAGGCCCTGCGCGCCGGCGGGCGCGCGTTGAGCAGCTACCGGCTCACCGGCACGACGCTCTACGTCACGCTCGAACCCTGCGTGATGTGCGCTTGCGCGATCATCCATGCGCGCGTCGCCCGGCTGGTATTCGGCGCGTGGGATCCGAAGGCGGGCGCGGCCGGCAGCACCACGAACATCTTTGCGCTGCCTTCGATGAATCATCGCGTCGACGTGTTTGGTGGCGTGCTCATGGAAGAAAGCGGGCAACTGCTCAACGGCTTCTTCGCCGCCCGTAGGCGCGAGCCGACCCCGTAGGCGCGAGCCGACACAGGAGAGCCGCACTTCGTGGCTTTGTGTTAGCGTCCGGTCCCTTATCGTGGCACCTGTCAAGGAGGATCCCCCCATGCGTCCCATTTCCGCATTCGTCGTGCTGCTGGCCGCCGCGGGTGGCGCGGCACTCGCCGCCCCCGTGACCTATGAGATCGATCCACGGCACACATATCCGAGCTTCGAGGCAGATCACTTCGGTGGTGTCTCGGTGTGGCGCGGAAAGTTCACCAGCACTTCCGGCAAGATCGTGCTGGATCGCGCGGCGGGTACCGGCGCGGTGGATGTGACCGTCGAGACGGCGTCCGTCACCACCGGTGCGGCCGATCTCGACAAGCATCTCAGGTCGAACGAGTTCTTCGACGTCGAGAAATTTCCCACCGCCACCTACAAGGGCAAGATCACGAAATTCAAGGATGGAGCGCCGGTGGAAGTGCAGGGCGACCTTACGCTTCACGGAGTCACGAAACCGGTCACCCTGACCCTGCGTTCGTTCAAGTGCAGGGCTCACCCGATGAAGCCGGACAAGGACCTGTGCGGCGCGGACGCGCATGCCACCATCAATCGCGAAGATTTCGGCATCAACTGGGGCAAGGATTTCGGCTTCGACATGAAGGTGGGAATCGATCTGCAGATCGAGGCGCTCGCGCCGAAGAAATGAGAGCGGAACGGGGATCGCAGGAATGAGAACGCTGATGTGTGCCGGCGTCCTGCTGGCGGTGGGCGTGGCGGGTGCGGCTGGTGACACGGCCGGGACGCCGCTATTCGATGGCAAGTCGCTGACGGGCTGGAAGCGGCTCGGCGGCGCCGCCGATTACCAGGTCAGGGACGGCGCCATCGTGGGCGCGACGCGTCCCAACGTACCCAACAGCTTCCTGGTGACGGAAAAGACATTCGGTGACTTCATCCTCGAGTTCGACGTACGCCAGGACGTGGGTCCGGCGAATTCCGGCGTGCAGTTTCGCAGCCTGTCCACGGCCGATTTCCAGGACGGGCGTGTACACGGCTACCAGGCCGATATCGATCCCAGTCCGCGTCAGTGGAGCGGCCACATCTACGAGGAGGCGCAGCGCGGCTGGTTCTCCACCGGCGAGATGAACCCGCCGTCGAAATCACTCTACAAGTTCGGCGAGTGGAATCATTACCGCATCGAGGCCATCGGGCCGCGATTGCGCGTCTGGGTCAATGACGGCGCGGTTGCCGATGTCATCGATGACGCCAGCCTGTCGGGATTCATCGGCCTGCAGGTCCATTCAATCGATGACCCCGCGGATGCGGGCCGCACCACGAGCTGGAAGAGCCTCGCCATCCAGACGCGCGACCTCAAACCCCGGCCGCCCATGGGCATCCTCATCCGCAACAACCTGCCTAACAACCTGCACGCCGAGGAAAAGGCGCAGGGCTGGCGCCTGTTGTGGGACGGCAAGACCGCGAAGGGCTGGCGCAGCGCAAAGTCCGCAGGCTTCCCGGAAAAGGGCTGGTCGATGGCCAATGGCGAACTTGCCGTGCTGCCCAAGGGCGGGGGTGGCGACATCATGACCGACGATGAATTCGGCGCCTTCGAGCTGCAGATGGAATTCAAGGTCAGTGCCGGCGCCAACAGCGGCATCTTCTACCTGCTGACCTCGCCGCACGATCCCGCCAGCAACGCGCCGCTCGGCCTCGAATACCAGGTCCTGGACGACGAGCGCCATCCCGATGCGAAGCAGGGTACCGATGGCAACCGCACGCTGGCCTCGCTCTACGACATCCTGCCGCGTGCGAAGCTCATGACCAACGTGGGAATCGCGCCGAAGACCGACGTGTGGCAGCACGCGCGCATCGTGTCGCGCGCCGACGGTACGGTGGAGCACTGGCTGAACGGCGTAAAGGTGCTGGAATTCAGACGCGGTTCCGACGACTACCGCGCGCACGTCGCCGCGAGCAAGTTCAAGGCGACCGCGGCGTTCGGCGAGGCCGCTCGCGGGCGCATCCTGCTCCAGGACCACGGCGACGCCGTGGCTTTCCGCAGCATCAAGATCCGTTCGTTGAACTGACGCGCAGGGCCTTGGCCTTGCGTGTCGCGCCCCACGCGCTGTACGCGGTGACCGCGCGTTCGCGCAATGTCCTGGCGCGCGCCGCGTCGCGGCCCAGCCAGTGATGCATGGCGAGTTCGCTGGTGATGGCTTCGACCTGCACGAACCGGTTGTTGCGCGCCGCATCCAGGGCGCGCTCGAAGAGTTCTGCCGCGGCGTCGGCATCACCGCGCACCCGGGCACTTTCCGCCGCCACCGTGAGCTGCAACGACGCGAAGTTCTGCGGACAGCTCGCCGCCCAGGTATCGAGCGCGCGGGTCTGCGCTTCGAGTCGCGCAGCAAGCTCGACGCGCTCGTTGTCGGACGCCCGTGACCACAACGCCGTCACGGCCAGGCACTGGAAGAAGGCATGTTCGACGATGGTCATCATGCCGACGCTGTAGGGCAGCAGCTCGTCGGACTGGCGCGAAATGCTCCAGGCTTCCTGGTACTCGCCGGCAAGGTAGCGCTGCATCACGCGCAGCGCCTGGAAGTGCGACAGCATGCTCTTGCTGACACTGGTGGCCTGCAGTTCGCGCAGAGTCGCCGCCTCGTTGAATCCATCACCGTCCAGCGTGCTGCCGGCGGCCTCGTCGCGCAGCCATTCGGCGAAGCGCAGGCGCGAGCGCAGCAACGAGACATTGGTGGCGTCGCCGAGCCGTTGCAGCAGCTGCAGGGCGTCTTCCGCGGCTTCACGCGCGGCCGGGAGCGGCGCGCCGCGGAACATGACGTGCGTGACCATGCGCGCCGCGCAGTAGGCCGCATGCGGATGGTCGCCGCTAGCGAGGCCCCAGCGAACGCCATCGCGGAACACTTCGATGCTTTCGTCGATAGGCCGCACCCATGCGGAGGCGAACGCGGCCCAGGTGAAGTGACAGGCCGAGCGCACGGTCACGTCGTTGAGCCGCTCGCACAGGTCGACACCCAGCTTGCCGAAGCGATCGCCGTCGCGATGGTTGCCGACAATGCCGCTCAGGATGACCGCGAACGATCCGTATCCCTTGGCCGACATCGGGCAGTTTCCGTGCTCGATCGACAGGCTCACCATCTTGCAGCAGATGAGCGCGAACAGTTCCGGGTTCACCTGGTAGGCAGGCGGAATGCAGTGCATGAGCAGCGACATCAGCGCCACGCGATCCGGATCGGTCATCGGCGGCAGCTCGAGCAGGCTCTCGATGCTGTGCTGATTCGACCAGGCAATGATGGAGCCGATTTCGCTCTGCAGCTTTTCGCGCACCAGCTCCGGACGTTCCGGCAGTTCCAGGCCGAACAACTGCGCGGCCTGGCGACCGCAGGCCACCGCGCCCGTCATGTCGCCCATGCTGAGATAGGTGTGCGTGCGCACCGTGAGCAGTCGTCCACGATCGGCAACGCCGCGGGCTTGCGGCAGGGCTGCATCGATGGTGGCGAAGGCGCCCTCGAAGTCGGCCATCAATGACTGGCACTCGGCCAGCTTCGTATGGGTCTCGAAGGCCAGCGCGTAGTTGTCGCCCCAGGCATCCCAACCGAGCAACTCAATGATGCTGCGGCAGGCACGCATGGCGAGGTCGTAGGCCGTGGAGTTGCGCGCGCGCGTGGCGGCGAGCTGATTGAGTTTCGCGAGGCGCAGCCGCTCCGAGCGGCTGTCAATCAACGCGATGCCTTGGTTCATGTGATTGACGATCTCGAACAATTGTCCCGAGACGTCTTCGCCCGCTGCGGCGAGCAGCGTGCGGCCGATGATCAGATTGAGCGCCGGGCGCGTTGCGGCCGGGACCAGTGCGTACGCGGCCTGCTGCACGCGATCGTGCTGAAAGGTGTACTGCACCGGCGCCGCCATTTCACCGTTGGGCTCGGGCTTGAGCAACAGGTTTTCCCGCACCGCCGCGGACAGCAGTTCCACGGCGCGTTCCGGCGTGCACTCGGCCACGCTGGCCAGGGTAGTGAGGTCGAAGCGATTGCCAATCGCCGCGCCGAAGGAAACCATGCGCTGGGTGGCGGGATCGAGCCGTCCGATCTTCTGCGCGATGAGATCGGCGACGTTTTCGGTGATCGCGAGGCTGCGTATCGCGGCGAGGTCGCAGCGGAACGTGCCGGAGGCTTCGTCGAAGGTGAGCAGTCCATCGCGTTGCAGCTTCTGCAGGAACTGCCGCATGAAAAACGGATTGCCACCGGTCTTCTCGCGGATGGTCTCGGCCAGCGGCGCCGCGGTGTCGCCATCCATCAGCAGCGAGTCGCCGACGAACTGCGTGATGTCCGACCAGCCCAGCGGAGCGATCTGCACGGTGTGCACGGGTACGGCGCGACGTTCCAGCTCCTTGAGCGAGAGCATGAAAGGATGCGTGGCCGCGACTTCGCCGTCGCGACACGATGCGATCACCAGCAGCGAATGTGTGCCGGCGCCCGACAGCAGCGACGTCAGCAGTCGCAGGCTGGCCGGATCCGCCCACTGCATGTCGTCGAGGAATACGACCAGCGGGCGGTGCTCGCGGCAGAAGACCTGCAGGAAGTTCTGGAAAACATGATTGAAGCGATTCTGCGATTCAGCGGATTCGAGCGCGGCAAGCGGTGGCTGCGCTCCGATGATGCGTTCCAGCGCCGGAATGACTTCGGTGATGACGCGGCCGTTGCGCCCGACGGCACTGACGATGGCGTCGCGCCATGCGCGCGTCTGGCCCTGGCTTTCGGTGAGGAGCTGGCGGACCAGGTCCTGCAACGCACTGACGATGGCGCTGAACGGCACGTCGCGCTGCAGCTGATCGAATTTGCCGGAGATGAAATAGCCATGCTGCTGGCCGAGCGGCATGCGCAGCTGTTGCACCAGCGTGGTCTTGCCGATGCCGGCGGGCCCGGACAACACGACGAGTTCGGCATCGCCCGCGGCGGCGCGGCGCAGCGCCATCGACAACGCGTGAATCTCGCGGCTGCGTCCGTAGAGCTGTGACGCCGCATCGAGGCGGGTGAGCGATTCCAGGCCGCTGTTGGGCCTGCTTTCGGGCGCGGAGTGGCGCTCCACGGTGGCGGGGATCGGTTTGTTCATGGCGCGAGCCGTTTATCGGCGTGCGAGCAGAGGTCTTGACCGGGAAAACCCCGGTCTTTCCCGGGGTGCGCGCGTCACATTCCGCTATCCGGCACCGTGCTTTCGAGAATGGCCGCGAATTGTGCGACCCGTTCGACGAATTCCACGGTTTCGCGGCCATTGGCGTAGCCCCGTTTCACTCGCGAATGCCAGCGCGGGTCGGACAGGCGTGGCAGGTTGACCCGTACATCGGCCCAGCGATCCGGATTCTTCTTGCGCATCTCGGTGATGATGCGTGCGTCTTCGAGATGACCGATGCCGATGTTGTACGCAGCCATCGCCAGCCAGGTCCGGTCGGGGTCGCGGATGCGCTTGGGGATGCGATCCTTCATGTGGGCCAGGTAACGCGCGCCGCCGAGGATGTTTTCCTCGGGTGAAAACACGTTGTTGACGCCCATCTTCTTTGCCGTCAGTGGCATCAGCATCATCACGCCCTGGGCGCCGCGCGGGGAAACCGCCGCGGGCCGCCAGCGCGATTCCTGGTAGCCCAGGGCCGCCAGGGTCCGCCAGCTGAAGCCTGTCTCGCGTGCCGCGGTCTCAAAAGGTTTGCGCAGGTAAGGCAGGCGGGTCTCGATATGGGAGTGGAAATCGGCCGCGAGGCGACGTGGGAGCCGTGCCCGCTGGGCAGGCGGCTTGGCACTGGAATTGGCCGTTTTTGTGGCCTGATCGGCGCCCAGGCCAGCCACGGGGACGCCCAGAACGGCCAGACTCATGGCTACAAAGCCCCTTCGGTCGGTCCGTGTTTTACGCCCCTTGGCTCTCGTCATCGTTCGGCTAGAATACGCGCCCCCCGCGGGGCAGCCCTAATTTCGAGGGTCCGTTTTTGATGGACCCACAGTTCTC
>Ga0190270_10001141_pt1 | contig 12200 bp, 11 predicted proteins | sample Popmic320T_FD_133748 | JGI IMG/M metagenome (GOLD analysis project Ga0190270, IMG submission 133748) | Populus adjacent soil microbial communities from riparian zone of Weber River, Utah, USA - 320 T | ecosystem: Environmental > Terrestrial > Soil > Riparian zone | place: USA: Utah | collected... | reverse complement strand
GTGCGCAGCCAGGCGGGCCCGGGCGTCGCGATCCAACGGCCGCTCGAGCATGCGCACCAAGGCCTCGGCAGTACCGATCGAGTCGTACAGACAGGTGGGCGACAGCGCCCCCGCCGCGACGGACGCGACGAGGTGGTCGTGGCCGGCGACCGAGAGGCGAGCGCCCACGAACGGGGCGGGGACATCTCCGCGCACCGTTCCCCACGAAGAGCCCGCGGCGGCGCGCGGTGGCAGGAAGGAGGGCTCGACACCAAGCTCGCCGAGGGCGGCCTCCCACGATTCGCCGGTGTCCTGGTCGATCAACCCGGTGCGAGCCACCAGCGAGACCTCCCCCTGGCGAGGTCCGCCGAGCGCATGGGCGACGAACTCCGGCACGTTCAGCCACTGCAGGCCGGACAGGTCGAGCCCCTCGGCTCGATGGGTCAGGAGCTTGCCGAACGTCGCGAGCGGCGTGAACGGCAGTCCGGTGCGACCGCCGAAGTCGCGGGAGACCTCGTCGGACGCCGCAGCGAGTGCGTCCCCGCCACGAGGGTCGAACCACGCGACGATGGGCCGGACCACGGCCTCGACCGGGGTGCGATCCTCCTCTCTGAGGAGGACGCCTGACTCGGCCATGCCGGAAATACCAATGGCGGCGATCCGGTTCGCGCCCCCTCGGTCCTCCAGCTGAGTCGCGAGCTCGTCGAGGATCGTCCGTACCGCCGCAATCAGGGCCCCGGCGTCCATCTCGGTGTGGCCGAGCGTTGGGGAGTGCCACGGCGTGTCGGTGCGAGCGATGGCGACTTGGGCGCCGGCACCGTCGAGGACCACGCCCTTGATGTAGGTGGAGCCGACGTCGATCCCCGTGACGCTCGGGGCGCTCATGAGACATCCCCATGATCGGGACCGTGCACGGTCTCCGGCCAGCCCACGCCGGGGCGGGCCACGAGCAGGCTGGCGTCGCCGGCGATCGTCCACGGGCCGAGCGATGCAGGCACCGCGAGAGCGTCGCCGGGCCCGATGTCGATGCTGCTCGTCTCCCACTCGAGCGTCCCGCGGCCGTGGAGCACGATCGCGGCCGCGAAGCCGGCCTCAACCCGGACGGTGCTACGGCCGGTGGGCGTCGCGAGGTGCAGCCGGAAGAACGGGTCGGCCTCCGGGGCGAGGCATGACTGGGGGGTGTCGGCCCGGGTGGCGGGGTCGACGTGGGTGCGCAGGGAGGCGAGGTGGTCGGTATCGAGGCGCTCGTGGGAGACGGCCGGCATGACGGTGTCGAATCCCAGCCCGAGGTGGGAGTCCTCGCGCCCGCTCGTGGTGACCGACCACTCCAGGACGATCGACAGGTCGGTCGGCTCCTGGACCTCGGCCACGAAGACGCCGGCGCCGATCGCGTGCACCGTCCCGGCGGGCACGACGATGCCGTCCCCTTGCGTGACGTCGATCCGGTGCATGCGCTCCAACATCCAGGCGCCGTCCTGCGCATCGCGGCGACGCGCGAGCTCGTCCGGGTCGACTGCGTCGCGCCAGCCGAGATACACGGCCGCGTCCTCGGACGCGTCGAGCACGAACCACGCCTCGGTCTTGCCGTACGGGCAGTCAAGGTGGGCGGCGGCGAACCGGCGGTCGGGGTGGACGTGCACGGGGAGCCGCTGACCGGCGTCGAGCAGCTTGAACAACACACCGGTGTCGCCGTCGGCGGGCACGTCGGCGCCGACCCAAGCCCGGGGATCGTCCGCGACGAGCTCGCGCAGGACCTCCCCGTCGGCGGTGTGGGCGAGCCCGATCGGCCACGCATCGGCCCGGGCGACGGTCGCGGCGATCCACTCCTCGGGCTGGTGATCGGACGCCGTCTCGACACCGCGCAGGGAGGCGATCTTGCCGCCGCCGGCGTAGAAGTGGTCGACGAGGTTGGGGGCGAGCTTCACCGGCTTCATCGGGGCTTCAGCTCCCCTGAACCTCGTTGCACCAGGCGGGCCGGCACGAAGATGTCGGCCTCCTCCGTGACGTCCTGCTCGAGGTGCACCAGAACCCGTCGCATCGCCGCGTCGCCGATCGCCACGGGATCCTGGTCGACGTACGTCACGGCCGGCGTGAGCGTGCGAGCGAGCGGGAAGTCACCGAAGCTGATGAACGCGACATCGGCGTCGTCGGACGTGTGCAGGGCGTGCGCGACGCCGATCGCCGCGCGAGGGTTCGCTGCAAAGATCGCTGTAGGCGGGTCGTCCAGCGACAGCACGTCGAGGGCCACGGCCACGGCATCCACGTCGCGGGTCGGACCCGGGCGGATCCACTCCGGATCGGGCTCGACTCCCACGGCACTCAACGCCTGGCGGTACCCCTCGAGGCGGTGGCGCGTCGTGATGAACCGCTCGTCGCTGCCGATGAACGCCACGCGCCGGTGGCCGTGGGCGACCAGGTGCGCGACCGCCTCTCGCGCCAGTGCCACGTCGTCGACATGCACGACGTCGAAGCCACCTTGCTCGACGTCGCGGTCGATCAAGACCACCGGGAACGACGCCCGGTAACGGTCGAGGTACTCGTGTGTGCCGTTGGTCGGAGCCAGGATCAGTGCACGGACGCGCTGCATCGCCATGCGCTCGACCTGGGAGCGCTCGCGTGTGGCGTCGAAGCCGGTGCTGCCGAAGACGGTGCCGAGGCCGGCCTCCAGGGCTGCGATCTCGACCGCGCTGGTGAGGGTGGCGAAGAACGGGTCGGCGATGGTGTCGATGACGACGCCGATGGTGTTGCCGGTGCCGGCCTTCAGCGTCCGGGCGAGCGTGTTGGGCACGTACTGGAGCAGCTCGATGGCGTCCTGGACGCGGTCGCGGATCTCCGGGTCCACGGTGGTTGCGCCGTTGACGACCCGGGAGACAGTCTTGATGCTCACGCCGGCCTCGGCGGCGACGTCGTGAAGCGTGGGGGCCTTCATCGGGTCGCCCGCTCGCTCAGGTCGATGAGCTGCGCGACCCGTCGGGCATCTACTCGTCCGGCACGGGCATGCTCGACGGCTGCGCTGGCCACGACCACACCGCGGTGCACGGCGTCGGGCCAGGGCGTTCCCTCGACCAGGGCCGCCGCGACGCCTCCCACGAAGGAGTCTCCCGCGCCGATCGGGTTCGCCACACGAACGGAGGGAGCCGGAATCCATCGATCGCCCGACTCGTCAGCGTAGGCGGCACCATGAGACGACGCGGTGACGACCGCGCGGGCAGCTCCTCGAGCACGGAGACCGTGCGCTGCGGCGAGGGCACGCTCGCGCACGTCGTCGAGCTCCTGGGCCGGGTGCGCTGATTCGAGCACGGCACCCGTCGTGAGGCCCTCCGCCTCGTCGAGGTTGGGGCACACCAGGTCCGGTTCGGCGGTGAGCGCCTCCGCGAGTGCCGACCGGGCGCCGTCGACCACGCAGATCGCGCCGTGCTCGTGAGCCAGTCGCGTGATCTGGGCATAGGTGTCATCGGGGAGTCCGGGTGGGAGGCTGCCCGAGCAGACGACGAGTTCGTGATCGACGCCGTCCAGTGCATCTGCGAGGGCGTCGAGCAGGGACTTTGCGGAGTGGACGACCGGCCCGGGTTCGTTCAGCACGGTGGCGCGTTGTGAGTCCTCGATGACGATGGTGGCGCTGCGCACCGAGCCGTCCACCGCGACAGCCTGGACGTCGATGTCCTCTTCGGCGAGCAGCCGGAGGAGCTCCTCGCCGCCGTGGTCGGCGACGAGCCCCAGCAGCGTGCATGTCGTCCCGAGGTCGCTCACCGTGCGTGCGACGTTGACGCCCTTGCCGCCGGCCGTGATCTCGACCCGGTGTGGCCGCGAGACCGTTCCCGCCTCGAAGGCCTCGACCCACAAGGTGCGGTCGAAGCAGAGGTTGGGGCTCACGACGATCACGGGCACTCCAGTCGGATTCGGAGGTGACTGGCGTCACATTTCGACCTATACTGCGTGATCGAGACAACGTTGTCCAGCCCTGGACCGAAACAATCCTGGAAGGCACTCGATGGCATCCACCCTCCCCGCCTCAGCCGCTCGGCTGGGCAAGCTGCGTCGACTTCAGCGCATCAGCGACTCCGACGGATTCATCCGTGTCGCGGCGATCGACCACCCCGAGAACTACCTCGCCCTGTTCGACGACGACCTCGAGTCGGTCTCGTTCGCCGAGGTGGTGGAGTCGAAGCTGGAGCTCGTTGCGGCGATGTCCGGTTCGTCCACGGCCGTGCTGGTCGACCCGGTGTGGTCGTTCGGACAGGCCGTTCTCACGGTGGCCGTCCCAGGGAGCGTCGGCATGATCAGTGGTCTCGAGCAGCTGGCCTACTCGCCGGCCGGGTTCGGCACCGAGACCGCGGTGCGCAAGGCGTGGACGGTCCCGATGCTGGCGCGTCTCGGAGCCGACGCGGCCAAGCTGGTGGTCTTCTACCGCTCCGAGCTGACCGAGGTCGCCGCAAGCCAGCACGAGCTCGTCGCCGATCTCGCACGCCAGTGCGACGAGGCGGAGCTGCCGCTCGTCGTCGAACCGCTCTGGTACGCCCTGGACGGCGAGAGCCTCGAGGATCCCGCAGTCCGGGCGGCGCGCGATGAGGCGATCGTCCGCTCGGCCTCGGTGTTCGCGGACCTCGGCGCCGACGTCATGAAGATGGAGTTCCCCGGGCAGGTCGGGGACGCCGACGACGAGGCCGCAGCGGCCGACGCGTGCGCCCGTCTGGATGCGTCGATCGACGTGCCGTGGGTGCTCCTGTCGTCGTCGGCGACCTTCGACCAGTTCACGACCCAGCTGGAGATCGCGGCCCGGGCAGGCGCCTGCGGGTTCATGGCAGGACGAGCGATCTGGGGCGACGCCGTCGGACGGTACGACGCCGAACGACGGGCGGCCGGAGCGCGGACCGCCGTAGCGCGACTCGACGAGCTGCACGACGTGCTCCGGTCGTCCGGCCGCGGATGGAGCCGGCCCGCCACCGTCGACGAGGCGGTCGAGGCGTTGCCGGCCGCCTGGCACGAGACGTACTGATCACATGCGCGTCGTCGTGGTTGCCGGACCCGCGGGTGCGGGCAAGTCGACGCTGGGACGTGCCCTCGCGGCAGAGATGCGCGCCGCCCTGCTCGACCTCGACGACCTGACGAATCCGATCCTCGACGGCGTGTGGTCAGGCGGCGGTCACTGGAACGACCCTGAGCACCGAGCAGTGGTGCGACCGGCGCGGTACGCCGTGCTGCGTGCCGCCGCCGCAGCCCAGGTCGTGAACGGCGTCGACGTGGTACTGGTCGCGCCGTTCACCGCCGAGCTGGCCGGGGGCGTCGAGTGGGCGGCCCTGAAAGCTGCCGTCGCGCCGGCCGAGCCGTTCGTCGTGTGGATCGACGTACCGCTGGACGTGCTGTCGGCCCGGGTGCGGGAGCGGGCAGACGTGCGCGACAGCGGTACCGGATCGAGGCCCGCCGAGGCGCCTGCGATTCCTCACTTTCGCATCGATGGCCGCTCGTCGACGACCGAAATGGTGGGGGCAGTGCGCGCCGGTATGGTGTGAGACACCCTCATCGCCTAGGAGTCCTCGTGGGCAATCTCGCTTCCCTGCTGGAGAACTCGACCGAGAAATACCCCGACCGCACGGCCATCGTGTTCGGCGACAGCCGCTTCACCTACGCGCAGGTGAACGGGGCGGCCAACAAGGTGGCCAACCTGCTGGTGTCGCGCGGCATCAAGCCCGGCGACAAGGTCGCGCTGTCGTGCCCGAACCTGCCGTACTTCTCGATCATCTACTACGGCATCCTCAAGGCCGGCGCCGCCGTCGTCCCGCTGAACGTCTTGCTCCGCGGTCGCGAGGTGGCTTACCACCTCGGCGACTCCGGCGCGAAGGCCTACTTCGCGTTCGAGGGCACGCCCGAGCTGCCGATCGGCGAGGCCGCCTGGGAGGGCTTTCAGGCCACCGACTCGTGCGACGAGTTCTTCCTGATCAAGCTCGACTCCGAGGCGCCCGCACCGATGGAGCCGCCGGAGTACTACGCGCCGCTGGTCGCCGACCAGCCGCCGACGTTCGACACGGTCGACACCGATGACGACGACACTGCCGTCATCCTCTACACGTCCGGCACCACGGGTCAGCCGAAGGGTGCCGAGCTCCGGCACCGCAACATGCGCGACAACGCCTTGGCGGGCGCCGACCTGTTCGGGGCCGACGAGAACAACCCCGACACCTACCTGTGCGTCCTGCCGTTGTTCCACTCCTTCGGCCAGACGGTCATCCAGAACGGTGGGTTCGCGTTCGGCGGCACCGTGGTGATGCTGCCGCGGTTCGAGGCCGAGCCGGCCCTGAAGCTGATGCTGCGCGAGGGCGTTACGTTCTTCGCCGGAGTGCCCACCATGTACTGGGGTCTGCTTGGTGCTCTGGACGAGGGCTACGACGTCGAGACTCTGGCCAAGAACCTGCGGGTCGCGGCGGCCGGTGGCTCGGCCCTCCCGGTCGACATCCACAAGCAGTTCAAGGACCGGTTCGGCGTCACGATCCTGGAGGGCTACGGGCTCTCCGAGACGTCACCGGTCGCGAGCTTCTCGCCGTTCGGCCAGGAGCCGCGGGTGGGCTCGATCGGCCTGCCCATCCCCGGCGTCGAGATGAAGCTGATCAACGAGGACTGGTCCGACGTCGAGGACGACCCCGAGGCGATCGGCGAGATCGCCATCAAGGGCCACAACATCATGAAGGGCTACCACAGCAGGCCCGAAGCCACGGACGAGGCGATCCGCGACGGCTGGTTCCGCTCGGGCGACCTCGGACGCAAGGACGAGGACGGCTACTACTACATCGTCGACCGCTCCAAGGACATGATCATCCGCGGCGGCTACAACGTGTACCCGCGCGAGCTCGAGGAAGTGCTGATGGAGCACTCGGCGGTGTCGCTGGTCGCGGTCATCGGGGTGCCGCACGAGTCACACGGCGAGGAGATCAAGGCCGTGGTCGTCAAGAACAAGGACCACGACGACGTCTCCGAGGACGATCTCGTCGCGTGGGGCAAGGAGCAGTTCGCCTCCTACAAGTACCCCCGCATGGTGGAGTTCCGCGACGAACTCCCCATGACGTCGACGGGCAAGATCCTGAAGCGCGAGCTGTCCTAGGTACATCCAAGGACGACGCTTCGTCTGGCCTCTCCGATTCGGACGTCAGCGTGACAGCGTGGTCAGGATCGAATCTGCGGCCAACGCGCTGGCGGTGAGACTGTTGGCAATGTGGTTGCGCATGAGCTCTGATGCGGCATCGGAGTCCTGGGCGATGACGAGCTCGACCATGCGACCGTGCTCCTCGAAGTCACGAGTGCGCGGTTCGGCACCGGGGGGCAGCTCGAGGCCGATGCGCCGGTAGCGGTCCGACTTGTCCCACAGATCGTCCAGCAGCCGGATGAGAACCGTGTTGTGGGAGGAGGCGTAGATGGACTGGTGCATCTCACGGTGTGCAATCAGCGCCGCCTCCCCCCATTGCTGGGTCACGGGCAGCAGATGGGCGAGGGCCTCCTGCATTCGTGCGATGTCAGAATCGGTCCGTCGCTGGCTGGCCAGGGCGATGGCTTCAGGTTCCAGCGCGCGGCGGGTTTCGAAGAGTTCTCGGGCTTCGTCGGCGTCCATGTGTGCAACGCGGGCGTTGCGGTGCGCGTCGAGAATGATCAATCCTTCGCCGCTGAGGCGCCGGATCGCTTCTCGTAGCGGAGTGATGCTGATCGAGAGTTCTGCGGCCAACTCATACTGCATCAACTTCGAGCCGGCCTTGAGCTGGCCGCTCAGGATGCGGCTGCGGAGCTCGGCGTAGGCCACGTCGCTCTTGCTCGAGAAGACGTTCGCGCTCACGCCCACATTCTCGCATGGCGGCCCATCCGGACTCGGCTCGAAAGTCTTATAAGACCTCTTGCGAATGTGCCGCTCATCACCTATGGTCACAGTTCTTGCATCTTATAAGACATCGGGGAAGTTGGACCGCCGGCTGTTATGAAGATCGTTTCCGCCCATGAGGACGTCATCGCGATCAGCTCGTCGATGAGCAATGCCTTCATCGACTTTTCCTCGATGGACTGCTCCATTCTCGCTCTCGTCTCCGACGTCGTCGTCGACGGCAAGCCGCTGGTCGGCTACGGCTTCAACTCCAATGGTCGTTACAGCGCCGGCGACATCCTGCGCCGCCGCATCCTGCCCCGACTGACGGAGGCCCCAGCCGACAGCCTGCTGGACGAGACCGGTGAGCTCTCGCCCGCGGTGGCGTGGGACGTGATGATGCGCAACGAGAAGCCCGGTGGGCATGGGGAGCGCTCGGTGGCGGTGGGTGTGGTCGACATGGCGCTGCACGACCTGGCCGCCAAGATCGCCGAAGTCCCGCTGTACCGCTGGATCTCCGACCACTACGGCGACGGCGAGCCCGATGAGTCGGTCTTCGTCTACGCCGCCGGGGGCTACTACGCACCCGGGAAGACCCTCCGCGATCTCCAGGACGAGATGAGGGGTTTCCTCGATGCCGGCTACGACGTCGTCAAGATGAAGATCGGCGGCGCAGATCTGGCCGAGGACCTGCGCCGGATCGAGGCCGTTCTCAAGGTCCTCGACGGCGACGCCTCCCGCCTGGCGGTCGACGCCAACGGCAGGTTCGATCTCGACACCGCGCTCGAGTACGCCCGTGCACTCGACCCCTACGGGCTGTTCTGGTACGAGGAGGCCGGCGACCCTCTGGACTACGGCCTCAACGCCACCGTGTCCGAGCACTACCGAAACCCCATCGCGACGGGGGAGAACCTGTTTTCCCTCCCGGATGCGCGCAATCTCATCCGATACGCCGGCATGCGCCCGGACCGCGACTACATCCAGATCGATCCTGCGCTGAGCTATGGCCTCGTCGAGTACAGGCGGATCCTGGACATGCTCGCTCAGCACGGGTGGTCATCGCGTCGCTGTATTCCCCACGGTGGACACCAGTTCTCCCTGCACATCGCCGCAGCACTCAAGCTCGGCGGCAACGAGTCGTACCCCGGGGAGTTCCAACCGACGGGCGGCTTCGCAGACGACGCCGTCGTGGCGAACAGCCGCGTCACGCTCGGTGACCAACTCGGCATCGGGTTGGAGGCCAAGGCCAACTTCTACCAAGTTCTTCGTGATCTGCATGCGTGAGCGTGCGTTGAGGCATCCCGGCGGGAGAACGCCATCGCATCCTCGCAGAGACCACATCACTGTGAGCCAGGTCACGAACTCTATGAACGCAAATCCGTCCCGGCAGCGAACGTCACGAGGATGTCGTCCGAACGCAGGACTCTCCAGGAGGTCATCGTGTCGTCGAATGTCAGCACGAAGCCAGCGCGCCGCGACCGCACGCACTGGCTTTCGCAAGCCTTTCGAAAGGAGCACGTCATGAATTCCGCCCTCGATCCCAGCTCCAGGAGTGAACGGCGACAGCGCTCGCGGTTCCGTCGACTTGTGGAGCCTCGATGGGGCAAGTTCCTCGGAGCCGTCGTCGGCATCGCCGACCGTCCACGGCGAGGCCTTGCCGCTCTCCTGCGGTTGTGGCATGCGCCACACGAGCCCAGAATGTATGCAATTGACCGATACCGATCGGTCAGGACCAGGGGGATAGACACGATGTTCGCCGATCGCAGCACGCCGCGTCGCCGGGGACGCCGAATCAGGATCCTGGGGGTCGCCGCCGCAGCGCCCTTGCTGATCCTCGCCTCGTGTGGCCAGGCATCCGATGATCCCGCGGCCTACCCCGAGGACTCCATCACCATCACGGTCCCGTTCGATGCGGGCGGCCCCACCGACACCGTGACCCGCCTGATCGCGAAGCCGATGAGCAAGGACCTCGGCCAGGAGATCGTGGTCAAGAACGTCGCGGGGGCCGGTGGCACTCTCGGCGCGGGTGACGTGGCGAATGCCGAACCGGACGGCTACACGTTGCTGATGCATCACGTCGGCATGTCGACCGCACCAGCGCTCTACCCCGATCTGGCCTACGACCCGTTGAAGGACTTCAAGACGATCGGCCTGGTCACCGACGTCCCGATGACCATCGTGTCCAACAAGGACTTCGAGCCGAACAACCTCGAGGAGCTCATCAAGTACGTGAAGGCCAACGCCGACAAGGTGACGATCGCCAATGCGGGCGTCGGCGCGGCCTCGCACCTGTGCGGACTCCTGATCGAGCGGGCCGTCGGCGCCGACCTGAACGAGGTGCCCTACGACGGCACCGGTCCAGCTCTGACGGACCTCGTGGGCGGCCAGGTCGACTTCATGTGCGACCAGACCACGAACACCGTCCCCCAGATCAAGGGCGACAAGGTCAAGGCCTTCGCGGTCACTACGCCGGAACGCATCGAGGCCCTGCCGGACCTGCAGACGACGGAGGAGGCCGGACAGCCCGACATCAAGGTCGGTGTCTGGCACGGTCTATACGCGCCCGCCGAGACGCCTGACGAGATCGTGAAGGCCGTGACCGATGCGCTGGCCAAGGCGCTCAAGGACCCGGCGGTGGTCAAGAAGTTCGCTGACCTCGGAACCGAGCCGGTGCCCGATGATCAGGTCACGCCCGAAGCGCAGACGAAGCTGCTCACCGAGCAGATCGACCTCTGGACGCCCGTCATCGAGGAAGCCGGCGTCAAGGGTTCATGACGGCGGACTCGACGCCCTCGCCGCCGTCGGACGAGCCGACGGCGGCTGTCGACCGCGAGGAGTCTGTCCTCGACGACCTGGTGGCGGGCGGCATCTTCGTCGCACTGGGTATGGCGTTCGCGATCGGCGCGCGTAGCTACGAGCTCGGCTCCGCGTTCCGGATGGGTCCTGGTTACGTGCCGCTGGTCCTTGGTGGCTTGCTTGCGCTGCTGGGGCTGGCGGTGATCGGCGTCGGGGTGGTGCGCTGGCGCGCTAGCGACAAAACGCCTACCGAGTCCCACCATGGCGCCATCCCCTGGCGTGCCATCGCGCTCCTGACCGCGGCGGTCATCGTCTTCGGGGCGGGAGTCGACCCGCTCGGACTCGTCCCGGCACTGCTCGTGACGACATTCCTCGCCGGTCTCGCCGACCGGGACAACTCGGTTCTGGCGGCCGCGGTGATCGCGGTTGGCCTGACGGTGGCGTGTGTCCTGATCTTCGTGGTGCTGCTCCAGCTGCGGTTGCCCCTCATCGGATCGGTGTTTGGCGGGTAAATGGATCTCAGCGACCTCCTCCTCGGTTTCCAGACCGCACTGACCCTGACGAATGTTCTGGTCTGCCTCCTCGGCGTCGCCCTCGGCACCACCGTCGGTGTGTTGCCCGGCATCGGGCCGACCGCGACGATCGCGCTGCTGCTCCCGATCACCTTCAACTTCGACCCCATCGCGTCGCTGATCATGCTCGCCGGGATCTACTACGGGGCCCAGTACGGCGGCTCGACGACCGCGATCCTGATCAACATCCCGGGAGAGTCATCGGCGGCCGTCACCGCGCTCGACGGTCACGAGATGGCCAAGCAGGGGCGGGCCGGCCCGGCCCTGGCCACCGCCGCGCTCGGCTCGTTCTTCGCGGGGACGGTGGCGACCGTGCTGGTCGCCTTGTTCGCCCCACCGCTGGCGTCCGCCGCTCTGAAGTTCGGCCCCGCTGAGTACTTCTGCCTGGTCGTGCTCGGCCTGATCGCGTCGATCGCCCTGGCGAGCGGGTCGCTGGCCAAGGCGCTGGCGATGATCGTGCTCGGCCTGCTGCTCGGGACGGTCGGCCAGGACCTCTACACCGGCACGCCGCGTTTCACCCTCGGGGCCCGCGAGCTCTACAACGGATTCGACTTCGTCTCGCTGGCTGTCGGGCTGTTCGGCCTGGCGGAGATCCTGCGGAACCTCGAGGGGGGCATCAAACGTTCGGCGATCGTCGAGAAGGTGTCGCGCTTGTGGCTGAGCCGCAAGGAGTTTCGGGAGATCTCACCGCCGGTGCTGAGGGGTACCGTGATGGGTTCGGGGCTCGGTGTCCTGCCCGGCGGCGGCCATGTGCTCGCGGCATTCACGTCGTACTCGCTCGAGAAGAAGCTGTCCAAGCACCCTGAACGGTTCGGCCGGGGCGCCATCGAGGGCGTGGCCGCGCCTGAGTCGGCCAACAATGCCGCCGCGCAGACGTCGTTCATCCCGCTGCTGACCCTCGGCCTGCCCACGCATCCCGTCATGGCCCTGCTGATCGGCGCGTTCATCATCCAGGGGATCACGCCCGGCCCGAACGTGATCACCGAAGAGCCGGAGCTCTTCTGGGGCCTGATCGC
>Ga0190270_10001140_pt1 | contig 12206 bp, 11 predicted proteins | sample Popmic320T_FD_133748 | JGI IMG/M metagenome (GOLD analysis project Ga0190270, IMG submission 133748) | Populus adjacent soil microbial communities from riparian zone of Weber River, Utah, USA - 320 T | ecosystem: Environmental > Terrestrial > Soil > Riparian zone | place: USA: Utah | collected... | reverse complement strand
TTGGAGTCGCGACGCGGAAAGTATCGCCATCGTTCGCGGGATCGTCCTCGAGCCGGCAATCCGTGATGATCTCATATTCGCTCTTCGGCTCGCCGTCGTTCCCCACGGGAATGGTGAGCGGGCTCGTTCCTGCCGGGGCCGGCCGGGACGGTTCCGTCGCGGCAACGGGAGGGCCGGTGGAGGACGGCTTGGCGTGATCCGCGGCATTACGCTTCAGCAACCATGCCCCGATGATAAGCGCCGCCATGAGCAGCAGGGTAATGCTGAGCGTGAAGCTGGTGCTTTTGTCTTCCCGGGGCGGGTGGAGGTCGTCCATTGGCAGGTCTGGTCTGGGCGCACAGTGCCTTCCGCCGGCCCGGGATGCAATCTGGTTTTCCCGGCAGTCATCCGGTGTAGCGCGGGCATTGGCTTTAGCCTGCCCGTGTTGGCCCCGTGCATCGCTCGCCCAAACACGGGCAGGCTGGCGCCATGCCCGTGCTACGTCCGTTCTTCTTAATGGAGTTTGTAAGCCGGGGGATGTAGGATGCCGCGAAATTTTTCCCTCCCTATGCACCGAAGCCGCCCGTTCGTCCTCGTTCCTCTTCTGTGTCCCGCGGCTGCTCAGGCGGACGTGCGCCCGATGCGCTTCGACTACAGCTTCCAGTTTTACGACGAAGGCTCCGATCGCATCCGCACCGATTCCCATTACGTCCGCGGGCGGATCGATCTGGATGACAAGACGACCTTTCGATTCCAGTGGCTGCGCGACGCCATCAGCGGGGCCTCTCCGACGGGCGCGCTGCCGGGTTCGGCGCAGCCGTTCCTCGCGGAACTCGAGGACGTGCGTACGGCCGTTTTGGGGGCGGTCGCCCGAAGGTTTGGCGAACATCTGATCGAATTCGAAATCTCCAAGAGCATCGAAGAGGATTACCGCTCGCTCGGCTATGCGCTCAAAGATGTCTGGGAGTTCAACGATAAGAATACGGCCGTGACGTTCGGAGTGAACTATCTGGACGATGACGTGGCCGTGCCCACGCTCGGCGTCCGCGACAAACACAGCTTCGATCTTTTCACCGGCATCAATCAGACGATCGACAAAAACACCGCCGTCACCGCGGGCCTAACGCTCGGCTGGAGCGACGGCTATCTCAACGATCCCTACAAGGCGGTCCAGCGCACGGACATTGTCAGTCTGCCGGACGGGCTCGGCGGGACTATCGAAATTCCCGTGGACAACCTCTATCCCGAGAACCGCCCGGACAACCGGTTCCGCCAGGTCCTGACGCTGGGCGGGCGGCACTATTTCGAGGGTGCGCACGGCGCGATGGATGCGCTCTATCGCTTCTCGCACGATGACTACGGCATCAATTCGCACACGGTGCAGATCGAGTGGCGGCAGGAGATCGGAGCGAAGCTGGAAGTCACGCCATTTTTCCGTTATTACCGGCAGAGCGCGGCGGATTTTTACGTCCGCAGCCTGGACGGCCTGCCTATTGAGACGCCGCCGAATGATCCGGACGGCTCGGGCATCCATTATTCAGCCGACTACCGGCTCTCGCGTTTCGATGCCGTCAGCGGCGGGCTGCGGCTGCGCTACAAATTCAACGACACGTTTTCCGCCAGCGCAACTTACGAACGTTATGAAATGACCGGCCGCGGAGGCGACGCGCAGAGGGCGCCTGCCGCAGCCTACATCGATGCCGACATTTGGACGGTCGGCATCAGCGCGGATTTTTGATTTTCCTCCCATGAGTGCTCCGGCCCCCGAATCACTGCTCGCTCCCGACGCCCGCGGCGTGCGGAAGCTGGAGTTTCGTGCGCTGGGCTCGGCGTGCGTGATTCAATTCCGGCAGCGCGACGAACGCGCAGCGCTCGCGTTTGTCGCGGAGGCGCTGGACTGGCTGGGAAAGTTCGAGGCGAAGTTTTCACGCTTCCGCGAAACGTCGCTCGTCTCCCGGGTGAATGCCGCCGCGGGCCGCGAATGGGTGCCGATGGATCCCGAAATGGAACGGATGCTCGATGTCGCCGAAGGATTGTACAACCTGACGGACGGCCTGCTCGACGCCACCATGCTCCCGCTGCAGCGCGTGTGGGACTGGAAAACGGTGCACATCAAACTGCCCTCCACCGATGAAGTGAAGCGCGCGCTTTCCCTAACCGGCTGGCGCAAAGTGCAGCGCCGCCCCGGTGCGGTATTCCTGCCGGAGGAGGGCATGGGCCTCGACTTCGGCGGCTTTGGCAAAGAGTTTGCCGTGGACCGCCTCGCCCGGCTCGCGCAATCGCGCGGCATCAGGGACGCGCTCATCGACCTTGGTCGCGACATCTTCGCCATGGGCGGCAATGGCGTGCATCCTTTTTGGCATGTGGGCATCGAGGACGCCAGTCACCCTGGCAGTTGCCGCGGCGGGCTTGCCCTCACCGACCGCGCCGTTTCCGCCTCCGGCGATTACGTGCGCAACTTCGTCCACAACGGCGTCCGCTACGGCCACATCCTCGACCCCCGCACCGGCTGGCCTGTCGCCAACGGCATGCGAGGCGTCACGGTCGTGGCGCAGAGTTGCCTCGAAGCCGGCGTTTACAGCACCGCCGTTTTCGTCCTCGGAGCCCGGGAGGGACTCAACTTCGCCGGCCGCGCCCGCGGCGTCGAAGTCTGCGCGCAGTCTGAACACGGCATCGACAGCACAAGGAACTTTACCCGCTGGCAGGTCAAGGCCGCTTAGCAAGCTTCAAATCCGCATTCCACACTCCGCATTCCGCACTCACGATGAAGTCTTCCGCCCTGATTCTCTTCTGCGCTGTCCTCGCCGCCTTCTTCACAAGCTGCTCTCCCACGCTCACGCGCATCAAACCCTACGAGCGTGGCATCCTCGCTAAGAACGTGATGGCCGACTCGCCGGACCCGTTGCTGAAAGCCATGACCGAACACGCCTATTTCTCCCGCGAAGCCAGTTTTGGCGGCGGTGGAGTGGGCGGCGGCGGTTGTGGATGTAACTAAAAGGCCGCTCTGCCGGTTATCTTATTAAATAAACTCCCGCCATGATCTCCCTCCCTTCCCTCTTCCGCCGCCGGGGCGCCTCGGCTCGCATCAGTTCTCTCGTCATGATTTTTCAGCGCACGCCGCTGCTGAAATTGCTGCCGGAAGCGCGCGTCATTTCCTCCTCCGGCTTTTCGGAGGCTCTAACATGGACCGTCACCGCCATCGCTGGGCTGGGTGCTTTCGATTCTGTGTCCGGGGCTTCCACCATCAGGCAGGTGCAGCCCTTTCCCGATTCCCCGACGGTGAATTGGGTGGCCGGCGAGCCGCTCAATTTCATCTGGCAGGCCACCGGCTTCACGCACGATCCCGCCGGATACACGCTCGGCGGCGACGTGCCGCCCGGAATGGTGCATACCCAATTGCTGAACAGTGCCGTGGATTCGCTCACGGGCACGCCCACTCAGGCGGGCACCTACGTGATGAGCGTCATCGGATGGGAACTGCCTAACTTCATGGGTGACTCCTTCGAAGTCACGTTCACCTTCAACATTTCCAATCCGCCCTTCCCCGCCATCACCGCGCAACCGGCGGGCGGGAACTTTCAGCCGGGTGCTTTTGTCAGCGTGGTTGCCGCTCAAACCAGCGGCCAAAGGTTCACATGGAAACTCGACGACAGTCCGCTGCCTGCCGGTGAAACGGTGCTCTTCGCGCGCAACGCACCGCGGAAGTTCATCATGGCGCCCGCCACCAATCCTGGCACCGCGTGGCGCGACGGCACACCGTTCAATGACACTTTATGGAGCAATGTCTCCGGCGGCATCGGCTACGACACCCAGACCGCGAGCGGCGAGAATTACCTTCCGCACATCGCAACCGGCGGCAACACCCAGGCGGCAATGTTCGGCGGTAGCAGACCCGTGGCCGTGCACATGCGACTGCCGTTCACCATTTCCAATCCCGCGGCGCTGAGCTTTTTCAAACTGCGCGTGCAGTCGGACGACGGCTTCGTCGCGTGGGTCAACGGCACGGAGATCGCCTCGCAGAACAAGCCCGCCACTTTCGCATGGAACAGCGCCGCCGGCGGCTCTGCCTCCGACACCGCCGCCGTGACGTTCCGCGAGATTGATATCCCACAGCACCTTGGCCTCCTGCGGGCCGGCAACAACCTGCTCGCCGTGCAGGCGATGAATCAAACCAACACCTCCACTGATTTTCTCTTCAACTGCGAACTCTTCGCCGGCATCAACGCCACGAATTCCCCGCGGCTCGTGCTGACCAGTCTCCAAACTTCCGACACCGGAGCCTATACCCTGACAGTGACCAATGCCGCCGGCTCTGTCACCAGTGATCCGGCGCCAGTGCTCATCCTGCCCTCCATCAGTTCGCACCCGGCGCCGTCCACCACCATCGACAGCGGGTCCACGGTCGAGTTGCACGTCACGCCGGCGGGCAGTCCGCCGTTTTCCTATCAATGGTACCGGGGGTTGTCCGGCGATACCGCCAATCCCGTCGCCGGCGCAAACGACGAATCGTTCACCACGCCCGCCCTGACAGAGACCACCAGCTTTTGGGTGCGCGTCACCACGCCCGCCGGCACCGCGGATTCCAACACTGCCACTGTCACTGTGGTCAACCTTCCGCCGACAATTTCGGCGCATCCTGGTTCGATCACCATCGAGAACGGCGCCACCACTGAACTCACCGTCACCGCCACGGGCACGGCGCCGTTCACTTACCAATGGTACCGCGGCGTCTCCGGCGATATCACCAATCTCATCGATGGCGCCACCGGCCCGTCATTCACTACGCCGGCCCTCACCGTCACCACCAGCTACTGGGTGCGCGTCACCAACGTCGCTTCCAGCGCCGACTCCAACACCGCCGTGGTGACCGTGAATGCTGCCCAGCCGGATACTTATACGACATGGCTGTCCGCTCAGTTCTCTCCCGAAGATGCCGCCAATCCGGCAGTCTCCGGTCCCGCAGTCGATCCCGACAGCGACGGGGTCAGCAATGAACAGGAATACATTTTCGGAACGGTTCCTCTCACTCCCGAACCCGCTCCCGTGCCGCTGATCACGATCATGGGCAATCTGTTTGAAATCAAATTCACCGCGCACCGGGCCAGCGGCGCCGGTTACGAAGGCCGCACCCGCCACTACGCCATCGAAACGACCACTAACGTAAGCGCCGGACCGTGGGTGGCCGTGCCCCTCGTCTCCGACGTGACGGGAAATGACCAGACCGTGGCCTGCATCATGCCGCTCGGATTCGACCGCACCTTCTGCCGCCTGAAAGTCTGGCTCACTCCTTGAGCCCGTAGCGGAGGTTTGCAACCTCCGCTGTGACGTGGACGACACGGACGGAGGTTGCAAACCTCCGCCACAGCGCCTCATGACGAAGCAGGACTCTCCTCCCGCACGGCCCGCGCAAGCACACGGCTGATGAACGGGAAGAACTGCTTCTTGCGGCTGACGATCCCGTCCATTTCAAAAACGTCAGGCCCCAGCGTCGGGAAATCGATTTCCCCAATCACCGCGCGACTGCCCGCGGTGAGCAGCACACTGTAATGCCGCGTGATGTCCGTCACGATGAGACATGCGAACTCGCACTCCCGCGCGGTCCGGAGTGCCTCCAGCCCTTTCTGTAATTCCGCCGTGCGCGCCGGCAGATCCTCAAGGCCGAGTTCTTCGATCTGACTGATGCTGATGTGCCAGCCGTGCTCGGTGAATTCCTTGCGGTCGGTATTGAGGATGGCCTCGACCGGCGCGGCCCGCAGCAGCGAGCCGGCGGCAAAAAATTCCCGCGCAAACTCATCGACGGCGATCCCCGCCAGTTCTCCCAGCCACGCCAGCATCTCATGGTCCATCGTGCGCGCCGTGGGAGACGTCAGATTCAGGGTATCGCTCACAATTCCGGCGCACAAACAAAGCGCCACGCCCTGCGAGGGCCGCTCCCCCTGCATTTGATAGAGCTGCGCCACGATCGTCGAGGTCGAACCCACCGGCTCATTGATGAAGCGGATCGGCTCGCGCGATACCAGATCGCCCCCCAGTCGGTGGTGATCGATGACTTCCAGAATGTTCGCGTCGCGCGCGCCGGGCACGGCCTGGGAGAGTTCATTGTGATCGACCAGCACGAGGCGTTGCCGCGGAGGGTCGAGGAGGTCGGATTTGGAAAAAACGCCGGCGAGTTGCCCGCTCTCTTCACGCACCACAGGGAAGAGCGATTGCGGCGAGTGAAAAATCTCCTGACGGATATTGTGGATGTGAACCCGGGCGCCGTAGATTCTGCACTGACGGTCCACAGCTTCGGCGATGCGGCGGGAACAGCGGATGAGTTGCGTGGTGCTCGCCGTGTCGTGCAGGCAGGAAATGACCGTGCATCCCTGCGCCCGCGCCTGCTCCTGCAAATCCGCAGCCAGATGAGCTCCGCGGGTCAAAACCAGCGCCCGCACCCCGAACTCAAGCGCCAGCCGGTGCACTTCCGGCCGGTCACCTACCACCACGACCAGTTCGTCAGGCAGGAATTCATGGAACCGGCGGTCCACGGTCGCTTCACTGGAAGCGCTCACGGTTAGAACAAAATCCTGTTCGGCATCCAGCCGGAATCCGCAGTCGATATCAGCCTCCAGCGTCCGGGACATGTTGGCGAGCGTCGTGCGCACGCGGCGGGCCTGGCCTTTGTCCTCCACGTTGTGCACGAGGAGTTTTAGCAAGTCCTGCACGCTGGCGAGGCCGATAACACGGTCCTTTTCATCGACCACTGGAATGCTGCGAATGCCCGCACGGTCCATGCGCTGATAGACATCGAGAAACGTTTCATCCGCCCGGGCCTTCACCACATCCGCGCGGCACATGGTTTCGGTCGTGGGGCGCAAGTCCATCAGCAGCTTCGGGGGCTCAAGCCCGGCGCGCGCCAGCACCCACTCGGTGCGTTGATTCAGTCCCCCGCAGCAGGCAGCGACGGCGTCCGGATGACGCGCGCGCCGCAGGAGTTCAGCATAGCCGATAGCGCTGCAAATGGCGTCCGTGTCCGGATTGAGGTGGCCGATGACAAAGACCGGCTGCTTGCCCGCGCCGGTGCTTTCGTAGGTTGCGTGGATCATGGTACCGCGTTCACCGGGCGTAAATCCCCGTGGCCGCAAACACCGCCGCCGGACCACCGGATATTCCCACAGGCGGAACCATGATCGTCACGGGCGAACCATTCACTTTCAGTGACACCGAACTGGCGATGGCCTCGACAACATTCTGGGTAAACGGAGTCATGCCGGCGGGAGCACGGCTGATGTGCTCAAGGCTGCCAAGACCGGTCATTTCCACTTCGAACAGAAAGTCGCCCGTCTTCACCCGCGAGGAGGCACGGCCCGGACCGGTTTCGATTTCAATGGTGGCGTCGAGCACCGGAGCCTGCTCAAACGGCGTACCGCCGAAAATGTGCGGACCGAAATAGCTGCCCGCCGCAGGACTGTGAGACACGAATCCCATGATGGCCGGCGGCGCCGCGGGATCAGGCTGCCAGAACACCATCCCGCTCGGAGCACTGCCCTGTGGCGTGTGAACCATCCGCGCGACGTGAACGATCACATTCGGCATCGCGAGGCCTTCCTGCGTGGCGGCGACGAGATCGACGCCGCCTTCCCATGACATCCATGATTTGATTTGGCTCATGCGCCATCCCCTGGCCGGAGCCGCCCCGTCCGCAAGAGGCAATTCCCTGCGCCGCTCACTTCCCCCCGTCCCCTCGCTCTTTTCTCCTGGGGCTGCGATTCAAAGAACCCGCTCCGTCTCCGCCTTCGCCGCTTTTTTGAATCGCGGTCGCTCTTATTGGCCGTCCAGTTAGAAAAGGGAGTTCTCCAGATTGACAGTGTGGCCGGGAACCGGCATCAGGAGGCACATAGTCGAAATCAGTCGCGTGTCTAATCCGCTTCGTGAACCTGTGCTCCGGTTATACCCATTCTCAAAAGTCTTCAGCGGAAACTCTGCATTGGGAGACGACGAGTTGAGGGTGTGCGAAGAGAGATTGGATTGCGCTGGTGAGGCGATGTGTGGGGGCTTCTTCGGTGCGGGCAGTGAAGCCAGCGAACCACTGGAACTTCAGATGGAGCCACAGCCGTTCGGTTGCGTTGAAATCGGGGCTGCAGAGCGGCAGATAGACCGGTGTGACGCGATGCCAGTGCAGTCGTTTGGCTTTGTGCCAATTGGCATTGTCCAGCACGAGGTGATAGGTTTTACCCGGCTCCGCAGGACAGTCCGCGGCGAGCGTGTCCACAAAGAGCTGAAAGACTGCGGTGTCACACCCGTCGAAAATCAGAGCGCTGCACACACCGGTGGCCGGCGCGACCGCGGCCAGGACATTGAGGCGCACGCACGTGGGCGCCGGTCTGTTTTGTCAGGGGGATGGCTGCCTTTGAGCGCCCATGTGGCGCGCGGGCGCGGATCACCCTCGATGCCGCACTCGTCCAGGAAAAACACGACGGCCCGCGGATTGTCCAGCAGCGCCCGGAGCCAGAGCCGGAGGCGAAACTCCGCACGCCGCTGTTCCCAAACTTCATCATTGGGCGGCAGGGGCCACGGACGCGGGATGTGCCGCACCCAGCCGTGCTCAAGGAGGCGGCGCACCAGCGTGCTGTAGCCCAGTTCCAATTGCAGGGCGATGGTGAGATGGCCTTGGAGTTTGATCGCGGTCCAGTGGCACTCGCCGGCCGTGTCGGGAGGGGCCAAAAGCGGGTCAACTTTTTCCCGGTACTCCGCGGGGTCCATGACCCGCGGGCGACCGCCGCGAGGCTTGTCGAGCAGGGCATCGATGCCGCCGGCGTAGAAGGCGCGGATCCAGCCGCAAAGCGTGCGCTCACTGACATCGCAAAACCGGGCCACGGCTTTGCGATCCAAGCCGTTGCCCAAACTCCGCAGCGCCATGAGCCGCACCCCGTCCTGCCGCTGCGGCATGCAGCGCATCGCCGTCTCCACCTCGGCCAGCGAGGCGTTTTCGAAATTCACACTGGAACCGGGCGGCTCAAGATGCCTGGCGCTTAACGCAAATTACAGCTTGTACAATAGTTAGGATCGGAAACATTCGAGAATGGGTCCAACCGGGAGGAAACTTCCTGCAAATGGATGATCTCCTCTTCCCTGGAATCAGGCTTCGCCCCCCCATGCCTTCATCCGGCGGGAGCATATCCCCGGTCGGGGTTGCCCTCACAAAAACCAGCCGGTGACTATTGGACAACGACAGGCGGCCCGCCATTTTCTCCACGACTGACAAAATTCACAATTCGCCTTTTTGCGATTCCGGTCTTGTGTCATGACTGCGCCGAAAATCCCGCCGTCCATCTCTATTAACCACCTGATTCCGATAACTCACTATGGTGCCGCTCATCCGGAAAATACTCATAACAGTGCTCGCCTTTCAGCGTCGGCGGGCAGAACTTGAGGAGCAGTTCGACCGCGAGGAAATAAAGGAACTGGGCCAAAGACTGGAGGAGGACATTAAGGAACTCTGGAGGCAAATGGCGGGCCTTCAGGCGCTGGGCAAGCCGAACGCGAAAGCAGACCCGGACTATCCGGGCTACGTGGAGATGAAGATCCCGGACTTTGTGGGAGAGAGTCTTTATGTCCCGTTCCATCTGGTTCCGGCGACGCCAGATCTGCCGGTGCTCAATGAGGTGATGAGTCTGGCGGCCCGCGTCCGCGTTGGAGAAGTGGACGGGAGGAGGGCTGCGATCTGCCTGAGCGGAAGCACGGTCATACTGAAGGACGTTCTGCGGGTGGGAGATGTGGATTTCTGCGAGTATATTCCTGCGGAAGTCCCGGCGGACTCCTTGGCCAATGCGTTCAGGGAACAGGTGATGTCCCGGGACACCCGTTACTGCACGGTGTCCATCCGCATGACAGTGAAGGGCCAGGCCGATGAACTGAAATTTGTAGAGGCCTCCAGTTCCTCGGGCTTTACGAACAAGCAGATTGAACCACTCTGCCGGCTGATCAGCATGGCTCAAAATGGAAAAACCTCGCATGTTATCGGTACCGGATTTGCCGGTGTTACAGAGGTAACCAACTGGCTGGTTATGTTTACGGCTCCGCTGGAGAACGATCCCGCATCAAGGTTGAGTTTTGCCCATCAGGAAGCCGCCATGAACAGTTTCGGGCGCCGGTCACTTCACATCCTCGAGACATTGTCGGCGTACCTGAATTTCCTTGGGAGTGAAATCAAGAAATATGCCAGAAATCAGCCGGTGAAAGCGTTGAAACGAGCGATACCCTGGCTAAGGCTTTTTTGTAATGATGACCTCCGCTCGGAATTGCTGCAAAGGGCTTTGGATGCTGGGGTTCTTGCCCGGGCCGCAGTATTAGCAAAAATGGAACTGGTCGAGAAATACGACGGGAAGACCGGTTTGCGAACTGATCTTACGGAACTGCTCGATGCTTTGCAGGAGGAGGTGAACGATGAAGTCCAGCTTCTCACGGGAGATGCAGTGGACCCAAAAGGAACTCTCCGGAAGGTTCTCCAAACCTTTGGACAGGACTTTGCGGCAGAGGATGGCCGTCCGAGCCTGCTGAAGCGGATTCTTTCCCTTGCGGAGACCGAAGAAGACCCGTAATTACCACACAATGCCATTGAAGACTGGAACAGCCGGGACACTGGAAAAGCTCCGGGAAATCCTTACTCAGTTACCGCTTGATGCCGAGCAGCGTGACACTGTCAGCATTAACCTAGCGTCACTGAACGAGGAGAGGGCGGCTTCGTTGCTGAAAGGATTGACGGGCACCCTCGAAAGGTTGAGTCAGACGGTTCGGGAAGTCCAAAAAATGATGGCTCTTTCTTCTACGCAAAGCGGCCGCGGCGCAGAGCGGCCCGAACCACGGGTTTCAGATTTTCCTGCCTCGCTGGCCTCGCTGGCCCTCGAACTCCAAATGGCGGCGGGCGTAAGTTTTACCATGGATCCGATGCAGGCAGAGGATTCTGGACGCTGGCTCTCCGAGTCCGACTAAGTCCTTTAATGATCGGACCTGTTAGGGATAGCCTCAAAAGTATCGAACATCATCAACAAGATGGACGAATTGATCAATGCGCTGCGGAGGTACCAGCCACAGGACGGCTATCCCTGGCTGTTCGCCGGAGGGTTCGCCTCTGACGGGCATAATGGCATGTGCCGCTCCTTGTGTCAGGACTGGTCCGGCGGCAGCGGCGGAGGAACCGGCGGAGGACCGGAACCACCCGGTGGTTGGGCAGGCGGGGAGTAGCCGGGAGGTGGCGGCACGATTCCCGGCGGCGGCGGCGTCCATTCAGGAATTGCTGTGGCTTGCGCCGCCTGCTGTCGCGCATAACGCCGTTTCGCGATCAGGCGCGGAATGATTTTCAAAGCGGCCAGGCCGAGAATGATGACGAGGCCCCATGGAATGTGATAGCTCAAAGGTTTGCTCAGCTTGCTCTCTTCGATCCCCATAAGCGACGCGGCGATCGACGGAGAAACCTCCTCGAAGTCGTCATTCGCACTGTTGTAAACGGCGTAGTGTCCGCCCCAACTCCAGATATCCAGCCAGAAGAGCCCGAAGTGTTTGTAGCGAAAACCTACGGTATTCAATCCCCGCAGCGGCGCCTGGGACTTCACCTTTGCGCCGGAATCCAGTTTTTGCAGCGCGTCCTGCCTGAGAGGACCCAATTCCGAGATGGTGGGACCAAAAGTGTAGAGTCTAAACCCTCCCCGCCGCCGCGCTTGAGCCTCGCCAGCGCTGAAGAGCAAAACCAGGGCCGCGAAGGACAGCAGGCGAAGGAATGAAAAGTGCGGGTGCTTCATAGAAGTGTTCGGCGCCGCCGCCGTCAGTTTGGATGCTGTGGATGATTCCTGGTTCCGGGAATGATGGCAAGATGAAAGCCATGGCCCGGGTTGCATTCCCGGGGGGACTCCGCCTTACTGCGGGAAATTCGTTACCGCCCGCATGGTCGCCATCACCATTCGCAATCTCAGCAAGAGCTTTGGCCGGACGCCCGTGCTGCGGGGCATCGATTTGAAGATCGAGGCGGGCGAGATGTTTTTCCTGCTGGGACCGAGCGGCTGCGGGAAAACGACCCTGCTGCGGCACATCGCGGGATTCTATCAACAGGACGCCGGGCATGTGCTGTTCGATGCCCGCGATATGACCGGTGTGCCGGCCCACAAACGGAATACCGCCATGATGTTCCAAAGTTACGCTCTGTGGCCGCACCTCACCGTGGCGCAGAATGTCGCGTTCGGTCTCGAGGAGCG
>Ga0190270_10001139_pt1 | contig 12210 bp, 9 predicted proteins | sample Popmic320T_FD_133748 | JGI IMG/M metagenome (GOLD analysis project Ga0190270, IMG submission 133748) | Populus adjacent soil microbial communities from riparian zone of Weber River, Utah, USA - 320 T | ecosystem: Environmental > Terrestrial > Soil > Riparian zone | place: USA: Utah | collected... | reverse complement strand
TGCTTGGCACAATTGCCGTCCTGGTTGCGAATCATTACCAGCTGATCAGTTTACCGGCTGACGTGTACTCAATCAGCAACGTGCCGCTGAGTCTAAACGTTCGTGACCTGGCCCTGGCTGCGGTCGTCGCGTTTGTGCTTAGTGTACTGGCCACGGTTTATCCGGCACGAGCGGCTGCGCGTATTAGACCGGCGGAGATGCTTCGCGACAGCAATTAGTCCAATGTCCAAAGTCCAAAGTCCAAAGTCAGAACCGTGAGCCAAGCGCATTACGAAGAAACCAATGATGCTGGACAACCGGACTTTGGACTTTGGACATTAGACTTTGGACTATCTTTCTATCTCCAGATCGTCGAAAGCTACGTCGGCTGTGTCGCTGGTATAAAGCCCTGCCACGCCGCGCTTGAAGTTTTCAGTGTCGGTTATTCGATCAACATACTGGCCGTTGATATAAAACGTGAGATCGGTTCCTCTAGCTCGAATTTCAAGTTGGTTTGGACTCGTTCCCGAGCGAATCGTTTTCGATTTCGTCCACGCGACCACTGTGGTTTGCTCGCCACCTTTATGCTTCACGATTTCGTACTGCGGGTCAGCGCCCGTGTAGATCAGCAACGCGTAGTCTTCCAGGTCGCCGCCTTTTTTCTGGCCGTGGATAATCAGACCGTATCCGGTGGAGGGTCCGTTACCGTCCACACTACGCGTGGTGACACGAACTGTCGCGTTCTCGGTGTTGTAATCATTCGACGGTGCATACATCACCAGAAACGACTTGGCTTTTGCACGCATGTGATACTCGTCGTCGTCGTACCATATGTCGCCGTAGTCGTAATTGCCGGCGCCCCATTTTGCTTCCGAGAAATCGTCCTCGAAAGACGAGGGCAAGTTTGCACTGGAGTTTACGTTCGTGACACTGCTGTTCGTGTTGGTATTTCGGTTAACTGTGCGTGAATTCGAATTTCTGTTGGTATTCGCGTTACCGTTAGAGTTCTCGTTGGAATCTCCCAGACTCGCCAAAGTCAGAATCATAATTGCTGCGCCAATCACGAGAATTGTCGCAACCCCAACTCCTCCCAGAACCCACCATATCGCATTGGACTTTTTGCGAGGCACTGGCGCACCCATTGGTGTCCATTGCCGCGGTTGCGCGGATGGCTCAACCTGATTCAGTAGAGGCGCATGCTGCGGCTGATAAGCCTGTGTTGGCAGCGGGGCTCGGTCGCGGGAGGTCGGGTAGCTGCCTGGAGTAGAACTCGGAGCTGCATCAATAACCAGCGGGGAACCATCTTCCAGACAGAAGTTCAGCGAAGGATCCGTGTAGGTGCGATTGCAAGAGGGACAGCGTTTCATGTTTTTAAGTAGGACAGACATTCCTGTCCGTGGTGGCGTGGTAATTCCTTGCTTTAGCGACTATAAGAAAATTGCTTTCATCTTTGCCGGAGGCAGTTCTTCCGCTGCGGCATTAGACAGACAGGAATGTCTGTCCTACCCAGCACCTTATAATGAAACCGCTGTGAGGCTCAAGTGATAATCGGCTTGCCGCAACGTCCGCAGAACCTCGTGCCGCCTGCGTAGCTGTTGCCGCATATCTTACAAACGACCTCGACGGGCCGTGGTTGCCGCCATTCAAGCGACTGTGCGCCGATGGGAATTCCGCAACGTCCGCAAAACCTGATTGCTTTGGGATATACCTGTTTACAGCGCGGACAGGTAACCGTTCCAGGACTCGATCCTGGCATACTTTGGCCGCCAGGCGTTTCTCCTACCACTTGAAAACTCCCATTCCCGCAACGTCCGCAAAACCTGATGCCTTCGGCAAATCGTGTCTGACATTTCGTGCATGCCACCACTCTCGGTGAAGCCGACGGGACACCCGTCCTACTATCGAGACTTCCTCCTCTAGAAGGCGTCAGGTGCGCGCTGCTCAGCGCAGGCTTGAATTGCGCCTGAATGATCTGTTCGACGCCGTCGGGCCTGATCTCAATTATGCGTTCGTCATCTTTTTCGCCTGTCTTAGCTACGCGCAAGACGTGCTGGCCCGGTGGAATCGAATTTAGAATGACGCGACCGGAACGGCCGACGCTTCCTTGCCGCTCGTCATCGATATAAACCTCGGCGCCCGTTGGGGCCATCACGACAAGACGCGATTCAGACCCAACGTCGGTTTCAGCCCGCTTGCCTGCGGCGGTCGCAAACTCTTCAAACCATTCGGGAGCAGTCGATGGACGGCCGGACGGCTCGCGAGCCAGCGCACGAAGGACCACCCGATCTACTTCGACTGGAACGTCGGATCGAATACTCAAAAGGGAAGGGGGCGACTGCAACAATTTCTGCGCGACGAGTTGCGTCAGATCGCCGATGAAGGGTGGACGTCCTCCCAGCATGTGATAAGCGACAGCGCCTAACGCGTAAATGTCAGCGCGCGCGTCGAGTTGCACGTCCGTTTGCATCTGTTCCGGCGCCATGTATTCAGGTGTACCGATGATCCCGCGGGATTCCGGCCCAGCTTTCGAAGTCACCTCGGATCGATCGGCGTGCACAATCTTTGCCAGCCCAAAATCTCCAACTTTAATAAAACCATCGAAGGCATTGCCGGGCGATTTCTTCCGTTTCTGCATGATAAAGATGTTTGCCGGTTTGAGGTCCCGATGCAGAACGCCTTCGTCGTGTGCGGCATCGACACCCGCCACCACCTGGCCCATGATTGCTACCGTGCGTTGAATGTCGAGCGTGCCCTCGCGCCGCAGAAGCTGGTACAGGCTTTCGCCGTCAACGTACTCCATTACCAGAAAAAACACGCCGTCAGGGCTTTGCCCAAAGTCGGTAACGTCGACGATGTTTGGGTGGCGAATAGAGGCAGCCGCGCGCGCCTCGCGCTCAAACCGGGCGATGGCTTCGCCTTCCTGCATGTTTTCATCGCTGAGGATGTCTGGACGAACGGTCTTTACCGCCACTTGCCGGGTAACAAGATTTTGATCCCGGGCGAGGTAAACCTGACCCATGGCGCCGCGGCCGAGTCGCTTCTCCAGAAGGTAACGGCCGGAAAGCAATGTCGGGCCAGGTAGAGTGGTTTTCGTGTTTGCTGAGTCTTGAGGACAAACTTCGACGTTGTCTTCGTAGCAACTTTCGCAACGGGGGCACTCACGCATAAGAGGGATTCTACAGTAGAGCGGGCGCTCAGCGAGCGGGTATTTGAGACATGTTCTCCATGGGCTTCAGAAGGAACCACGTACGTCGCGAGTGGCCCGAAGGTGAGGGAAGCGTGCCATGACCGAGAGCGCAGCGAACGGTATCAGAACCGGAAGCGATAGCGACCGGGTCGTCCGTAACGAAGAATAACCGCTTGGCGCCCGATTAGCACTCGTTGTTATTGGCCCAGCTGGACCCGGTCGCTACCACCACCCCAACCGGGCTGCCCGGTTGGGGGCCCGGTTCGCTTCCGGTTCTGATACCGCTCGCTCCGCTCTCAGTCAAAACAAGGCCCTAAGCGTCGGGCCACCGCCCGATTCGCACCTCCCTAACAGTCGGGCTACTGCACCGATTTACAACAGCTACACGGCCGCCGCTTCAATTGGTGAACAACAAGCGGAGCACCTTGTCGCTTCAATATGAATTGAAGAGAAGCAGTAGGGACATTCTTTAGTTAACTCCGCTACTTCCTGACGTTTGAATCTATTCATCGCTTTGACAATCAGGAAGACCACCAGTGCGATGATCAGGAAGGTGATGACGTCGTTTAGAAACTGGCCATAAGCGATGACCGGAAGGCCTTTCAGTTGCGCGTCGGCCAGAGAGATCGGACGCTCGCCGGACAGGTCGATAAACAGATTTGAGAAATCGACGCCGCCCAGCAACATCCCGATCGGGGGCATGATGACGCCCTCGACCAGCGAAGTCACAAGTTTGCCAAATGCTGCGCCAATAACCACCGCAATCGCCAGATCGATCACGTTGCCGCGCGCGATGAAGTCTCGGAACTCTTTCAGCATCTAAGTTCTCCTTTCAATGTAGGAAAAACCCGGGGCGGCTATGCCGCTTTTCCGTGCGGTAAGCCTACGGCTTACCGACTAAGGCTTTTTTCTCTCGAGCCTCCGCTGCGTCGTTCATCCCGGTACTAACCATTCAACCCTAATGCGGGCAGCTCTTCGCCACCTTGTAACCGGCTTGTTCCGCCCCTTCTCTCGTTCCAAAGACGATGCGATCCGCTTCCTTGATCTCTTTATCCGGCTCACAGCCGTGCGGGTAATAGACCTTACTCTTCTTGTCTGCCATTACGGCGTCCGTCTGCTCCTGTTCTTCGCCCTCCGCCTGTTCTTCTTTGGCCTGTCGTCGAGCCGTTACAGTCTGTTCGGCCGCTTCGTCGATTATGCGAAAGCTCGGACCTTCAGCGACGATCATCACGGTCAATTGAAAATCGGCACATCGAATTTGCTGTCCGCGCGTTCTCCAGGAGCTCCACGAGTCCGGCACGCGCAGTGATTGGGAAATGCCTTTTACGAACTCCGGCACAGTCTTCCATTTGAACGATCCATCGAAGCCCAACCAAAGAGAAGTCAGCCGGCCATCGAGAAAGTCGAGCGAAACAGTCCTGACACCGGGAAAGGTCGACTTGTCGATGCGTGTATCGAAGTCTGGGTTGATACTTGTCTTTGCGACGCCGAAATCGTCAGCCTTGCCAAAAAGCACTTGAGGCACACGCGCCTTCACCTGGTCGGTCGTCATGCCCATGCGGAAGCCCATTAGCTCCGGCGCGGCGGGTAAATCGGCTAGCTTTGTCGTGCACTGGCTTTCCTGCGCGCACACCACCGACGCGCTGACGATAATCAGGACGAACAGAGTAAGAGATTTTCCATATATCATTTTCCATTTCTCATTTGTCATTGAGAGAGCGTTAGCCATGGTCGGAAGCTCGATGATTCTGCGCTTGGGATGTTCGTTGATCATATCTGCGAGTCTCATCCTCGCGATATGGGTTCAAGTTTCTTAAATGAAAAATGAGAAATGGAAAATGACATATGGAAAATCTCTTGTTCTTCGTAACTTACAAGTCTTCGCCGATCCCCGGTCGACGGTCATCGGTCGTTGGTCTCGGTCAGCAATGCGCGAATCAATTTCTCAAGCTCATCAGGTTCAAAGGGAGTGGAAACATAGTCATTGCACCCGGCTGCCAACGCTTCATTTCGAAATTGGTCGGCTCCGTATGCTGAAACCGCGACAATCGGCAGCGTTTGAGCGCCGGGCAGTGTGCGGATTTTACGCGTGGCTGAAAGCCCGTCCAACTCCGGCATCTCGACATCCATGATGATCAAATCAGGTCGCTCAGCCTGGGTCTGAGAAATTGCTTGATTTCCGTTTTCGGCTTCGATGATCCGGAAGCCTTTTTTCTGGAGCCAGGTGCGCAGGAGGAGTCGCGTATCGTCGAAGTCATCGACGATAAGGATCGTGCGCTGCAGGCCATTGGGCGTGGTATCTGCTGACATGGACTGTTCCGGGGGAGAGGCAAGCCTAGCATGTATGGGTTAGGGCTACCAAGATGGAAGGCGGTTGTCAGATCAACGTTGTAGGGGCGGCACTCCGTGGCCGCCCCCGGGTTGCCGGGGATTGCACTTTCACTTTAATGGCGTCTCCAATGAAAGAAGGGGTGGCCACGCAGTGCCACCCCTACTAGCTGAGTCGTTGTTCGTTGTTGTCTTACCGCTCTCCACGTGGAGGTTGCGGTGTAAATTCTCCGAGCCTCGCGTTAATCTGTTGTTCGCGCCCGTCGCGGACAATCGTCAACGTGACGTCTGAGCCGGGTGCAGTACCGGCGACCAGGTTGCGAAACGTGTTCGGGTCATTCACCTCAGTTCCATTAAAACGGATGATGACGTCGTTTGGTTGCATACCCGCCCGGTCGGCGGCGCCGCCAGGTTGTACCTGCATCACAAAGACACCCTTCTGATCTCGCAGGTTAAGCTTCTCAACTGATTCCGATGTTATTTGTGCTACGACAATGCCGAGTTGGCCGCGACGGACCCTGCCGTTCCTGGCTAGTGACTCCATCACAGTACGAGCCATGTTTGACGGAATCGCAAATCCGATTCCAATGCTGCCACCTGACGGTGATAGGATTTGCGAGTTGATTCCGATTAACTCGCTGTTTGTGCTGACCAAAGCGCCGCCGGAATTTCCCTGATTGATCGGCGCATCGGTTTGCAGGAAGTCTTCGAAGTTGCCGGCACTCAGGCCAGTGGTGCGGCCTTTCGCACTAATGATTCCCATCGTCACGGTTTGACCAATGCCCATTGGGTTGCCGATTGCAAGCACAACATCGCCGACGCGCGTGCGATCGGAATCGCCCAGCGTCAACACCGGTAGATTGCTGGCTTCGATCTTGAGCAGGGCAAGATCACTTGGTGGATCTGAGCCGACCAGTCTGGCGTCGAGCGTTCGGTTGTCGTTTAGATCAACCTTGATCTCTTGAGCGCCGTCGACCACGTGATGATTGGTCAGAATGTATCCATCCTGGCTAACGATTACGCCTGAGCCCAACCCCGTGCGCTGTCGCGGAGCCTGTTGGGGCGGCCTTCCACGTTCACCGAAGAATTCCCGAAACATTGGATCGTCCATGAATGGATATTGCTCAGGAGCCCGGGCCTGCATTTTGGAGTGAATCGTGATCACCGCCGGCGACGCGCGCTGTACAACGTCGGCATATGAGATCCCGGGCGCAGGGTTTGCGCTCGGAGGGCCGGCATTTAGAGGAGGATTGTTGGCCCCAGGGTCTGAGGTGGACGCCAATCGCGTTTGCGCCCCATTGCGATTACATGCTGTGACCCATACCAGCAATGACATTGCGGCAAGCATTAATGGAAAATAGATGACGCTTCGACTTGTCGTATTCAAACCTTTTCTCGTAACCATGATTAACCCTCCTGGAGATTTCTCCGAACGTATCTAAACCGCGAGCAACGTGGTTGCTGCCCTTTTAGAAGGCGGCACTTGTCCGAACAGCGGGGGGAAGTGACAATTCTAAACGAGATGCGGTCAGAAGTCAGAGGTCAGAAGTCAGACGTCAATGAGATGCAGTTCAATGCCTTGCCTCTAAGTGATTTCTGACTTCTGACCTCTGATCTCTGGCCTCTGTCATTCATCTTTCCTTGCCCACTCGCAGCACTACTTCAAATCTCGCTTGAGTCGCGGGCGCGGCTGTCGTGATTGCCAGGCGCTCGCCGCGCTGTTGGCGATCGCCCTTATCAACGGAGCCGGGACGACCGGCACCGATTAAATAGTTGGGCTCAATCTTTGTCATGGCGTTACCAGGCAATTGCAGGTTGACGTTGAGATGAGCTCCTTGCGTCTTCAACACGAACCGAATGGCGCCTGCAGGTTGAATTGTTTCGTCGGCGTGTAGAACCGAGGTAAAAGTTTGCGGTTGGGCCGTTTCCAAATAATCTCGAATCACAAACTGGTTCGAATTCGTAAACACAAAATGCCGCTCAAACCGTTTCACACCGAGTTCAGGTTCATATGCCGCCGCAGCATCGCCTATGACATGCGCAGAGCTTTTGCCCAACTTCACTAGCCTTATGCGAATTTTATCCATTCGGTCGTAAGACACGCCGGCGAAAGCGTCGTGACCTTTGCCTTCTCGCGCCTGCCCGCGCCCGCCGATTAAGACGGTATTGTGATGCTCGGTCATCGGCACTCCTGCGTATCCCGAATCACCCGTTAAATACTCCCGATTAGCGTAGATGATAAAACTGTTTGCATCGGGATGGGCGTGTCCGGAGGAGAGACGCCAATCAGGAAATCGCTTCAATAAAGCGGTGGTGTGATGTCCTTCGGGTGGACCACTCTTGAATGCGAACGCCGTCGCGTCCGGACCCCAATTCGAGCGCCAATAGACGACTTCGTGATCAGCAAAGTAGTGCGAGGCCGGTTGCTTCTCGATTGGCACGGCCTTAACCGTTGGGTCATACCAGAGCAGCGACCAGTAGTTTTCAGCGTTCACCTGTCCGGATTTCTTCAGCCACGCTGCAACGCCCTGGGCTTCGCCACTGCGAAAGCGCTGAGCCATCCGGTAAAGAATGTTGTAGTTGGTGTGAAATCTTCGCCCCGGATGCGTGCGTTTGTATTCTTCGCCTTTACCAGCACGGGTGAGTGGGCCCTCGAAGATGTCGCCGAAATCAAAGACATATTGAGCCGACGGCAACGTCGAGTGGGCGACATATTTGTGCATCTTTCGGAAACCGGGATGGTCGAACAGGTCTTCGCCGGTGGCGTGAGCGTGAGCATCCAGATAATGGACCAACCAGGGAGTGGAGAAGATCCAGTACTCGAAACTTTCGTAGTAGTAGCCGTCGGTCGAGTAAGTATCGAGCACGCGACTGTAAATCGCGCGTGCCAGCGCAGCCCATTGTGGCGCCTCGTCCACTTCGTCATATAGCGCGTAAGCGGTGACCGCAAGTCCGGAGATTGGAATGAAAGTGTGGTTCTGGCTGTAAGCGTAAGTCTTACCTGGCTTCGGTTTGAAGTAGTCAAACATCAAGCGGGCCTGCCGGACTAGTTTGTTTCGATACCTGGTGCGTTCCTGTTCAGTAAGATCGTGGTAGAGCAGGTCGTATCCCCAGCCCATACCGTAGAGAAGATGTCCCGCGGCCAAATCGACGTTCGGCTTATTGTAGCTGTAGCCCCAGATGTCGTAAGACACAGCTGCATCCATGTAACGCCTGGCGGCTTCGAGATATTTTTTATCGCCTTCAATTTTATAAGCGAGAGCCGCTTCGGCGATGCCAATGCCGACTTCGTTCTGGACTCGACGTGCTTCGGCGGGCGGCGCCGGCGCTGCGACCTTGAGCGCGCGCATTTGTTGCAGAGCTAGTTGCCAAACATCTCTGTGAGTTGTGCGGGCGCGGCGGCGCAGTACTGCAAGTTTGGCATCGGTAACGTAAACCCGCGGATGGCGCCCGCGCAGTTCCGGGCGCAAACGCGAGTTTGTGGTTTGCATTAATTGCGTAAGCGGATGTGGGCCTTTTTTCGTGCGCGCTGCCGTGGCTTCTCGTTGCAACTCACCAGCGTCTTGCGCGAAGGCGGGGTTGTCGCCAACCGGTGCGAACGTTAGAAAGATCAGTGCTGCGACAGCCACACAAGCTGGCAGCAGGCTGCGACGGGTACCGAAGTGTTTGGTCATATACATTTAGAAACGATCCACCAAATCACACGAAGGGCGATTTGGTGAGACGGTTTAGTTGCAAATCGACTTGGCAGAATATAGGTCCTTCGGACCTAAGACCTGAATTCAAAACAGTACGACGCCCACAAAGGTTTGCGTTACAGCATCAACATGCCGCCATTGATCTCGATCGTTTCACCGGCCACGAACTTTGAGGCGTCTGAGGCCAGAAAGGCGATCACTCGTGCAACTTCATCCGGCCGGCCGACCCGGCCAAGCGGTATCGCCGCCACGTAGCCTTGCATCATTTCCGGAGTGGAGAACGTCTCGTGGAAAGCGGTGTCTACAACGCCGGGCGAGACCGCGTTAACGCGGACACCGTAGCCTGCCATCTCTTTGGCCAGACCCTTCGTGAAAGTAATGAGACCTCCCTTAGCAGTAGAATAATGAATCGAACCGAGCGCGCCGCCGTTGCGGCCGGCAATCGAAGACACGTTGATGATCGCTCCGCTTTTGCGTTCCATCATTGAAGGCGCCACAGCCTGCGCACACAAGAAAGCGCTCTTAAGGTTAAGGTCCATTACGTAGTCCCAGCGCTCCTCCGTGAGGTCCAAAAGCTTCAGACGCTCAACCAACGAGCCGGCATTGTTGACCAGCACGTCGATTGGGCCAAGCTCCTCGGCCGCGCGGCTGACGAGCTGCCGCACCTCTGGGGCGCGTGTGACATCTCCCTGAATGGCCATCGCGCGTCCACCCTTCGCTTCAATTGCTGCGCGTGCGCTTTGCGCGCCCGCTTCATTCTGCCGGTAGTTGATCGCCACAGCGGCGCCGCACTCCGCAAGCAGTTCGGCCGTCGCGCGGCCGATTCCCGACGATGCGCCGGTGACCAGCGCGACCTTTCCCGTTAGATCCAACAAGTTTTCCATGAACGACTCCTGTGAAAATTAAGAGGTCACCGCACCCAACGGTCGCTTGAGTTGAACGCGCCGAATCGGTCCCGTGAGCATAAACAAAGTTAACGTGCCGAGCGGCGCCAGTATCCCAGCGGCCACCAGAATCGGCACATAAGAAAAGTGGTCCACAACCCATCCCGTAGTAAAGATAAAGATCATTGAGCCGATGCCTGCGCCCGTCCCCCCCAGACCTGCCACTGACGCAACCGCGCGATCGGAAAAGAAATCACTGGGCAGGGTTTGCACGTTGTTAATCCAAACTTGGAACCCGAACAGGACCACGCCGATTAGCGCGAGCGCGGTCATTGGGTCACTCACGAACGCGGCGGCGATGCCGGCCGGCATTAACATTGCCGCAACGAGGATGACTGCCTTCCGGGCGCGATCCACACTCCAGCCGCGTCCAATTAAGTAACCAGACAGCCAGCCCCCGGTCAGGCTGCCTGCGTCTGCCGCTACGAAGGGAACCCAGGCGAACAGTCCAATCTTTGTCAGACTGAACCCGCGCGCGTCTGTCAGATATTTTGGCAGCCAGGTGATGTAAAGCCACCAGATTGGATCTGTCAGGAAACGCGCCAGCACGATGGCCCACACCTGCCGGTAGCGCAGCAACTCACGCCAGCGCGGGGCACCCTCGGCCGGCAAATCGGCCCGCGAGCTTCCAATGTCCTCGACGGTGGGAACTGATTCCTGCTCGGCAACGGCAGCGCTTGCCACATCCTCAGGCGTCTGCTGCCCGGCGCGTATATGCGTAAGTTCCTTCTGGGTGATCCAGCGGTGGCGATCCGGTGTCTGGTAGAACAATAGCCAAAGCACGAGCCAGAAAAATCCGAGCGACCCGGTGACCAGAAATGTCGTCTGCCAGTCATAAGTCAGGGCCAGCCAAACGATCAGCGGCGGTGCGACGATCGAGCCGATGGCTGCTCCGCTATTAAAGATCGCCATGCCGAAGGCGCGTTCTTTAATCGGAAACCACTCCGCGATGGTTTTGGCGGCGCCAGGCCAATTGCCGGCTTCGCCTAATCCAAGTATGAACCGGAGCAGACTCAAGCTGCCGAGTCCACGCGCGAAGGCGTGGGCCATAGCTGCCAAAGACCACACAATGATTGAGACGGTGAAACCGAGGCGGGTGCCGATGCGGTCATACAACTTGCCCGAAAGACTTTGGCTGATGGTATAGGCAAGTAAAAACCAGGTAACAATGCCGCCAAACTCAGTATTGGACAATCCCAGATCGCGTGTGATCTCAGACGCCAGCACGGAGATGGTGAGCCGGTCGATGTAATTGATGAGGGTCGCAACGAAAATCAGCCCGGCGATCCACCACCTCAATCCCCGCAATTTGAATCCAGTTATACGCGGCTCTCGCAGCTCCTGTGATCGTAACGTCACATCAATCCTCTCCGGTTCCAAGCCGTATTAAGGGCAAGGGTCTCTTGATGCCATTCAAGAAATTATTTCGTTGGAGCCCGACTTTGAAACGACGTTGATCTGTCCACCCGCCGTGCGGCCCAACTCGGCAGAGTAAGACGAAGTAGAAACCTTAAATTCCCGGATCGAATCAACGCTGGTGTTAACACCGATGCCGCCGTTTCGGTCGGAACGGTTGTTGACTCCGTCCAGAATGAAATTGGTTGAATCGGTGCGCGTGCCCGCAACCGAGAGCCCCTGTCCCTGGTCATCCTCAGCCGGGCGCTGGTAAACCCCGGGTACGAGTTGCGCGAGGTCAGTAGCGTCTCGTCCGTTGAGCGGCAGTTCCTGAACCTGCCGGTTAGTGATGACTTCACCTTTGTCGCTGGTTTCGCTATTAATCACGGGCGCCGCAGCGACAACCTCAATCAACTCGCTCACGTTTCCCACCTCGAGCGTGATATTCAAGCGTTGGGTCTTGTCCGTTTCGAGTACCAGATCGCTTTGCATGCTGCGTTTGAAATTCGGGGCCACGACGCGAACCTCGTAGTTGCCCGGAGGGATCTGCGAAATCGTATAGCTGCCCTCGTCGTTCGACGTGTCGGTCAAAGTATGCGCGGTATCCCTCTCTACTATGGTTACAGTTGCGCCGGGAATACCCGCGCCGTTAGCGTCCGTTATTCGGCCCACAATGGTA
>Ga0190270_10001138_pt1 | contig 12211 bp, 9 predicted proteins | sample Popmic320T_FD_133748 | JGI IMG/M metagenome (GOLD analysis project Ga0190270, IMG submission 133748) | Populus adjacent soil microbial communities from riparian zone of Weber River, Utah, USA - 320 T | ecosystem: Environmental > Terrestrial > Soil > Riparian zone | place: USA: Utah | collected... | reverse complement strand
GGCGTTGGTATGCAGTGAATTGCAGTTGTCGAACAGCGCATACATCGCCTGCAGCGTGGTGCGGATGTCGTTGAACTGGATTTCGCGCGCGTGCAGGCTGCGGCCCGAAGTCTGAATGTGGTACTTCAGCATCTGGCTGCGCGGACCCGCCTTGTAGATGTCCTTCATGGCGCGCGCCCAGATGCGGCGCGCCACGCGGCCGATCACCGCGTACTCCGCATCCATGCCGTTGGAGAAGAAGAACGACAGGTTCGGCGCGAAGTCGTCGATCTTCATGCCGCGGGCCAGGTAGTACTCGACGATGGTGAAACCATTGGCGAGCGTGAAGGCGAGCTGCGTGACCGGATTCGCGCCCGCTTCGGCGATGTGATAACCGGAAATCGACACCGAGTAGAAGTTGCGCACGCGGTTCTCGCTGAAGAACTGCTGTACGTCGCCCATCATCCGCAGCGCGAACTCGGTCGAGAAGATGCAGGTGTTCTGCGCCTGGTCTTCTTTCAGGATGTCGGCCTGCACCGTGCCGCGGACCAGGCTCAGCGCCTCGGCGCGCAACATGGCATATGCCTCGGCGCCGAGCACACCGAGCTCCACGAGTTTGCGGCCGCTCACGCCCAGCAACCCGAGACCGCTGCCGTCGTGGTCTGGCGGCAAGTCGCCCCGATATGCCGGCCGGTCGAATCCCGCGCGCTCAAGCGCCGCCTCGACTTCCGGCCAGCGTCCCGCGCCGCGCAGGTGGCGCTCGACGCGCTGGTCGATGGCGGTGTTCATGAACATCGCGAGAATCATCGGCGCCGGACCGTTGATGGTCATGGACACCGAGGTCGACGGCTTGCAGAGGTCGAAGCCCGAATACAGCTTCTTCATGTCGTCGAGCGTCGCGATCGACACACCGGAATTGCCGGTGCGGCCAAATATGTCGGGGCGCAGGTCCGGGTCTTCGCCATAGAGGGTGGTGGAATCGAAGGCGGTCGAAAGGCGCGTCGCCTCGTGTCCGGACGCCAGGTAGTGAAAGCGCCGATTGGTGCGTTCCGGCGCGCCTTCGCCCGCGAACATGCGCGTCGGATCCTCTTCCTCGCGGCGATACGGATAGACGCCTCCGGTGTACGGATAGGCGCCCGGCAGGTTTTCGTTCTGCACGAACCGGAGGATCTCGCCCCAGCCATCGAGCCGCGGCGCGGCAAGCTTGGGGATCGCGTTGTGACTCAGCGATTCTGAATAGTTAGCGCCGCGCAGCTCGCGGCCTCGCACAGTGTAGGAAAACTCGGGAGTGCTGATGCCCTGGCGACGTTCTGGCCAGTTCCTCAGCGCTGCCAGGCCTTCGGCGCCGATGTCGGTGAGCGCACGGTTGTAAGCCACGCGGATGGCGTCGAGCCCATCGTTGGCGGCCGCTTCCGGGGCCGGCGAGAACGGGGCTGGCAGGTTCTTGTCGCCGAGCTGCTCGAGCGACAGGTACAGGCCGTGCGCCCTCTGTGCCGCGGTGGCGCGAAGGTCGTCCGTGTGGCGCGCATCCCTGCCCTGCGCCGCGATCTCCGCGAGATAACGCACGCGCGCAGACGGCACCAGTGGATCGCGCGAACGGAATTCCGTAGGGGCATTCGCAAGCGCCGTGCCCGCGGCAGCGGTCCAGCGTCCGGCGTTGCCATTCTCCCGGTCGAGTGCAGCGCCCAGCGCCTGGAACAGCCGATTGACTCCCGGGTCGTTGAAGCGGCTGGCGATGGTGGGGAACACGGGAATTTCCGCGTCCGGCAGCTTCGACTGGTCGTGATGGTTGCGTCGCCACTGCTTGCGCACGTCACGCAAGGCGTCTTCGGCGCCGCGCTTCTCGAATTTGTTCAGCACGATCATGTCGGCGAAATCGAGCATGTCGATTTTCTCGAGCTGGCTGGCCGCGCCGTATTCGGCGGTCATGACGTACAGCGAGATGTCCGCGACATCGACGATCTCGGTGTCGCTCTGCCCGATACCGGCGGTCTCCACGACTACGAGGTCGAATCCCACTGCGCGATACAACGCGATGACATCCGCCAGCACTGCGCTGGTGGCCAGATGCTGGCGGCGCGTGGCCAGCGAACGCATGAATACCTGCGATGCGGACAGCGAATTCATGCGAATGCGATCGCCCAGCAAGGCGCCACCCGAGCGGCGGCGGGTCGGATCGATGGCCACGACGGCGACGCGTCGCTCCGGAAACTGGCGCAGGAAACGCTGCAGCAGTTCGTCGGTGAGTGAACTCTTGCCAGCGCCACCGGTGCCGGTGAGTCCGATGACCGGCGCCGGGTGCGGGCCGGCGACCGCCTCGCTCAGCAGGCGACGCAGATCGTCCGCATCGCTGCCATCCGCCGCGCCCCCACCCTCTAGCAGCGTGATGGCGCGCGCAATGCCGCCATGATCGTTGACGTCCGGGAGACTCGTGATGCGCGGCGGCGTATGGCGCCCGACACGGGCAAATACGTCCTGGATCATGCCGCCGAGGCCGAGGCGCCGGCCGTCTTCGGGCGTGTAGATCTTGGCGACTCCGTAGGCCTCGAGTTCGGCGATCTCCGCCGGTGAAATCGTGCCGCCGCCGCCCACCACCACGCGGATGTGGTCGGCGCGCAGCTCGCGCAGCATGTCGACCATGTAGCGGAAATATTCGTTGTGGCCACCCTGGTAACTGCTGACGGCGATCGCGTCAGCGTCTTCGGCAATGGCGGCGCGCACGATGTCGGCCACGCTGCGGTTGTGGCCGAGATGCACCACCTCGGCACCGCCCGACTGCAATAGCCGGCGGATCATGTTGATGGCGGCGTCGTGGCCGTCGAACAGCGACGCTGCGGAAACAAATCGCAGCGGCCTTCCTGGCTCTGGTGGCTTCATGTTACTGGCTGGTAAGATGTGTTACCCAAGAGTAACACGCGCCCGTTCCGGACTGGAGTCCCTTTCCCCGCCATGCCTCCCGTGACCGCAAAAACCAGGGCCCGCAGGCCGCTTGCTTCGAGGCCGGCGGACGCCCCTTCTCCCTGGGCGTCCCGCCGCAGTGCGTCACGCGACCTGAAACGGGACGCGGTCATCCTTGCTGCGGCGCGCGCATTCCGCGAACGCGGCTACCACAACACTTCGCTGGACGACCTTGCCGGCAGCCTCAAGGTCACCAAGCCCACTCTTTATCTATATGTGCCGAACAAGGAAGCCATCCTGTTCGAGTGTTTTCGCGCCGGACTCGCGCAGATCCAGGCCACGCTCGATGAGTGCGAGCGCTCCGCGGGGCCGGCGCGCGAGCGCCTGTTCGCCTTCATCCACGGGTATGCCGCGGCTATTGTCGGCGACTTCGGCTGGTGCATGCTGCGCGCCGAGGACCAGCACCTGGGCGCGACGATGAGCCGCCGCATCAAACTACTCAAGGCGGGCATCGACAAGCGCATGCGGGCACTCATCGAAGCGGGTGTCGCCGACGGATCCATCCGCGCCTGCGACACCCGCATGACGGCATTTGCACTCGCTGGCGCTCTCAACTGGATGGGACACTGGTATCGCGAAGACGCTTCGCTCAGGCCCCGCGAAATCGCCGATCGTTTCATCGACGTGTTCAACCGCGGCCTTCGCGGCCGCGACTGAACACGGGACATTGACGGAGAACTCTCATGGACAAGACCCAGGTCATTATTGCCGCCGCCACCCGCACTCCCATCGGCGCCTTCCAGGGCGTGTTGTCGCCCGCCACGGCGCCGCAACTCGGCACGGCCGCCATTCTCGGGGCCATCGGCAAGGCTGGCATCGATCCCGGCGACGTGCAGGAAGTCGTGATGGGCTGCGTTTTGCCCGCGGGCCTGGGCCAGGCGCCGGCGCGCCAGGCCGCGCTCGGCGCAACCGTCCCGAAAAGTGTGCCGACCACCACCATCAACAAGATGTGCGGCTCGGGCATGAAGGCCATCATGATGGCCGCCGACCAGATCCGCACCGGCGACGTGTCAATCGCGGTCGCGGGCGGACTCGAGTCGATGAGCAACGCTCCCTATCTACTTCCCAAGGCGCGCGCCGGGATGCGTATGGGCCACGGCGAAATCCTCGACCACATGTTCTACGACGGACTGCAGAGCCCGTTCGACGGCCAGCTCATGGGAGTATTCGCCGAGAACACCGCGCAGAAGTACGGTTTCACACGCGCCGACCAGGATGCCTTCGCCACCGAATCCACGCAGCGCGCCGTCAAGGCGGTGAATTCGGGTGCTTTCGCGGCGGAAATCACGCCCGTCACGATCAAGGGCCGCAAGGGCGAGACCATCGTCGACCGGGACGAAACACCGTTCACGGTCGACCTCGCCAAGATTGCGACGCTGAAGCCGGCATTCCGCAAGGACGGAACGGTGACGGCTGCTTCCTCCTCTTCCATTTCCGACGGTGCCTCGGCGACGGTGTTGATGTCTGCCGATGAGGCGGCTCGCCGCGGCATCAAGCCACTCGCGAAGATCCTGGGATACGCAAGTTTTGCGCGGGAGCCCGAATGGTTCACGACCGCGCCCGCCGGCGCCATCCAGAAGCTGCTCGCGCAGCTCGGCTGGAAGCCCGCAGACGCCGTGCTCTACGAGGTCAACGAGGCGTTCGCAGTGGTCGCCATGGCGGCCATGCGCGAGGTCGGCTTCGATCACGCGCGCACCAACACCCTCGGCGGGGCCTGCGCGCTGGGACATCCCATCGGCGCCACGGGAGCGCGTATCGTGACCACGCTGGTGCATGCGCTGCGGACACGTGGCGGCGGACGCGGAATCGCATCCCTCTGCATCGGCGGCGGCGAGGCAACGGCAATTGCCGTCGAAGTTCCGTCCTGAGTTTCGTGCCCGGGCGCCGGTTCGTTATGCTGTGCGCGTCTTGATCCAGCTTGAACTGCCCATCTTGATCTACCCATCTTGATCTACCCATCTTGATCTACCTAGGGGTGTCGCTCGATGAAAATCTCTGAAGCGCGCGCGGTGGTCACTGGCGGCGCCTCGGGTCTCGGGCTGGCCGTCGCACGGCATATCGCCGCGGCCGGTGGCCGTGTCACCTTGTTAGATGTGCAGGAAGGTCCGGGAGCCGCGGCGGCGGCTTCGCTCGGCGCCAATGGCGGCTTCGCCAAGTGCGACGTCACTTCCGAGACGGAGGTGAACAGCGCAATGGAAACCGCGCGTGCCGCCATGGGCAGCATCAACCTGCTGGTGAACTGCGCAGGCGTCATCGGCGCCGGCCGGGTGCTCGGCAAGAACGGCCCGATGGCAGGAGACTTTTTCACCCGGGTCGTACACATCAACCTCATCGGCACTTTCCTGTGCGACAAGGCCGCCGCAGCCATCATGCAGCTGAATTCGCCCAACGCGGATGGTGAACGCGGCGTGATCGTGCACACCTCTTCGGTGGCCGCCTTCGAGGGACAGATTGGCCAGGCCGCCTACGCGGCGACCAAGGCCGGCGTCGCAGGCATGACGCTGCCCATCGCACGCGAACTGGCGATGTTCGGCATCCGCGTCAGCTCCATTGCGCCCGGCATTTTCAGCACGCCCATGCTCGCGGCCATGCCGCCGGAGGTCCAGGACTCGCTCGGCAAGCAGGTGCCGTTCCCGCCGCGCCTCGGTCGTCCCGAGGAATTTGCGTCCATGGTGCAGACCATTGTCGAGAATGCCTATCTCAATGGCGAAACCATCCGCCTCGACGGCGCGATCCGCATGCAACCGAAATGAACGCCAACGGCCCCGCACAACGCGATGTGATGGAGTACGACGTCGCCGTGATCGGCGCCGGTCCGGCCGGTCTCGCTACCGCCATCCGTCTCAAGCAGCGCAGGCCGGAATTGACGGTGTGCATCCTCGAAAAGGGATCGACCCTGGGCGCGCACATTCTCTCCGGGGCGGTGCTCGAGCCGGGCCCGCTCGATGCGTTGTTGCCCGAGTGGCGCCAGGCGGCGCTGCCGGTCTGCGTTCCGGTGACCCACGACGAGTTCCGCTGGTTTGGCCGCCGCAGTGCGCGCAAGGTGCCGTGGATCCCGAAGTACCTGCGCAACGAGGGCAATTTCATCATCTCGCTCGGCGGGCTGGTGCAGTGGATGGGTGCCCAGGCCGAGAACCTGGGCATCGACGTCTTCGCCGGTTACGCCGCCGCGTTGCCATTGTTCGACGACGACGGCTCGGTGGCCGGCGTGCAGATCGGCGACATGGGCGTGCAGCACGACGGCTCGCGCGGTCCTAACTACACGCCCGGTCCGGAGGTGCGCGCACGGCTGACCGTGGTTGCCGAGGGCTGCCGGGGCAGTCTCGCCAAGGTGCTGATCCGCCGTTACCGGCTCGACGAGAAGGCCGATCCGCAGGTGTATGCGCTCGGCATGAAGGAGCTGTGGCAGCTGCCGCCGGGGCGAGTGAGGCCCGGTCTCGTGCAGCACTCCGTCGGCTGGCCGCTGGACACGAAGACCTACGGTGGCAGCTTCGTCTATCACCTGACCGACAACCGCGCGTATGTCGGTTTCGTCACGGGGCTCGACTACCGTGATCCGCGCTTTTTCCCGTTCGAAGCCTTCCAGCAGTTCAAGCATCATCCGTCGATGCATGAATTCCTGAAGGGCGGTGAAATCCTTTCCGCCGGCGCGCGCTCCATATCGGCGGGCGGGTTCCAGTCCATGCCCAAGCTCGAGATGCCCGGCGCGGTCCTGGTCGGAGATGCGGCCGGCACGCTCAACGTGCCCAAGATCAAGGGCATTCACCAGTCGCTGCGCTGTGCGATGGCGGCGGCCGATTACTTCGCCGAGAACAACACCAGCATCGGTTTCGATGCCGTGTGGCGCAAGACCGAAGCCGTCGCCGAGTTGCATGAAGTGCGCAATATCAAGCCCGGCTTCAAGGGCGGCCTGAAGCGCGGAATGTTGAACGCCGCCGTGGAAAGCATGCTGAGTGGCGCGACTCCATGGACGCTGCGCAATCGCGAGACTTTCCCGCTCGAGAAGCTGGCCGAATACGATTCTCCCAATCGTCACTGGGTGAACCGCGACCTCCCGCCGCGGGATCGATTGAGTTCCGTGTTCTTCGCCACGACCGCACACGATGAAGTGCAGCCAGCGCACCTCAAGGTGCGCGACAAGAACATCTGCGCCACCACCTGCGCGCAGGAGTATGGCAATCCATGCACACGCTTCTGCCCTGCCTCGGTCTACGAAATGGTCGACGACGACGCGGGAGGCAAGCGCCTGCAGATCAACGCGGCCAACTGCGTGCACTGCAAGGCCTGCGACATCAAGGATCCGTACCAGATCATCGACTGGGTGACGCCGGAAGGCGGCTCCGGCCCCAACTATCAACTGCTGTGAATTCAACGAACGACGTGCTCGGCGCGCTGTACGCGCGTGAGACCGCCAAGCGCGGCTTCACTCCGGATCCGGCGCAGGTCGACGCGCTGCGCCACCTGGAACGCCTGCGCTCCGAGCTGGTGACCGCGGCCTCGGCGCCGCTCGGCAAACGCCTGTTGCGTGGCCTGAAGCGAGACAACGGCAACGGCGCGCCACGCGGTGTCTACCTCTGGGGCGGCGTGGGCCGCGGCAAGACGTGGCTCATGGATCTCTTCTATTCGAGCCTGACGATCGCCCAGAAGCGCCGCACACACTTCTACCGCTTCATGCAGGAGGTGCACGCCGACCTCAAGCGCCTCAAGGGCATGCAATCGCCGCTCGAGGGCGTGGCCGACAAGATCGCGAAGAAATGGCAGGTGATCTGTTTCGACGAGTTGTTCGTCTCGGACATCGCCGACGCCATGATCCTCGCCGGCCTGTTCGGCGCATTGCTCAAGCGCGGCGTCGCTCTCGTCTTCACCTCGAACGTCAAGCCAAAGGATCTGTACAAGAACGGGTTGCAGCGGGACCGCTTCCTGCCGACCATCGCGCTCCTCGAGAAGCACTGCGACGTCGTGGCGGTCGAGGGCGGTGTCGACTACCGGCTGCGCCAGCTCACCGCCGCGGCCATCTACCTGCCGTCCGCCGAACCTGGCACTCAGAAGAAACTGGAAGCGCTGTTCGACGATCTTTCCGACGACGATGTCGAGACCGACGGCTCCATCACCGTCAACCACCGGAAGATCAAGGTGCTGCGCGAGAGCGAAAACGTCATCTGGTTCGACTTTGCGGCGCTGTGCGAAGGGCCACGCAGTCCCGCCGACTACATCGCGATCGCCAGCGAATACCAGTCGGTGGTGATCAGCAATGTTCCCGTGCTGCACGACACCGCCGACAACGCGGCGCGGCGCTTCATTTCAGTGATCGACGAGTTCTACGACCGCGGCGTGAAGGTGATCATTTCCGCCGCCGCGGCGCCCAGCGAGCTCTACAAGGGCGAGAAGCTGAAGTTCGAGTTCCAGCGTACGACGAGCCGCCTCACGGAAATGCAGAGCGCCGAGTACCTCGCGCGGGCGCACCGCGCGGCCTAGCGCTTCTCACAATCCTTTCGCCGCAGCGCGCAGTCGAAGAAATCAACCGTGGCGTGGAAGGCCTGGAGACTCGCCGCACGCGTGTCTGCGGGCGTGGCGCCGATGAAGCTGTGATCCGCACCGTCGATCACTCGCAGTTGCGAGCGCACTCCGGCCGCCTGCAGCGCTGCGTGGAAGGTGGTGGACTGCGCCACCGGGACAGTCTGATCGCGCGCGCCGTGCACCAGCAGAAATGGCGGATCCGAACCGTCGATGAATCGGATCGGGCTCGCCAGCCGCACTTTGTCTTCAACGCAATCCTTGTCAGCGCATCCCAGGTAGCGAGCAACCGGCGGAGTGAGTGCTGCACCGGTGACGAGCGGGGCGAAATCGAAGACGCCATACCACGCAGCAACTGCCTGGACGCATGCCGATTCGCGACAGGCAACGGCGCGTCGTGTTTCGCGGGAAGGTACAGATCGAGAGTCAGAGGTCGAAATCCGCTATGCGTCGCGCAGGTCACATCTGCAAGACTGGTGACACCACCGGGGAAGACTGTGCGACGTTCCGGATATCGATCCTGCAACTGTGGGCTTATGCCGACCGAGAGCTCGTCCCGCCCCGGACCAGCGTGTGCGGCGACCAGTAACGACAATGATGTCGCGATGTGCGCGACGAAGGCTCCGTATGGCGATCGCGCCAGGTCCCTAGTCCCTCATATCGCTTGCGGCTTCACACAATTCGACATCGTGAGCCGGGACATATTGGTTGTTTCCGCCCCTTCATTTACTATGCACGTACTGGTTCGTTAATACAAGCAACACACTGAAATACACGGAAATGCACGGCCATCGCGACCTCCGCCCTCTATCCGATGCTGCGACCGGCATCGCGACGCGGCCCTCGCGGGTGCGGTTGATGATTCTTGCGCTCCTGACGGTCGGAACGCTCATCAACTACCTCGACCGGACTGTCATCAGTGTGGCCGCACCACTCATGAAGAGTGAGCTGCACCTCGATGCCGTCACGTTGGGCATCGTGTTTTCGGCGTTCTCGTGGACCTATGCGGCCGCGCAGATTCCTGGCGGCATCCTGTTAGACCGAATCGGTGTGCGCATCACCTACTTTCTATCGGTAACGATCTGGTCTGTGTTCACGCTGCTGCAGGGACTGGTCACGAACTCATGGTCGCTCATCGCCTGTCGCATGGGCCTGGGACTCGCGGAAGCGCCTGCATTTCCCTCGAACAGCCGCGTGCTCGGCACCTGGTTCCCGCAGGCAGAGCGTGCCTCCGCCACGGGCGTCTACTCCGTCGGTCAGTACTTCGGCCTCGCCTTCCTGAGCCCGCTGCTATTCTGGATTTCAGGTGCCTTCGGATGGCGCGCGCTGCTGGTCATCGTTGGTGCGGCGGGAATCCTCTTTGGATTCGTCTGGTATGCGCTGTATCGCGATCCGCACGAGAGCCGGGCCAACAAGGCTGAACTCGACCACATCACCGCGGGAGGTGGCTTCGCCTCGGCGTCTCGCACGAAATTTCAATGGAGCCATATCGGCTTCCTGCTGCGCCAACGACAGATCGTCGGTGCATCGATCGGACAGTTCGCCAGCAACTCCACGCTGGTGTTCTTTCTCACCTGGTTCCCCACCTACCTGGCCACCGAACGACAGATGGGTTGGATCAAGGTGGGCTTCTTCACCATCCTGCCATTCATTGCAGCCTGCGTCGGCGTCCTGAGCGGCGGCCTGCTCTCGGATTATTTGTTGCGGCGAACCGGTTCGGCGAACGTCGCACGCAAGTTGCCCATCATCGCGGGTCTGCTGATGGCCTCGACCATCGTGATCGCGAATTTCGTTTCGCGGGATACGCTGGTGATCGTCGTGATGTCGGTGGCGTTCTTCGGGCAGGGGATGTGCAACCTTGGCTGGACGCTCCTGACCGATGTTGCTCCCAAGGAACTCATGGGTCTGAGCGGCGGCGTGTTCAACTTCTGCGCGAACCTGGCGGGGATCGTCACGCCGCTGGTGGTCGGCTTCGTCGTCCATGCCACCGGTTCGTTTGCCTGGGCGCTCACCTTCATAGGCGTCGTCGCTCTGCTTGGCGTCATTTCCTATGTGTTCGTGGTTGGCGACGTACGCCGGGTAGAGTTCCGGACGTGAGCACGCTGCAAAAAGATCCGGCCAACTCAGCCCTGAGAGTCGGTCTCGCGGGTGCGGGGATCCAGCACTCCTCGAGTCCTGCCATGCACGTGGATGAAGGCAGTGAGCTCGGGCTCAACGTGAGCTATGAATTGTTCGACTTCGATCTCATGCAGGGCGGCGCCGAGTGCCTTGAGAATGTGCTCGACCAGGCCGAGGAGCGAGGCTTCTCCGGACTGAACATCACCTACCCTTCCAAGCAGGCAGTGATCCCGATGCTCGATGAGCTTGCGCCCGAAGCGCGCGCGCTGCATTCGGTGAATACGGTGCTGTTCCGCAATGGAAGACGCATAGGCCACAACACCGACTGGTGGGGCTTCGCGGAAAGCTTCCGGCGCGACATGTCCGATGCGCGCACCGATGACGTGGTGCTCGTCGGCGCCGGCGGCGCGGGTGCTGCCGTGGGTTACGCCATGCTGAAGCTGGGCGCGCGTACGCTCACGGTGCATGACACGGATGGATCGCGCACGACGGCCCTGGTATCGCGACTGGCCGACCTGTTTCCGCATCGTCTCGTTCGTGTCTGTCGCGACTTGAACACGGCGCTGGCCAATGCCAATGGACTGGTGCACGCAACACCCACGGGCATGCTCAAATATCCCGGCATGCCGGTGCCTGTTGAGTCGTTGCACCCGCCGCTCTGGGTGGCGGAAATCGTCTACGTGCCCCTGGTCACCGAGTTGCTGGACACGGCACGCAATCGTGGTTGCCGCACACTCGACGGCGGTGGCATGGCCGTGTTCCAGGGCGCACGCGCCTTCAACCTGTTCTTCGACATAGAACCCGACATACCACGCATGCTGCGACGCTTTCATTCGCGGCTCACCTCAAGCGCCGCATGAGACAACGATGAAGATCCTCGTTCTGCACGGCATCAACCTCAACATGTTCGGCAAGCGTGAACCGGGCGTCTACGGAACAGCGACTTTGGCGGAGATCGACTCCGAGTTGCTTTCCCTGGCGAAGGAACTCGGCACCGAGCTCGAGTGCTTCCAGACCAACAGCGAGGCGGAGATCTGCGACCGGATCCACCGGGCGGTCGCCGAAAAGGAACTGGTCGCGCTGCTCATCAACGCTGGCGCGTGGACGCACTACAGTTATGGACTGCGCGACGCATTGGCGATGCTCAAGATTCCCATCGTGGAAGTTCACATGTCGAACATCCACGCACGCGAAGCGTTCCGCGCCCACTCGGTGATCGCACCGATCGCCAGGGGGCAGATCAGCGGCTTTGGAGTCGACAGCTACCTGCTGGCCCTGCGTGCCGCGGTCGCACAGGCCCGGCGAGCCGCAAAGGCCTGAAAAACCCGTGAATTTCCGACACATCAATACCGTACCGTTGACTGTACGAACTGGTACGTGAATACTGGATTACCCTGCTTATGAGCCGACCGCAACCGCAACTCGAACACGCGCTCATCGACGAAATGATCGCCCGAGCACGCGCGGCCATGAGTTCCGTCGCGGGCTACGAGCAGCAGCGAATCGACCGGCTGTGTCGCGCACTGGGGTGGGCAACCGCGAACGAAAAAACATTCGGCCGCATCGTCGCGATGAGCGTGCAGGAGAGCGGGCTGGGCGATCCCGAAGGGCGCAATGCCAAACGCTTCAAGATCATGGGTGT
>Ga0190270_10001137_pt1 | contig 12213 bp, 14 predicted proteins | sample Popmic320T_FD_133748 | JGI IMG/M metagenome (GOLD analysis project Ga0190270, IMG submission 133748) | Populus adjacent soil microbial communities from riparian zone of Weber River, Utah, USA - 320 T | ecosystem: Environmental > Terrestrial > Soil > Riparian zone | place: USA: Utah | collected... | reverse complement strand
GGCCCGCGAAAGCCCCGTCGGCGCCGCCGGGGGATTGAGGCAAAAGTTTCAGTGCCGCGAAACGATCCAGCTTCGGCTGCCGGACTTTATACACCGCGCCCATCCCGCCGCGCCCGATGATCTCCAGCACTTCGAGATGTGGAAAGGCCGCTGCGAGTTCCTCCGGTGCGGGCGGCGCGGATTGCGGCGCCGCCGGTTCCGTGGGCTCCGCGGCGCCCGCCATCAGGCAGCGCGCGCAAAGGCCCCCGGCTGCACCGGGGTGCAGTGGCGCATGGCATTCGGGACAGTGGGAAGGCACGGAGGATTTCATACACCACTTCCTGAACCGCGACACGGGCGGGGTTACAAGAAATGTGCCCGGCTGGCTATTGCTCCGCCAAAAACCCTGCGCTAAGGCCGCGGCATGTCTTCATCCAAATTCCGCTTCAACCGCCTCTTCGGCGCCGATGGCAAATGCTTCGACGTCGCCATCGATCACGGGTTTTTCAACGAGTACGGATTTCTCTCCGGCATCGAAGACCTCGGCAAAGCCGTCCGCACGGTCGTCGAGGCCGCGCCGGATGCCATCCAGGTCTCCCAGGGTCAGGCGCGGCACCTTCAAAGTATTCCCGGCCGCCAAAAACCCAGCCTCGTCCTGCGGACCGACGTTGCTAACATCTACGGCAAGACCCCGTCAGAGACGCCCTTCAGCCGCATGATCGAAAATGCCGCGGAGGAGGCCTGCCGTCTCGATGCCGCCTGCGTCTGCGTGAACCTTTTCCAAATTCCATGGGCGTCCATCGTGCACGACCACTGCATCCAAAACATTCTGCGGCTCAAAGTCGAGTGCGACCGGCTCGCCATGCCGATGATGGTCGAGCCGCTCGTGTTCCGCGCCGCGGAAGGCTCCGGTTACGCCGTGAATGGCGATGAAAAGGTGATCATCCCACTGGTTCGTCAGGCCGTGGAACTTGGCGCCGATATCATCAAGGCCGATCCCACCGACGACGTGAGCGTCTATCACAACGTCGTGGAAAATGCCTGCGGCGTCCCGGTGCTCGTGCGCGGCGGCGGCCGGGTGAGCGACGAGGAAATCCTGCGCCGTACCGAAGCCCTCATGCAGCAGGGCGCGGCCGGCATCGTCTATGGCCGCAACATTATCCACCACCCGCAGCCGATTGCCATCACCCGCGCCCTCATGGCCGTCGTCCACGACGGCGCCACGGCTGAAGAGGCGATGAAACACCTTTAATTTGGCCGGATTGCTTTCGCCGCAGCACCGCATACCATCTCACTTATGCCCGCAGACAAACAGGTCATTCAAGCTGAGATCAAAGCCGTGCTGCCCACCAGCGGCGGCTGCGCGGTGTTTCTCGGCAATCCGCAGAAGGTCTTCGTCATTTACATCGACCACAGCGTCGGCCTCGCCATCACCATGGCCATGCGTCAGGAGCCGCGCGAGCGCCCGCAGACGCACGACCTCATCGGCAGCATCCTCGCCGGCTTCGGCGCCAAAATCGAGCGAGTCATCGTCAACGACTTCAAAGCCGGCGTCTATTACGCCCGCCTCGTCATCGTCGCCGAGAACGAACTCTACGAACGCAAGATCGTCGAAATCGACGCCCGCCCCAGCGACAGCATCGCTCTCGCCGTCGCCGCCCGCGCCCCCGTCTATGTCACCAAAGCCGTTTGGGACGACGCCGAGGACATGAGCGCCCTCCTCCAGCGCATGGAGGAACGCGAATCACCCTTCCCCCCCGAAGAGGAACCGCCGGCGGTGGAGTAAGGGCTTCCCGGAACGTCGGGAGACACGCGCCAGAAGAATCCTGTCGCCTTGCGCATCAGTTTCAGGGTTGAAAAGGCAAGCGGGTAACCCGGAGTCTCGCAAAGTTCCTTTCTGCAGCACCGGCAGAAGCCGAGACATGAATCCGTTGCGTGATGCCATCGTCGCTCACGATGTTTGCTAACACGCCGGCGCGCTCCCATGGACCTGCGGGGGCCGCTGCGAACTCCACACCATAGGCCAGTTCCTCCAATGCTGTCGTGGAGCGCGAGTAAGTGAAGTCCAGGTTGTTCCCATTCAGGCAACTGCTGGAGAGCTGATGACGGGATTGTTGCCGGTGGCGAACTCCAACAGATTTGGAAGGCCGTCGCCGTCAGGGTCGTTCAAATCTGCGCCGGCGCCGTTGTCGGTGGCGCCAAAGAAAGTCCTTCTCCATGCGGCGCTCGTAAGAGGACCGCTGTGATAGCGCACGATGGCAATTTTGTAAGTGGGCTCAGGAGAAACAGGCGCCGCATTGTGCGAATCGCCGGCCACGATGATTTTCCCGTCGGTCTGAATGGCAACGCCAAACGCTCTGTCATCGCTGGCTCCAATCGGGGTCGTGACGAACCCGCCGCCCATAAACGCGGTGTCCATGTTTCCATCCACGTTGAGGCGGGCCACGGCAATATCCTGCCGGATTGCCAGCGGAGGTCCCCTTTCCCCGCCGGAAATGCCAACGACAACGATGCGCCCGTCGGCTTGCAATGCCAGCGCATAGGCGGCTTCCATCGCGCCGAAATCTACCATTGCTTTCCCGGTGCCGCGGAAGGTCGTGTCGAGGCTGCCGTTGGGGTTGTAACGCACCACGGCGAAGTCCGCATTGTTCATGCTGGAGGTCATTCCGGCGACAATGATCTTTCCATCGTCCTGAATCGCGATGCTGTGGCCCTCATCATTGGATCCTGAACCGATACCTGTCTGAACCTTGCCGGTGCCGTTAAACGTCGAGTCCAAACTGCCGTCGGGGTTGTAACGGACCACCGCAAAGTCATGGACGCCAAAGCTGACCTTGGAATCACCCGCAACCACGATCTTTCCGTCCCTCTGAATAGCGATACTTTTCCCGTAATCATCAAAACTGCCGATCGGTGCCGTCACCGTTCCGGTGCCGTTGAAGGACCGGTCAAGACTGCCATCCGCATTGAAACGGACGGTGAGGAAGTCATGCGACCCATCGATGTACGAAGCCTAAGCACCCGACTATCCGCGATGCCTTTGGCGGAGCTATTGGTGACGACCCGAACTTGGTGGACATCTTCCTCCGCGGGACGCGAGTTGAACCGCTCCTTAACGAGATAACCTGCGGGGACGTCGGCTTGGAAGGCGTGAAGCTCGTGGTCCCTCCTGACCGTTTTGGGCTCGTTGTGAGTCGTTTGAAGGAGTTGATTTCTGAGCCCGGTGGGCCGAAACGCCTCGCGTCATTTCTGTCAGCTCGCTGCTCTGTCGATTTCCTGCGTTGCTTTTTGGAGGCCGAGCCAGCCTTTATTGACACCCTCAAGCTCGGCGCGTGGATGCTTTGGTCGGAGGAAGCGAAGCTCTTCGGGATCCTCCACCAGCATCGTCTGCTGCCGAAAACGCAACGACGCCGGTTTGTCGTTGCTGCGCGCAATTTCGCCCTGAAGACGCCAGAATGGCGATTCATGCTGCGGCCCGATTTCAGATCGATTTTTCGGCCATCCGAACTTCGTTCCCTTCGCGCTGCGGTGGTCCGGAAGCTCGACTCCGCGAATTTGAAGCGTGAAACGCAGTGGTGGAAGTCACGCTGGGACCAAGACAACGACGAAGATCCCGACGGCTACTTCTGGTTGTGGGAGCAGGAACTTGAGGCGCTCGCCCGTGAGTTTGAGGATAACAGGAGAGTTCACCGACGCTATGTTGTCGCCCGGTCGCAGTTGGAGCGGATGGTTGAGAAGTTGAAGCGAGACTGGAAGAAAAAAGACGGTGACCTCGACGCGGCAAGCGAGTCTCAAGAATCACCCACCCAACGCTCGCTTTTTGACGATGTGGACGAGTAAGCCCGATTAGAGAATCACAACTTGAGAACCAGCGGTCACGAGAATCACAGGCCACACGAGTGATTTGGAAAGTTGCCGGTACTGACGCGCCCAAATCCTGCTGATCTTCTTCAATCCCCGGCAGTCAGGCAGCGATGGGCGGAATCAGTTTCCCGGGCTGCCTAACCTTTGCAGTGCGTGTTCGACAGAGGTAAAACAGGGAGATGAAGTTGCCATGCTGTTGACCAAACCAGAGCGACTCGCGCTTATCTACCAGCGCTTGACGGATGCACCGCCGGCCGAAAACCGCCCTGGAGCGCTGGCGCTGCTGAAGAGAGTTTTTCAGGAAGTCGAAGACGAGCACAGCGGCGTGCCTGATGAGCCGGATCATCCAGACCGCATGCACCCACCGGTCGCGGATATGGAAGAAGACATCCCCGGTCAACCCGCTGCCAAACGGTATCGTCACAAGCGCCATTACACAGTCATTGCCGGCAATGGAGCGTTTGAGTCCGCCGGTTTCTATACGCCTTCCATGAGGGCAAGAGGCAGAGAACCGGCGAGCAAATCGAGTTCTCGAAGCACGGCGCGGATGGCAATGGCGTTGCGTGATGGCGGTTGACGCACTATTACACCGCTGTAATAGTCGCGCATCATGAGTGAAGCCCATCCCCAGCCGTTACGCCAGTTTGTGGAAGGCCTTGAAGCCCTTTACCCGGATGCCGGGATCACACTTGAACGGGGAGGGAAGACCTCCGGCGGATGGTGGATCGACATCGCCGCGAGACACACCCATGTCGTAGTGCACTGGAGTCCGAATATGGGCTTTAGTTTGGAAGAGGTTGGCGACGATGAGCCGGTCTATGGGTCTCTCCCGGCGGAACGCTACAAGACGGTCGGACTTGCACTCAAACGCATGACCCAGTTGCTGGCTGAGGAGTCACAAGCCGGGGTCGGCGGCGTGGCCCTGCGGGAACTGCGCGAACTGCACGGGCTGTCTCAGATCGATCTTGGCACCAAAATGGGCATCAAGCAGGCCGCCGTTTCCCGCGTCGAAAGACGCAGTGATCTACACCTCGACACCCTGATGGCCATCGTGCAGGCACTTGGTGGAACTTTGGAAATACGGGCACGATTCCCGGAATGTGACGTCCCCATGCGCTTCACCTCCGCTTCGTAACCCCGACTTGCTATCGCTGCCTCCTGCGACTGTGACCCTGAAGTTTGAACTCAATTTGGAAATGAGAATCGGCTTCCACTTTCCCGGACGTATGGAGTACAGCGTGCGGGACTATGACGACGATGCATAACCCGGGTACGGAATCGAAACGTCGGAGGAACTTTACTTGGATGGTGACCAATCCTGCCGCGCGGGGTCGCGCTCTGGTCCTGGTCCTTGCACTATTGCGGGCGGGTCATCTCGCGGCGGCACCGGCGCATCCTCACCCGTATTTGATGCCGCCGGCGGAGAAGGAGCGCTTGCTCGAACGCGTTCGTTCGAGCGATCCGGCCCGCAAGCAATTCGAGGCGATCAAAGCGCGCGCAAAGGAAGGCACATTCGGCGATGCGGCGCTGGTGTTCGCCCTCGAGGGAGATCAAAAGGCCGCCGCCACCGTCCGCCGCCACTTGCTCGATCTGGTTCGTTATCGCGGCCCGCGCCTCGACGAGGACATCGCGGCGGGCGGCCATCGCGAAGGGAACATGGATTTTTACTGGGACACCGCCGATATCCGCGCCTACGACCTTGTCCATTCGGCGCTCACGCTGGAGGAACGTGAAACCATCGAAGGGTTCTATCGCAAGCTCGGTCGATACTGGAGAGACAGCCTGAGCCGCTGGACAACGACACCGAACCTCGTCTTTCCGATTCACTACCATGCCGCGGTGATTGGATTCTGCACTGGCGACGACGAACTGATCGAATGGGGCTTCGCGATCCCGGCACGAGGTGGGGGCCGACCCGGGGCGGTCTTTTCCCGGTGCTCGATGCGATGCTGCGTGACGGAGCGATTCGCGTTATGAAGCCACCTTCTGGGATCGACGACCGACTGCCGCGACGCCACCCGAGGCACTCCCGCGCGTGCGCGTCAACGACAGGGACGTCCTCGCATGGGGTGAGCCCGCGCAGTATCTGTGGTCCAATTCCGCTCCGGCGTCGCTAACCGTCGGTACCGGCCGCAGCCGGGTCATTTGGGATTTTGAGGACGATGCTGTGCGCATCGCGCCCGTCGAACTTTGGTCGGCGGAAGCGCCGCATGAATTTATTTTCCCTGGCGATCAGTTAGGCTGGACGGCGTGGGGCGGCGCTCCCCAGTGGATCACGATCATTGCCACGAACGAACGCGGCGAAGAACAGGTCCTGGCGGAGCCGCCCAACGAAGGCCGGAAGATTCTCGCCGCCGCTCTGCGCGCGCCTGGCTATGAGGAAGTGATTTGCTTCGCCGTGGATCGTCCGCAGCCGGCGCGATTCGATGGTGCGGGCCCTCGGATCAGCGTCAATCCGGGCGAACGACTCTGGTTTGGTCTGGCCAGCCCCGAGGGTTTCGAAAAATGGTGGCGATCACGAAGCAAGCGATAGCCTGAAAGCAGCGACGAGTCCGAATGTTCAAGCACATAGGTGACACAGATTCTCCCAACCACACAGGTAACACAATTTGCCGCTATCTGAGTGTAAACGCACAGTCGAAGACGAGGCACGGTCATTTCACTTCGGCGGGGCCGCCTCGTCCATGACGGCGTTCAGGCGCTTCACGACGGTCTTTTCCACTTCGTCCAACTGATCGTAGAGTCGCCGCTCGCGAAGGTCGAAAGAACGCCGGGGCAATGCGTCAGGTCCTTTCCGCTGGTCGCCATTGTGAAAGCACCAGCCGGCTGCGCCGCCTTTGATCGCGCCGCGCAAGTCGCGCACGTAATCCTCCGCATCCGGTTCCCAGTCGCCGAAGCCGCGCCGAAACGGTTCCTGGTAGTGCACGGGAACCATCACACCGATTTCTTTCATCCGGGCGACATACCGGCGCGTCATCGCCTCTGTTTGCCCGGCGGTCTCGTCGGAACGAATGCGATGCTGAGAGACGAAATCGACGCGCGTCGTTTTCAGATAGGCCTCCAGTTCCGCGATGAACTCTTCATCATCGGAAGCATGCGAGGCCGTGATCAGGCGCTTCGGGTCAAGCTCTTTGGCCCGGTCGCGGAGCTTCTTCAGGGTTTCGTGAGAAACAAAGCGGCTGTCTTTGATGCTGCGTTCATTCCCGAGGTCCAGATACCAGTTGCGGTAGGGCTTCAAAGTCTCCACGAGTGTTTCGACTGCGCGCACGTGCTCTTCGGGCTTTTGCAGTCGCGGCGGACCGGCCACGCCGTTTCCGCGCGACAGGGTCACATCGACGATCATGCCTCGCTTGTCGCACGCGGCGACCAACTCTTTCAGTCGCGTCAGATACGGTTCGCGCGAAGAGCCATCCACATCGACGGCGGCGACCTTGTTATCGAAGGCGGCCCAGTTCGCCCACACGCGCAGCCAGTTGAAGCCATCGCGCTGCATGTCGTCGAGGTCCGGTTTGACGAAGCGTTCCGGTGCGCCCAATCCGCCGTAATAGCTGACTCCAAGGAGAAAAGCCGGCTTGCCATCGATCGTGAATCGCGTGTCCTGAATCGCCAGTTCCGTCGCCTTTGTCAGGGAGGCGGTCCAAACGAGGAGAACGATGCGGAACAGATGCCGGCTCATGTCTTCACGATTCGCAGTATTTTTTCACCGAGTCCATGTCCGCCTCGACGGCTTTCCGGACCATGGGGAAGATGAGGGCATTCATGATGCGCCAGAGGAATTTGTAGGCGCGGGCCTCCATGTCCATGGTGAGAAGCGTTTTGCCGTCTTTCGCGGCGACGGTGAAGAGGGTATCCCAAATGGTGCCGTGGCTGTCGGCCACAAGACGAATGCGCTCGTTTTCGGTGAACTCGGTGACCTCCAGTTCCGTGGTCGCCTCCTTGCCGCGCATGAGACGGGTTTCGCGGAAGCGGGTGCCCAAACCAAATTTTTGCTCACTGAGAAATTCGACCCTGACAATGTGCGGCACGGCCTTGGAAAAGTTGCCGATGTCCGCGACGGTGGAGAACACCCGGTCCACGGGCGCGGCGATGAGGCGTTCGGTGGTGATCCGCGGCATGGCTGCTATCTTTGCGCCTCTGCAGAATTGCCGCAAGCGCCCGTAGCAAGGCCGTCCCGGCCTTGTGGTTTCAGCATGGAAGAACGGATGATTTTGCCGGGAGCGGTCACAGCGACAAGGCCGGGACGGCCTTGCTACGGCAGCGGGAACTTCCGGTTGATCTCCACCACGCGCTTTCTGATAGCCTTCAGTTTCGCTTTGTCCTCGCGGCTGGAGAGGGCTTCGTGGATGAGGCTGGCGATGAGTTTCATTTCCGGCTCGTTCATGCCGCGGGTGGTGACGGCGGGGGTGCCGAGGCGGATGCCGGACGGCTTGAACGGGCCGGCCGTATCGAACGGAATGCTGTTTTTGTTCACGGTGATACCGGCTTCATCGAGCGTCTCCTGGGCGATCTTGCCGTCGAGCCCCTGGGGGCGGAGATCGACGAGCATGAGGTGATTGTCGGTGCCGCCGCTGGAAATCTTATAACCGAGATCTGTCAGGGCGGCGGCGAGGGCGGCGGCGTTCTTCACGATGCGCGCGGTGTATTCCTTGAATTCCGGGCGCAGCACTTCGCCGAGGCACACGGCCTTCGCGGCGATGACGTGCATGAGCGGCCCGCCCTGGGTGCCGGGAAAGACCATGGCGTCGATTTTTTTCGCGTGCTCCGCCTTGCACAGGATGAGTCCGCCGCGGGGGCCGCGCAGACTTTTGTGCGTGGTGGTGGTGACAAAATCGGCGTGCGGCACCGGGTTCGGGTGCTGTCCGCCAGCCACGAGTCCGGCGATGTGCGCCATGTCCACAAACAGATACGCGCCCACACTTTTCGCGATCTCCGCCATGCGCGGGAAATCGATGATGCGCGGATAAGCACTGGCGCCGGCGGTGATCATCTTCGGCTTCACCTCTGCGGCTTTGGCGGCGAGTTCGTCATAGTCGATGCGACCGTCCTTCTCACTGACACCGTAGGCATGGACCTTGTAGAACTTGCCGGAAAAGTTGGCCGGGTGTCCGTGCGTGAGGTGTCCGCCGTGCGAGAGATTCATGGCGAGAATGGGATCGCCGAATTCGAGAACGGAAAAATACACGGCGGCATTCGCCTGGCTGCCGGAGTGCGGCTGGACGTTCGCGTGATCGCAGCCGAAAATTTCTTTGCAGCGGTCTATGGCCAGTTGCTCGACCTTGTCCACATTTTCGCAGCCGCCGTACCAGCGCTTTCCGGGATAGCCCTCGGCGTACTTGTTGGTGAGGACGCTGCCCTGGGCCTCGCGCACCGCGCGGCTGACAAAGTTTTCGCTGGCGATCAGTTCGATGTTGTTTTGCTGGCGGCCCTCCTCGTCGCGGACCGCTGCCGCGACTTCCGGGTCCGTGGTCAGCAGGCCCTCATTCATCTTCGCGACGCGACAGGCGTGGCGGCCGCCTTCAAATTCCGTGCTGAGAAATTTTTCCGCCATTTCCTTCGCCGCGGCCTCGTCGGTGTTGCCATTGAAGGCCATGACGTTGGCATTGTTATGGCGGCGCGTCATTTCCGCGCCTTTCACGTCGCAGAGCAGGGCCGCCTGGATTCCCGGGTGGCGGTTGGCCGCCATGGTCATGCCAATGCCGGTCGTGCAAACGAGCAGGCCCGCGTCCGCTTCACCATGAAGGACACCGTTGGAAACGGCCTCCGCAAAATCCGGATAGTCCACGCGCGCGGTGTCGTGGGTTCCGATATCCTCCACGGCATATCCCTTGCTCCGCAGGTGCTCGACGAGAGTGTTTTTCAATTTCACACCTCCATGATCCGCGCCGGCAATGATGCGTTTCGGGGCCGTGGCGTGCGGGGAGGATGAGGCCGGGGCTTCAGCGGTAGCGGCGGGAGTCATGGGGTTGGTGTCGGATGGGGAACGGTCTTTCCATGTGGAATCGATATAAGCGAGCACGCTGGGGAGAGCGCGTTTCATGGTGTCCAGCGTCTCCTCGTAGGCGCTGCGGCCGAGACCGATGGGATCGGGCACGTCTTCACCCATCAGGTCATCGTCACCGCAAAATTCGCAGACGAGATACGTTTTGTCCGCGGCTTCCGGGAAGAGCAACTCGATGGCCTCCCGGTGCGAGCCGGTCATGCAAAAAATGTGCGTGGCCTCCTTCACGAGGTCGCGTGTCAGGCCCTGGCTGCGGAATTTGCTCAAGTCGATCTTCTGCCGCTTGAGGACATCGAACGTATGACCGCTGGCCTTCTGGCCGTCCATGGCACTGAGGCCGGCGCTTTCGACGATGAAGTCGCCACGGTCTTTTACCATCTGCGCGAAAAGCCCCTCTGCCATGGGACTGCGGCAGACATTACCGGTGCAGACAAACAAAACGCGCTTCAAATCAGTGTGCCCGCGGACGTGCGGGGAACGGGTAACGGGCGCATGAAAGCGGCAGTGTCAAGCCGGGCCGGGGGTCCTCTTCCTCCCGCAAAACTCCAACCTTCCAATTTCGTTCGCCTCCACGTGCCGCGGTCGCCGCAGGAATGGCCGTTGGAGTCCCGCCGTTCAGGCGGAATCATCAACCCGGGCGCTCTTCCCGCAAAGGCTCGTGCATTGATTCCGCCTAAAGGCGGGACTCCAACAATGACGAGCGGAAGTGCGGCCATGCATCTTTCAGATACAGACCGAAGGGAATCCACCAGATGAAGTCATTTGTCAGGCACAGCACAAGCGTCGCCGCGGGCCATGTGCCCTGCCAGATCAGCAGGAGCAGGCCGGCGGGGCCGAGGATTTTGCCTGTCAGTCCGACGGCGGCCAGCAGCCAGCCGCGCTCCGGAACGCGGGCGACTTCGAGATACAGGATGCCGTAGAGGCCGACCACCATGCCGAGGCACGCGAAGATTTGCGGGTGGTTCGCCGGCGGCATTCCCGCGAAACGAAAGAGCCACTGCGGATCGAAGGCCGCGTAGAGTCCCCATGCGATGTTGTAAATTCCCGCGGCGATGAAGACCGCGCGGTGCAGCCGCCGCCGGGGCATTCGCAGCGGATCAGCGGGGCACATTTGCTTTCGGCCACGGCCAGTTTCCATGAGGCAAACCCAGAGCCGCATAAAGGTCGCGCACGCCAGAGAGAAAAACACCGGCGGCCATGATTAGCAGCGCGCCGATGAGCGGGCCGGGCACATCGGGACGCTCCGCGACGAGCGCCGTGGGCAGATTCCACCAGCGCCACATCACCGGCGCCAGCCAGCCAACCATCGCTCCGTAGATGATGCCCATGACGGCGTGCGTGACGCGTTCTCCGGCATAGACATCGCCCAGCGGCTTCCGCACGGCAATCTCCACGATGAAATCCCAGAGTGTCAGGACGATTTCGATCACGATGACTGCCGCGAGCACCATGGTCCACCAGCCGTGCCATGCCAGCCACGGCAGGGTGCCGAACAGCACGGCGTAAAAGAAATCGCGTGCGGCGTGGAGTTTCAACTCCGGAGCCGACTGAGCACCCTGCGCCGGGAGTCTCGCCCGCCATTCGTGGTAATAGAACGTATCGAACGCGCCGATCACGCCCAGCACCGCCAGCAGCCACAGCGCCACGTTCATGCGGGTGACGCCTCCACGTCGAGCCAGCCGTCATAGGCCACGAGCCGGCCGATGAGCGGCAGCCTGACATTCACAGAAACCCGCACGCGCGATGGCCCGTCCGCCCGCTCCGTGGCGCTAACAACGGGAATCCACGGCAGCCAAATTCGCAATGGGCCGAGGCAAAGGCGAGCCCTTTGCTGCTCGTAATGCAGTGCTCCATCTTCCACGCGCAGCCGGAACTTCAATTCCCACGAGCGGATGCGTTCCACCAGGCAACCGTCATCGCCGGCCCATTGCGTCGTCACCAGCCGCTCGCCGTCAAAATGCCGCTCCCACCTTTGCCGGTCACCGTCCGCCACGATTTTCAGCCGCGTCTCCGCGCTCTTCGTTGCCCCGGGAAGCCCGGACCATTTGGCCAGCCGGCGCGCGATCCGGCCCTTTCCGTGCATCACCACAAAACGGCCGCGTAATTCTCCTCCCGCGGAATGAAGCGCGCGCACCGGCTCCGCCAGTTCCCGCCATGCGTCCCCCAGCAATCGCGCATAGAGTTCTCCGGGGGAGGCGGATTTCATAACGACTCACTTCATTGCGGCGTGAATCCGGTGCACGTCATCGTGCTCATCCAGCGAATGGAGGAACTCGCCGACTTCATTCCGCTGCTCGTCGCTGAGCGTGGGGAATTGCTTGGGAAGGTAGCCGAGTTCGCTGGTCACCACGGTCCAGCCATTCTTCGAAAGC
>Ga0190270_10001136_pt1 | contig 12215 bp, 11 predicted proteins | sample Popmic320T_FD_133748 | JGI IMG/M metagenome (GOLD analysis project Ga0190270, IMG submission 133748) | Populus adjacent soil microbial communities from riparian zone of Weber River, Utah, USA - 320 T | ecosystem: Environmental > Terrestrial > Soil > Riparian zone | place: USA: Utah | collected... | reverse complement strand
GATCGACCACGATACTCGGCTGGATCGACAACGCGCCACCCATCAGACCCGAGCCGCCGCCAACTTTTCTTCGACGGTGACCAGCGCGGCATTTCCTTCAAAAACGAGATAGAGAATCGCGCCAGCTTCATGTTTTTCTTGATCGTCGCCGAAGTCGAGCATGGCCGGACGGAGCCGCTGCTGAAATATTTTTTGGATCGCCGCGTATCCGACCTCGAACGAAGGGAAGCCATAGCCGCCAATCAAGCGTGTCTCCGGCTGGGAGAAAATCCTCAGCGTCGCTTCGGTGATAATACCGAAACATCCTTCGCCGCCGATCAGAAGAGAATTGAGATGAATCCCGGCGGAATGTTTCGATACCGCGCGCGTACTGAGAATCTCGCCATTGGGCAATACGGCGGTCAATGCCAAAACCTGTTCGCCCATGGAACCGTAAATTCCCGCGCGGTAGCCGACGCTGTTGGTCGAGATCGCGCCGCCGACGGTCGCCACCGGCACGGTCCAGGGATCATGGCCCAAAATGTAGCCCGCTTGGTTTAGCTCCTTGTCCAGCGATTCTAAAACCAGGCCGGCCTGCGCGCGCGCCGAGCGCGAGGTCGTATCAATTTCTAGCAGGCGATTCATGCTGCGCAGATCGACCACGATACTCGGCTGGATCGACAACGCGCCACCCATCAGACCCGAGCCGCCGCCAAAGGGCACGATCGGCACCCGTTCAGCATTGGCAAAGCGCACCACTCGCTGTACTTCATCGGTAGAAACCGGCGTCACCGCGCAGAGCGGCGCGGCTAATGGCGGCCGGTGCCGCGGATGAATCCGCCCCTCGCTCAGCGCATCCCACGACAAATCGTCGAGCCCTGCCGCATCGACGGAAATGCGTGTGGGGTCGATAACGGCAGCGAGCTTTTGAGCAAGGTCATTCATAAAAACGGCGCCGCTGAAGCGCTACCCTCAGAAATATATCGGAACGGCGACGAACTAGAAAGCACCGCTGCGCTGGAAACTCCAAGCGACGGCAAGCGGCGACGTATGAGTCTAATAGGACGGGAAAATGCAGCTGGTGCCGTCGGGACACAGATTGGCCGCAGCATCGAGGGGAATTTTGTGCGTCCCAGACAGATGGTCAAGCAAGCCGACTCGGCTCACCCAGCCTTCATTGTGGAGCACGCAGAAAAAAGGCGAAGTAACCACCACCGTCGGCGCCGGCACGTAAGTAGGAGCGTACGGCGAAATCACGATCACCCGCGGGTAGTACGGCTGATAATAATTACCCGGAACGTAGTAGTGAAAACGGCTTGGCTTAACGGCACGAAAATTACGCCGCTCCCCGGCCCTGATGGCACCAGGTCCGCCGACCAGCGCCGGCCCAAGACTGGTTTGTGTTCGCGAATTGAATTGCCGACCATCAGCGCGGAGCTCGCCGGCAATAAACGCCACAATGGCGAGAATGACTGCAGCGGATAAAATTTGTCTCATTTTGCCCTCGTCATTCGAGCACCAGAGCATTGGCCCACTGGACCTAAGTTAGACGTTCGAGAGCGCAAATTCTTAACGCGATCGCTGCGAGGAGACCGGAGCGAGACGCCGGAGCGTAAGCTTTTTAGCTCAGCGAATTGAACCTGCAGCCGCCTCGGGATAAGTTCGGCGGCAACCCCTCATGCTTGCCATTCTACTCGGCCTTTTTGGCTCCTTGTGCTTCGCCGTTTCCATGGTCCTGATCAATCGAGGCGTTTGGGCGATCGACTACTTTCGCGGGCTTTTAACCAACCTCGGCGTCAACGCGCTGTTTCTTTGGCTCTACGTCCTGGCGTTTTCCGAACGTATGGATCTCTGGAGCCCCGCCAATTTGATATTTGTCCTGGTCGGCGTCTTCGTACCCGGCGTCGCCCGCTTTTTTATTTTCAAAGGCATGGAACGCATCGGCGCGTCGATTACTTCGTGTCTGACCAACAGCACACCGCTCTTTGCCACCATCTTCGCCGTCTCGTTCCTGGACGAACGGCCAAGCCTGACGAATATTCTCGGCACGTTCTCGATTGTCAGCGGCATCGTCGCGCTCACTTGGAAGGGCGCGACGAAAACTTGGCGCACCCGCGATCTGTTGTTTCCTCTTACTGCCGCCATCCTATTCGCCGCGCGCGACAACATGGTCCGCTTCGGCTTGCTGAAAATCCACTCGCCGCTGACCGGCGCGAGCATCGCCGCGACCACGTCGTTAATCACCATGTCAGTGCTCTATCTTTTGTTTGAGGAGAAAAAACCGTTGAAGGATTCAGCGTCAACCGGCATTACACTCTTCGCCGCCGCCGGCTTTATGAATTTTCTGTCCTACGCCTTTGCCTACACCGCTCTCAGCATGGAACGTGTCTCGCTGGTCTCGCCGCTGATCAACGGCTCGTCGCTCTTCATCCTGCCGCTGTCCGCGTTGCTGCTCAAAGACGTGGAGAAAATCACCCCGCGAAAAATCGCCGCCACGCTGCTGGTGATCCTGGGTGTGTTTTTGATCTCTTGGGAGAAACTTTGAGGGAAATGGATCAACAGTGGCAGATGCACTCTAATGCACCGTCGGTCCGCCTTCATCGTCCTTGCCGCCTGGAAGCACTTGAAATCGTTTCTTTAAGCGATCGAGCCGGCGGCGGTCGAGATAGTCTTTGAATTTATCCAGCGGATTGCCGGTGCGCAGATAGAGATACCCGAACACCATGCCGCCCAGGTGAGCCAAATGGGCGATGCCGCTTTGGCCTGACGTGATCGAATTGTAAAACGCGATGGCGCCGATGATCCAGACAAAATGTTTCATCTTGATCGGAAAGAGAAAATAAAAATAAACGATCCGGGTTGGATAGATCAGTCCGTAAGCGAGCAGCAATCCATACACGCCGGCTGACGCACCGATGCTCGGCCCCATCTGACTCGGCAAGAAAACCGTGTTCAGAAAACCGCCGCCGATGGCGGAAATAAAATAATAGCGCAGAAAAAAATTGCTGCCCCAACGCCGTTCCAGATCGCAGCCAAACATCCACACCGCGAGCATGTTGAAGAGCAAATGAAACAATCCGCCGTGCAGAAACTGGTAAGTAAAAAGCTGCCAGAGATAGAGATTCTGCAAAACCAGCGGCGGCACCAGGCCGAAGTAAAAGGTGAGCTGCTGTTCTAACGAGTTGCCAATCACCGTCTGAAGGATAAACACCCCGACGTTGACGATCAGCAAAAACTTGACCGCCGGAGTCACCGCACCGCCACCGAAGATCATCTGTCGAGTTTGGTATTGCACGATGTTGGAGTGTAACCGTTATTCGCGACCGTTTAAAGATCACGAAGATAATCCGCCTTCATCTACGGATGGTATGGAACGAGTAGCAATCATTCCAAAATTTCTACTTTGCACTCTTTACGTTCTTTGCGACCAATTCTTCCCCATCCATCACCCGCCCAAGTAAGCCTGTCGCACTAAATCATTCCCCACCAAGTCACTGGCCTTGCCTTCAAGAATCACCGCGCCGGTTTCCAAGACATAGCCTCGATGCGAAATCGCCAGCGCCATGGCGGCGTTTTGCTCGACCAGCAAGACTGTCACGCCGGCCTTGTTGATGGCGCGAATATTTTCGAGAATCTGCTCGACGATCTTGGGCGCCAATCCCATGGATGGTTCGTCGAGCAAGAGCAGTTTGGGTTTTGCCATCAGCGCCCGGCCGATGGCGAGCATCTGCTGCTCGCCGCCGGAGAGCGTGCCGGCGTACTGCTTTTGCCGCTCTTTGAGACGTGGAAACATTTGCAAGACAAACTCCAGCTCCGGCGCAAGCGCGCGCTTCGAACGCGCGTAACCGCCGATCTGCAAGTTTTCCAGTACCGTGAAACGCGGAAAAACTTTTCGGCCTTCAGGCACGTGCGCGACGCCGCGCCGAACGATTTCATGGGGTGCGACTTTTTCTAACGCCGCGCCGTCCAGCTGCACCGAGCCCAATCGTGGCCGCAGTAAACCGGACAGAGTTTTCAGCGTGGTCGTTTTCCCCGCGCCGTTGCCGCCGAGGAGCGTCACCAATTCGCCGCGCTCGACGTTGAAAGAAACTCCTTTGAGCGCGTGGATGGCGCCGTAGTAAACGTGGATGGCGCTAACTTTTAGCATTTTCGAGCCACGATCCTGGGCCCAGATACGCCTCGATGACGCGCGCATCCTGGCGCACTTCGTCCGGACAGCCTTCGGCGATTTTCACGCCATAGTCGAGCACGTGAACACGATCGGAAATCCCCATCACGACGCGCATGTTATGCTCGATCAAGAGAATCGCTTTGACGTATTTACCGAGCAGTGCTTTAAAGAGCGTCATCAACGACTGCGCTTCGCTCGTGCTCATACCCGCCGTCGGCTCATCGAGCAGCAACAGGGTCGGCTGCGCCGCCAGCGCGCGGGCGATCTCCAGCCGGCGCTGCTCGCCGTAGGACAGCTGCTGCGCCCACTCGTGCTCGCGGCCGGCAAGGCCGGTCAACTCGATCAACGCCATCGCCTTACGCTGGGCGTCCTTTTCGCTGCTGTGGAATCCCTTTGACGCCAGCAAAATATCGGACAACCCGCTGTGCAAACGCGAGTGCATGCCGACCAGCACGTTGTCGAGCACGGTCATGTGGGAGAACAAGCGAATGTTTTGAAACGTCCGGCTGATGCCGGCGCTGGTAATCCGGTCCGGCTTCATACCGATAAGCGACCGCTCTTGAAAACGTATCTCGCCGCCATCTGGTTGGTAGAGTCCGGTCAAAGTATTGAACAGCGTCGTCTTACCGGCGCCGTTGGGACCGATCAGCGACGCGATCATGCCTTCTTCGAGTTCCATGCTCACGCGCGCCAGCGCCTGCAGCCCGCCGAAGCGTTTCGAGATATCGCGGAGTTCAAGCAATGCCATTTTAGCTACCTACTTTTGCAAGATTGAACCGCATGACTCCAAGAACATTTATCGCGCCAAGACGCACTAAAACTAAATCCGAAATTCGAATATCGAAATTCGAAACAAACCGCCGCCAAATAAGACAAAACCCGAGCAATTCCAAAATGGTAGTGCGAATGTTGGTAACATTGTGTATTTTGGTCATTTGAATTTGTTTCGGATTTAGTGCTTCGAATTTCGAGTTTTCATTTTCTATTTCTGCCGCTCCTGCTTCGACGGCAAAACTCCCTGCGGGCGAAAGATCATCATGAGAATAAGAATTAAGCCGAACACCATGCGCTCGTACTTCGCCGGTTCGAACTGTGCCGGCAGGTTGGCGAGCGAGAGATCGCCCAGCAACGGCAGCGATAGCACGGCGCCGGATTGGCGCAGTCCGTTCAGCCACAAAGACAAACCTTTGAGCAGTTGTAGGTTCAGAATCGTCACGCCGGTGGCGCCCAGGATGGCGCCGGGGATCGAGCCCATGCCACCGAGGATGACCATGGCGAGCACGCCGATGGATTCCATGAAAGTAAAACTCTCGGGATTGATGAACACCTGCTTGGCGGCAAACAAAACGCCGACGGCGCAAGCGAACGACGCCCCGACTGCAAAGCCCAATAGTTTCATTCGTACCACCGGCACGCCCATGGCGACGGCGGCGATCTCGTCTTCGCGTATCGCTTTCCAGGCCCGGCCGATGCGTGAGTTCTCCAGGCGCCGCGTCACTACAATGATCACAAAGACAATCAACAGCACGAGAAAATAAAAATAGAGCGAGTAAAGCTTCGCGTCGGCGATTTCGAGGCCGAAGAATTCCAACCATGGCTTGAAGAACAACGGCGGCTTACCGATCGGTGCGATGCCGCGCGGCCCGTTGGTTAAATTAATCGGCTTATCGAGATTGTTCACCAGCGCGCGCACTACTTCGGCAAAACCGAGGGTGACGATGGCGAGATAATCGCCGCGCAGACGTAACACCGGCAAACCCAACAAAGCGCCGGTTAACGCGCCGACCAGGATGCTGAGAATCAAAAAGACAAAAAACCAATTGGGCGAGAGCGGGAAGAAACCGCCGGGGATGAATTGATTCGCATGGGGCGAGCCGAAGACCGCCCAAAGATAGGCGCCAATGGCGAAGAAGGCAACGAAGCCGAGATTCAGAAGACCGACGAAGCCGACGACGATGTTGAGGCCCAGTGCCAAAGCGATGAAGATGCCGATCTGAACGGCGATCTCTAGATAATAGGCGTTCACCGAACCGAGCAGCGGCAACAGCACCAGCAACACCAACGAACCGAGAATGGTTTTCGCCATGTCGCTCGCCGGCGCGTAATAGAGCAGCAGCAGCGATCCTTCCACCAACAAAAAGGCCAATACCGATTGCGGGAAGAAATAGGCGAGCAGACAACTCCCGGCGACATAAACGCAAAAACCGATGATCACTAACGGTTGGCTCATGCCTTGCTCTCCCGAACCGTCTCGCCGAGCAGCCCCTTGGGGCGAAAGATCAGAATCAGGATCAGCACCAGGAAAGCGACGACATCTTTGTACTCGGCGCCAAAGGCGCCGTCGGTCATCAGTGAAAGATAAGACGCCGCGAACGCTTCGAGCAGACCGAGCAGCATACCGCCCACCATGGCGCCGGGGATGTTGCCGATGCCGCCGAGCACCGCGGCGGTGAACGCTTTTATGCCGGGGACAAAGCCGCTGTAGGGATTGACCAAGCTGTAGTGAATGCCGAAAAGCACGCCGGCCAAGCCGCCCAGCGCGCCGCCGACGAAAAAAGTCAAAGCGATGACGCGATTGACCGGCACACCCATCAGCGACGCGGTGTCGGGGTCCTGCGCCACGGCGCGAATCGCCGTACCCATTTTGGTTTTGTTGACGAAGATGTGGAGCCCGATCAAGGTGAGCAGTGCGGTGATGATCACCAGCAGCGATTTGACCGGAATCACGAGCGCGGCCGTGATCGGGATATTTTTGTCGAGAAACTCCAGGCTCGGATAGTTGAGATAGAACGTGTTGCGCCACAAACTTTCGAACAGGCGCAAACCGTCTTGGAGAAAAAACGACGCGCCGATCGCCGAGATCAGCGCGACCAATCTCGGCCCGCCCATCAGCGGCCGGTAAGCGATGCGTTCGAGCGCCATGGCCGCCAAGCCGCTGATGACCATACCGGTGACGATCACCAATAAGAGAATCGCTGCCGGATGCAGCGTCGCGAGCTGGCCGGCGCTCTCAAGCAGCAACAAAACCTCAACGCCGACGAACGCGCCAAGAACAAAAATCTCGCTATGGGCGAAGTTAATAAACTCCAAAACGCCGTAGACCATCGTGTAGCCTAAAGCGATCAGAGCATACATGAAGCCGAGAACGATGCCGTCAAGCAAAACCTGCGGGAGAATTTCCAGTGCGATATCCAAGCCGGTGAAGCCCTTCAGGGACGGCATGCTAACAAAAAGTTCATGCCGTGGCTACTAATAGCTCTCTGGAAACGCTTTGGGCGGGAGGCAGTCGCCGACCTTTTTCGAGTCGACATTCGGCGCCCTTCGTTATATGGAAACCCCGGACGATGCCGTATAATATCAAGATACCAGGTTGGCACAATGTCTGAAGCAGTATCATCGCCGGTGTTAGCCGCCCCATCGCGGCGCTTCAAAATCAAGAAAGCGGCTTGGATCGGTCTGGGCGTGTTCGGCTGCTTGCTGGCGCTGATTCTCATCGTGCCGCAATTCATCGATCTCGGTTTGTTCAAACGCACCTATTTACCGCTGCTCGAAGACGCCCTTAACCGCCGTATCGATGTCGGCGAGGTTCATCTAAGCCTATTACCGACACCATCGATCCGCATGTCCAAGCTCAAAGTCTCCGATAGTGTCGCTTTCGCCGACAATACTTTCTTCACGGCAGAGCAAGTCCAGCTAAAGCTGAGGTTCTTGCCGTTGCTGCGCGGTCGTTTCGAGGTCACCGAACTGGTGCTGGAAAAACCGATTTTCAATTTGCTCAAGCAAGCCGATGGTTCATTTAATTATTCCGACATAGGCAACAGGGGGAAGACTCCGGCCAACAACCGACGCGACCCGCGGAAAAAAACCGACGGGGTAAAATCGCTGGAAGCGCCGCCGCCTCTCGCTCTGCCAAACCGAGTGCGCGTCAATGAAGGCCAGCTCAATCTCATTACTAAAGGATTGATGCCGGTCAATATCAAAGGCATCGATCTTTCGTTCCAAGAATTTAGCGAAACGGCACCGTTCCCCTTTCGCATTGCATTCACCTATCCCGGCTTAAAAACGGTCGTGTTGGAAGGCCAGCTCAACTACCAGGAAGAAAAGGCGTTGCTCGAGCTCAAAAACAATCGTTTGAAGATTCAAGATCTGACTTTTCCCGTGCAAGGCAGCGTGAGCAATCTCTCGACCACACCTCGGGTCAATCTCAATCTTGCCGCGGACAAGGTCGATGCCAAACCGATTTTTCAAATCTTTTCGGTCTTCGGCCTCGCGCCGCGCGACACCGAGATCAGCGGTCCGATGAGTTTGATCATGACCGTCAACGGCCCGTCCAACGCGCTGGTCACCCAGGTACGCGGTCTGTTCCGCGACGTCAAAGTGCACGGTAAGCGCGCCATCAAAGGAACGCTTAACGGCGAGGTCAACCTCAGATTGCCGCTCGGCGGCGGCGCGGTTTCGCGCCGTTTGCAAGGCAACGGCAAACTCGTCGCCCGCGACGGCGAACTCACCAACGTCGACCTGATCAATAAAATTCAGCGCGTCACCGGTATGATTGGCCTGTCGAAGGACGAGCGACGCCAGGCCACGACTTTTCAAACCATGGAGGCGGAATTCACCATCGGCGGCGGCTACGTGGACTTCTCTCGGCTCTATTTGATCAATCCGCAGATGGTAGTGAACGGCAAAGGCACCATGAGCATCGACCAGCCGACGCTCAATATCGCACTACAAACCGCGCTTTCATCGCAAGCCTCAGCACGCACTGGCCGTGCTCGCGCGGCGGCGTTTTTGAAAGATAATCAAGGAAGAGTCGTCGTACCGCTCCGAGTCACCGGCCCAGTGGAAAACCCCGCGGTAAATCTCAACAGCGAAAAGCTCGCCGAATCCGCCCTGCCAAAAGCGGTCGAAAAAAACTTCAGCTCGTTTTTCAAAAATCTGTTTCGCGGGCGGTAAACCGTCTTTCACACATCCCCTGCCAGTTGCCGCGCTACTCCCGCGCCTCGGGCGGCGTCAGCCGTAGAATCATCGCTTGTAAACTTTTGCCAGCCAATGTTTTCGCCGTGGCATCTTCGACGCCGGTCAGCAACGCGTTGATCTCACTTTCCTCTTCGCTGAGATCGGTGCGCACGCGCGTTTTCCTGCCGGAGTTTCGCACGCAATCGAGGATTTCTTTGATGCCGATGGTCTCGGGATCACGTGCGAGCACGTAGGTCTCGCCGTCGACCACCGGCAATACCAGCCGGGTCTCGGCGAACATATCCATAAACTCCTTGACCACACCCGCGGGTATCTGCAGGTGCGCCGCCATGTCGGTCACCGTCATCGGATCGAAGCCATGATAAAAGTTGCGCCCGACTAAGAGCATCATGTGCAGCGCCAACCGCTCCCGGCCCGCCGCGGTCTGCGCCAGCAGCTGGCGGTCGCCTCGGAAGAAGTGAATATGCTGATGCGCGTAAGTCACTTGGGCGCCGAGCAAGACGATCAGCCAACCGATGTGGAGCCAAAGTAGGAAGAGCAGGAGAATCGCGAAACTCGAATAGATCGCATAGTACTGGGTCGAAGACGCGACGAATCTGGCGAAGCCCCACCCGACCGTCTGCCAAAGAATCGCCGCGATCAAGCCGCCGATCAACGCCGAGCGCACTCTGACCCGCGTGTTGGGGATAAATATATAGACGAATGTGAAAGCGCCCCAAAGCGTGAGATAGGGCACCAGGCGCAGTAAAAAGAGCAGCACCACGCCGAGCGCTTGCAGCGCGAGCAGCGACTTGACGAAGGCACTGTTTTGCAATGTCGCGGTGATCGTCACTGCGGCGAACACCAACACCGGACCGACCAGGATCGCGCTCAGATAGTCGCTGAATCGGCGCGCCAATTTGCGCGGCGACTTGACCCGCCAGATATAGTTGAACGCTTCCTCGATGCTGCCCATCAGCGACAGTACGGTGATGAACAGCGTGACGAGACCGACGCTGCCGAGCGCGCCGGCGCTCATCTTGTCAACGAAGCCGATTAAATAGACGGTGATCTCTCTGCCCTTGTCGCCGAGCGGCGCCAACGCTTCCGCGAGCGCCGGCTCCATTCGATTATGCACGCCGAAGGCTTTGAGCAGCGAGAAAATAACGGCTAATAGCGGCGCCAATGAGAGCAGTGTCTTGAACGCCAACGCCATCGCCTGAAGTTTGACCAAATTTTGGATGAAATCGCGCCCGACCATCACGGCGATTTTGAGCGACGAATGGATTAACCGTCTCCAGTGCGTGAGTTCGGATAGCTCCTGATCCAACACCCGTTCGAAAACACGGTTGCGCATCTGTTGAATCGTTGGTTTTCGCGATGGGGCCGATGGGCTCATAGCAGTTTGCTGTCGAGTTGGTCGATTCGGAATCGATGGAAAACCTTATCAGCTTTGCGCCGCGCCGACAAAGCAATTCGCGCGCAATCAAGCTGCTCCATCGAATCGATTGACAACGTCGACATCCGATCGCTATTCTCCGCCGAAGTCGCCATCGAGAGCGACGCAACGATCACGTGACAACTGCGACATTGCACAACAGAGAATTGTCAGCCCGGCCGCTGCCGCGCACTCTCAATCTGCGCGCATTGGTCGGCCTAACGTTTTTCTGCGTCGCCGGCGGCGCGTACGGCCTGGAAGATGCGGTCGGCGCCGGCGGCCCGCTAATCGTCTTGTTGGGAATTTTGATCCTGCCGTGGCTCTGGAGTTTACCGACGGCACTGATGACCGCCGAGCTATCAACGGCGATGCCCGAGGACGGCGGCTACGTCGTCTGGGTCGAGAAAGCGTTCGGCCGATTCTGGGGTTTTCAAGAAGGCTGGTTGAGCTGGCTCTGTAGCTTCGCCGACAATGCGCTTTATCCCGTGATGTTTGTCGACTATCTCGCCTATCTGCGCGGCGACATGGCACCGCTCGAACGCTGGCTCATGGGCGCCGCGCTCATCGGCGCCATCACTTGGCTCAACATTCGCGGCACCCGTCTCGTCGGCTTAAGCTCGGTCGTCTTCACCGTACTCGTGCTCGCGCCCTTCGCCGCGATGGTCGTTCTCGGCGCGCCGCAAGTCGAGCCGACGCTGTGGTTGAAGCACAGCAAAGATATCAGCTGGCCGTTGCTGCTGAGCGCGTTGCTTTGGAACACGTCGGGCTGGGACAACGCAGGTTGTTGCGCCGGCGAGGTGGCAACCCCGAGTCGCGTTTATCCGCGCGCGATGATTTACACCGTGCTGCTCGTGACGGCGTCTTACTTGCTACCGGTGGCCGTCGGCGTCGGCATCGATCCGAATTCATCATTGTGGAAAGAAGGCGATTTCCCGAAAGTCGCCGCGCTAATCGGCGGCCCCTGGTTAGGCAGCGCGTTAACTTTGGCGGGTTTGGTCAGCGCCGCGGGATTGTTGAACGCGCTCTTGTGCACTTCCGCGCGCGTGCCCTTCGCCATGGCCGAGCGCGCCATGCTGCCGCGCGCGCTCGCGGTTCGTCATCCTCAGTTTGCCACGCCCTGGAAAGCGATCTTGGTGAATAGCATCGGTGTCGCCGCGCTCATTCCATTTTCTTTCCAGGATTTGATTGAGGTCGACATGTTTCTCTACGCTGCCGCGCTGATACTCGAATTTGCCGCCCTGGTGTGGCTCCGGATCAAGCGCCCTGAAATGGCGCGCCCCTATCGCATCCCGTTGGGTATGGCAGGCGTAATCGCGATCAGCCTGCCGCCGGTAGCGCTCTGTCTAATCAGCATCGCACTGTCTAATGACGCGACTCGCTACCTCAGCCTGACTGGAATTGCGCTGGGCCTAGTCGTCTACCGCTGGCAGTCAGGAATCGGCGCGGCGATTGATGTTGAAGTGATGCCGACCTGAACGTTCTCCTCACGACAACGAGCGAATCATAATGAACGTTCTCTTCGCCGTGTTGAACCCGGATTCCGCAGTCGAAGTAATTGCGTGCGCCGAGCGAGGTGCGAGCCTGGAGTAGTGAAGACACCCAACGCTACGGTTGCAAAGTCAATTTGCCGGGTTGGCACGCCGTGCCAATGGCTTCGGATTGCTCGCTGGG
>Ga0190270_10001135_pt1 | contig 12220 bp, 12 predicted proteins | sample Popmic320T_FD_133748 | JGI IMG/M metagenome (GOLD analysis project Ga0190270, IMG submission 133748) | Populus adjacent soil microbial communities from riparian zone of Weber River, Utah, USA - 320 T | ecosystem: Environmental > Terrestrial > Soil > Riparian zone | place: USA: Utah | collected... | reverse complement strand
CGAGCTCACCGGCTTTCGCGAGACCGACCTCATCGGACGCGACTTCGCAACCGCGCTGACGCTCTCCGACACGACCGGTCTCGAGCTCGTTCGTGAGTGGGGCGTGCGCCGCCTCGGCGAGCGGCTCGAGCTCCGCACGCGCGCGGGAATCGAGAAGGGCGTCGTCGTCGACCTCTTCCCGGCGTACGACGACGACGGCGGCGTGCTCGTGGCCCTCTCGGCACGCTAGTCAGGTGGGCCTCCCGTCCCTCTGGCTCGCACGGCACGGCGAGACCGAGTGGAGCCGCGACGGGCTGCACACCTCGACGACCGAGCTGCCGCTCACCGAGGTTGGCATCGCCGCTGCCCGAGAGCTCGGAGAGTCGCTGGGCGGGCGGGCGTTCTCGCTCGTGCTCACGAGCCCTCGCGCACGGGCGCGCCGCACCGCTGAGCTCGCCGGCTACCCCGCCGCCGAGGTCGACGAGGACCTCGCGGAGTGGGCCTACGGCGACTACGAGGGGATCACGACGGCGACGATCCGCGAGAGCGTCCCCGGTTGGACGGTGTGGACGCACGCGAGCCCCGGCGGCGAAGCTCCCGACGAGGTGGCCGCTCGGGTCGACCGCGTGATCGAGCGAGCGCGGGCCGCCGCGGGAGACGTCCTCCTCTTCGGCCATTCCCACGCGCTCCGCGCGCTCACCGCCCGCTGGCTCGGGCAACCGGTTGCGGACGGGCGCCTCTACCGCCTCGACACGGCAACGCTCTCGATCCTGGGGTACGAGCGCGAGACGCCCGTGATCCTCCGCTGGAACGCCTGAGCGGAAGCCGCTAGAGTCGGGTTTGTGATCCTGAGGCGAAAACTGGTGTCCAGGTGAGGATCGCCCTCGCCCAGCTGAACGTCGTCGTCGGCGACCTCGACGGCAACGTCGAGCGGATCACGGCCGCGATCGCCGAGGCGGGACGCGCGTCGGCAGATCTCGTGGTGCTCCCCGAGCTTGCGATCACCGGCTACCCGCCCGAGGATCTCCTCCTGCGGCCTGGCTTCGTGCGTGCGGCTCGCGCGGCCGTCGACGAGGTGGCGCGCGTGTGCACCGAGACCGTGGCGCTCGTCGGAGCGCCGGCCTTCGAGCGCGACCTCGCGAACGCCGCGTTCGTCTGCGCGGGCGGCGAGGTCGCCGGCGTCTACCGCAAGCACTTCCTCCCCAACTACGGCGTGTTCGACGAGCACCGGTACTTCGCGCCGGGGCGTGAGCTCGTCCTCGTCGAGCTGGGGGACGTGCTCGTCGGGCCGACGATCTGCGAGGACGTGTGGCAGCCTGGCCCGCCCGCGACCGACCTCGCACTCGCCGGCGCGACGCTGCTCGTCAACCTCTCGGCCTCGCCGTTCCACGTGGGCAAGGCGGAGGATCGGGAGGAGATGCTGGTCACGCGGGCACGGGACAACGCCCTCTACGTCGCGTTCTGCAATCTCGTCGGCGGCCAGGACGAGCTCGTCTTCGACGGGCACTCGGTCGTGCTCGACGACGAGGGCGAGGTGCTTGCGCGCGCGCCCGGGTTCGAGGAGGCGCTCCTCGTCGTCGACCTCGACCCCACCGAGGCGATCGGCCGCAGGCTCCGCGACGTGCGCCGCCGCGAGCTCGAGCGGGCACGGGGAGCGACGCCCGTGGCGACGATGCTTCGCGTCGGCCCCGGCGGCACGCCGTCGAGCCCCGTCGAGGCCTCGGTGACGCCGTTCGCGGGAGAGCTCGAGCAGATGCGCCTCGGTCTGGGGCTCGGGCTCCGCGACTACGTGGAGAAGAACGGCTTCGGCGACGTGGTGGTCGCGATCTCCGGTGGGATCGACTCCGCGCTGACGGCCGCGATCGCCGTCGACGCGCTCGGGCCCGAGCGCGTGCACACCGTCTCCATGCCGTCGCGGTACTCGTCGGAGGGGACGCGCGACGACGCGCGCGAGGTGAGCGAGAACCTCGGCGTCGACTTCCGCGAGCTTCCGATCGAGGCGGTCGTCACGGCGCTCGACGAGGCACTCGGCGGCCTCGAGGGCCTGGCCGCGGAGAATCTCCAGGCGCGGATCCGCGGCACGATGCTGATGGCGCTCTCGAACACGCACGGCTGGCTCGTCCTCGCGACCGGCAACAAGTCGGAGATGGCCGTCGGCTACTCGACCCTCTACGGCGACATGGTCGGCGGCTACGCGCTGCTCAAGGACGTCTTCAAGACGGACGTCTTCCGCCTCGCGCGGCATCTGAACGAGCGCGCCGGCCGCGAGCTCATCCCCGTCTCGACGATCGAGCGCCCGCCGACGGCGGAGCTGCGGGCCGAGCAGCGTGACGACCAGTCACTCCCGCCCTACGAGGAGCTCGACCCCGTCCTCGAGGCGTACGTCGAGCTCGACCGCTCGCGCGAGGAGCTGCTCGAGCAGTTCGACCCCGCCGTCGTCGAGAAGACGCTCGCGCTCGTCGACCGCGCCGAGTACAAGCGCCGTCAGGCGGCACCTGGGGTGAAGCTGCGCCCGCGCGCGTTCGGGAGAGACTGGCGCACCCCGATCACCAACCACTGGCGGGGCTGAAAGCCCCGCCAGTGGTGGTTCGTTGCCCCCGGGACGTGGCTTTCAGCCGCGTCCCAGCCGCCCCGGCACGAGCTCCCGGAGCGCCCGAAACCAGCGCAGGCGCTCCTCCCACGGCACGGCCGCGTTCGCGGGCGACGTGGACGGCAGCACGAAGAGAAGCGTCTCGGCGAGCCGCAGCTCCTGGAGTCCGTGCGCGGGCCGGCCGCCGAACGGGCCGCGATAGGCCTCCTTGCCGACGAAGCCGATCGCCCGCGGGCGGAGCTCGACGGCGAGTCGTTCAAGACGCTCGGCGCTCCCCGCGAAGTCGCCCTTCCGCAGGTCGGACGAGCCGCGCGTGGTTCGAGCGGCGGCGTTCGTGATGCCGATGCCGTAGCCGAGCGCCTCACGCTGCTCCGAGGGATCGATCTGCCGCGGCGTGAACCCCGCGGCGTCAAGCAGGCGCCAGAAGTCGTTGCGCGGATTCGCGAAGTGCGCGGCCTTCGCGTCCGAGTGAAAGCCAGGGTTGATCCCGCAGAAGACGACGTCGAGCTGCGCGGCCAGGACGTCGGGAACCGTGCTGCGCCCTGTGCCGTGGCGCGTCGTCCGAGCGGGCGGCGTCCGACGCACGCTGCGATTCTAGGAGGCGCGGCCCTCGGTGAGGCTCAAGCTGGAGGCTCTGTGGGGCGATAAGAGGAGGTATGCGACTTCGTGCGGGCGCTCGGGGCTCGTCTCGTCCCCGTGAGCGCGACGGGCACGACGAAAGATTGCTCGTTGCCGGATTCGACCACTTTCGCGTCGTGTTCGAGAACGCGCCGATCGGCGTGGCGCTCCTCACCCCCGACGGGCGTTTCGCGCTCGTCAACCGCGCGCTCACCGAGCTTCTCGGGTTCGCGCCCGACGAGCTCACACGACTTGCGCTGACCGAGGTCATGCACCCCGACGACGTCGCGGCTCACGGGAAGGTGACCGCCAATCTCGCCTACGGCTGGGAGCGGACCGTGGAGCGACGTCTCGTTCGCGCCGACGGCACGACGGTCTGGGTGGCGCTCACGAACGAGCTCGTGCGTGACGGCGAGATCCCGCTCTACGTCGTCGCCCACGTGGAGGACATCACGCAGCGACGCGAGACCGAACGCGCCCTCCGCGAGGCGGAGGAGCGCTTCCGCCGCGCGTTCGAGGACTCGCCGATCGGGATGGCCCTCGTCGCGACCGACGGGCAGTTCCTGCGCGTCAACCGGACGCTGTGCGAGATCACCGGTTTTGCCGACGCGGAGCTCCTCGAGCGCACGTTCCAGGACATCACGCACCCCGAGGACCTCGCCGAGGACGTCGATCAGGTCGAGCGGGCGGTGAACGGCGAGATTCGCACCTACGGGATGGAGAAGCGCTACGTGCGGCCCGACGGCGAGATCGTGTGGGTCAGGCTGAGCGTCACGCTCGTGCGGGACGACGATGGCTCGCCCCTCTACTTCGTCTCCGAGGTGGAGGACGTCGGCGAGCGCAAGCGTTCACAGCTCGAGCTGCAACGGCTTGCGAACTTCGATCCGCTCACGGGGCTCGGCAACCGCCGCAAGCTGACCGCCGACCTCGAGGAGGCGCTCGCGCTCCCGGAGACCGCCGTGCCGCACATGCTGATCATCTTCGACCTGAACGGGTTCAAGCACTACAACGACACGTTCGGGCATCCCGCCGGCGACGCCCTGCTCGCGCGTCTCGCAACGCAGCTCGCGGAGGCTGCGGCGACCCACGGTGAGGCGTACCGGCTCGGCGGCGACGAGTTCTGCGTGCTCGGAGCGCCTCCGCCTGGCGAGGCCGAGTCGTACGTGTCGGCGACCGTGACCGCGCTCGAGGAAGAGGGCGCCGGCTTCGCCGTCTCCGCCTCCTTCGGCGCGGCGATCCTGCCCGAGGAGGCGCAGACCGCGAGCGCGGCGTTGACCGTGGCCGACCGACGCCTCTACGCGCAGAAGCACCTTGCCCAGGCCGAGCGCGGGCGACCACACGACGTGCTGCTCCTGGCGCTCCGCGAGCGCGAGCCCACGCTGGGGGACCACTGCGCGAGCGTGGCGGAGCTCGCGACGGCGGTCGGGGAGCGGCTGGCGCTGCCGGAGAGCGAGCTCGACGAACTGCGCCGCGCGGCCGAGCTCCACGACATCGGCAAGCTCGCCATGCCCGACGCCGTGCTGCGCAAGCAGGGCCCGCTGACGCAGGGCGAGTGGTCGCTGATGCGCAGCCACACGCTGATCGGGGAGCGGATCCTCGCGAGCTCCCCGGCGCTCGGGCCCGTTGGGTCGATCGTCCGGTCGACGCACGAGCGCTGGGACGGGTCCGGCTATCCCGACGGGCTGGCGGGCGAGGCAATCCCTCGTTCCGCACGGATCATCGCGGTGTGCGACGCCTACACGGCGATGGCGTCCGGCAGGCCGTACCAGCTCGCACGCTCGACGCGGAGCGCGCTCGACGAGCTTCGCAGCGGCGGCGGGACGCAGTTCGACCCCGAGGTCGTCGCGGCACTGTGCGACGAGGTGCGCTCACGGGACGACCGGGCGGGCGTCTCGGCCTGATCCGGGAGGGCGCCGTCAGGCGGCTTCGGCGCGGTCGTGCTGGAGCCTGGCTTCGAAAGCGCGCCGGATCCGCTCGGTCAGGACGGCGATTGCCTCCGGCGACTCGTCGCCGGGTCGCAACACCCTGACGGCGTCGTCGGCGCCGACCCAGCCGTAGCATCGGAGGTAGCACTCCTGCTCGTCCAACGGCCGCAACCGCTGCATGGGCCCGAACCGTAGGCATCCGACCGGACGGCGGCGAGCGCATAAGCTGCTCGCGTGGCCGCGCGGGCGAAGTCGTTCGACTATGCGGTCTCGCTCGACGAGACGTGGGACGCGCGAAGCGATCGCGGCGGTGGTGTGCTTGCCGGGGCGGACGAGGCGACGTGGACACCCGAGCATCTCGTCCTCGCGGGGCTCGTCCGCTGCACGCTGACGAGCCTGCGCTACCACTGCGTCCGCGCGGACATCAGGCTCACCGCGACCGCGACCGCCCGGGGGACGGTCACCCGGCGCGAGGAGGACGACCGCTTCGCGTTCGTCGAGATCGCATTCGAGGCCGACGTCACGTTCGAGCCGAAGCCGGACGACGCTATCGTCGGCGAGCTCCTGGCCAAGGGTGAGCGGGATTGCTTCGTCGGCGCGTCACTGACGGCGAAGCCGACCTACAGGTGGCGGGTCGCGTGAGCCAGGCGACGCTGCTCGACGTCGACGCCGTCCGCGCGCGCTTCACGGCGCTCGACCGCAGGCTCGCCTTCTTCGACGGCCCGGGTGGGACCCAGTGCCCCGACGAGGTGATCGATGCGATCGCCGACTACCTCCGCCACGACAACGCGAACATCGGCGCGCCGTACGAGACCTCGGAGCGGACGACGGCGCTCGTCGACCTCGCTCACGAGCGGGCCGCGGCGTTCCTCGGCTGCACGCCGGGTGAGGTCGCGTTCGGCCAGAGCATGACGGCGCTCAACTTCCTCCTCACGCGCGCCTTCGCGCGCGAGCTCGCCCCCGGCGACGAGGTGCTCGTGACGCGACTCGACCACGACGCCAACGTCGCCCCGTGGCTCGAGCTCGAGCGCGATCTCGGGATCGTCGTCCGCTTCGTCGACGTGACGGACGACCTCGCGCTCGACTACGACGATCTCGAACGGCAGCTGTCCGAGAAGACGCGCGTCGTCGCGTTTCCCGCGGCCGCGAACTCCGTGGGCACCGCGCCGGACATCCGTCGCGTCGTCGAGCTCGCGCACTCGGCGGGCGCGCTCGCGTGGGTGGACGCCGTCCACTACGGCCCGCACGGGCCGATCGACGTCGCCGCCTGGGGCTGCGACGTGCTGATCTGCTCGCCGTACAAGTTCTTCGGGCCGCACATGGGGATGGCGTTCGGGCGCGAGGAGCTCCTGCGAAGCTGGCGCCCGTACAAGGTGCGACCGGCGGCGAACGAGCCGGTCGGCCATCGCTTCGAGCTCGGCACGTCGCAGCACGAGCTGCTCGCCGGGCTCGTCGCAGCGATCGACTACGTCGACTCGCTCGGGTGGGACGCGATCGTCGCCCACGAGCGAGAGCTGGGGCAGCGGTTCCTCGACGGGCTGCCGGAGAACGTCGCGCTCCACGGCCTCCCGACCATGGAGGGCCGCGTGCCGACCTTCTGCTTCAGCGTCGACGGCCGGAGCGCGCGGTCGGTCGCCGAGCACGCCGCGACGCGCGAGATCGCGGTCTGGTGGGGCAACTACTACGCGCTCGAGACGATCCGCCATCTGGGGCTCGACGAGGACGACGGCGCCGTGCGTGCGGGGCTCGTGCACTACAACACGGCCGCGGAGGTCGACCGGCTTCTCGCGGCGCTCGCGGAGCTCGCTTGAGGATCCTCCTGCTCGGCGGCCCGAAGTTCCTGGGCCGCGCGGTCATCGACGCGGCGCTCGCACGCGGCCACGAGCCGACGCTCTTCAACCGGGGGACGACCGGCACCGAGCTCTACCCGGAGCTCGAGCGGATCACGGGAGACCGCGATGGCGGCCTCGACGCCCTACGCGGACGCGAGTGGGACGCGGTCGTCGACACGTCGGGCTACCTGCCGCGGCTCGTCCGGGCGAGCGCGGAGCTTCTCGCCGGCGCGGCGCCGCACTACGTCTTCGTCTCGAGCATCTCCGTCTACGCCTCGTTCGCCGAGGTGGTCGACGAGCGCTCCCCGGTCGCCGAGCTCTCCGAGCCCGGCTCGGAGAGCATCGAGCGCGACTACGGGGCCCTCAAGGCGCTCTGCGAGGAGGCTGTCGAAGCGGCGTTCCCGGGCCGCTCCACGGCCGTGAGGGCGGGCCTCATCGTCGGCCCGCACGACCCGACCGGCCGCTTCACCTACTGGCCGCACCGGATCGCCCGCGGTGGCGACCTTCTCGTGCCCGGACCCGCGTGGCGGCCGCTCCAGCTCGTCGACGTCCGCGACCTCGCAGCCTGGATCGTCGTCGCGGCCGAGCAGCGATTGGCCGGCGTGTTCAACGCGACGGGGCCGACGACGACGATCGGAGCCCTCGTGGACGCCGCACGGGGCGTCACGGGCGCGGGTGTTCGCGCTGTCGAGGTCGACGACGCCTTCCTCGGTACGCAAGAGGTCGGCGAGTGGATGGAGCTCCCACTCTGGGTCGACACGCGGCAGGAGGACTGGCGCCACTTCCTCGAGGTCGACGTCTCGAAGGCCGTGACCGCAGGCCTCGTGTTCCGGCCGCTCGAGGAGACGGTCGCTGCGGCGCTCGCCGAGGCGGAGCCCGTGGAGGGTGTGGGGCTCACGGCGGAGCGAGAGCGGGAACTGCTCGAAGCGTGGTGGTCGCGCGGCAGCGCGCCCGACGGCGGCTAGCATCGCCTCGATGCCGACCTTCGAGCGCACCACCCTCGCGAACGGGACGCGCGTCCTCACCGCGCCACTCGCTCACGCGCAATCGGTCTCGTGCTTCGTGATGTTCTCCGCGGGCTCGCGGTACGAGCAGCGTGAGGAGAGTGGCATCGCGCACTTCGCCGAGCACCTGTTCTTCAAGGGCACGGAGCGGCGCCCGACGGCCCGCGACATCGCGACCGAGATCGACTCGATCGGCGGCGAGTTCAACGCGTTCACGGGCAAGGAGGTGACGGCGTACTACGTCAAGTGCGCGGCCGAGACCCGGGACGTCGCGCTGGACGTGCTCGTCGACATGCTTCGCAACTCCCGCTTCGACGCCGACGAGATCGAGCGCGAGAAGGGCGTGATCGTCGAGGAGATGAACATGTACGCCGACACTCCTCGGAGCTACATCGGCAACGTCTGGGAGCGTCACGTCTACGGCGATCAGCCGCTCGGGTGGGACATCATCGGCACCGAGGAGACGGTTCGCGCCGCGACGCGCAAGACGTTCCTCGACTACCTCGACCGCTGGTACCGGCCCGAGCGCATGGTGATCGGCCTCGGAGGCCGGATCGGCGACGACCTCCTCGGCCGCCTCGAGGAGCTCGTCGGCGACCAGCCTGCGGAGACGACGGGCGCACCGGAGGCCGTTGTCCTCTCGGAGAACGGCAGTCGCGTCCGGATTCACACGAAGCAGTCCGACCAGGCGCATCTCGTGATCGGCGCTCGCGGTTACCCGCACGGGCACCCCGACCGCTACGCCGTCCAGCTCCTCTCCACCGTCCTCGGCGGGGGCATGTCCTCGCGGCTCTTCACCGAGGTGCGCGAGCGGCGCGGCCTCGCGTACTACGTCTTCTGCGGTGCGAATTCCTACGCCGATGCGGGCACGCTCGCCGCGCAGGCCGGCGTCGACCTGAACCGCATCGACGAGGCGATCGAGACGATCGTCGAGGAGCTTCGCCGCGTCGTCTCGGACTCGGTGCCGAGCGACGAGCTCGAGAAGGCGCGCGCGTTCGCGAAGGGTCGCTTCGTGCTCGGGCTCGAGAGCCCGCACGCGACGATCATGTTCGGCCTCCGCCGCGAGGTTCTCGAGGGCCGTGCGGTCGAGCCGGCGGACGTGCTCGCAGGCCTCGACGCCGTCACGGTCGGCGACGTCCAGCGCGTTGCCGCCGACGTTCTCGGCGGCGCTCTGCGCCTCGCCGTGATCGGGCCGTTCGACGAGCCCGAGCGGTTCGAGCGGCTCCTCGCCACCTGACCCGTCAGAGCGCCGGTCACTCCGCGCGACAGCGTCTCGTTGGGCGCGGCGCGGCGGCCGGGGCATGACCCACGGTCAGTATCTCACCGCCCTCGTCGAGCTCCACGCGCGGATCCGCGCGGCGGCGGACGCGGGCGACGAGGCCGCCCGCGCGGTGCTCGACGAGCTCGGGCTCCAGACCGTCGCCGTCTAGCGGTCGACCGGCTCGACGTCGAACGGGCCGTCGAACAGGATCAGGAACAGGCAGCCCTCGTCGCCCGCGGGCGCGTGGTGCATCGGCACGTCGCCCGGAAAGTGGCCGTAGGCGCCCGGCCCGACGATCTGCCCGTTGGCCTCCAGCCGGCCTTCGAGGACGACGATGGTGTGCGCGGCGGAATGCCGGTGCCAGCGCGCCGTCATCCCGCCGGGATAGCGGACGACGTAGTGCTCGGCACCCGTCCGCTCGTCGCGATGGAGGAGACGAAGCTCGATCGGCGCGTCGTAGATCTCCTGGCGCGACTCGCGGCGCCCCGGACGTCGTCGAGGATGACGGCTGCCGGATCGACGTCGGGCATCCGAGGGACGCTAGCGCCATCGATGCGACGCACGCTGCGCAGGCGGTGCGGCGCGAGCCCGGCGTCGTAGACTCGCGGCGTGGACGAGCGCAGGCTCCTGACACGGGCCGCGGAGCTCGCCGCGGATTGGGTCGAGTCGTCCCCGGAGCGGCCCATCCCCCCGGGCGCGACCATCGTCGAGCTGCGCGAGGCGCTCGGCGGGCCCTTGCCCGATTCGGGCTCACCCGACCTCGACGTGATCGAGCAGCTCGTACGCGACGGGGAGTCGGGGCTCACTGCGATGGGCTCCGGTCGGTACTTCGGCTTCGTGATCGGCGGGACGCTTCCCGCCGCGCTGGCCGCCGACTGGCTCGTCTCCGCCTGGGATCAGAACGCGGGTCTGCTCCTCCTCTCGCCAACGGCCGCCGTTGTCGAAGAGACCGCCGGCACGTGGGTCAAGGAGCTGCTCGGGCTCCCGGCAACGGCGTCGTTCGCCTTCGTCACGGGCTGCCAGATGGCGCACACGACCGCGCTCGCGGTCGCGCGCGACGCGGTGCTCGAGCGCGCCGGGTGGAGCGTCGGCGAGCAGGGCCTCCAGGGCGGCCCCCGCCTTCGGATCGTAACGGGCGAGAAGCGCCACGTCACCGTCGATCGCGCGCTCCGCCTCCTGGGGCTCGGCTCCGGGCAGGTGCGGCTCGTCCCGGTCGACGACCAGGGACGCATGCGGGCAGCTCTCCTGCCCGACGTCCTCGCCGAGACGAACGGCCCGACGATCGTCGTCGCCCAGGCCGGCGAGGTGAACACCGGCTCGTTCGAGGACTTCCACGCGATCGCGGACGCCTGCGAGGCGAGGGGGGCGTGGCTGCACCTCGACGGCGCGTTCGGACTCTGGGCGGGCGCGAGCGACGAGCTCCGCCACCTCGTCGACGGAGCCGAGCGAGCGGACTCCTGGGCGACCGACGCGCACAAGTGGCTGAACGTGCCCTACGACTGCGGCATCGCGCTCTGCGCCGATCCCGCGGCGCACCGGCGCTCGATGAGCGCGGCCGCGTCGTACCTCGTCCAGGTCGACGAGTCCGAGGGCCGCGAGCCACTTGCCTACGGCCCCGAGTTCTCCCGGCGCGCGCGCTCGGTCCCCGTCTACGCGGCGATCCGCGCGCTCGGCCGGACCGGGGTCGGCGAGCTCGTCGACCGCTGCTGCCGCCACGCGAGAGCGTTCGCCGAGCAGATCGCGCCCCTCCCCGGTGCCGAGGTGCTGAACGAGGTCGTCCTCAACCAGGTGCTCTTCCGCTTCGCGGACGACGCGACGACGAGCGCCGCTCTCGCGGCCGTGCAGGCCGGTGGCGAGGCATGGATGAGTGGCACGACGTGGGACGGGCGGCCGGCGATCCGGCTCTCCGTCTCGGGGTGGCGGACGACCGAGGACGACGTCGAGCGGACCGTCGCTGCGTTCGTGCGGGCGCTGGGACGCGGCTGAAGCCACGTCCCGGGTCACTCCTCGGCGGGCGCCTCCGCAGCCTGCGCGGCGATCTCGCTCACGACCGCCGGGTCGGCGAGCGTCGTCGTGTCGCCGAGCGGCCGGTTCTCTGCCACGTCGCGCAGGAGGCGGCGCATGATCTTTCCCGAGCGGGTCTTCGGTAGCTCGGGCGTGAAGACGATGTTCGCCGGCTTCGCGATCGCGCCGATCTTGCGCGCGACGTGGTTGCGCAGCTCCTCGAGCATCTCGACCGAGCCCTCGTCCCCGCCCTTCAGCGTCACGTAGGCGACGATCGCCTGCCCCGTGGTCGCGTCCGAGCGGCCGCAGACGGCCGCTTCCGCGACCCGCTTGTGGTCGACGAGCGCCGACTCGACCTCGATCGTCGAGATGCGATGCCCCGACACGTTCATCACGTCGTCGACACGTCCGAGGAGCCAGAAGTCGCCGTCGGCGTCGATGCGCGCCCCGTCGCCCGCGAAGTAGAGACCGGGAAAGCGCTCCCAGTAGGTCGAGCGGAAGCGGGCGTCGTCGCCGTAGATCCCACGCGTCATTGCGGGCCATGGCTCTTCGAGGACGAGGTACCCGCCGCCCTCCTCGACCTTCTCGCCCCGCTCGTTCACGACCGCGGCCCGGATCCCGGGGAACGGCTTCGTCGCCGAGCCGGGCTTGGTCGTGGTCACGCCCGGCAGCGGCGTCAGGAGCATCATCCCCGTCTCCGTCTGCCACCACGTGTCGACGATCGGGCAACGCTCCCCGCCGATGTGCTCGTGGTACCACATCCACGCCTCGGGATTGATCGGCTCGCCGACCGAGCCGAGTAGCCGGAGCGAGCGAAGGTCGTGCGCAGCGGCGTGCTCGGGCCCCCACTTCATGTGCGCGCGGATCGCCGTCGGCGCGGTGTACAGGATCGTGACCCCGTAGCGCTCCACGATCGACCACCAGCGCTCCTTGTCCGGGAAGTCGGGCGTCCCCTCGTAGAGCACCGACGTGGCGCCGTTGCAGAGCGGCCCGTAGACGATGTAGCT
>Ga0190270_10001134_pt1 | contig 12222 bp, 10 predicted proteins | sample Popmic320T_FD_133748 | JGI IMG/M metagenome (GOLD analysis project Ga0190270, IMG submission 133748) | Populus adjacent soil microbial communities from riparian zone of Weber River, Utah, USA - 320 T | ecosystem: Environmental > Terrestrial > Soil > Riparian zone | place: USA: Utah | collected... | reverse complement strand
AATCGCACCAACAGACTGTCCGAACAGACGCAGGCGTTACTCAAACGGTTTATCGAGCAGGAATATGAAACCCTGAAACAGCAGTCGCGTGTGGCCGTTTATGCCAGGCTGCTGAAAGTCGGAGAAGCGCAAGGAATTCAAGCGCCGAGTTACAAAACCTTTTGCACTGAAGTCAAGAAGCGAGCCACGGCGCAGCAGACGCTGAAACGGCAGGGACGCCGCGCCGCTTATCAGCAGGAGACGTTTTACTGGGAACTGGAACTGACCACACCACGTCACGGCGATCGGCCATTCGAGATTTGTCATCTCGATCATACGCAGGCTGATCTCGAACTGATTTGCTCGGAGACAGGGACGGCGCTGGGGCGGCCTTGGGTGACATTCTTCTCGGATGCTTTCTCCAGGCGGTTGCTGTCAATCTGGCTGACATTCGATCCGCCCAGCTATCGTTCCTGCATGATGGCTTTGCGAGAGAGCGTGCGGCGACACGGCCGCCTGCCACAAATATTGGTGGTGGACGGCGGGCGAGAATTCGAGTCGGTCTATTTTGAAACGTTACTGGCTCGTTATGAATGCATCAGGAAAACAAGGCCCAGCGCACAACCTCGTTTCGGTTCGGTCTGTGAACGATTGTTCGGCACGGCCGGAACACAGTTCTTTCACAATCTGGCCGGCAATACGCAAATCATGCGGAATGTGCGCCAGGTCACGAAGTCCGTCGAGCCAAAGACGCAGGCGGTATGGACGCTCGGGCGATTGTCCGAACGGTTAAGTGAGTGGGCCTACAAGATCTATGATGCAACCCCTCATCCATCTATCGGACAGAGCCCACGAGAGGCTTTTGCTCAAGGTCTGCTGCAAACAGGGCGGCGGCCGCAACGGCTGATTCCTTACGACGAAGAATTTTTGATGTGGACACGTCCAACCACGCGAAAGGGAACGGCGAAGGTGACGCCCGGACGAGGCATCAAGATTCATTACTTGCTCTACTGGTGTGAGGCCTTCCGTAATCCGCAAGTTGAGAGAACGCAAGTCGCGGTTCGCTATGACCCCTATGATGTCGGCAAAGCGTGGGCCTACGTTAATCATCGATGGTTTGAGTGTCACTCAGAATACTATGCGGCCTTTCGGGGACGTTCGGAAAAGGAATTGATGCTGGCGGTGGAAGAGCTGAAGGCGCGTCGTAGTCAGCACTCGCGGCGATTCTATGTCAGCGCCAAACAACTGGGCGGCTTCCTGCAATCGGTGGAATCAGAAGAGCTGCTGCTCAAACAGCGGCGATCCGACCGCGAGGCCCGCTGCCTGGTTGATGTTGTTGAAGGCAATGTGTCGTTATTGGAATCCGATCGCGAAGCGCCGACGGAATGGTCAGACGCGAGAATTGATTCCTCATCTGAAATAGAAGCAACTGCGGATGAGCGAGCGGAATACGAGGAGTTTTGATCATGGTTGTCGGACAAGGATTTCCCCGAAGTTTGCTCGAACGACCGGCGCTGGAACGGCGCCGGTATTTTCGGGATTACACGATTGCGCACCCGTATCTGGTGGAAGTCTATCAACAGTTACGTGATGAGCTGACGACAATTGACCGGGGCTCTTTGATTTTTGTCTGCGGGCCGTCGGGCATCGGCAAGACAACGTTGCTCGGACGGATTGAGCAGAAATTCCTTGAAGAGATGCGGCCGGAGTTGGAGCAGGATCCATGCCGCCTCCCGCTAGTGACGATTGAGGCGCTCTCGCCGGAGACAGGGAATTTTAACTGGAAGGATTTCTATCGGCTGCTGCTGGCCAGGCTGGGTGAGCCTTGCATCGATAAAAAAATCGTTCCTGATCTACAGCGTAATGATCGTGAGGATCACAGACACCTTGCCATGCACAGGAAAGCCGGTATTGCGGAATTACGCCACGCCACGGAGCAGGCTTTGAAATATCGACGCCCGGTGGCGGTTTGTATAGATGAAGCGCAACATCTGGCGAAAATGGCCTCAGGGCGCAGGCTACAGGATCAACTGGATTGCATCAAATCGCTGGCCAATTTGACTGAAGTTCCTATCGTCCTTTGCGGCCATTATGAATTGCTGGCCTTCCGGAATCTGAGCGCCCAGTTGAGTCGGCGCAGCGCCGACATCCATTTCCGGCGCTACCGCGCGGATGAGAAATCGGAGCTGAGCGTCTTTAAAAATGTCGTTTGGTCATTCGGACGGCATCTGCCGGTGAGCGAAGAGCCTGATCTGGTTGAGCGGTGGGATTATCTTTATGAACGGAGTCTGGGTTGTGTCGGTGTGCTCAAACTTTGGTTGTTGAAAGCGCTTTCGGCGTCTCTCAATGACGGCGGACGGAAGTTAACTTTACAACATCTGAATAAAACTGCTCCGTCCATTTCCCGATGCGAGAAGATGCTCTCGGATCTGAGAGATGGGGAAAACCTGTTGGCGGAACTTCCTGAAACCCGGCATCAACTACGCGTCCGGTTGGGTCTTGATGATATGGCATACGGAGCGAGCGTCGACGTCGAGAAGGAGAAGACGATTTTGCAGAGACAGAAAAGACTCCCTGGACACCGCCGCCCAAGCAGAGATCCAGTGGGGGCTGGGTGAAGAAATCAACCTACGCCGAATATGGGAACTGGGGACCGGGTCTTGCCGACTTTCCTCCACGCAGCCGCCTTTACCCATTGACGCCGGTGGGAACCGGAACTGCGCAGGCAGAATGTCTGACAAGTTATTTGATGCGACTGGCTGCGGCTCATTGCCTTTCTCCTGGGACTTTATACAGTCATGAGATTTATCCACTGGTGAGAGCTGAGACAGCCAATCCAAGCAGGCAATTGCGCCCTGGTTCACCGAAAGTTATTGGGGCTATTCGCGCCGCGCATTGTTGGAATGGCGCTGACAAGAGCGCATCCAGCCTCGTCCACGCATTGGAGCGATTGACATGTGTGCAGGGATTGCACCTGTTGACATGGTTGCCCTGGGAAGCTGTTCTGTCGCGCCAATTTCTCATCCGAAATCAGCGAGCGTGGTGTCCGAAATGTCTTTCCCAATGGCGGAGCGAAAACCAGACGATCTACGAACCGCTGCTGTGGACACTGCAGGCAGTCAAAATTTGCGAGATTCACGAATGCGCGCTGGCGGAAGTCTGTCCATTCTGTCAGCAGAGCCTCAGGACGCTGACATCCAATGTCCGCGTTGGTCACTGCTCACGATGTCAGCGTTGGCTGGGTAACAGTGGAAAATATCAACGGTCTTCAAAATGCATACGAGAGAATGGGCTCCTACAGGAGCAACGCTGGATCGTCCGCAGCATCGGAGAACTGGTGGCGAGAGCCCCGGAATTGCCCAATTCACTTTCCACAAAATGGATTATGGACAACCTGGAGGAGATTATCGGCCGCCTCATTAATGTAACCGGTCCAACTTTCACGGAATTGGCCGGGGCTCGATATAAGATCTTCTCTTTCTTGCAGGGGAAGCGCGCTATTTTCAGATTGGAATTCATTTTGAAGCTCTGTTATCGGCTTGATCTCTCAGTCGCCGATTTCATGACGGCCATGATTGGCAAACTCAGTTGTGGCATTCAGCTTGGCGAGACGCGATTTCAAAGCCTCAAGGCCCCAGGCCGACGAGAAGCCGATGTGCGCCAGGCGCTTGAAGCAGCGTTGCTGGAAGAGCCACCTCCTCCCCTGTCTGAAATTGCTGAGCGATTAGGTTATGCATCGACAAATCATCTCCATCGCAAGTACGAAGAGATGAGCCAGAGGATTATTGCCAGGTATCAAATGACCGGTGGAAGCTACCACTCGACCCAGCCGTCGCCCGACAAGAAGCAGAGTTATCGACTGCGCCGATTGCTGGAACAGGAATTGAGCGAAGCCGACCCGCGCCACCCTGGGATTTTGGCGAAGAGGGCTGGCTACAAGATGGCTTCTAAAGCAGAACGACAATGCCCCGAGTTGTGGAGGAGGCTTCTGGACGAGCACAGAAAGTACAAGAAAGAGGAACGGCGTATACAGCATGAGCGCGAGCGACAGCTGATAGTAGCCGCACTCAACGAAGAGCCCGCGCCTATAATGAAAGAGGTCCTCAGGCGGCTGGGGTATCGGTCCGAGCAGACTTTCAGATCGCGGTTCCCGGAGGAGTATCGCGCCATCAGAGAAAGGCGTGCTCAGGGAAAGGAAAAGCGGCTTGAAGCAATGGAAGCAAAGTTGCGGGAAGCGTTAAACGAAGAACCTCCGCGTCCTTTGAAGCAAGTTGCTGACAGTCTTCATCGTGATCGCAGCGAGCTCTATCTTTACTGGGGGGAGTTGTGCCGCGCGATCGCGGCCAGATACATCGAGTATAAGAAAGAGTGTGCGAGGAAAAAAAGGCTCATTTTAGAAGAACAAGTTCGCCAGATTGTGCTTGAACTTAATCAACGTGGGCTCCATCCGACCAGGGAACGCGTTATCCTACTGCTCCATAACCCACCGATGACCAGCTTTGTCGCCCTAACTGAAGTCCTCAGAGAGATCAGAGAAGAACTGAATCTGCCCACTTTATAACCCAACCCGAACCATCAGCTGGAAGCATAAACTTGCCGCAGTGATTTTGAAGCATATCTTTGCCGGAGCGGCAACTTTATGCTTCAAGCCACATTTCTCCATCCGGTCCTTTTTAGGAGTCATAGATTTTTGCTGTGAATAAAAAAGTGGGCGTGGCCAGGCGATGCGCAGGCACGCTCAAAATGCTTTTTAGATTAAAAGGAGAATAACACATGTCACTCAGAATGGAGAACACTCATCGTTCGAATCACAGCATTTTCCTCCCGCAAAACTTCGGCTCGCCTTTCAACGACGCGGCGGAGCACATCTCAGGTCTCGGCCTGGCGCGGCTAGACTTCGAGCGATCCGCGGTCGCCGGAGAGGTGATTTTCTCGGTCGAGGGTGATTCGACTCCGACCAGCCAACAGGATGAAGAAGCTCGCATCGCGACGCTCGCCCATGCGCTCAAGAAGCTCGGCAATCGGGAAGACGCCGCCGAATTCATACGCTGCCTGAATGCGATCTGTGAAGAGGGCGACGCGCGTTACCGGCAGGTAGCGGCCTCTTACTACTACGGGGAGATCGCCGAGCGGGATCTGTTGCAAAAATTCACTGGCCATACAAAATGTTGTAGTGTCCTCTAGTTCGTTACTACTATGGAATGTGGCCAAAATATTTTTTGCAACAGATCCCGTCGGACTTCGTCCAGAGTGGGGCGCCTTCGTGGTGTCTAGCACTCCCCGAGAACTGGCTCTGTTCGGTATCCTGGAGCCGGGGCATCCCTATTGGTCAGAAAAAACGGTTTCGGAGTTCGCCCTGCGCTACCCTGGGCTCGATGTCGAGCAGTGGCGGGCAGCCTTGAAACGCATGACCCCGGGCTGATAAATCAGGTATTCTGTTGTGGGTCTCACGAATTCCACGTGAGGCCAGGTGTGCGGCAGCGAGCGGTGTGGTCGGAATAACTGATAAATGTGCGAGGAATCGTGGAAGTCTCAAAAACGCGCTCAATCGTCGAGAGGGTCTGGGATGATTCGATCATTCCGCAATTGATGGACTACATTCGGATACCTAACAGGTCTCCCGAGTCCGACCCTGAATGGAATGAAAACGGACTTTTGGATCAAGCCGTCGCGCTCGTCGAAAAGTGGTGCCGGGCCCAACCAATCGAGAGAATGAAGGTCGAGACAGTGCGTCTCCAGGGGCGCACGCCGCTCATCTTTGTAGAGATCCCGGGGGACTCCCGCGACTGCGCGCTCCTCTACGGGCACTTGGACAAACAGCCCGGAATGACCGACTGGCGCGCGGGACTCGGGCCCTACACGCCTGTCATCGAGGGCGACAAGCTCTACGGGCGCGGGGGGGCAGATGACGGCTACGCCGCGTTTGCCGCGTTGACGGCGATTCGGTCGTTAAGCGAGCAGGGGATACCCCACGCACGTTGTGTCGTCCTGATTGAGGCTTGCGAGGAGAGTGGCAGCTTCGATCTCCCTTATTATATAGAGGCGCTCTCGGGCCGCATCGGCACTCCCAGTCTCGTGATAGGACTTGACTCGGGTTGCGGCAACTACGACCAGCTCTGGAGTACCACCTCTCTGAGAGGCATTCTTCTAGGGAATCTTGTGGTGGAAGTGCTCACCGAAGGGGTTCATTCCGGTGATGCTGGCGGCGTCGTGCCCTCGTCCTTCCGCGTCTTGAGGCAACTGCTCAGTCGCCTTGAAGATGAAAACACCGGAGAGATCTTGCCGCGGCAGTTTCACGTCGAAATATCTGCGCAACGGCTGGAGCAAGCGGCCGGTGCGGCAAAGATGTTGGGGGAGGACCTCTATGCCATGCTTCCCTTCGTTGAAGGCGTGCAACCTGTCAGCCGTGACCTCACGGAACTAGTTCTTAATCGCACCTGGCGCCCGGCGCTCTCGATCACGGGGGCAGCAGGACTCCCCACGATGGAAAATGCTGCCAACGTTCAACTCCCGATGGCCGCTGTCAAAATCTCGCTTCGGATACCGCCCACCTGTGACGTAAAGTTGGCGGGAGATTATCTAAAGTCGCTGTTTGAGAAGGACCCTCCTTACGGAACGCGGGTGCGGTTTGAAGCCCGTCACGGGGCGGCCGGCTGGAACGCACCAGAACTTAGCCCGTGGCTAATTGAGTCGGTGGATCGAGCCTCTCGGACGTTTTTCGGTCGTGAGGCCGCCTACATGGGCGAGGGAGGGTCTATCCCTTTTATGGGCATGTTGGGGGAGATGTTCCCCGAGGCGCAATTCCTCATCACAGGAGTCCTAGGGCCGAATTCCAATGCCCACGGCCCCAACGAGTTCTTGCACATCCCGACGGGGAAGAGACTCACGTGCTGCGTCGCTCAGGTGCTTGCGGACCACCTCAAGCGACACTAACGGACAGTGTCCATACTCCTCGGTAACCAAGTGCACTTAATGGTTAATGATACGTTTCAAGTGGCGTTCATCGCGCAATCGACGCGCCGCTGCCCGGAGCCTCCGCTTCCGAGAGCTGCGGCTTGCATTCCCCGCAGCGCTTGCGATCCTTGGCGGTCGCGAGAGCCGCGTTCGCGATGCTGAACATAGCGGCGCCGGCAATGATTCCGCCTCCTGTAAATACCGCGCCAGCGACGATGAGCGCCTCGGACGCGATCTCAATAGAGGCGGCTGAAAGCAGCACACCCGCGCCGAATGACATGATGGAGGCAATGGCGCGGTGCGGGAGCTGCGCTATTAGCCCCAGTATCGTCCCTCCAAGCACGCCGGACGCCGCCGCCAATCTCCAGCAGAAGGCCCACACTGCTCCGGTAATCCCTTCGGACATAGCATGCTCCTCTTCGTCGTCACCCACGACGCTGCGAGTCCAGCGGCAAGCCACGGACATCTTTACGGAAATACAGAATCATCCGCGCGCCGCTCCGTCCGTCACCGGCGCTGAGCGTTCCGTTGCCCGCCGAGAAACTTCCGAATCAGGGTTGCTACGGCCTCGGCATGTCTTCGAGTAGGAAGTGAGCGCGTGGAATCGCGATCGCCGCTCACGCCTTCTTTGCAACAGTATCCGTGCGAATCGGCAGCCTCCAGTTTGGCCGGACGAAATGGCAGGTGTAGCCGCCGGGATATCGTTCGAGGTAGTCCTGATGCTCGGGTTCGGCCTCCCAGAAGTCGCTTGCTGGAACAACTTCAGTAACAACCTTTCCAGGCCACAGGCCTGAAGCATCGACGTCAGCGATCGTGTCTTCCGCAATCCGCCTCTGTTCGTCGCTGGTGTAGAAGATCGCCGACCGATAGCTGGTCCCGACGTCGTTGCCTTGGCGATTGCGCGTGCTTGGGTCGTGAATTTGGAAGAAGAACTCGAGGATCTGCCGATAGCTGATGCGCGCAGGATCAAAGATTACCTCGACTGCTTCGGCGTGTGAGCCGTGATTCCGGTAGGTAGCGTGGGACACGTCGCCGCCCGTGTAGCCGACCCGCGTCGACAGAACGCCGTCGTATCGGCGAAAAAGGTCCTGCACACCCCAGAAGCAACCGCCTGCAAGAACAGCGCGTTCCGTAGTCATCGAACATCCTCCACTTGGTTCAGGTAAGCCCCGTACCCCTCGGCTTCCATATCGTCGCGATGGATAAACCGCAGCGACGCTGAGTTGATGCAATAACGCAATCCGCCGCGGTCCCTTGGACCGTCGGGAAACACATGCCCGAGATGGCTGTCCGCGTGCGTCGATCGCACCTCGGTGCGGATCATGCCGTGCGTGGTGTCCCGCAATTCGTTGACATTCGCACGTTCAATGGGCTTGGTGAAGCTGGGCCACCCGCACCCGGAGTCAAATTTGTCGGAAGAGGCGAACAGCGGCTCGCCGGACACAATATCTACGTAGATGCCCGGTTCGGTGTTATCTAGATATTCTCCGGCGCCGGGGGCCTCCGTGCCGTTTTGCTGCGTTACGCGGTACTGCTCTGGCGATAGGTTTCGGATCGCCTCGTCGTCCTTGCTGAACTTTCTCATTTGAATCCTCCTTAACACCATCTCAGTCTCACAACGCTCAAACAAGAGCGGGGCTTTCCCAAATTTGCGCTTATCTTAGCCCGCCACCCCAGCTTCGACATTACCATCTAACCAAACGAGAAGGCCAACTGCAAGGCAGCGCCAATGGCCCGCCTAACCGGATCGAGAATTGGATTTATTCCTCATCCGACGTCCGAGGACCTGACTGACGGCCCGGATCGGCATGAGTTATTTCCGCTTGGGCGAGTTGAAGAATCCGATCTCGGAGACGGAGGAGAAGAAGGAGAAAACAATGTATAAGTTTCGCGTTGCCCGACCCACAGACAACCTGCCGGAGATAGTCCGGTTTTACCGCAACGGCTTAGGTCTGGAGGTTCTGACTTCTTTCGAGAACCACGAAGGTTTTGACGGCGTGATGCTCGGGCGTAAAGGTCTTCCTTACCACCTTGAATTTACGCATCATCAAAATCACCAGGTCGGCAAAGCGCCTACCCAGGACAATCTTCTGGTCTTCTACATACCGGAGGAAGCGGAATGGAAGAGCGCAATCGAGCGCATGCGCCGGCACGGTTATGAACCAGTCAAGTCCTACAACCCATATTGGGACAAAAAGGGGAAGACATTTGAAGACGTGGACGGATACCGCGTCGTGCTGCAAAACTCGACCTGGGATTTCTAGGTGGGAGACTCGGACAGAGGCTGCTTATGATTCTGTGCGTGGCTTCGCCGTCATACTTGGTAGCAAAGGTCCTGCGCCGCTTCATCTTGCGAATATGGGCGCGGCGGTGAGGACAAACAGGAATCCAATCAAAGCGATAGCTCTCAGTTTCATATTCATCACTTTCTTTATTCCTTCGGCGCCTGACAGACAAAGTTCGCCGCATCATCAATGCTCCCGCTGCCCTTGTACTTGGCGATACCTGGGTATGGGCAAAGTGGCCGCGTCCGGGTTAGGTCAGTCCGAGCAATGTCGTTTTTGTACTTGGTAGCGATGATGGTGTCGGGCGCGACGCCCCGTTCCACCCAGTCCTCCATTGACGCGACGATGTCGTGTTTTGCATCGCAGGTGGTACAGGCGAATTGACCAAACCAGTGCGGCCCAGGCCCCAGAAAGCAGTGCTGCATCCCCGGAACCATATAAAGACGAAGGAAGCTGTCAGAGTCACGCTGGCCCATTTTGGCGACGACGCTCTTGTAATAGTTGATCGCCATTTCGGGCGGTATCGCCCCCTCACTCCAACCGTGATAGATGATCAGCTTGCCGCCGCGCATTTTAAAGGCCTTCAGATCTGGGTTGGTCGAGTTGAGAATCGGGCCTAACTTCTGTTCCGCGAGTTTCAGATCGCGTTCCGCATTCAGCAATTTGAAATCCCAGTTCTCATCCGCAAAAACCATTCGTTTGAAATACTGTCTGGAGAGGGTGTTCAGTGCGCTCTTGCCCGGCGCAGGTCCGGAGATCCACAGTTCCCAGCCGAAAAATCCGGTTTCACCCCCCGGAACATAGCTTGGAGAAAGCTGACTTCCTTTGGCATCTCGCGCTCCGGCGTAGATCTTTTTCAGGGTTTCGACCTGCGTCGCAGTGAGGCAGGCATCGGTCTCAGGCCCGCTGCAAAGCAAAACCGAAGGATCAAAGCGGCAGCGCGTCGGGTCGTCAATGAGACCATCTTTCAAACCGTCCGCCGCGTCGCACGAAGCGAGCGCGGCAGCTTCAATAGCTTTCATCTTCTTAGCCGAGATATAGTTCGCCGCATCGCTCAGCATAACTTGCGAGATGAACGCGGCGTTGAGCATCAAACGTGTCCAGTCGTTCGCCGGCGCCCCGGCGATGATGCCGTCGTAGTCTTCGGGGTAACGCTGGGCTTCCATCAACGCCTGCCGACCGCCGTTCGAGCAGCTTATGAAATATGAAAATTTGGGGGCTTTACCGTAGTTCGCCTTGACGATGGCCTTAGCTTTGACGGTCATTTCGTGAATTGCGCGGTAGCCGAAGTCAATGACCTTTTCAGGATGCCCCACCGCCCACGTCTCTTCCCCATTCGTTGGATTCGTATGACCCGTGTCGGTAGATGCGACCGCATAACCGCGCGAAAGAGGGACAGCCATGTCCCCATGGCTAATGCTTCCAGCGAAACCGCCGTTGCCGACACCGCGAAAATTTCCGTTCCAGCCCTCGATGGGAAGCCAGACTTCAAATTTGATATCCGAGTCGCTCGTCGGCTTGATTACACCGACGACTCTGCGAAAGGCAGGCAAACTCTTGAAGGGGTCCGTTCCCGGAAGCACAAATGTGCCGGCAGGCGGCTTGAACGCGCCGGCGGCGACCGTCTCCACGGACACAATCGTGGCGCTCGGGAGTTTGAGATCAGCGAGCGGGTCGCGGGTCTGCGCCGTGGCCGTTGAGATGGCTGCAGGTAACAAAAGAAATAATAAGGCAATCCGCAGCAGTCGCCTCTGTTTGTCGTATTTGCTGGTCATTTCAGATTCCTCGACGGTTGTTGGCAGGGAGCGGGCAGCGGCTATCTGCTGCCCACTGATCATCCATCGCTTAAAACCCGTGGATAAGCCCGTTTCACGGGACTGATCGGCGCCTATGCTGATAAGGCCGCCTTCTCAATCTTCTTCAACCTTTCCGTCAGCAATTCCTGTTCACGTAGATTTTTCGTCATCGTGATTGCGCGTTGGATTTCCTCACTCGCCTCGGTGAACCTGCCCAGCTTCATAAGCAGGTCTCCGCGCACACTGGGAAACAGATGATACCCAGCCAACGCAGAGGCGCCGGCGAGCCTGGCCGCAGCATCGAGCGCATCCAGTCCAGCGGCCGGGCCTTGAGCCTCACCCACGGCGACCGCCCGATTCAGCGCCACGATGGGAGACTGACTGATTTGCATCAGAGCGTCGTAGAGAAGAACGATCCGCTCCCAGTCTGTCTCTTCGGCGGTGCGGGCGCGCATGTGACATGCGGCAATGGCTGCCTGCAACGCGTAGGGTTTTGCGCCTCCGCCTAGTCTTTGCGCTTGTTCGAGCGCGGTCATTCCTCGCTGGATCTGAGCGTAGTCCCACAAGGAGCGGTCCTGATCCGGAAATAAGACGGCCTCGCCGTTTTTGCCCCGGCGCGCAGCGTTGCGCGATGCCTGCAACTCCATCAATGCCACAAGTGCATGAACTTCCGATTCGCCGGGGAGAAGTTGCCCCAGCATGCGCCCTAGGCGCAGCGCCTCTTCAGAGAGAGCCGCCCGCATCCATTCATCGCCCGAGGTCGCGGTGTAGCCCTCATTGGAAATCAGGTAGACCACCATGAGCACGGACTCAACCCTGCGACGCAACTCGTCCCCACTCGGCGTCTCAAAGGGAACGTGTGCCTCCGAGAGGGTCTTCTTGGCGCGAGAGATCCGCTGGCCCAGCGTCTTCTCCGGCACAAGAAACGCACGCGCGATCTCCGCCGTGGTGAGGCCGCCGATCAGGCGCAACGTGAGTGCGATGCGTCCTTCCACAGTAAGCACGGGATGGCACGCGGTGAAGATGAGCCGCAGCACGTCATCATCGATCACTTGGTCCAGCGAGTGCTCCAACGCGTCTCCAAGCCGCTGCTGTTGCCACTCCAACTCGCGGGCAATTTCTTCATGCTTTTGCAGGAGCATGTGGCCGCGGCGTAAGGAATCGATCGCGCGCCGCTTTGCTGCCGTCATCAGCCACGCGCCCGGGTT
>Ga0190270_10001133_pt1 | contig 12223 bp, 11 predicted proteins | sample Popmic320T_FD_133748 | JGI IMG/M metagenome (GOLD analysis project Ga0190270, IMG submission 133748) | Populus adjacent soil microbial communities from riparian zone of Weber River, Utah, USA - 320 T | ecosystem: Environmental > Terrestrial > Soil > Riparian zone | place: USA: Utah | collected... | reverse complement strand
GCGCGAGCCGGGCAAGCTGCCTCATGGCGACAATGGCGTCGACCTGGTTCTGGAGTGCACCGGCATCTTCACCGACAAGGAGAAGGCCGCCATGCACCTCGAGGCCGGCGCCAAGCGCGTGCTGGTGTCGGCGCCGTCGAAGGGCGCCGACCTCACCGTCGTCTACGGCGTCAACCACGACAAATTGACCGCCGACATGACCATCATCTCCAACGCCAGCTGCACCACCAACTGCCTGGCGCCTGTCGCCAAGGTGCTGAACGATCTGGTCGGTATCGAGCGCGGGCTGATGACGACAATCCACGCTTATACCAACGACCAGAAGATCCTCGACCAGATCCACCCGGACATGCGCCGCGCGCGCGCCGCGGGGATGTCGATGATTCCGACCACGACCGGCGCCGCCCGCGCGGTCGGCGAGGTGCTGCCGGAGCTGAAGGGCAAGCTCGACGGCTCGGCGATCCGCGTTCCGACGCCTAACGTCAGCCTGATCGACCTCACCTTCACGCCCACCCGCGACACCAGCCTCGAGGAAGTGAACGGAGCGCTCAAGGCCGCGTCGGAGTCCGGACCGCTCGCCGGCATCCTCGCTTATACCGACGAGCCTCTGGTCTCGATCGACCTCAACCACAATCCGGCGAGCTCGACCGTGGATTCTCTTGAAACGGCGGTGCTCGAGGGCAAGCTCGTCCGTGTCGTTTCCTGGTACGACAATGAATGGGGCTTCTCGAACCGGATGGTCGACACCGCGAGCGCGATGGCGCGGCTGGTTTGACGTCATGACGTCCGGCTGCATGGCGATCACCATCCCGTTCGTCCTGAGTAGGGGCCGAGGAGGCGAAGCCGTATCGAGGACCCGTATCGAAGGACAGGCCTCCCTCGATACGCTGTCTCGACAAGCTCGACAGCTACTCGGGACGAACGGAGCGGGCAGGCGATGACCTCATTCAAGACCCTCGACGACCTCGGCGACGTGGCCGGCAAGCGCGTGCTGGTGCGCGTCGACCTCAACGTGCCGATGGCGGACGGGGCGGTGAGCGACGACACCCGGCTGCGCTCCACGCTGCCGACCGTCACCGAGCTCGCCGACAAGGACGCGATCGTGCTCCTGCTGGCCCATTTCGGGCGGCCGAAGGGCGAGCCGCGCGCGGACATGTCGCTGCGCCAAATCGTGCCCGCCTACGAGGCCGTGCTGGGTCGGCCGGTGCGGTTCATCGACTGGGAAGGCGATGCGGAGGCCGTGGCCGCGCTTGCGCCGGGCGAAATTGCGATCCTCGAGAATAGCCGCTTCTTCGGCGGCGAGGAGAAGAACGATCCCGCCGTCGCCGGGCGTTTCGCGGGGCTGGGCGACTTCTACGTCAACGACGCTTTCTCCGCCGCGCACCGGGCGCACGCCTCCACCGAGGCGATCGCGCGCCTGCTGCCCGCTTTTGCCGGCCGCGCGATGGAGGCCGAGCTGACCGCGCTCGAAAAGGCGCTCGGCGCGCCGGAGCGGCCGGTGGCGGCGGTGGTCGGCGGCGCCAAGGTCTCGACCAAGCTCGACGTGCTCCGCCACCTTGTCGCCAGGGTCGATCACCTCATCATCGGCGGCGGCATGGCCAACACCTTCCTCGCCGCGCGCGGCGTCGACGTCGGCAAGTCGCTCGCCGAGCACGAGCTCGGAGCGACCGCGCTCGAGATCCTCGACGCCGCCGAGCGCGCCGGCTGCACGGTGCATTTGCCCTACGACGTGGTGGTGGCGAAGGAGTTCGCGCCCAACCCGCCGTCGCTGCGCACATGCAACGTCCACGAGATCGCCGCCGACGAGATGATCCTCGACGTCGGCCCGGCCGCGGTGGAAGCGCTGGCCGACGTCCTCAAGACCTGCCGCACTTTGGTCTGGAACGGTCCCCTCGGAGCCTTCGAGACGCCGCCCTTCGACGCGGCGACGGTCGCGCTCGCTTGCATCGCCGCCGCTCTGACCCAGGGCAACGACCTGGTCTCAGTCGCCGGCGGCGGCGACACGGTGGCGGCGCTCAACCAGGCCGGCGTCGCCGACGATTTCAGCTTCGTCTCGACCGCCGGCGGCGCCTTCCTCGAATGGATGGAAGGCAAGGAGCTGCCGGGCGTCGCGGCGCTGACAACAGTGAACCAGACGAGCGAGGACGAATGATGGACGACGCGAAGATGATGGCGCAGGTCGAGAGCGGCAAAGGCTTTATCGCCGCGCTCGACCAGAGCGGGGGGTCGACGCCCAAGGCGCTCAAGGGCTACGGCATCGAGGAAGGCGCGTGGAGCTCCGACGAGGAGATGTTCGGCCTCATCCACGACATGCGCTCCCGAATCATCACGTCTCCCGCTTTTTCGGGCGACAAGGTGATCGGCGCGATCCTGTTCGAGCGGACGATGGACGGCGACGTGGACGGCAGGCCGGTGCCCGAGGTGCTGAAGGAGCGGGGCGTCGTCCCGTTCCTCAAGATCGACAAGGGGCTCGAGGCCGAAGCGGACGGCGTCCAGCTGATGAAGCCGATGCCCGGGCTCGACGCTTTGCTGGCGCGGGCGCGGCGCCTCGGCATGTTCGGCACCAAGGAGCGGTCGGTGATCAACCTCGCCGATCGCGCGGGGATCGCGGCGATCGTCCGCCAGCAGTTCGAGGTCGCGCGCGACGTTCTCGCCGCCGGTCTGGTCCCGATCATCGAGCCCGAGGTGAACATCAGGAGCCCTGAGCGCGGCGAGGCGGACCGCATCCTGCTCGAGGAGCTCTCGAAGGCGCTCGACGCCTTGCCGGGGAGCGAGCGCGTGATGCTGAAGCTCAGCCTGCCGGTCGAAGCCGGACTGTTCGACCCGCTCGTCGCGCATCCCCGCGTCCTGCGCGTGGTGGCGCTCTCCGGCGGCTTCTCGCGCGAGGAAGCCTGCCGCGAGCTGGCCAGGAATCGCGGCGTGATCGCCAGCTTCTCACGGGCTTTGCTCGAGGAGCTGCGCCACGGCATGAGCGACGAGGAGTTCGACTCGACGCTCGGCCGAGCGATCGACGACATCCATCGCGCCTCGACCGAGAAGGCGGCCGCCTGACGGCTCGACAAACGCCGCTGCTGCCTTAGTTTGTGGCTCGCTGCTTCTTTGCGGCGGGGGGGGTGAGGATGCGCTTTTTCATGCTGGTCGCAGCGCTGCTGGCCGTCTCGGCGCAGGTCGCCGCGCCGGGCGTTGCGGCTCAGCCGGCGCCCGCCGCTTATGCGCGCGAGTTTCAGGCGATGGGAGCGTGGATGCTCCGCCTCGAACGCGCCGTCGCGCCGATGGACGAGTCGGTCGGCGCGATGAGCGGCTGGTGGGACGCTGCCGAATCGGCCGGCGACATCGAGCGCGGAGTGGGCCGGATCCGCGCCGGGCTCGCCGAGGCCCTGGCCAAGCTCGATGCGGTCGACGCGTCGCTGGCGGCGCTCGACCGGCCGGACTTTCCCGCTTTGCCGCTGACCGCCGACATGCGGCCCGCGCAGATCGTGCGCGACATGGCCACGATCAACGGCCACGTCCGCACCCTGCTCCAGCGCTACGCGACTTTGCTCGAGGCCATGCTCCGCAACGACCGCCAGGCCGTGCGAATTGCCGGCAATGAAACCATCGCCGGCCTGCGGCTGCTCAATTCGGCGCATGTGCTGCTGCGTCGAGTTGCCCTAGCGGCCAACCCGCGAGAAGAAAGCACCTGGGAAATGCTCAACGTCCAACTGCTGCTGTTTCGCGTGCCGGAGCGGCTGCTCGCCTCGTGGGAGCAGACCGGCGGCAGCGGGCGCGACGAGCGGCTTCAGGCCGATCTCGAAGTTTTCGCGGACGAGCTCGACGCCACCGCCGGGGCAGGCGCGGCCAAGCTCGAACGGGAAATCGCCGCCATCGGCGCATCCTTGTCGGCCGCCGAGCGCCGCGGGGTGCGCGCGGAGATCGCCACCGAACGGGCGGCGCTCGAGGTCCGCATCGTGGACCGCGCCATCTTCCAGATCGCGCGCGAGATGGCGGCCGGCCTGCGCGGCGATGCGGCGCAGTTCGCCGACGGCACGGTAACAATCGCCCGGCTCGGCGGGGTCGTCCGCCGGCTTCACCCGTTCCGGAACCGCCTGCAGGATGTGGTGCGGCAGGAAAATGCGATTGCCGCGGGCGTTCGCTGAGCAGCCGCGTGGCTGATCGGGGCATGGCACGCTGGCTGGCCGGGCAGTTCCGGAACCCCCACGGCCTCGCCGGCCGATGGCTGATCGGCCCGTGGCTCGACCGGATCAGCCGGGCGATGAACGCGCTGGTGCTGGCCGAGCTCGATCCGCAGCCGGGGGACCGGATGCTGGAGATCGGCTTCGGCGGGGGCGGGCTGATCGCGGCTTTGCTCGCGCGGGGCGCGCAGGTCGTCGGCGCGGACATGTCGGAAGCGATGGTGGCACGGGCGCGGCGGCGGTTCGGCGGGCGAGCGGAGATCCTGCACGCATCGGTCGAAGCGCTGCCGCTCGCCGGCGCCTCGGCCGACACGGCGGCAAGCGTCAACAATATCTATTTCTGGCCGGATCCTGCCGGCGGCGTGGCCGAGCTGGCACGCGTGCTGCGCCCCGGCGGCCTGCTCGCGATCGCGTTCGAGCCGCCCGAGGAGCTCGCCAAATGGTCGGGCCACAAGCACGGTTTCCGCCTGTGGAGCGAGGCGGAGGTGCGCGCGCTGATGGCGGCCGCCGGATTCGAACGGATCCGATCCGCCTGGGGCACCGGCCGCAAGCCCGATCGCTTTCTGTGCTTGACGGGCGTGCGCGGGGCCGCAGGAACGGCATGATGGAAGACGAGCTCGATCCCGAATTCGCGGCGTTGTTCCAGCCGGTCGCCCGGCCGCCGGCGCAGCTTTATCTGATCTCGCCGCTCGACGTCGGCGGCGATTTTCCGACGCGGCTCGAGGAGGCGCTTGCCGGAGGGCCGGTCGCGGCCTTCCAGTTTCGGGTGAAGGGCGTCGACCAGCACGAGGCCGCCCGGCTCGCCGAGCCGCTGCAGCGCATCTGCGAGGCGCATGAGGTCGCGTTCATGGTCAATGACGATCCGGCGCTGGCGAAGCGGCTCGGCGCCGACGGCGTGCATCTCGGCCAGAGCGACGGCGACCCGCGCGAGGCGCGGGCTTTGCTCGGCCCCGCCGCGCAAATCGGCGTCACCTGCCACGACAGCCGCCACCTCGCCATGGCGGCGGGAGAGGCGGGTGCGGATTACGTCGCCTTCGGCGCCTTCTTCCCGACGACGACCAAGGAGACGCACCACCGGCCGGATCCGGCGATCCTCGCCTGGTGGTCGCGGCTGTTCGAAATTCCGTGCGTCGCCATCGGCGGGATCACCCCGGAGAATGGACGGGCGCTGGTGGAGGCGGGGGCGGACTTCCTCGCCGTCTGCTCGGCGGTGTGGCGGCATCCCGCCGGGTCGAGCGCCGGGGTGAACGCGTTCCGGTCGATCCTGGGGCGCTAGTTCCCCATTCCGTTGTCGGCCTCGCCGAACGGGGTCATTTGCGGATCGGAGAAAACGCCCTCCGCCCCGCCGATATTGCGGGCTTCGATCGCCTTGCGGGCGCGCTCTCCCGCCTCCGCCCGCACTCGGATCGTATAGAGGCCCTGATCGGGATCGGTCGCGATCACGCCGAACTCGGGGTCGAGCTCGCCGGGTTGGAGGCCGAGGGCAGCCGCGGCCTCCGCAAGAGTGGGTTCTGCGCCGGGCAGGGTCAGCTGGATCATCAGCCCGTCCATGCGCCACACCTCCAGGGCATCTCGACACCGGCGCCTGGGCGAGTCGGTGGCGACGGCCTCGTCATGCGCGCCTGCTTGGTCAGGCGCAACCGCATTTGGCGGCGCCCGCCATTTCCCCCGTCGGCGTTGTCGACACCCGCGCCTCGCCGCATGCCCGGACCTGGCCGAGCACGAACAGCAACTGGCCGAGCTGTTCGCGAGTAAGTGAATCGAGGCGCTCGCCCTTGGCGCCGAGATCGAAGATGATATCCTCGCCCGGCTTGGGTATCGGCTGGCCCGGCTTGATCGGCCAGGGCACGACCAGCTCGCAGATCTCGGGATACCGCCGGCAGATATCATAGGAAATCCGCCAGGGCCCGCAAAGGTCGGGAATCAGGTCGCAAAGCCGGGGCCCGTCGGGCCTGATCCACTGGTCGGCGAGCTTGCAGCCCTGGACGACGCCGAAACCATGGTCGAAGTCGAAGCCGGCTCCGCCGAGATCCTGGCATGTGGCGCGCAGCATATTGCGAAGCGCCTCGGGCGACAGAGAGGGATTGCCCGGCTGGAAGTGGTTGCGGCTCCGCCAGGCGGCGACCAAGCCCGCGACTACCGGAGTCGCGGCCGAGGTTCCGCCGTCTGCGGCGTAGACGCCCGATCCGGCGAAGTGCGTGTAGCCGCACAAATCGGGCTTGTTGCGGGTCAGGCGACCCGGGCCCTGCGATGAATAGCCGACCCTCTGCTTGGTCACGTCGACGCCGGCGACGCACAGCACCTTGTCATGACCATTGGCGCCAATGATCGTATTGGCAGTCACTCCGCCGCAATTGCCGGATGGACAGGGTGCTCCGCAATTCCCGGCCGCGAACAGAATATCCGCCCCCAGCCCCTCCAGCGTTCCCACCAGCACATTGAAGGGATGCAGGGGGTTGTTGGAATAGTTGCTGGGATGGCCGATCGGGAAGTCGGGGGCGCCCGGCGTCATGCCCCAACTGTTGTTGACAACCAGCGAGCGGCTCTCGCCGGGCCGCCGCGGCGCCCGCATGAGCTGCACGAGATGATTGTAGGCGCGGATCGCGTCGCTGAGCCTTCCTCCGACGGCCAAGAAGGGCACATCGAGCAAGGTGCAGGCGGGGGCGGCGATGCAGACATCGTAGGCGCACATGGTGCCGTGGCCGACGGGCATGCTGCCCGGCGTGATCCCGGGGCCGGGAGTCCAGCTGCGCGCCGCGTCGAAAGCCGGGTTCTTTCCGCGGCTGTTGAGATAGGCCATGTTGATACCGGTATCGACGATCGCGACCAGCACCGAACGGCCGTCGGCGCCCACGCTGCGCAGCCGGGCCGTGCACAGGAGCCGCTCAACGTCCGCGTCGGTTCCGAGCGGTGGGCTGAACGGGCAGATCAGCATCGGTTCGACGCTGACGTCGGCGAACACGCCAACCACGCCCTCGCGGGAGGCCAGCGCCTCGGCCTCCTCTTCCTCTACATCGCCGCGCACGATGTAGGAGTCGGCCACGGGAACCTGCCCAACTTCCGCCTCCATCACCCCCATGGTGGCCTCGAGGCCGAAAGCCTGCACGTCGTACAGCTTGGGAATGGCGACCGGCGCGAAGCTCGGATCGAGATCTAGCCCTGCCAGCGTCGGCAGATCCTCGGTGGCCGAGATTTCCATGGCGAACATGGCTTCGGCGGTCGCGATGCGAGGTTCGGCAGCGAATTCGACGATGACGGGTATCCTGGCCATGGTCCTGTCCTTCAAAGAGGCGTGGCCGCCATTCCGGCGGGTGGCAGGGGGGAACGGATAGGGTCAGATTTTCCCGCCGGCCGTGATGGCCGTCACGGTCGGCCAGCGATCGTCTCCATTTCGGATCAAAGCCGCTCGGGAGCTCAGCGCAACGCCTGGGCCACCATCGATCGCAGGGTGAGCGCGTCCTCGACGGCATGGCCGCCTATGTCGTTGTTGAAATAGCACCAGACGTCGCGGCCCCGCCGCGCCTGACCGACGATCCAGTCGGTCCAGTCGAGCAGCGTTTCGTCCCGATAGCGTCCCCAATATTTGCCCTCGCCGCCGTGAAAGCGGACATAGGCGATCGGTCCCACCGCCCAGCGCGGCGTCGCCAGCTCGGGCATGTCGTGGGCGCAGAAGGACAAGCCGCGCGCGTCGAGCAGCGCGAGCACCTCCTCGGTCAGCCAGCTCTTCTCGCGGAACTCGAAGACGTGATCGAGGTCGGGCGGGAGCAGGGCGATGAATTCCTCCAGCCGCTCGCGGTTCAGCGCCCAGCGGGGCGGCAGCTGGTAGAGGATCGGGCCCAGCGCCGGGCCGAGGTTGCGGGCGCGGCGGAGGAATTCCCCGACCGGCTCCGCGCAATCCTTCAACTTCTTCATGTGGGTGATGAAGCGCGGCGCCTTGACCGCGTAGCGGAAGCCGCTAGGCGCCTGGTCGCGCCACTTCGCGAACGTGTCCGCTTTGGGCAGGTGGTAGAAGCTGGTGTTGAGCTCGACCGTGTCGAAGGTCGCCGCATAATGCGCGAACCACAGGCGCTGGGCAAGCTTCGCCGGGTAAAAGACGTCCCGCCAGTGGCGGTAGATCCACCCCGAGCAGCCGATGCGGACGGTCCCGGTCATCGCCGCTCGAACGGAACGGGTGGGAAATAAGTTTCGCGGCCTGCGTTGATCGGCCATGCGGCGCGCCGGAACCTTCGCCACCATCATCGTCACTGCGATCGTCACCGCATTGCTGACCAGTGCCTTCTGGTTCCTCGCCTTCAATCGCGGCACGCTCGCCGAGGGGCAGAGCGGACCGCCGCCTCCCGCCGCGCCGCAGCGCCCGGCCCTCCTCGTCGGCCCCGGCGGGCTCGCCATCCCGGTCGCGGGCGTCGGCGCGGACCAGCTCCAGGACACCTACACCCAGTCCCGGGCCGGCGGAGCTCGGGTCCACAATGCGATCGACATCATGGCGCCGCGCGGGACGCCGGTGATCGCGGCGGCGCCGGGCATTGTCGAGAAGCTCTTCTTCAGCCGCGGCGGCGGCGGCATCTCCGCCTATGTCCGCTCGCGCGACCGGCACTGGATCTATTATTACGCCCATCTCGACGCCTATGCGGCGGGGCTGAGGGAAGGGCAGAGAGTGGCACAGGGCGATCCGATCGGCACCGTCGGCTTCACCGGCAACGCCAATCCGGCGGGCCCGCACCTGCACTTCGCCGTGCACCGCATGGCGGAAGGGGAGGACTGGCACGAGGGCACGGCGGTCAATCCCTACCCACTCCTTGCTCGCAGCGGGGCCGCGCGCTAAGGCCCCGGTCGACTTTCCCGTCATCTCAGCGAGACCCAAATGAAGATCAGCGGCGTGGACATCCGTCCCGGCAATATCATCGAATATGAAGGCGGCATCTGGCGGGCGGTGAAGATCCAGCACACCCAGCCCGGCAAGGGCGGCGCCTATATGCAGGTCGAGATGAAGAACCTGATCGACGGCCGCAAGAACAATGTCCGCTTCCGCTCGGCGGAGACGGTGGAGCGCGTCCGGCTGGAGACCAAGGATTTCCAGTTCCTGTTCCGTGAGGGCGACATGCTGACCTTCATGGACAAGGCGGATTACGAGCAGATCGCGCTTCCCGCCGACCTGCTCGGCGACGCCGCCGCTTTCCTGCAGGACGGCATGGACGTGGTGATGGAGCTGTGGGAGGAACGGCCGATCTCGGTCCAGCTCCCCGACACGATCGAGGCGATGATCGTCGAGGCGGATGCGGTGGTGAAGGGCCAGACCGCCTCGTCGAGCTACAAGCCGGCTTTGCTCGAGAATGGCGTGCGCGTCATGGTCCCGCCGCATATCGGCGCCGGCATGAAGATCGTGGTCGACGTCTACGAGCAGACCTACATCCGCCGCGCCGATTGATGGTATCCCATTCCGGCCTCATCACCGTCATGCAGAAGGCGGCGCGCAAGGCGGCGCCGCGCATCCGGCGCGACTTCGGCGAGATCGAGCAGCTCCAGGTGAGCCGCAAGGGGCCGGCCGACTTCGTCTCGATGGCCGACAAGCGCGCCGAAGAGACGATTATGGACGAACTGCGCCACGCCCGGCCCGACTGGGGCTTCTATATGGAGGAAGGCGGCACGATCGAAGGGGCTCCGGGCAAGCCGCGCTGGGTGCTCGACCCGAACGACGGCACGTCGAACTTCCTCCACGGCATTCCCCATTTCGCGGTCTCGATCGCGGTCCAGGAAGCCAGGCTTGGCGGCGGGTGGGGTGAGGTCACGCAAGGGCTCGTCTATCAGCCGCTCCTCGACGAGAGCTTCTGGGCCGAGAAGGGCAGGGGCGCGTGGCTCAACGAACGCCGCCTGCGCGTCTCGGCGCGCCGCGATCTCGCCGACGCGCTGATCGCGACCGGGATCCCCTATAAGGGCCACGGCCACCTCGATCGGTTCGAGAAGATCCTCGGCGCCGTCGCGCCCGAGGTCGCGGGCATCCGCCGCTTCGGCTCGGCCGCGCTCGATCTCGCCTGGGTCGCGGCCGGCCGCTACGACGGCTTCTGGGAGGAAGACCTCCAATATTGGGATATCGCCGCCGGGCTGCTGCTGGTGCGCGAGGCGGGCGGCTTCGCGACCGACTTTCGCGGCGGCGACGCGCGGCTCGTCGAGGGCCAGGTGCTGGCCGCCAACGACCAGATCCACTCGCGCCTGCACAAATTGGTCGCGGGCGCTCTGCGGAGCTGATCAGGCGAGGATCCTGGCGAGGCCGCGGCTGAGCTGGAGCGCGCCGTTCACGCGCGCGGCGGCGTCGGCCCAGTTCCTGGCGATGACGAGCTTCGAATCGGGCCGCAGCCGGGCGACGCCCTTCAGATGCTGGACGTAGGCGATCAGGCCTTCGAGGTCCGGGAAGCTGTCATTGTGGAAATGGACCAAAGCCCCCTTCGGCCCGACGTCGAGCTTGACGATGCACGCGGTGCGGCAATTGAGCTTGATTTCGATGACTTTCAGCAGATTTTCGGTTTCTTCGGGAATTTTTCCGAAGCGGTCGATCATCTCGGCGGCGAAGGGCTCGATCTCGGCCGGCGTCTCGAACTCGTTCATCCGCCGGTAGAGGCCCATTCGAAGGTCGAGGTCGGGGACATAGGTCTCCGGGATCATGATCGGGGCGTCGACCGTGATCTGCGGCGAGAAGCCCTCCGTCGCGCGCTCGCCGCCGCCCGCTTTGGCCTCGAGGATCGCCTCCTCGAGCATTGACTGGTAAAGCTCGAAGCCGACCTCCTTGATGTGCCCCGATTGCTCGTCGCCGAGCAGATTGCCCGCACCCCTGATGTCGAGGTCGTAGCTGGCGAGCTGGAAGCCCGCGCCGAGGCTCTCGAGATTGGCGAGCACCTGCAGGCGCTTGTCGGCGGCTTCGGTGACGGTGCGGGTCGCGGGCGTGGTGAAGTAGGCGTAGGCGCGCGTCTTCGCGCGTCCGACCCGGCCGCGCAACTGGTAGAGCTGGGCGAGGCCGAACCGGTCGGCGCGGTGGATGATCAGCGTGTTCGCCGAGGGGATGTCGAGCCCGCTCTCGACGATCGTGGTCGAGAGAAGGACGTCGTATTTCCGGTCGTAAAAGTCCGACATCTTCTCCTCGACCTCGGTCGGCGCAAGCTGGCCGTGGGCGGTGACGAAGCGGATTTCGGGCACCTCGTCGTGCATGAAGGATTCGAGATCGGGCAGGTCGGCGACGCGCGGCGCGACGAAATAGGTCTGGCCGCCGCGATAATGCTCCCTGAGCAAGGCCTCGCGGATCACCACCGGATCCCAGGGCGTGACGTAGGTGCGGACCGCCAGCCGGTCGACCGGCGGGGTCTGGATGACCGAGAGCTCCCGCAGGCCCGACATCGCCATCTGGAGGGTGCGGGGGATCGGCGTCGCGGTCAAAGTCAGCACATGGACGTCGGCGCGCAGATTCTTCAGGCGCTCCTTGTGGGTCACGCCGAAGCGCTGCTCCTCGTCGACGATCACCAGCCCGAGATTTTTGAACTCGACCGATTTGGCGAGGAGCGCGTGGGTGCCGATGACGATGTCGAGATGCCCGCTCGCGACCCGCGCGCGCGTTTCCGTCGCTTCCTTCGGCGGGACGAGGCGGGAGAGGCGGCCGATCTCGATCGGGAAACCGCGGAAGCGCTCGCAGAAGGTGTTGAAATGCTGACGGGCGAGAAGGGTGGTCGGACAGATCAAAGCCACCTGGAGCCCGGCCATGGCGGTTGCGAAGGCAGCGCGCAACGCGACCTCGGTCTTGCCGAAGCCGACATCGCCGCAGACCAATCGGTCCATCGGCTTTCCCGCCTCGAGGTCGGCGAAGACGTCGGCGATGGCGCGGTCCTGATCCTCGGTCTCCTCATAGGGGAAGCGGTCGGCGAAGGCGGCATAGCTGGTGTCGGGCTCAATCACCTTGCCCGGGTGCATGGCGCGCTCCGCCGCGGTCTTGATCAGCTCGCCGGCGATCGCGCGGATGCGCTCCTTCATCCGCGACTTGCGCCGCTGCCAGGCCTCGCCGCCGAGCCGGT
>Ga0190270_10001132_pt1 | contig 12229 bp, 11 predicted proteins | sample Popmic320T_FD_133748 | JGI IMG/M metagenome (GOLD analysis project Ga0190270, IMG submission 133748) | Populus adjacent soil microbial communities from riparian zone of Weber River, Utah, USA - 320 T | ecosystem: Environmental > Terrestrial > Soil > Riparian zone | place: USA: Utah | collected... | reverse complement strand
TAGCCGGAAATCGTTCGGCATGCTGCAATATCGGCCGCAGCAGGAGTTTTTTTGCATGGCCTCTGTGAGCGATTGGAAGGTACCCGCGGCTGCGCAGCCCAAGGCCGCGGACTATTCCTACGATCTTGAAGCCGCGCTGTCCGCCGTGGTGGGCGTGCGCGCCATTATCCCGCCGGATGCCTTCACCGCCGACACGCTGGGCACCGAGCGCGCCGGCAATGGCGTGCTGATCCGTTCCGACGGGCTGGTTCTGACCATCGGTTATCTCGTCACCGAGGCGGAGACGATCTGGCTCTCGCTGATCGACGGCCGCAACGTTCCCGGCACCGTGCTGGCCTATGACCAGACGACAGGTTTTGGGCTGATCCAGGCGCTGGCCCGTCTCGACCTCCCGGCATTGCCGATCGGCGATTCCAGCGCGGTCACGGTCGGCGAGCGCGTCGTGGTCGGCGGCGCCGGCGGACGTTCGCGTTCGGTCGCCGCTCGCATCGTCGCCAAGCAGGAGTTCGCCGGCTACTGGGAATATGTGGTCGATGAGGCGATCTTCACCGCGCCGTCGCATCCCAACTGGGGCGGCACTGCACTGATCGGCTCCAACGGCGAGCTGATCGGCATCGGCTCGCTGCAGCTTCAGGAGGGCCGCGAGCAGGGCCCGCCCGGCGACATCAACATGATCGTGCCGATCGACCTGCTCAAGCCGATTTTCGACGACCTGCTCACGCTGGGCCGGCCCAACAAGCCGTCGCGGCCCTGGCTCGGCCTCTACGCCACCGAGATCGAGAACAAGCTGATCGTGGTCGGCCTGGCCAAGGACGGGCCGGCGCAGCGCGCTGACTTGCGCACCGGCGACGTGCTGCTCACGGTCGGCGGCCAGGAGGTCACCACACTCGCCGGTCTCTACCGCCGCATCTGGGGACTTGGCGCCGCCGGCGTCGAAATCCCGATGTCGATCTATCGCGACGGAAAGACCTTTGACGCGAAGGTGAAGTCGAGCGACCGCACCCGGCACCTCAAGGTGCCGAAGATGCATTGATGCTGCGTTCCAATCGCCATCGTTGATCCGCGTCATCGCCAAAAATCATCGCGGTTGCATCTCTGCATTGCGCGCGCGCCCTATCGTGGCCGCGTTTCGCGGTGTAGGACGTAACCGGATTTCGCCGGGAATCTCCATCGTGACCACGCACGCCAGCGCGGCCAGCGCCGCGCACGACATCGACTCCGCCTATGCATGGCGGCGGCTGTGGACCGCGCTTGCGCTTGGCACGGTCGGCAGCGTCGGCATGTGGTCGGCTGTGGTCGCGCTGCCCGCGGTGCAGGCCGACTTCGGCATTGCGCGCGGCAGCGCCTCGCTGCCGTTCACGCTGACCATGATCGGCTTCGGCGCCGGCGGCATCGTGATGGGCCGCCTCGCCGACCGGTTCGGCGTCGTGCGTCCGTTGCTGATCGGCGTGATCGCGCTGGTCGCCGGCTATCTGCTCTCGGCGTTCGCCACCAACATCTGGCAGTTCGCGCTGGCGCAGGGCCTGCTCGGCTTCGGCGCGTCGGGCTCGTTCGGCCCGATCATGACCGACATCTCGCACTGGTTCGAGAAGCGGCGCGGCATCGCGGTGGCGCTCGCCTCCTGCGGAAATTATCTCGCCGGCACGATCTGGCCGCCGCTCATCCAGTATTTCATCTCCACGCAGGGCTGGCGCGCGACGCAGGTCGGCATCGGATTGATCTGCGCCGTCGCCATGCTGCCGCTGATCTTAGCGATGCGGCGTCCGGCGCCAGCGCACGCGATGCGGATCGCCGGGACGGTGTCGAGCGGTACGCGCGGCACGCTCGGCCTGTCGTCCAACACGTTGATGGGACTGTTGATCGTCGCCGGCGTCGCCTGCTGCGTCGCCATGTCGATGCCGCAGGTCCATATCGTCGCCTATTGCGGCGACCTCGGTTACGGGCCGGCGCGTGGCGCCGAGATGCTCTCGGCGATGCTCGGTTTCGGCTTGATCAGCCGCATCGCCTGCGGCTTCATCGCAGACCGCATCGGCGGCGTGGCGACGTTGCTCATCAGCTCCGTGCTGCAAGGCGTTGCGTTGTTCCTTTATCTCCTGTTCGACGGGCTGATGTCGCTCTACGTGATCTCGGCGCTGTTCGGTCTGTTCCAGGGCGGCATCGTGCCGATGTACGCCATCATCGTGCGCGAGTATTTCGCGCCGAGCGAGGCCGGCACCCGGCTCGGCATTGTGCTGATGGCAACGCTCGGCGGCATGGCGCTCGGCGGCTGGATGTCCGGCGTGATCTTCGACCTCACCGGCTCCTACATGGCGGCGTTTCTCAACGGGCTCGGCTGGAATCTGATCAACGTCACAATCGTGGCGTGGCTGCTGATGCGGCGCGGTGGCCGGCAGGTCGCTGCTGCGGCATGACACAAATGCCGCCAACGTCCGCGTTGGTTATCAAACTCGAAACGGTCCAGAGCGCGCCGTTTCACCCGCTCAGCGCGTCAAATTGATCGAACAGCGGTGTGCTGCCTGCCGCCGTGTGTGACAATTCCGAACAATTGAAAGTATCGGCTTGGCGGAATAGCAGTCCGCAGGAGGTACAGTCGCACCGACGGTGAGAGTAAGGCTGCGTTAACCGAATGACATCCGCGAAGATCGAACGAGCGATGGAAGGTCTTGTCGTCCTGGTGGCCGACAACAACGCCTATATGCGCCGGCTGACCCGCATGATGCTGACCAATCTCGGCGCCCGCTCCATCTGCGAGGCGCCCGACGGCGTCGCCGCGCTCGACGCAATCCGCACCGTCAGCCCCGACGTCATGATCATGAACTGGGACATGCCCGTGCTGGACGGGCCCGAGGTGATGCGCATCGTGCGCTCGCCGGATGCATTCCCCAAGCCGAACCTGCCGATCATCATGCTCACCGATCTCGGCCTGCGTTCGCGCGTTCACGCCGCGATCAAGCTCGGGGTCCATGAATTCCTGGTCAAGCCGATCTCGCCAGTGATCCTTCGGCAGCGACTGTTGAGCATCATGCTTCATCCGCGCCCGATGGTGCGCGCCGGCCGCTATTACATTCCGATGCCGCGCCGCCGCGCCGACATGTCGGAGGTGCTGGCGGAGGCTGCCGACGAGATGTCTGAGAAGGCTGCTGCTGTTGCCGCCGAGCCGGATGACTTAGTGGCCGCGGCCTAGGCCGCCGTCATCTTCTTGCGGAACGAAGTGGGCTCGGCCTCGGCTTTCGATGCGGTTCCGCCCCAGCTCTTTGGCGAGGTAGAGCGCTTCGTCGGCCTGCACCAGCAGCGCCGGCAGATCGAGCGGCCCTCTGGGCTGAACACCATGCCCACGGAGAGCGTCGCGTTCACCGGATGGCCGTTGATGTCGGCGGCCAGCCTTTGGAACGTGCTCTGCATCCGCTTCGCCGCCGCCTTCGCCTCCTCGCGTCCGGTGTCGTAGAGCACCGCGACAAACTCGTCGCCGCCCCAGCGGCCGACCAGTCCTTCCGACGGCAGGTTGACCGCGGTGCTTTCGGCAAATGTCTGCAGCACCCGGTCGCCGATCGCATGACCGAAGCGGTCATTGATGCTCTTGAAGTTGTCGAGGTCGATCAGCAGCACGGCTGTCGGCTTGAGCTCGAGGAATCCGCGGCGATTGAAGATTCCGGTCAGCGCGTCGGTGCGCGCAGCCTCGCGGTGGCCGTACTCGGTACGCTCCTTGGCCATCGCCAGCAGGATGAAGGCGATCGAGATCGTGAACAGCAGCGCCTCCATGCTGATAAGCTCCAGCCAGGCACTCTGCGAAAACGCGTCGGACGGCGAGATGTGGAACATCGCGGCGAGCGGGGTGCGCAGCAGGAACAGCGCACCGTGCGCGAACAGCATGAAGATCGCAGGCCAGCGCGACACCAGCGCTTCGTCGCGCCCCCGCCAGAACTCGTAGGCCGCGAGCCAGGTATAGGTCGTCACGATGAACGAGCCGACCAGCGCGCGCAGTTCGATCGACGCGGCGAACTGCGGCAGGCGACAGGCCAAGAGCCAGATGATGACGCCGACCATGCACCACACCGGCTCCGCGCTGCGCCGGTCGAACACCCGCGCGCCGCTCCAGGTCAGCGCGAACGAGCCGTACAGCACTGCGTTGGCGAGGTCGATCGAGGCCCATGCCGGGATCGAGCCGTGCATGCCGAACAGCATGATCGAGACGGCGCGCAGCAGGTGGGAGCTGCCCCACCAGGCCAGCGCCGTCTTGCTGAAGTTTTGCGCCCACGCGAAGAACAGCAGCAGGCCGAGCATGATCTCGACATGCTCGTCACCATGAAGAGCGTGTTGACGTCGAGATCGGTGCCCATCGTACGCGACGCTATTGGGGGTTGCTGCCGTGCAGACGCTACGTTTGAGAACGAAGCAAGCTGTGAACGCGCTGAAGGTGTGGCGGTTATTGCGGCGTCAGGGTTAGCAAAGCCTTATCTGCGGACTGCGATTGCGCACGGGACGTCTGCGTTCGCCGGCGCAGGTTTAGCGCGCGGCCGGAGCGTGCTAGTGACAACTGGTTAACCACAATGGGGCAGGAACGATGAACTGGACCGACCGCCGCGAACGGCTTCGCGCGCTTATCAAGGGCAACCGCTGCATCTATCCGGCGTCGGTCTATGACGGCATCGCCGCGCGGATCGCCGGGGACCTTGGCTTCGAGGCCATGATGCTGGCCGGTTCGGTCGGCTCCTTCTCGGTGCTCGCTGCGCCGGACATCTGCGTGCTGACACTCACCGAGTTCGCGCAGCAGGCTTATCGCATCAACCGCGCCGGCACGCTGCCGCTGCTGGTCGATGCCGACCACGGCTACGGCAACGCCATGAGCGTCAAGCGCACCGTTGAGGAGTTGGAGACGGCGGGCATCTCGGCGCTCACCATCGAGGACACGCTGCTGCCGCAGCCGTTCGGCAGCGGCGACAACAATCTCATCAGCATCGCCGAGGGCGTCGGCAAGATGAAAGCGGCGATCGCCGGCCGGCAGGATCCGCGGCTGGTGATCGTCGGCCGCACCAGTGCGATCGGCATCACCGGTGTCGGCGACACCATCGCGCGGCTCAAGGCCTATGAGTCCGCGGGCGTCGACATGCTGTTCATGGCGGGACTGAAGACCCGCGCGCAGCTCGACGCGGTGGCGTCCGCGGTGAAGCTGCCGCTGTTTCTCGGTGGCGTGCCGCAGGACATGATGGAGCTCGATTATCTCTCGGCGCGCAACGTGCGCGTCTGCCTGCAGGGCCATCAATCGTTCTGGGGTTCGGTGCAGGGCGTGTACGACACGCTCAAGGCACTGCGCGAGGGGACCAAACCCGCCGACCTGAAAAACGTCGCCTCGGCCGACCTGCAGAAGAAGGTGCTGCGCCAGGACGACTACGCCAGGATGACCAGGGATTTTCTCGCTTGAGTGCGAGCGTCCGGCTCGAAGTCATACATGGATAACGGCGTGTCTTTTCAGCACTAGTGAATTCAACTTCCCCCGTAGTACTCGGGACTTAACAGGGAGCAGTACGAGTGATTCCTGAGGTGCAGTAGGGGAGTTTCGCCATTCAGGAGATTGAAATGTTCAAGACCGTACTCGCGGTAATCGCGTGCCTTCGCTCATGGTCTCGGCCGGTTGCGCCGGCAAGGGCGTGGGCAAAGGCAAGGCTCCCATCTCGACTCGGGGCTGACCGTTCAAAGCGGGGCAAAGGGCCGGCATCGTGCCGGCCCTTTATCCCTTTCAAACCCTCGTACAGGTTCGCATCGCAATGACACGTCTCGGCCTCGCCACGGCTGCGCTCGCGCTCGCATTCTTTTCCGGCTTGACGGTTGCCGCCGCGCAAGGCGCGCCACCGGCGCAGGACGAGCCGAACACGCTTCAGAATCCGGACGCGCCGCCAATCCAGCGCGCGCCGGCGGCACGCGCTGCTTCGCGCTACTTCATCGACTTCCGCGCCCGTTCGGCGCTCAGCTACGGACACACCTTCGTGGTGTTCGGCCGCGTCGGCGAAAGGCTGACGCCGCGCAACGTCGCCGGGCTGCATCCCAAGGGCAACAGCTCGCTCACATACATCATCGGTCATCTGCTGCCGGTGGACTCCGAAACCGGCGCGAGCGACGGCGATCTCGACGAGCAGTACACGACCGCGCGCTTCCGGGTCTGGCTCGGTGCGTCGGAATATCACTCGGTGGTCCGCCATATCCGCGAGCTGCAAGCGAGTTCGCCGGCCTGGCACATCCCCACGTTCAACTGCAACGCCTTCGTCGGCGTCATCGCGAATTTGGTCGGGCTCACCTCGCCGCCGACCTGGCTGTTCCCGGGTGATTTCGTCAACAGCATGCGCCGGATGAACGAGGGACATCGGCGCTATGCGTCCGCGCCGAGCGCGCGCGATGCGATGGCGCGCGTCCCCAACCGGCGCTAGTTGATATTACCGCCCGGACCTTGATTGATCGGCTTGCGCGGCGGGCGGCGCGGGTCCTCGGCCTTTTTCCCGGTCGCCGCACGCGAGAACACCGCGAAGCACCCGGGACTCAAATCCTGCTTCCTGGCGCTCAGACAGGCGATAATTTCATGCCGCTGGGGAATGTACTGCTGGCACAGCGCCATGACGTCCGGCGTGCAGGCTGCTTCATCCTCTGCCGAATGAGACTGCGCCAGCGCAGCAAATGGAGCATTGATCGTCAGGAAAACCGCAAGCGCCGCTGTTTTTCGCATCAGTGAATGCTCGGAACCCAATTTCGGCGAACCGCGCACGAAGGAGCGGGATTGCTGCAGGGCATTATCCGCCTTTCGGGCGGGGTGTAAATGCAGTTGTCGATGCTGCCTTAATTGTCGGACGTCATGTGTCTCCGCGACAACTTGTGCTGAGCATTGCGGCCAAGATGCGGCTAATCCCACGGCGGCACGCGCTCGACAGGGTTGGCGATGCGCCCGTTGGGCCGCTTGAGCGCGGCGATGCGCTTCATCTCCTCGCCGCCGAGCGTGAAATCGAACACATTGAGGTTTGCCGCGATGCGGCCGGCATTTGACGAGCGGGGGATCGCCGCGACATTCTGCTGCATCAGCCAGCGCAGCGCGATCTGCGCGACGGTGCGGCTGCGGCTGCGCGCGATCTCATTAAGCACCGGATCGTCAAACAGTCGGCCGCGGCCAAGCGGGCAATAGGCGACGAAAGCGAGGCCGTGTTTGTCGCAGGCCGCAAGCACCTTCGTCTGATCGAGATAGGGATGATATTCCGCCTGCAGCGCCACGATCGGTTCCGGGCAGCTCTTGAGCGCCTGCTCGATCAGCGTGGTGTTGAAGTTGGCGATGCCGATGTGCCGCGCGACACCTTGCCGTTTCGCCTTGGCCAGTCCCTTCACCACCTCGGCCACCGGGATCTCCAGGTTGGGCCAGTGGATCATCAGCAGATCGAAATAGTCGACGTTGAGTGCCTTTAGGCTTTCGTCGACAGAGCGCGCGAAGTCGGCTTCGCGCAGGTTCTCGTGCGAGACCTTGGTGGTGAGGAAGATCTCGCCGCGCGGCACCCCGGAGGCGCGTATCGCCTCGCCGACCTGGCGCTCGGTGCCGTACTTGCGCGCGGTGTCGATGTGGCGATAGCCGGCCTTCAAAGCGGTCACCACCTCTTCGGCGGAGAACGAGCCGGTCATCGGCGAGGTGCCAAAGCCGAGCGCGGGAATTTCGGCGCCGTGCGCGCGCAGCTTTGGAATTGACAAGATTGATGTCCCCGCTACCGGTTCTTCACACCCAACAGATCGCGGGCGCGTTCTAGCACCGGCTGCGGCGTCGCGAAAATCTCGCCCAGCACCTTTTCGATGGCGGGCGGCGCCACCGGCTGGATCTCCAGGTTGATCTTGGCCGCCTCGGCGCGGAACGGTGGATCGTCGAGCGTCGCCTTGACCGCGTTGCGCAACGCGTCAACGCGCTCCGGCGCGACGCCGGGCGGCGCCATCAGAGGACGGCCGTAGGTCCACGGCCCGAAGATCAGGCGGAAGAGCTGGCGATCTTCGTCTTTTGTCACAAGGTCAAATGCATTCGGCACGTTCGGAAACTCGGCGTGCTTCTGCAATCCCATCTGCAGCGCGACCGTCATGCGGCCGGATTTGTAATCATCCGCGGTGTCGGTCTTGATCGACGAGACCAGCAGCCCGCAATAGCCGTCCACCTCGCCGCGGTTCGAAGCAAGCCGCACCTCGGTCAGCCCCGGGTAGCCGGTGACGACCTTGAGGTTCAGCCCGAGCAGTGCCACCAGCACCTTGGCATCCACCGCCGAGCCCGACGACGGTCCGGTGGCGCCGAGCGCGACATGCCTGCTCTTCAGGTCGTCGAGCGTCTTGATCGATTTGTTCCAGATGCCGCAGGTCGAGATTTCCGAGTTGAGGCTGCCGAGCCAGTTGAACTGGCGCGGGTCGAACTTGCTGCGCTCCGGATCGATCAGCGGCTCGATGGTGTTGACGGGGTTCGGCATGCCGATGGTCAGCCCGTCGCGCGCCGCCACCGACGCCAGATAGCCGGTCGCTTTCAAAGAGCCGGCGCCCGGCATGTGCTGGATGATGATGTTCGGGTTTCCCGGCACGTGCCGCGCCAAGTGCTGGGTGAATAGCCGCAGATAAAGCTCGAAGGTCGAGCCGGGCGGATAGCCCACCAGCGCCTGGATGGTGCGGCCGCGATAGAACGAAGCGACACTGTCCTGCGCCAGCGCCGCGCTTGGGCTCAACGCCAGCACCGCACTCAAAGCGGAAACGCGCAGCGCCACCGGGATGACGTTCGTCATGCTCATTGCGCCTTGAGGCCGAGCTTCTTGATCACCGGGCCCCAGCGGTCGATTTCCTTGCGTAGATGCGTGCCGAGTTCGTCTGGCGATGACGATTGTAGATCGATCGCGGCGAGCCGCTCGCCCAGATCGAGCGCGAGGATGCGCTTCATCTCCGCATTGAGCTTGTCGACGATCGGCTTCGGCGTGCCTTTTGGCGCGAACAGGCCGTACCACTCGGTCACCACCAGATCGATACCCTGCTCGCGGAAGGTCGGCACGTTCGGTAGCGAGCGATGGCGTTTATCCGCGGTGACGCCCAGCGCGCCGAGCTGGCCCGCCTGATATTGCGGCAGCGCCTGCAGCACGGTGGCCATCGTCATCGGGATCGTGCCGGCGAGTGCGTCGGTCAAGGCTGGTGCGCCGCCGCGATAGACCACATGCTGCATCAGCGTGACGCCGAACTGGTCCTTGACGTTCTCGGCAGCAAGATGGGTCATGCTGGCGATGCCGGCCGAACCGAACGGCACCGGATTGGTCTTGCCGTACTCGATCAACTCCTTGATCGTCTTTGGCGGGAATTTCGGATGGACATAAGGCACGACCGGCATGTGTCCGAGCATACTCACCGGTTCGAAATCCCTGAGCGCGTCGTAGGGCAGCGTCGCATGCAGCGCTGGGTTGGTGGCGATGTTGCTAACCGTGATGAGCAGCGTGTAGCCATCGGGCGCGGCTTGCGCCGCCGCGCCAGTGCCGATCACGGTGGCGGCGCCCGGCCGCGTCTCCACGATCACCTGCTGGCCCCAGTTTTCCAGCATCTTCTGGCCGAGCACGCGGGCGAGAATGTCGGTCGAGCCGCCCGGCGCGAACGGCACGATGATTTTGATCGGCCGCTCCGGATATTTGTCAGCGGATTGCGCGATGGCTTGGGTGGTGGCGAGCGCCGCGACAGTGGCCAAACATAGGGCGCGCCAAGCGCCCGCAATTCCCATTCCCACAAGGCCCTCCCTTGGCAAATACGGCCCGGTGTCCGGGCTCGCGCATTTGGGCAAAGTCTACTGTGGGTAACGGCGGGCGAATAGCCCGTCAGAATGCCGCAAGGAGCGGGTTAAGCCTTACCGGGCTCGGCAATTCGACCTAAAATTCTTCCACGGCGGTGGAGGTGGCATGCGATTCGTTTGGGCAGGCGCGATCCTTCTGACGGCGGGTTGTTGGACGGCGCTGGCGGAACCCGTCGGCATCAAGCCAGAGACGTGCCTCAGCGTAAAAACTGCCGCGCTACGATTGGGTGAACTCGCCGAAACGATCCGATCGTGCACCGGTGTCATCAACGACAAATCATTGACCGAAGCGATTCGGCTGGAGGCAACGGCGCAGCGCGGCATCCTGTACGCCCGGCGCTGGCGGCTCACCGATGTGTTGCAGGATGCGCGCGAGGCGATTGCGGATTTTTCGGAAGGACTTCGCAGCAACGCGATCGCGCAGGAAAAAAGGCATCAACTGCTGACATGGCGCGGCGAGCTGTACGAGGCGACGGGGCAAGCTCGCAGGGCGCGCGACGATTTCACAGCCGTGCTTCGGATTTCTCCATCCGACGAAATTGCGCGGGCCGCCCTGAGGCGGCTTGATGCGCCGACAAATTAGGCGCGCTTGGAGTCGGCTGCTCAAACGCCGGCTTTGGCGCCTCGTACGCTCTGCAACGTCATGAAATTAACGAATTGTTAACCATCGGTGGACGCAGACGTTAAGGTTTCATTAACTAGAGAAAGTAAACGGCGTTTAACGATCCCTACTAATTTGTTAATAGCAACTTTCGAGGGGTCTCGGAGGGGCAAGCAAGCTCTTGATCGGCTCAAGATGCGGCGCATCGAAAGCTCATTTGGACTTGCCGTGTTGCGTACTGGATCGCGCTGCAACATTTCCACCGGGTTCCTCTCGGCTTGCTAGCCCACTAAGTGAGAGGAATGCGTTTATGAATGTGCGTTCTGCCAGCTCGGTTGCCGGGCTGAGTTCCACTGGCATGACTCTCTTAAATGCTGTTGTTCTCTGTCTGCTCGGAACCGGTCGGGCTCATGCAATTCCATCGCCTGAGCTGATCGTCGGATCGTTCGTCAGCCTCTCTCAGCTATTCGCGTTGGCATCCGCCATTCTCGGCGGCGGCGCGGCCTATGCCACGTTGCAGTCACGCCAGCGCGGCGCGCCGCGCGGGTCGCGCTCCCTGATGGTCGCAGCGGCAGCCATGTTCCTGCTGCTGACGGCGTCGGTGGCCGCCAACCTCTATCAATATGTCGCGCAGACCAACGAGCGACAGGAGCGGCTTGAAAGCACGCTGCTGCGCCCGACACGGGCGCCGGCGGGCCTGCCCAATGACCCCGACGCCAAGGAGCTGAATTTTATCGCTCAAGGCAAGCACCCGCTTCGGATCAGCACCGAGGAATCCGCCAAGCTTCTCGCGGCGAAGAATCGCGGCGAAAGCGATGAGTACGTGTTCCTCGATGTACGCGAGGCCGCGGAGCAAGCCATGGGCTCTTTGCGCGGCGCGACGATCGTTCGCTTTCCCGACTTGAAGAAGGCCAATCTGGATCTCACCAACAAGAAGGTCATTTTGCTCTGCCATAACGGTAACCGCAGCTCGGAAACCTGCGAGGAGATGAAGAAACTTGGCATCGACTGCAGGTTCATGGTTGGCGGCCTCGAAAAATGGATCGTAGAAGGCCGCGACATGACCGGGATGTCGACGCGCAATCTTGCCGAGCTTCGTGCCATCACGAACTATCCAAACCGCAACACGCTGCTCGATACCGTGCAAGTGAAGTCGCTGCTCGAAAGGGAAAAAGCCATACTCGTCGATATCCGTTATCCAACGGACTTTGCTGAGAATCACATTGCCGGGGCCATCAACCTGAGCCTTCGTCGCATGCCGACCGAGGTGATGAACGAGCATATTGCGAAGCTACCGAAGCGGCCTATCGTTTTGCCCTGCTATGATCGCCGCGGCTGCTTCTTCGCGGAAGTCCTCGGCGCCGAGCTGACACAGGCCGGCCACGACGTCCGCGGGCGCTACACGTTGCCATGGGAATATTTCATCGCGCGCCCCCGCCCGCCCCACGTCGAAGCGTGGATCGAGGAGCAGAACAGGGGCATCTGGGCCAAGACGGCCACCTGGCTTGCCGGCCTGTTGTCCTCCCTCTCGCAATGGACCGGCGTCGTTCTCGCCATCGTGTTGTTGGCGGCGCTGTCACGCCTCCTCGTCCTGCCGTTTTCGGTGAAGGCCGAGCGCGACCAGATTCGCGCGCGCGCGGCAACCGGAGAACTTAACGAGCTCGAGGCCCGATTGAAGGACGATCCGGTCCTCCGGACGCGGGCGATCCGCGCCTTCTACAAGCGACACGGCATTACGCCGGTGCAAAATCTGCTGGCCCTCGCGTTCCTGCCGGTAATGGCATTGGCGCTGGTGGCGGTGCAGGAGCTGGCGCTCC
>Ga0190270_10001131_pt1 | contig 12232 bp, 10 predicted proteins | sample Popmic320T_FD_133748 | JGI IMG/M metagenome (GOLD analysis project Ga0190270, IMG submission 133748) | Populus adjacent soil microbial communities from riparian zone of Weber River, Utah, USA - 320 T | ecosystem: Environmental > Terrestrial > Soil > Riparian zone | place: USA: Utah | collected... | reverse complement strand
GCGAGCGTCTTCCACAACCGGCGCTGGGACGGCGACTTCCTGACCCTGCGGCGGCTCCGCTCGGAGGGCGCGCTCGGCGACCTCGTGAGGCTCGAGTCGCGCTTCGAGCGCTGGCGGCCCGAGGTGGACACGGACAAGTGGCGCGAGGGCGGCGGGCCGGAGGACGCCGGCGGCGTGCTGTTCGACCTGGGACCGCACCTGATCGACCAGGCGCTCGAGCTGCTCGGTCCGGCGCGCTCGGTGTACGCGGAGGTCCGCGACGTGCGCGCGGGCGCGCGCGTGGACGACGACGTCTTCCTGGCGCTCGAGCACGAGTCGGGCGCGCGCTCGCACCTGTGGGCGTCGATGGTGGCGGGGCGGATCGGACCGCGCTTCCGGGCGCTCGGCACGAGGGCGGCGTACGTGAAGCACGGGCTCGACGTGCAGGAGGACGCGCTGCGCGACGGCGCCGATCCGCGCGCCGCCGGGTTCGGCGAGGAGCCGCGAGAGGCGTGGGGCGTGCTCGGCACGGACGACGCGGGCGAGCTCGTCGCGACGGAGCCGGGCCGCTACGTCGAGTTCTACGAGCAGATGGAGCGCGCGGTGCGCGGCGGTGAGCAACCACCGGTCCCGCTCGAGGCCGGCATCGAGACGTTGCGGGTGATCGAGGCTGCCCGCGCGAGCTCCGCGGAGCGCGCCGTAATGCCGCTGTAACCCGCTCGTCACCCGGCCGCCCCCACCGGTGCGGCGCGCCGTCCTACGTTCGGCTGCATGCGCGGGGAGCGTGGCCAGGCGAGCGTCGAGTGGATCGGTCTGCTGCTCCTCGTCGCGCTCGCCCTCACCGCCCTGACGCGCTTCGCACCGCACGCGGACGGCCCCAGCATGGCCTCGGCGGTGCTCGAGCCGGTCACCACTCGTTCAAAGCCGGCGAACGTCCCGTTCTTGCCGCCCGGGCCGAGGACGGCCGCGCCGCGCCCGGCCAGGCGGCCCCCGCGGCTGCCGCGGGTGCCGCGGGAGCTGCCGGTCCGGGTGCGGCGCGCGGCCGTGCGGGCCTGGCAGCGCGCCTGGCTCGCCTGTCTCGTCTACGAGCGCGTCCGCTACGACCTGCTTCACCCGGAGAGCCGCATCCCCGGCCACCGGATCCCGTCCGGGGAGGTCCTCCGGATGCTGAACGACTGCATGAGCCCGGTCGACCTCGTGCGCGACTGGCCGCTGCTCCGAGGACAACCGGTAGGTGGGCGATGAGCGGCGAGCGCGGGCAGGCCGGCGTCGAGTTCGTCGCGCTCGTTCTGCTCGCCTGCCTCGCGCTCGGTGCGCTCGGTGCCGGCCTGGGGCGGGCGTTCGACGGCCGGACGTACGGCGGGTTCGTTGCGCGGCACGTCGTGTGCGCGGCGAGCGCCGACTGCCGGCGCGACGAGCGCGCGCTCGCCGCGGCCTACGGCGAACGCGACGCCGCCAGGGTCCGCGCGCTCGCCCCGGGCCTCGTCTTCGAGGAAGGCGAGCGTCAGCTTCCGGTCGACTGGCGCCGGTGCCGCCGTCCCGAGTGCGCGAGCGCGCCGGACGAGCCCGCGCTCGACGCCCACCTCACCGGCGCCGGCCTGCGCGCCACCGCGTTCACCCGGCTGATCCGGCGCGGCGGCCGCCTCTACGTCGAGTACTGGCTCTACTACCCCGACTCGAACACGACGCTCGGCGCCTCGGACCGGCTCTGGCGGACGTTGACCGGGCTGCCCTATCCCGGCTTCCACCGCGACGACTGGGAGGCCGCGGTCGTCCGGCTCGACCCCGACGGCGGGATCTGGGTCCGCGCCAGCTCGCACGGCCGCTTCCAGGGCTGCAAGTGGCGCGAATGCGAGGGCGGGTGGGTGCGCGCGACCGGCTGGGTGCGCGTCTCGCGCGGGAGCCACTCCGGGCACGTCCCGTACCGGAGCGAGCCGGTGTGGGACCCGGCGCCGCCGCCGCTCTCGCCCAGGTACCTGGCGCGGCCGCCGCGCCGGCGCCGCCTCCCGCTCGTCCCGGGCCGCGGGCTCCAGGAGCGGTCGAGCTCCGCCGAGGGCCTTCGGCTGGTCCCGCTCGAGACGCACGGGCGTGACGGCTACGTCCCGCTCGACCACGGAGTGAGGCCGCCCTGGCAGAAGCGCGCCTACCTCGACCCCGAGGCCGGCGAGTCATGAGGCGCGAAACGGCGCCGGCGCGTCTAGTCTGAGGAGGTCATGCAACCGTGCGGGTGGGCGTTTTGACGCCGCGCCGCGAGGGGAACGGCGATCAGATGAAGGTTGGGTTGGTGCTCGGCGCGGGCGGCGTGCTCGGTGGCGCGTGGCTCGTCGGCGGGCTGAGCGCCCTCGCGCGCGAGGCCGGCTGGGACCCGGGCAGCGCCGACCAGATCGTCGGCACCTCGGCCGGGTCGATGATCGGCGCGCTGGTGGCCGCCGGCGTGCCGCCCTGGTTCATGGTGGCCCACTCACGCGGCGAGGTCTTCGAGGGGCTCGTGGGCCCCGACGGCCGCCCCGCGGCCGACGCCGACCGCTCCGCGGGCGCCAGCTTCAGGCTCCACCGCGGCCTGCCCGCCATCGGTCCCGGCTCGCTGCGGATGGCCTTCACCGCGCTCTCGAACCCGCTGCGCCACACGCCGCTCCAGATGCTGGCCGGTTGGGTACCCTCGGGCTTCGTCTCGACCGACTCGCTGAAGGAGGTCGTGACCCGGGCGGTAGCGGACGACTGGGTCGAGCACCCGCACTACTGGCCCGTCGCCTGCGACTACGAGTCCGGCCGCCGCACCCCGTTCGGCCGGCTCGGCTCGCCGCGGGCGCAGATCGGCGACGCCGTCGCCGCCTCCTGCGCGATCCCGGGCTTCTACCGGCCCGTGAAGATCAACGGCCGCCGCTACGTGGACGGCGGCGTCTGCTCGGTGTCGAACATGGATCTCGTCGCCGGCCGCGGGCTCGACCTCGTGATCTGCCTCAACCCGCTGACGAGCCCCTCGGAGGGCGGGTTGCCCGGCCCGCTGGACCTGATCCCGTCGCTGACCCGGCGCGCCTCGCGCGGCCGGCTCCAGCGCGAGGAGCGCAAGGTGCGCCGGTACGGCACCGAGGTTGTGATCATCGAGCCGACGGCCGAGGACCACGCGGCCATGGGCCGCAACTGGATGAACACCGAGCGCCGCCAGCTTGTGATCGACACCGCCGAGGAGACCGTCGCGAGGCAGCTGCGGCAGCCGGCGATCAGGAAGCTGCTCAGCGGCATGCCCAGCGGGGAGCCGCACAAGATCAGCCGCCCGTCAGGGCCGCCGTCGAGCTGGCCCGACCTGCGCGGGGCCATCAGGCGAGCGGCGTAGGCGGCGGCCGTGAGCACCTCGACCGCCCACGGGTCGTCAAACGGGGGAGCGCCCAGCCATCCGCGCTCGGCGGCCACCTCGATCGCGCAGGTCGCGGCGCGCCTCGTGGGCGCGATCGCCGAGCAGGCCCAGAGCCGCGTGCCGAAGGCCGACCTCGACGAGCGCGACCCCGACTACATCCGCGAGACGCTTCCCGGACTCTGGATGCTCGCCAGCCTCTACTTCCGCGCCGACGTCCGCGGCCTCCACAACATCCCGGAGGAGGGGCCGGTCCTGCTCGTGGGCAACCACTCGGGCGGCAACCTCACGCCGGACACCCACGTCTTCACGCTCGCGTTCAGCACCTACTTCGGGGTGGAGAGGAAGTTCCACCAGCTCGCCCACAACCTGGTGCTCTCAATGCCGGGCCTCGGCAACCTGCGCAAGTACGGGACCGTCGCCGCCACGCCGGAGAACGCCGAGCGCGCGCTCGACGTGGGCGCCGCGCTGCTCGTCTACCCGGGCGGCGACTACGAGGTGCACCGGCCGAGCTGGGAGTCCGCGCGGGTGGACTTCGGCGGCCGCAGGGGCTTCATCAGGCTCGCCCAGCAGAAGCAGGTGCCGCTCGTGCCGGTCGTGGGAATCGGCGGCCAGGAGACCGCGCTGTTCCTCTCGCGCGGCGAGCGGCTCGCCAGGCTGCTCGGGCTCGACCGCATGTTCCGGCTGAAGGTGCTGCCGATCTCGCTGGCGCTGCCCTGGGGGCTGAACGTGGGCGACATGCTCGGCCACATCCCGCTGCCGGCGAAGATCACCATGCAGGTGCTCGAGCCGATCGACGTGTCCGGGATGGACGTCGACGAGGCCTACGAGCTCGTGACCGGCCGGATGCAGACGGAGCTCACCGGGCTCGCCGAGGAGCGCGGGCTGCCCGTGCTCGGCTGATGCGGGTAGAGCGCGAGATCACGATCGACGCCTCCCCGGAGGAGATCTGGGAGCTCGTCTCGGACCCGGGCACCTACGGCCGCTTCTGGCACGGCATCACGCGGCTGGAGCGGGGTAACGACGTCGAGGGCCTGGGCGCGCGCTACTCGCTGCGCATGCGGATCGGCTCGGCTGACATCGGCGGGCTGATCGAGATCGTGGAGTACGACGAGGCCGCCGATCTCGCCTGGACGAGCATCACGGGCATCGACCACCGCGCGCGCTGGCGCCTGCGCGAGTCCGACGACGGGCGCACCAAGGTGACGCTGCGGCTGTCCTGGGACGCGCCCGGCGGGCTGCTCGGAAGCGTCGCCGACAGGCTCGGGGCGCCGATGGTGGCCTCGACGCTCGAGCAAACACTGAAGAATCTGGCACTGGAGCTGGACGACGAGGAGGTCCGCGAAGAGGTGGAGGGCGAAGAGGGGAAGAGCCTGCCGGGGCGGGTGGCCTACGAGCTGGGCAGCCTGAAGATCCTGGTCGAGGCAGGCGTGATTCGGCCGATCCGGCCCGACCGGCTGTGGGGAATCCTGCGCACGCTCCAGCGCTGGGGGCGGAGCCCGGCCGCGGGGGCGATCGCGCTCGCGGAGCGCTTCCCCGACGGCACGATGATCGTCGACGAGCTCGGCACGCTGACCTTCAGCGAGGTCGACACGCGCACGAACGCGCTCGCGCACGCGCTGTCCGACGCGGGGCTCGTCGAGGGCGACGGCGTCGGCGTGATGTGCCGCAACCACCGCGGCTTCATCGAGGCGACGATCGCGCTGTCGAAGCTCGGCGCCGACGCGCTCTACCTCAACACCGCCTTCGCCGGGCCGCAGCTCGTCGAGGTCGTGCAGCGCGAGAAGCCGAAGGCGCTCATCTTCGACGAGGAGTTCTACGAGCTGCTCGAGGAGGCCGGCCATCGCCGCAAGCGCTTCGTCGCGTGGCACGACTCGCCGACCTGCGACGACCCGACGCTGGACGAGCTGATGGCCGATGGCGACCCGAGCCCGGTCGTCCCGCCCGCGCGCGAGGGGCGCATAACGATCCTCACGTCCGGGACGACGGGGACGCCGAAGGGCGCCTCGCGCGGCAACCCCGAGTCACTGGACCCGGTGGTCTCGTACCTGTCGCAGATCCCGCTCAAGAGCCGGCACGTGATCCACATCGCCGCGCCGCTGTTCCACTCGTGGGGCCTGGCGCACTTCTCGCTGGGGCTGATCCTCGGCACCACCTACGTGCTGCGGCGCAAGTTCGAGCCCGAGGCGTGCCTCGCCGAGGTCGCGCGCACGCGCGCTGACGCGCTCGCGGTGGTGCCGGTGATGATGCAGCGGATCCTTGACCTGCCCGAGGAGACGATCGCGAAGTACGACGCCTCCTCGCTGAAGGTCGTGTCGGCCAGCGGCTCGGCCCTGCCGGGCGATCTCGCCGCGCGCTGGATGGACCGCTTCGGCGACACGCTCTACAACCTCTACGGCTCGACCGAGGTCGCCTGGGCGACCATCGCCACGCCCGCCGACATGCACGCCGCGCCGGGCACGGCCGGGCGCCCGCCGCGCGGCACGGTGCTGAAGCTCTACGACGAGCACGACGTCGAGGTGAAGCCGGGGGACACCGGCCGCATCTTCGTGGGCAACGAGATGCTGTTCGAGGGCTACACCGGCGGCGGGTCGAAGGACGTGATCGGGAACCTGATGGCCACGGGCGACGTCGGCCGCCTGGACGACGCCGGGCGCCTGTTCGTAGAGGGGCGCGACGACGAGATGATCGTGTCGGGCGGGGAGAACGTGTTCCCGAAGGAGGTCGAGGACCTGCTCGCACGGCACGACGCGGTGAACGACGTCGCCGCGATCGGCGTGGACGACAAGGACTTCGGCCAGCGTCTCCGCGCGTTCGTGGTGCTCGCGGACGGCAAGAAGGCCAGCGAGGACGAGCTCAAGGGCTACGTGAAGCAGAACCTGGCGCGCTACAAGGTCCCGCGCGAGATCGTCTTCCGCGACGAGCTGCCCAGGAACGCGACGGGCAAGATCCTGAAGCGCGAGCTGGCCGAGGAAGAGGAAAAGGCCGCGAAGTAGGCGTACGGCGCCCTATGCCGGGTACTCCTCCCGGGACACCAAAGGGAGGACAAAGGTATGGACACCGGAGTGATCATCGCCATCGTCGCCGGCGCACTGATTCTGCTGGCGCTGCTGTGGCTAGTCACTCGTGCGGGGCGCACACGCCGGCACGAGAAGCTGCGCACTGAGGCGCGGGAGATCCGCCGCGAGGCGGAGCTGGGCCGCGCGCAGGCGGACAAGACGCAAGCGGAGGCCGAGGCGCAGTCAGCCGAGGCACGCCGCCAGGACGCACTCGCGCGCGAGCGCGCCGCGAGCGCCGAGGAGCAGCACGACGAGGCGCGCGAGCGCCACCTCGAGGCTGCCAAGAAGGACCCGGACGCGGATCCCCGCGAGGCCGCCGCCGAGTGGGACAGGCAGCACGCCGAGACGGGCGCGACCGCGGGTGCGGCCGGCACCGAGACCGGCACCACCGATCCCACGACGGGCGCCGCGGACGGCGACGAGAGCGTCGAGCACCACGAGCGCACGCGGACGCCCGAGGGCGAGCGCGAGCGCCGCTTCGAGCGTGACGAGAGCGGCGAGGTCGTGCGCGACGAGGAATACGAGGAGCCCCGCTCCAACCGCTAGCGGGACGTGACGCGACGGCGGCGGGTGCGCGCAAGTAGGCCGCGCACCCGCCGCTTTGTCACGTATGGGGCGCGGCTAGCCGCAGACGGGCCAGTGGCCGCTGCCCTCGTTCTTGAGGAGCACCCAGGCCCTCCAGGTCTGCTCCGAGCGCGGCGCTGCCGCCGGGTCGCCAGACCCGCCGACGTGGCTCCACGTGCTGAAGCTGAACTGGTACAGCCCGCGGTAGGCGCCACTCGAGCTCACCGCGCGCGGGTTGTTGTGGGACTCGCACCATCTGATCGAGCGCAGGTGCTCGCGTCCCCAGCCGGGGATGCGGCGCACGTTGAAGCGGTGCACCGTCGCCCGGCCCTTGTAGGTGTGCGACCAGTTCCTGAACCGTCGCTTCATGCGACGGATCGACCGGCGCAGCTCACCTGCCGTCGCCGGACGCTGGTCGTTGCGGGCGGCAACCACGAGGTTGCGGCCCTTCCAGACGCCGTAGCGTTCGAGCTTGTGGCGCCAGTGCCGGTAGCTCGCCTGTAGGCGATCACCGGCCGCCCTGGCCTGCGGCCCAGATGCCGCGTTCGTTGTCGTGTTCGTATCAGCCTGTGACGACACAGCCGCCACAGCCGCGGACGTCGCGGCCACCAGCAGCGCGCACGCGCATGCCAGCAGGATCACTGCCTTCTTCAAAACACCACCTCCGAGGGGGTGGGACTGCCTGCCGCGCGCACTTCAAGGCGCAGCAGGACTTGCCGAGCTCGCGCGGTCTCCTCCCCGCGGCGCGAGCATGGCCGTTTTCCGACTACGTCAGGACCGTAGCCATCAACGCCCCGAACTAAACGAGACTGTGATCTATGTCACAGTCGGAAATGCTTAGGGAATCGGGGTCTACGCCCCAGCGCGGCTTGCCAGCTCGATGAGCAGGCGGGTGCCGAAGCCGCTCGCGCCCTTGCCCACGTAGTTGCGGGTCATTCCCCAGGCGGTGCCGGCTATGTCGATGTGGACCCAGGGCGTGTCGTCCACGAACTGGCGCAGGAACTCGGCGGCGTAGCTCGACATCGCGACGCGCTGCTCGGCGGCGTTGGTCAGGTCGGCGTACTGGCCCTTCGTGAGCTCGAAGTACTCGGGGTGGAGCGGCATCCGCCAGCCGACCTCGCCGCTCGCGTCGCCCGCGGCGGTCACCTCGGCGCACCAGTCGTCGTCGTTCGAGAAGAGGCCGGCGTAGGTGTGGCCGAGCGCGACAAGGATCGCGCCGGTCAGCGTCGCCAGGTCCACGATCCGCTCGGCGCCCTGCTCGATCGCGTAACAGAGCGCGTCGGCGAGGATCAGCCGTCCCTCGGCGTCCGTGTTGTTCACCTCGATCGTCTTGCCGTTCATCGCGGTGACGATGTCGCCCGGCTTGACCGAGTGGCCGCTCGGCATGTTCTCCGTGGACGGCACGACCGCCGTGATCGTCACCGGCACGCCCAGCTCGGCGATCCCGGCCATCGCCTCGATGACCGCGGCGCCGCCGGACATGTCGAACTTCATCTCCTGCATCTTCGCCGAGGGCTTGATCGAGATCCCGCCGGTGTCGAACGTCACGGCCTTGCCCACGAAGCCGAGGTGCGGACCGCCCGCGCCGGACGGCCGGTAGCGCAGCACGATCAGGCGCGGCTCGACGTCGCTGCCCTGGGCGACAGAGGCGAACGCGCCCATCCCGCGCGCGGCGATCGCGTCGCGGTCGAAGAGCTCGACCTCGAGGGCGTCGTGCTGGTCGGCGATCTCCGTGGCGCGCTCGGCGAGGAAGCTCGGTGTGGCCACGTTGGCGGGGAGGTTCTGGAGGTCACGCGCCGCGTTCGCGGCCACCGCCGCGATACGGCCTCGCTCGACCTCGTCCCCATCCACCGACTCGCCCGCGATCTCGAGCGACTCCACGCCGCCGTCGCCGTCGTCGCCCGACTTCGACTTGAAGCGGTCGAACGAGTACAGCTTCAGCAGCGTGCCCTCCACGAGCGCGGCGGCGATGCCGTCGCCGCCCGGGGCGGCCCACGAGAGCGACACGGCGCCCAGCTCCTTGGCGCGCCCCGCCGCCGCGGCGGCCGCCACACGCGCCTCCTCGGGGCCGAACCTGTCGCGGTTGCCGAGGCCGGCGATCAGGACGCGGCGCTGGCCGCCGCCCGGCGCGTCCTCGTGCGCGAGCGCGACCTTCTTCAGCCCGCGCTTCGCCTCGCCAAGCTCGACGAGCCGCTGGAGGGCCGGGTCGTCGAGCGACTGGCCCTCGAAGACGCCGATCACACGCGTGTCCGCCGCGGTCTCCTCTGGAGCTCCTGAGCGCGCGGTGACTGTGATCGGCGGCATGAGCCGCGGCAGTCTATCGGCGCCTACAGCCTCGCTTCTCGAAGTCGGCCGCCCCGGCGAGGTATCTGGCGCGCGGATACAGGCGCCCCATCGCCCGCTCCTCGTCACCCGGCTCCTCGACGCGCTGGATCGCGTGGCGGAACCCGGGCCGCGGCAGCATGTGCCTGTAGATCAGGAGCCCCTGCGGCTGCGGTCCCCAGGGCAGCCAGGTCACGCCGCAGGCTCGGCGCGCGTTCCGCGGGCGCTCGTCCGCGGTCGAGACCACGATCTTGTAGAAGCCGCGCGGGCCGACCCGCACGCGGTCATCTCTGATGCACGCGATCACCCGCTGGGTGGCGGGCTCGTACTGGCAGAACGACCAGTAGCGGAGCTGCCCCGGCCGCGGCGCGCCTGCGCGCAGCACGAGCACCTCCCCGAAGCCCCGCGAGGTGCCCGTGAACACGTACGCGATGTCGCGGTTGGAGAAGAAGCCGGGGCCGTCGCCGCAGCGCTCGCTCGCGTCCGGATGGAACTGCTCGCCCTGCTCGTTGTCGAGCATGATGTCCACGGCCGAGGCGCAGAAGTTCGTGAACAGCCGCCAGCGCGGCGGGTTGCGGCCCGGGAAGCCGTCGCCGTCGTCGGTCGGGTCGGGCAGCGCCGGCGCGTCCTCGATCAGGCTGTTCACCTGCCAGGCGTAGGGCGCCTGGAGCTCGCGGCAGGCGTCGATCCCCGGCGCGCCTCCCGCGCCGCCCTCCGGTTCGAGGGTGACCTTCGGGAGCGGCACGCCGCCCTTCGCGTCCTGGCCGCGATCCGGCACGTAGACCCGGTAGAGGAAGGTGCCCCCGGGCGAGCCGCCCGTGTAGAGCGTGTTGGGCGCGGGCTGCGCCGGGCGCTCGCCGGTCTCGATGAAGGCCGTGTAGCCGTCGCCTACGGCGTCCGGGCGGAGCTGATGGTCCGACAGCGCGTCGATCGGACGGGCCGCGGCGTCGTACAGGTTCCAACTCGTGTAGCGGGCGTGCGGGAAGCGGCCCTCAAGCCGGATGCGCGTCCCCGGCAGCGCCGCGTAGGTGCCGCCCCAGTAGACCGCGTTCGTGTCCACCGCGAGCACGTTCGTGGTGCTCGCGTCGAGTCGGGTGAGCGCGAACTGGCAGGTCGTGTCGAGACCCTGCGCCGCGGCCCCGCCGGGCAGCGCCAGGACGAAAGCGATCGCCACTGCCAATGCCCCCGCACGCATACGCACGCTGTACCCACTCGCTAGCGTTCCGCGACATGCCTAAGACTGTGATCCTCGGCGCCGCGCGGACGCCGTTCGGGAAGATGGGCGGGGCGCTCGCCTCGCTGGACGCCACCGACCTCGGCGGCACGGCGATCCAGGCCGCTCTCGAGCGCGCCGAGGTGGCGCCCGATCAGGTCGAGCACGTGGTCTTCGGCCAGGTGCTCCAGGCCGGCCAGGGCCAGATCCCGAGCAGGCAGGCGCAGATCAAGGGCGGGATCCCGAAGGAGGTCTCCTCGGAGACCGTTAACAAGGTCTGCGCGTCGGGCATCCGCTCGGCCGGGATGGTCGACCAGTCGATCCGCGCCGGCGACCTCGACATCGCCGTCGCGGGCGGCATGGAGTCGATGTCGAGCGCGCCCTACCTGCTCAAGCAGGCCCGCTTCGGCTTCCGGATGGGCGACGCCAAGGCGCTCGACGCCATGGTGCTCGACGGGCTCACGAACCCGTTCACCGGCAAGCACATGGGCGAGGAGGCGGACGAGGTCGGCGAGGAGCTCGAGATCACCCGCGCCGACATGGACAAGTTCGCGCTCCGCTCGCACGAGCTGGCCGTGCAGGCCACCGACGAGGGCCGCCTGCCCGAGGAGATCGTGCCCGTCACGATCAGCTCGAAGAAGGGCGACACCACCGTCGAGATCGACGAGGCGCCCCGGCGCGACAGCTCGCTCGAGACGCTCTCGAAGCTGCGCGGCGCGTTCCACAAGGAGGGCGCGCACACCGCCGGCAACGCCCCGGGCGTGAACGACGGCGCCGGCGCGCTCGTGCTCTCCTCGGACGAGTGGGCGAGCGCGAACGGGCGCACGCCGCTCGCGACGATCGTCGCGCAGGCCGCGGTGGCCGACGAGTTCCCCTACCTGGCGCGCACGCCCGCGAACGCCACCACCAAGGCGCTCGCGAAGGCGGGCCTGTCGGTCGACGACATCGACCTCTTCGAGATCAACGAGGCGTTTGCCTCGGTCGCGCTCAACTCGATGCGCATGCTCGGCGTGGACGAGTCGAAGGTGAACGTGAACGGCGGCGCGATTGCGCTCGGCCACCCGATCGGCGCCAGCGGCGCGCGGATCCTGATGACCCTCGTGAACGAGCTGCGCCGCCGCGGCGGCGGCCTCGGCTGCGCCGCGATCTGCTCAGGCGGCGGCCAGGGCGACGCGGTGATCGTTGAGGTGAACGGCTCGTAGCTAGGGTGCTTCGGCTATGGCCGGAGCAGCCTTCTTCGACCTCGACAAGACCCTCATCGAGGGCTCGAGCGCGTTCCACTTCGGGCGCGCCGCGTACAGGGCAGGGATGGTTTCGCGGCGGCAGCTCGCCAGCGATGCCTGGGCGAACCTGAGGTTCCGCCTTCACGGCTCGACCGACCAGGGCACCGACGAGCTGCGCCAGCGCATCCTCGACTCGATCGCCGGGCAGCGCGTCGTGGACCTCGCCCGGATGGGACCGGACGTCCTCGCCGGGATCCTGCCGCTCCTCTACCGCGAGGTGCTGGACGAGGCCTACGCCCACCAGGACGCCGGGCGCCCGGCATACATCGTCACCGCCGCGTCCCAGGAGCTCGCCGACGTGCTCGCGCACGTGCTGGTCCTCGACGGCGGCCTGGGGATGAAGAGCGAGGTGCGCGACGGCGTCTACACCGGCCGCGCGGCCGGCCCGTTCACCTATCGCGAGGGGAAGGCGGAGGCGATCCGCCAGCTCGCCGAGCGTGACGGCATCGACCTGAGCGAG
>Ga0190270_10001130_pt1 | contig 12238 bp, 8 predicted proteins | sample Popmic320T_FD_133748 | JGI IMG/M metagenome (GOLD analysis project Ga0190270, IMG submission 133748) | Populus adjacent soil microbial communities from riparian zone of Weber River, Utah, USA - 320 T | ecosystem: Environmental > Terrestrial > Soil > Riparian zone | place: USA: Utah | collected... | reverse complement strand
TGGCAGCACCGCAAACAACAATCCTTCGCAAAGCGCCGGTCTTTACGATTCCACTAAGACCAACTGGCGTCTTTATTGGGGTGGAGACTTGCAAGGCATTCAGCAAAAGATGTCTTACCTGGCGGGAATGGGAATCACGGCGATCTGGATCTCGCCGCCAGTCGATAATCTGAACACGAACATTCCGGACGGAGGCGGCAATCCGACGGCGTCTTATCACGGTTACCAGGGACGCGACTTCAAGCGAATCGAAGAGCACTTTGGTAACTCGAGCAACACCTGGACCGACTTCGACAATCTCGTCACCGCTGCGCATCAAAACGGAATCAAGGTGATCGTCGACTTTGCCCCCAACCATACCACGCAAAACAACGCCGGGGAGTTTGGCGCCCTTTACGACAATGGAACCCTGCTCGGAAATTACACCAACGACACCAACGGCTACTATCATCACAACGGCAACATCTCAGGCGGCGGTTGGGACGATCGCTACCAGACGCAGTATTACACGCTGTTTGATCTCGCGGACATCAACCAGGAACACGCCACCATGGATGCTTACATGAAGGCTTCGGCCCAACTATTCCAACAACACGGCGCCGACGGCTTTCGCATAGATGCGATCAAGCATTTGGGATGGGGTTGGCAATATAGCCTCGCCAATTCGATCTACACCTACGGCGATAGTTTTCTGTTCGGCGAGTGGTACCAGGGCACCACTTCCGACCCGCTCTATCATGACTCCTACAAGTTTGCTAACAAGAGTGGCATTTCGATGCTCGACTTCCCGCTTAACACCGCCATTCGCAGCGTATTCGCTTCAAACGCCAACTTTTCCACGATCGATTCCGTCATTACCCAGGAAGGCAGCAATTTCACCTGGAAAGAAGACCTCGTGACCTTCATCGACAACCACGATATGTCCCGCTTTCTTTCCGCGAACAACAACAATAATCGCTTGCACCAGGCAATGTCGTTTGTGCTCACGTCGCGCGGCATTCCGTGCATCTACTATGGCACTGAGCAGTACCTGCACAACGACAACGGCGGCGGCAGCGATCCTTACAATCGCCCGATGATGCCAGGGTTTGACACGACCACCACCGCCTACCAGCTCGTCAATAAACTTTCAACGCTTCGTCGTAACAACACGGCGCTCGCTTACGGCTCGATGAGCCAGCGTTGGATAAACAACGACGTCTACATTTTTGAACGAAAGTTTTTCGGCAATGTAGTGCTCGTCGCCATCAACAAGAACGAGACGACCGGTTATAGCGTAAGTGGGCTCAACACAGCGCTGCCCGCCGGAAACTATTCCGATTACATGACAGGACTGCTCAGTGGATTACCGATATCGGTCAGCTCAGGGTCGGGCGGTAATAACCCTGTGGCCACCTTCACGCTACCGGCCCACACAGTCTCTGTCTGGCAGTATACGGAAGGAACGGGGACACCACAGGTCGGTTCGATTGGTCCGACGGTAGGGCAGTCTGGCGTAAAGGTGACGATAGGCGGCCGCAATTTCGGATCGGCGACCGGGACCGTCAAGTTTGGCACCACCAACGCAACGATCAACTCGTGGTCCCCCACCAAGGTGGTGGTTACGACGCCGGCTGTAACTAATGGCAATTACAACGTCACGGTCACTAACTCATCGGGACAGGTGTCGAATGGGATTCAGTACACCGTGTTGACCGCCAAACTGATTCCAGTAACGTTTACTGTCTACAACGCCAGCCCAACTCAGACCGGAGACTACATCTTCCTTACGGGCAATACAGTTGAACTTGGAAACTGGAGCACGACCTGGGACGGGGCTGTGGGCCCGATGCTGACACCGAATTATCCCAACTGGTTTCTCAATGCCAGCGTACCCGCCGGTCAGTCGATTCAATTCAAGTTCATAAAGATCGCAGCCAATGGCACAGTCACATGGGAAGCGGGATCGAACCATACGTACACTGTACCCACGAGCGGCACCGGGTCGGTGAATGTGAACTGGCAGTATTAGTAAGTAGGACAGACATTCCTGTCGTCGGTTGTTCGCAGCAAGCGCGCTGCCAGAATGGAAGGGGGGGAACGATGAAGGCTTTACGGTCGGTATTGTTCCCTCTCTTCTGTGTGATCGGCGTAATCTGCGGATTTGCTTCGGCCAGCGTCACCACGCCCCCTCAGCGCAAACCTAATCCCGAAGCTCTGAAGAAGTACGCGGGCCGATACCTGCTTGAAGTCGGGCTTATTCCGATCTCCACTCTGGATGTCAGCCTCGAGAACGATACACTCTGGATCAAGCCTTCGCTGCTGAAGAAGCGCAAACTGCTTCATAAATCGAAGACGACTTTTGTGGATGAGATCGACGGCAAGCGCTACATCTTCGCAAAAAATGAAGAGGGCGCCGTGATCAGCGTAAGCTTCGAATACGAAGGCGGCGAATACCTCGCGCAAAAGGTTGTGCTGCCATCGCCGAGTTTGAAAGGAAATACCGTTTTTCGTTTGAAAGGATATGCAGAGGCAACGATTGTGATCCTGACAGGCTCATTCAACAATTGGGACCAATCTCAATTTGTCTTCGGGCGCGAGGGCGAGGACTGGGTCTGTCGGATCGATCTGGATCCCGGGGCATATACCTACAAATTTGTCGTCGACGGCAGCTGGCTGCTCGACCCAACTAATGCGAATACCCAGGAAGACGCAGCCGGCAATGTGAATTCAGTTCTGCTGAAGAAGTGAATCGTGAATCAGATCGAATCTGAATGAAAAATGAGAAATGACAAAAGGGAAATGTGTACTTAGGATTACTGCATTTGCCTTCACCATTTACCTCTCCTTTACCTCTTCACCCCTTTGGTACGGCGGAGAGGTGGCCAGCGACCATCTGCCAACGGCCATCGCGTTTTGTGAAAACGACTGTGAATCTTAGTTCGCGTTTCTCGCCGGACTTCTGAATGCCGCGCGCTGTCACGACGGCAGTATCGCCGAAGAGACGCGCCTTCATTTCAGATGTAGTGATGGCGAGACCGCCGGATTGAGTTCCTTCCAACGGAATAACATCTTCCTTGAAAACTGTGTGGCCTCCCGGCGCATAGCCCTGGAAATCGTCGGCAATGATTCGTTGCAGCGTGGCCCTGTCCTTACGTTCTTCAGCCGCAAGCCAGTCGCGCGTGAGTTGCAGGACTGCTTGCTCAGTGGATTGATCAGCCGGTTTGGTCTGCGTAAACACAGGGCAGACTACGGCGGTGAGTAGTCCCGCGATGAGAAAGAATCTGCGCATGGGTGGCTCCTTTGGGTTTGGTTTGGGAGGGTAGACACCGTGCGGCGAAGAAAGTTCCCGAAGGAATGCTATGACGTCACAGGCTCTGACGTTGGACTTGTCGCTCGCGATCTGAGGGTTGCCGGGCTTTGACGGCTGCCCTGGGCTACTAGTCGAAGCCCCGTTGGGGCCAAGACGTATGAGCTCTCAGGAGTTTTCCTTGGTGTAATGATCTCATAGTCGCTGACCGTCGACTTTGGACTTTCGACTATCTTCCGCCTGGCGGAAGTTTTTCGTTCAGGTAGCGAGTCAGAAGTCCATACAGATGCCGGGTGGTGCCGGCGCCTTCGTTAATACTGTGTGAACGGTTTGGATAAGGCATGATCGTGAACGGCTTGTTGGCGGCAATGAGTTCGTCGATTAGTTTTTCAGTCGCTTGATAATGCACGTTGTCGTCGCCGGTGCCGTGGACGATTAAGAGCTGTCCTTTTAACTGGCTTGCAAACGTGACCGGCGAGCTTTTCTTGTACTCTTCCGGATGGTCCTGCGGCAGGCCGCAATAGCGCTCCTGATAAATGGTGTCGTAGAGACGGAGGTCGGCCACTGGCGCCACTGCGAGTCCGACCTGGTAAACATCCGGGTAGCGAAACATCGCATTCAGCGTCGCCGAACCGCCGCCGCTCCAGCCCCAAATGGCAATGCGCGACGAGTCGACGTAAGCCCACTTGCTGATGGCCCTGGCAGCGTTGGCCTGGTCCAATGAATTTATAATGCCCATCTTTCGATAAATAAGTTTTCGCCAGGCGCGCCCCCGCGGCGCCGGTGTGCCGCGGTTGTCTACGCTCATTACCAGATAACCCTGCTGGGCCAACATCATGTGCCAGCGCAGGTTTAATCCGGCCCAGGCATCGACCACGGTTTGCGACCATGGTTCGGTGTAAGCATGAAACAAAACCGGATAACGCTTTTGCTTGTCGAAGTCGGGAGGCTTGATCATCCAACCATCGAGCACAACGCCGTCGCCGATGTCCACCTTGAAAAACTCGTACGGGGTTGGTTTTAGTCTAGCAAGACGTTCCTGCACTTCGCGGTTGTCGATCAAACTCCGCACCACCGCGTGTCCAGGCAATCGGACGATTTCGGTTGTGGGCTCTTTCATGAAGGTTGAAAAAAAGTGAATAGCGAGATCGCTACGCGGCGAAATGTTGTAAGCATGACTGCCCGGCTGCGTCGGCGGGGTCAACCGCTCAGGCTTGGAAGAACTCTTTATCGATGACCGGAAAAGGAACCGGCGGGTTGCATCATCAGGCGAGGCTTCGAAGTAGATCCAACCATTGACGTCGTCTACTTTTTCCACATTGATGACGTCGAAATTTCCAGGGGTAATATCTTTCAGATCGCTTCCGTCACGCGAAACGGAATAGATGTGCCGCCAGCCATTGCGCTCGCTGGCCCATAGAAAGCGTTTGCCGCCGTCAATCCATTCCACGTCGCCCCGCGCGAGTCCCCTCTTGTTCCAGTCGAGATCGCCCCAGCTCACGTCGATCCAGGCTTCGTCTTTCTCGGTAAGGATTGGACGGACCCCACCGGTGCGAATGTCGCCGAGCATGACGTTGTTGGTGTTCTGCAAACGGTTGAGTTGCTGGATAACGACTTCAGCGGAACTCGCGGCCCACTCCATCCGCGGCAGATAGTTGTTGCGCGGATCGCCGGCAACTTCGAACCAGCGCGTGGCGCCGCCGCTAGCGCTGACCACACCCACGCGCGCGGCAGAATTTGTCTCGCCGGCTTTGGGATAAGGAAACGAAATAATCTCGGGATAGAGACCAGCAACGTTGTTGATAAGCTTGAATTCCCTCGTGCCCTCGGTGTTGAGCTGCCAGTAGGCGATATGTTTACCGTCAGGACTCCACCGAAAACCGTCGCGACAAAAAAACTCTTCCTCGTAGACCCAGTCGAAGGTCCCGTTAACGATGAAGCGAGATCCGTCGGCAGTAATTTGGACCACAGGCAAGCCGAGAACCCCGTGAAGGTTTTCCACATAAATGTTGTTTTCGCGCACGTAAGCCACTCGGCTGCCGTCGGGCGAGAACTTGGCAAACATCAATGACGAAGACTTCGCGGCCGAGCCGCCAAGTTTGCGCAGGGTCCAACTCTTCAAATCAACAAACCAATAATCGCCACGCGTGTTGCTGCGCCAAACACGCTCTGACTTGGTGAAGATGAGCAGCTGCTGTTCATCGGGAGTGAAGACAAACTCTTCAACTAACAGAGGAGACGAGGCGCCGGGGGCGATGAGTTTTTCGGCAGGCACCTTGACTGTGCGTTCGCCCGAGAGTGCGTGGTAACGCACGATGTCGACGAACTCCTTTTTGTTCGCGGAAGGCTCGAGCGCCAGGTAACCGCTGCCGTTTTCCTGCCACTGAATTGGGCCAAGCGAACGTGTGCGATAAGTCAGGATCGAGTCGACAGTTAATATGGAAGCGTCAGACGATGGAGACGGAGTTGCCTGTTGTGCGCCTGTAGATGCGGCGATCAGTAAGAGAAGCAGTGCGGATAGTAATGAAGTGTTTCGTTTCATAGCGGCTCCAGTTGATTGAATTGCCTCAGCTTAAGAGTAAACCGCAAAGTGCGCAAAGAAATCTGCAGGTTACATAGCGCGGGCGATGCGGCAACCAAACGGCAGGATAGCTGCGTTGACGATTTTCAATCGAAGGCTTACGATCTTCTGAGAATTGTCCAAACATTAGTTCGAGACCCGACAGACTGGAAAGTCTGTCCTGCTTCGTTCGGGAGATCATTAAATGTCGCAAGCAATGTCGCAAAAATACGAGACGCTTTTATTTGAAAAGCGAGGCCGTGTCGGTGTCGTCACAATCAACCGGCCCGATAAGAGAAACGCTCTCAACATCAAAACGCGCGAAGAAGGCGCCGCGCTTTTGGAAGAACTTCGCAACGACGACTCGGTCGGAGTGGTGGTGATTACTGGCGCCGGCGATAAGGCATTCATTGCCGGTGCAGACATTGCGGAGTTTGCCGGACGCACTGCCATGATGCAGCGCGATGTCATGACTGCGCGATCGTTGTTTACCGCCATCGATACATTTCCCAAGCCCGTGATTGCAATGGTCAACGGCTATTGCCTCGGCGGCGGTTGTGAGCTGGCGTTGGCCTGCGACCTGCGAATCGCGAGCGAGACTGCATCGTTTGGCCAGCCCGAGATCAACCTCGGAATCATTCCCGGAGGCGGCGGCACGCAACGACTGACGCGTTTGGTGGGCGAAGGCAAGGCGATGGAGATGATCCTGACCGGCGAAATCATCGACGCCAAATCAGCGTTCGACATTGGACTGGTGAATCGCGTCGTGCCCGCGGGCGAGTTGGAAGCGAAGACGATGGAGATTGCCAATCGAATCGCTGAGAAGAGTCCTATCGCGCTCAGCCTGGCGAAGGAAGCGGTCAAACTCGCCTCGCGTTCAACTTTGGATGAAGGTCTGCGCCGCGAAGTGGATCTGTTTGCACTGTGCTTCTCAACGGAAGATAAGAATGAAGGCGTGGGCGCTTTTCTGGAGAAACGGAAGCCAACGTGGAAGGGAAGGTGACGACCGACCGGTGACCGAGGACCGGAGACCGTCGCTTGATGTGAAGTGCTGATTTAATACCGGGTCGGCCGTCGCCGGTCTCCGGCCAGTCATGTTAAGACCAATCTTAGTAATCTTTGGCGTGGTGCTCGCTGCTGTGGGCGGCGTGATTGCCTATCGCGCCTATTATCTCGAGCCGAGTGCGGCTATTGTTATTACCAACACAGATGTTCGCGAAGTGCCCGATTACTTCCGCGTGATAAGCGGCATCGTGCTGTTGATTGCGGGCGCCGCGATCGCTTACACCGCTGCGTTAAGGAAGAGGTAGAAGGACGACGGGAGACCGACGACCGGCGAACCGTCGTCAAGCAAAAGTTTATTCTGGGGTCCACCGTCGTCGGTCACCAGTTGCCCGTCAGACCGGCCTTGGCAATGACACCGGTCGATTGAGAATCACGCCAAACTCTGTTCCCGACTTAACGTCAGCTTCCGATTCCCTTTCGTAAACTCTCGCGCCGGTGCCGAGGGCGCCGCCCAGGATGGCCCCGATAGCCGCACCTTTACCTCCGCCGGCAATCGCACCAATCAGCGCTCCGCCCGCTGCGCCGCCGCCGATGAACACCGCATCACGTTTTCTGTTGCCGCGTCCTTTGACCGTCCCTTCATTGTCGGAGTTAACGTCATCTGCTTCAAGTGTGGTCAGAGAACCGTTGATCGGATAACTCCTGCCGTTCGGAAGTTGGACCGAAGTGAAGCTGACCGTGATGTTCCCCGGCGTGCGCCGTCCCGCCGCCCTGACTGACGATACTCGTCCCCAAATCCTGCTGCCCACAGGAATCACTTCCGTTCCGCCGTTGGCGTAGACCGGCTCAGTCACGTTCGTCGAGAAGCGATCCCCAATGCGAGCTGTCTTTGAATTGAGATGTTCGTTCATACGAACGCGAATCACTGTGTTAGTAGGCACCGTGTAATAAACGACCCTTGGAGCGACGGCGCGGCGCCGTGGCGTGCGACGGCGCTGTGCGCTGCCAAATGTCGTAACCACACTGCCGGCAATTAGGGCGATAAGAATTAGACAACTCGCAGCACGGTAATAGAGTTTGAAATTAGTCTTCATTTCTCGATTCCTCCAAAGTTAAAGTTCTCAAATTGTGCGGCCGGGAGATCAGCCGGATGGTTAATGCCAGGGTGTGTGCAAGCCTGGGCCAGTCTCGGGGCGTAACGGGGGTTTGATAGTCTCTTAATTACTCGCTTTCTCACGACGTTGCAAGCGTCAGGGTGCGGCGACACGGGCCGCTGAAGCGCGACGTTAAATAGTGGGTTGAGTAAAATGGCTATACATGGCTTCCTGGCAGTTTGTAGTTCACTTGATTCCCCGATCACGCCTGATTGAATTGTATGGCACGAGATATTGAATCCGACCATATTGAGGTTTCGAAAGCTGAAAGCGGAGTCGATGGGGTATACGCTCGCATAGATGCCAGAGAACGAAATGATAAGTTCTTAAACGGTCTGGTCGGGTTTGCCGTGAAGTCTGATTGCGTCTCCTGGTTTTCGGAAAATCAAAGGATCGTTGAGCCAGCTTTCGAAAATCTTTTATCCGAGATTAGTGAATCGAGGGCCTTTCATTTTGCTACAGATCCGGTTGGCTTCTTTCAGAACCTGGAAAGTCAGGAAGATCATGAGCGATAGTCTTCGCGCGAAACCATGCCACGGCTTGACTCTGTTTCAAACGCTAGGCTAGTCTGCATCAGCGTTTAAGACTTAACGTCACGCCACCAAACGGGGCCGTAGCTCAGCTGGGAGAGCGCATGACTGGCAGTCATGAGGTCAGGGGTTCGATCCCCCTCGGCTCCACCATACAATCAAAAATTTAGGGCATCCGAGATGGATGCCCTTCGTCGCTTTGGTGGGCGATCTTACTCACTGCTATGGGCGGTTTGGAGTTTCGTGGTCGAGCGCGTGTTTAAAACGTGGCGCGATATCGTCGAGCCATTTGTCCAGTTCCGTCTGCGCGAACCAACGGCCTTTGAGCATCACGCCCGTGCGGCGTTCAGTATTCGCGATGTTCTCGAGCGGGTTGGCTTCCAGCAACAACAAATCGGCGCGTTTGCCTTTTTCGACGGTGCCCGTCTGTTCAATCGTTCCGAAAAACTCCGCCGGGTTGCGCGTAGCACTGGCGAGCGTAGCGTAGTTCGACAACCCGGCTTCATTTAATGCCCTCAGCTCGCGGTGCAACGTGTAGCCATAAAGCATCAGCCATTCGGGTGTGTCGGAGCCAGCCAGAATTTTCCCACCAGCGTCATGGATAGCTTTAACGATTCTATTTCTTACGGCGACATATTTAGCTCGTCTTTCGAATGAAGCCGCTGTTGCCCAATATCTCTTATTAACGCCCAGCCAAAGGTCTATGGTCTTCGGCGGATAGAAGCGAATGTCGGGTTGGGCCCTAATCGAATCCTCGGTTCGGCCGATCCCAAATGTGTATTTGAAAAGGGTCAGCGTCGGGGTTGAGAACGGATTGGCTTCAACAGTGGCCCGGGCAATTTCCGGAATCTTATTTTCGTCAATGTAATCGAGGCTGATCCAGTTTTCCGGTTTGTAAAGATAGATGTCGGAGACCGAACCCTGGATGGGCGAATCTTTGGGTAAGAGCGCTTCGAGATATGAATCGAGATGTTCGATCTGCTGTCCGGCCTTGAACGCGCGCGCCAGGCCGACCGTGCGACTGTCGGCGTGTCCGACGACGCGAAGCTTCTGGCTACGGGCCTCTTCAATTATCGCTTCGTAAACCTCCGGCTTGAGATTGGTCGTCAGTTTCAAGTAATCATATCCGTCCTGCCTGGCTTTGCGAACTGATTCGCGCGCTTCGGTTTCATTAGTAACCACATAGGCGTTGCTCGATTTTCTCCCGATGAATTGGGGACTGGCTGCGTAAATCATCGGCGCGATGATTTCGCCTCGTGCCGATTTCGCGCGCCACACCAGTTGCTCCGGCGTTCCGTTCATCAAGCGTATTGTCGTGATGCCATTCGCCACCATGATTTTGAACTCATCTTCTGCCATCGCATCAGGGAATTCATCCTCGTCCGACATCAAATGGACGTGCATATCCGACAATCCGGGAATCAGAAACTTCCCTTTGCCATCAATTCGCTGTGCGCCCTTCGGTACTTTCACGCGTTTCGCGTCGCCGATTTCGGAAATCACTCCATTCCGGACAATCACGGTTTGATTTGATAGCAGACGCTCTCTGTCCATCGGGATAACAGTGACGTCGACGAATGCAACGGCGTTTACGTCCGTTTTGATCTGCGCCGAGGCAAACGATGTAAGCGTTAAAATCAATAGTAGAAGAATGGATTTTTTCATCTGTTTTCAGCCAGCGTTGGTACTGCGTAAGTTGGATCGTTTGAGCAATTATAGTCGACGATGGCCAAAATGAATTTGGGCAGAACGTCTTTAGCAAGGGAATGCTAAACCACTAAGGCCGCCTTTACCGAGATCCATGGGATGAACCGGACTAACGGGAGGATAATCTGGCTTCATAAAGGACAATTCACCGAAGCAGAACGCATTCTCGCCCGAGTCCTGTTACGCAAGCTGTTAGTTTGCGGACGGTGCATTTACCCGAAGCATCGTCTAAGTTCACGATCCGCAAACTAACGGTTTGCGTTACGACGACCTGTGATCGGTTCCGCAGGAAGTTGCTCAACCTAATCGATTTGAGTAGCATCGCGGCGGTTTCGTCCCAGCACATTGTGAGGTGAACACGCATAGACAGACCTAGTCGTCTGTCTCAAAGGCATATGACTACCAAAACTGAAATTGCAACCGGCGAGATGTCAGGCGAGGAGATTGTCGAACTGTGTCGCAGGCACACGCTCTTCGAGTGGTCCGCCCAAGCGGCGGTGGATCCGATTCCTGTTGCGCGGTCCAAAGGCATCTATTTTTGGACGCCGGAGGGAAAGCGTTTCATCGACTTCAATAGCCAACTGATGTGCGTTAACATCGGGCACGGCGACGAGCGGGTGATTCGCGCAATCCAGGAGCAGGCCGCAACGCTGGCCTATGCCAACCCTTTTATGGCGACCGACAAGCGCGCTCGTCTCGCGGTGAAGTTGGCGGAGATTACACCCGGCGACATCGACGCCTTCTTCTTCACCAACGGCGGCGCCGAAGCAAACGAGAACGCGATACGTATCGCGCGAATGTTTACTGGCCGCCATAAAATCGGTGCGCGATATAGGTCATATCACGGTGGGACGGCGGGCGCGCTAACATTGACCGGCGATCCACGACGCTGGGCGGCAGAACCGGGCATCCCGGGCGTGTTTCGTATTCCAGACTTCTACCACGGCATTCAAAAAGGGTTGGATACTACTGAAGACGTGCTGGCCCGGACAGAGGAGATACTAGAGCTGGAAGGCCCGAAGACGGTCGCCGCGATCATCGTCGAACCGGTTGTGGGGACCAATGGAGTTCTGATACCGCCTGAAGGTTACATGCAGGGGCTGAGAGAGCTGTGTGACAAATACGGCATCCTGCTGATTGCCGACGAAGTGATGGCCGGTTTCGGCCGCACCGGCGTTTGGTTTTCTGTGGACCATTGGAAGGTGGTGCCGGATCTGATAACGATGGCCAAGGGACTAACGAGCGCGTATGTGCAGTTGGGTGCAGTGGGTATGCGGCGGCAAATAGCAGATCACTTCGCGACGAACGTGTTCTACGGCGGCCTTACTTACAACAGCCATCCGCTCGCCTGCGCAGCAGCACTCGCAACAATCGCGGTGTATGAAGAAGACGGGCTGATCGAAAACGCGCGGCAAATGGGAACGGTGATGAGAGGACTGCTCAAGGATCTGCAGAGCCGTCATCCGTCAATTGGCGCATTTCGCAACATCGGGCTTTTTGGAATCGTCGAGGTGGTGCGAAACCCCAAGACACTCGAACCGATGGCGCCGTTTAACGGGACCTCGCCGGAGATGCAGGCACTCGGTAAGTTCTTTCGACAGGAAGGCCTCTACACGTTTGTGCGCTGGAATACGTTTTTCACGAACCCGCCGCTGTGTATTACGGAAGACGAGATGCGCGAGGCTTTCGCGATTATTGATAAAGGTCTGGAGATTACGGATCGTGCGGTTGCTTAACGGTGGGAACTATCCACAGATTGCGCGGCGGGGCTTTTGGTCGCAACCAATAAACAGCTGGAAGAAAGATTTACCGAGCCTGCGAAGCTGGCGGACTGAGTGTTAGCCCCTGGCGAGGGCTCTGCCGAGCCTGGGGGACCCCGAACCCAAACCGCGTCTGAGCAAGGAAGTGCGCGCCACATGGATGCCAGAGTGAATGAGATGTTAGGTAATCATAATGACTACAGGTACTCGTAACCATCGCCTGTCGAGGCTCC
>Ga0190270_10001129_pt1 | contig 12239 bp, 10 predicted proteins | sample Popmic320T_FD_133748 | JGI IMG/M metagenome (GOLD analysis project Ga0190270, IMG submission 133748) | Populus adjacent soil microbial communities from riparian zone of Weber River, Utah, USA - 320 T | ecosystem: Environmental > Terrestrial > Soil > Riparian zone | place: USA: Utah | collected... | reverse complement strand
AGGGCTGACTGCCAGTGCGATCGCCTGGTCCGCTCCGCCGAGGCTCTGGATGTACTCGGCCGGATCCTGCTCGGCGGCGTTGACTGTGAACTCCGCCCCGAGCTCGCGGGCGAGCTCGAGCTTTTCGTCAAAGAGATCAACGGCGATGACGCGACCTCCGGCGATCGCTGCGTATTGGATTGCCAGGTGGCCCAGTCCCCCGACGCCGAACACGGCGACGAGGTCGGAGGGCTTCGTGCCAGCGACCTTCACGGCCTTGTAGGTCGTGACCCCTGCGCACGTCAGCGGCGCGGCATCGACGGGATCGACGCCGAGCGGAACCTTCACGACGTAGCGTCCGTATGCCTTCACGTAGTCGGCGAACGATCCGTCCAGCGTGTAGCCCATGTTCTTCTGCTCCAGGCAGAGGGTCTCCCATCCGCTCACGCAGTAGTCGCACGTGCCGCACGCGTAGCCGAGCCACGGAACGGCGACGCGGTCGCCGAGATCGACCTCGGTCACGCCGGCCCCGACCTGTTCCACGATTCCGACGCCCTCGTGACCGGGCGTGAAGGGCGGAGTGGGCTTGACCGGCCAGTCGCCGTGAGCCGCGTGGATGTCCGTGTGGCAGAGGCCGGAGGCCTCGATCCGGACGACGATCTCGCCCGGCCCGGCGACGGGCTTCTCGACCTCGTCGAGCATGAGGGGCTCCTCGAAGTCGTGAACGACGGCGGCGTACATCGATTCAGCCGTCTTCCTCGGAGAGGCTGGTGCCGAGGGTCGCTCGAGAATGGAAGTCATCTTTCGCCTCCTTCGTTCGCTTTCCCGGAGCGTCCCACCGAGGGGGGCGCCGACCCATCGGGGTCGGCGCCGATCCGCAGCGGGAAAGTACGGAGCTCGCAAGCTCAGTGGGTCTGTGTGCCCTTCGGGTTGCCGACCTTCAGCAGGCCGACCTGGCCGAGGTCGACGTGCGCGAACGCGTGGCTCACGAAGGGGTACGTCCCTTCCTCGTCGATCTTCACGTCGAAGACCGCACCCCCGCCCGCCGGAACACCGACGGTCTGCACACCCCGCTGGAACTGCGTCATGTCGCCGTTCACCCACGCGCGGTCGAAGATCGTCCCGACCACGTGGAAGTCGGTGTCGAGCGTCGGCCCGGCCGCGACGACGTAGAAGCGCACGGTGTCGCCGGGGTCCGACGTCAGCGGATGCGTGACGTACTGGTTCGCGTACCCGTTGAACGTCGTCCAGTCGGGCTGCATCGCGCGCGCCTTGTTCATGTCGAGCGACGCGGGCTCCGAGACGCCGTCGCTCGACAGATACCACTCGCTCGCGACGAGCACGTACTCGTGGTCCGCCTTCGGTAGCGGCGTGGCCGGATCGACCACGATCGCGCCGTACATTCCGTTCGCGATGTGAGCCAACACCGGCTTCGTGCCGCAGTGGTACATGAAGACGCCCGGGTCGTTCGCGCGAAAGCGGAACGTGAACGACTCGCCCGGCGCTACGTCCCTGAAGGCGACGTCAGGCGCAATGCGAGCGGCATGGAAGTCGATCGAGTGCGGGATGGCGCCACCGTTCGTGAGCGTCATCTCGACCATCTGTCCCTCACGCACGTGGACGATCGGCCCAGGAGCGCCGTGACCGTCGAATGCCCAGGTGTTGTACTTCACACCCGGCGCGACCTCGACCACCATGTCCTTCAGGGTCATCTGCACCTTCACGAGGTCGCCTGCCGGTACGGGCGGGAGCACGGCGCTGGTCGCCTGGTGCGCCATCGCGAGCTCCTCGGCGTTCTCGCCCGTCGTACCCGCGAAGCTCTGGAGCGGAAGGCTCACGTTGCTCTCCGTGTGACCGGAGTGGTCGGTCGTTCCCGCCGCAGCGGTCGCCTCGTCGCGCGCGTCGTCGGCCGTCTTGACGAGGACGACCGCGGTGATGGCCAGGATCGCGACGGCGATGCCGAGGAATAGCGCGAGCAGCATGTATCCGAAGCCTCTGTCCGGCTCGCGATCCCGCGTGCTCTTCCGATAGCGCTGCGCTTCCTGGTAGCTCGTCATAGCGTCGGTCTTCCTCGCCCTCGGGTTATGGATGCACGGTACGAGCCTGCTCTCCGGCCTCCATCAGGAGTCACTCGCACGCGGGCTGCGGCATTTCCGCAGCGTGGCAAGAGCTGTTGAGGGCGACCTGAAGCCCGGCATCCCAGCCTGGTGCGCGCCCGCCGGACGGCGGCCGGATCGCCGTCGCGTCAACTCCACTCCGGGCGAGCAGCCAGGCGATGATGGAGTTCGAGTTCCACATCTCGCCCGCTCGCGACTCGTCGCGCCCCCATGTGAGGATCGGCACCTCGGGAACCAGAGAGAACAGCCGCTGCGCGACGTCGGGATCCGTGCTGAGTCGTAGCGGGCTCTCCACCGCCTCGTCGACGTCGGGAATCGTCCCGCAGCGCCACCGGCGCACCTCGTAGCGGAACAACCTCCATCGTCCCGCCAGTCGGATTCCGACCGGGCCTTCGGCGACGACCCCGCGCGCTCGCCCGTCGGCTCCCGCCGGAGCCTGCTCGATGACGAAGCCGCCCTCGGGAACCCACACCTCTAGGGCCGTGTGGTAGAGATCGCGTGGCGCACGTCCTTGCAACGCGGCCGTTAGCCGCTCGTAGACGCGCCCGTTGAGTCGGACCGAGTGCCCGCCCGCACCGAGCGGTAGCCAGAAGAGGTCGAGGCGCGCAGGCGACTCGACCGCCTCCATCGAGATCCCTATGCGTCCGCGAGCGCGCCGGCGAGATCAAGCGTCGACAGCACGCCCACGGGACGCCGTTCGACCGGATCGACCACAACCAAGTGGGCGACACCCGCCTCCGTCATCGTCCGAGCGGCGGTGTCAAGGGACGCTTCTGGGCCGATCGTGACGGCAGGCGTCATCGCGCTGCCCCCTGCTGCCTGCTCGGCCAGCGGCCTCACACTGGCTGCGGCGATCAGGTCGACGTCCGATACGACACCCCAGACGGACGACTCGGACTCGCCGGTGATGACGACACAGTGGATTCGCCTGCGGCTCATCAGAGCTGCAACGGTGTCGAGCGACGCATCGCTGGCGCAGCTCACGAGGCCCGCGTGCATGACTTCGGCGACCCGCATCGGAATGGAGCTGTTCTCGCCGGGAAGTGCGGGTCGCGCGCTCATTCCGGACATCGTCGCGGGCGACGACTCGACAGGCATCGGCTTCCCGCCGTGATGAAGTTGCGGGAAACTACCGTCCTCACAGCGCTCCACGAGTCCAAATCCATGTCGCAGCAGACACCCACCGATCGCCTCCGCGTTCTCGTCGACGCCGGCATCGCCTTGAGCTCCGAGCTCTCGCTGGACGTCCTGCTCCAGCGGCTCGTCGAGACGGCCGCAGAGCTCACCGGTGCCCGCTATGCGGCTCTCGGAGTGATCGATCAGACAGGCACAGCGCTCGAGCGCTTTCTGACGACGGGAATCGACGCGGAGACGCACGCCGCGATCGGCGATCTTCCGAAGGGCCGCGGAATTCTCGGAGTTCTGATCAGGGAGTTCGCGCCGCTTCGGCTCGCGAATCTCGCCGACGACCCACGCTCGGTCGGGTTCCCGGCGCACCATCCGCCGATGCACACGTTCCTCGGCGTGCCGATCCTCCTGCGCGGCGTCGCCTACGGCAACATCTACCTCACGGAGAAGGACGGTGGCGGTGAGTTCACCGACGACGATCAGGAGGTCATCCAGCTGCTTGCGGCGCAGGCGGCCGTCGCGATCGAGAACACGCGGCTGTACGAGACGTCGACGCGCTGGATGCACCATCTGGAGTCGCTCAACGAGATCGGAGACGCGCTCGCCGGCGAGCTCGAGCTGGAACCCCTGCTGGGCCTGATCGCCCGCAGGCTTCGAAGCCTCGTACAGGCACGGCTTGTGTTGATCGCGCTACCCGATCCAGGTGCGGACGGCTTGCGCGTCGCGGCAGCCGACGGCGAGGGCTCGGACGCCTATGGCCTAGTCGGAACGGAGCTCGCCCTCGGAACGTCGAAGACAGGACGTGTCATGCAGCGCGGCCGGAGCGAGCGCGTCGACTCCATTCTCGACGACCCCGAGATCGACCAGCAGGCGGCACGGCGTATCGGTGCACGCTCGGCGCTCTACGTTCCCCTGATCGTGGAGAGCAGCGCCATCGGCGTCGCCGTCGTCCACGACAAGCTCGGGCCGAGCCCGAGCTTCACCGACGAGGACGTGCGTCTCACCGAGTCGCTCGCCGTTCGGGCCGCCACGGCCGTCGCTCTGTCCCAGCGCGTGAGCCGCGATGCGGTGCGCCGCGTCGTCGAGGCCCAGGAGAGCGAGAGGGCACGACTTGCTCGCGAGCTGCACGACGAGACGGGACAGGCACTCACGTCGATCCTGCTCGGTCTCAAGTCGCTCGACGATCGAGTCCGGGACGAGGAAGGGCGTGCAGCGGTCGCGGAGCTGCGAGAGCTCGTGGTGTCGACGCTCCACGACGTACGGCGACTCACCGTCGAACTGCGACCCGCCGCGCTCGACGACTTCGGGCTCGTTCCCGCGATCGAACGCCTTCTCGACACCGCGGGCGAGCAGAGCGGGCTCACCGTCGACCTCCAGTCGGAAGTCGGCGACGTGCGGCTCCCGACGGAAACCGAGACGACGCTCTTTCGCATCGTCCAAGAGGCGCTGACGAACGTCCTGAAACATGCAGCAGCGGAGCGCGTCACGGTGCTGCTGAGCAATGCGGACGCCGGCGTGCGACTCGTGGTTCAGGACGACGGATGCGGATTCGACCCGAGCCAGGCGCGCGACGACGGCGTCGGCCTCCTCGGCATGCGGGAGCGCGTGTCCCTGGTCGGAGGACGGCTCACGGTCGAGTCGACCGAGGGAGCAGGCACGATGCTCACCGTCGAGGTGCCTACCCGGTGATCCGCGTGCTGATCGTCGACGACCATGCGGTCGTCCGCTCGGGTCTGCGTCGGCTCCTGGACGCAGAGGGCGACATCGAGGCAGTCGGCGAGGCACCGAACGCCGACAGGGCGGTCTTCGAGGCACTCGAGACGCGCCCCGATGTCGTGCTCATGGACCTCGTCATGCCGGAGAAGGGTGGGATCGAGGGAATGCCCGCGGTCCTCCAGGCCGTCCCCGAGGCGAAGGTTCTGGTGCTCTCGATGCAGGACGACCCCCGCTACGTCCGCGCAGCCTTCGACGCGGGCGCGAGCGGATACGTCCTCAAGGAGGCCGCCGACACCGAGGTCGTGGCCGCGATCCGTGCAATCGCGTCGGGCGAACGCTACGTCCACCCGGCGCTCGGAGCGAAGCTCGTCGCCGCCGACGCCGAAGAGCGGCGACGGGCCGAGCAGGATCCGCTGTCGGAGAGGGAACGCGAGGTGCTTCGGCTGCTCGCGCTCGGCCACACGAACCAGGAGATCGCGAAGCAGCTCTACATCTCCGTCCGCACGGCGGAGACCCACCGGGCGCACATCATGCAGAAGCTCGGCCTATCGAGCCGCGCGGAGCTCGTCCGTTACGCGATCGCAGAAGGACTGCTCGACGGCGCGTGAGCCGGCGCGGCGTTACTGGTAGCGCAGCGCCTCGGCCGGCCGGATGTGCGACGCGCGACGCGCGGGCAGCACTGTGGCCACGATCGCGACCGCGTACACGACGGTGAAGACGAGCAGCAGGTTCGTCCAGGGGACATAGAGCTCGAGGTTCTCCCAGCTCGGCTGCTGACGCTGGTCGTCGATGATGTTCCAGGCGAGGATCAGCCCGAGGACCGTGCCGACCACGATCGACGTCAGCGCGACGAAGGACGACTCGAGCAGGAACGCCGCCTGCACCATCTGCCGGCGAAAGCCGATCGCCCGCATCACGCCGATCTGCTGACGCCGTTCCACCACCGCGCGAGCGCTGATGACGCCGAGCGCCGTGACTCCGACGAGCAGGCCGAGGCCGAGAAAGCCCTGGATGAGGCGGTTGAACATGAGGTTCGCGGCGATGACGTCCTCCGCGACCTGCTCGACCGCTTCCGCGTCGAGCCCGCTCTCGATGAACGCGGACTCGAGCCGCGCCGCTGCGTCCCGTGCGTCCACGCCCGCCGCGAGGTCGAAGTAGTGGATCGTCGGGTCGACTCGGCCCGGGAACGCCGCGTCGAGCGTCTCCTGCGAGGTCGAGATCCCGACCATCTCGAGCGGCGCCGTGTCCTTCAGGATCCCGATGACGGTCAGCCGCGCGGTGTTTCCGGTCTGCCTGTCGCTCACGGCGATGGTGATGGGGTCGAGCGCGCCTTCCTCGAAGTAGAAGCCGGTGAGCTTGAAGTCGGGCAGCACGCCGAAATTCCAGTTGTCGCGGCGGGGGACGATCGTGCTGTCGACCACCGCGAGACCTGGTGTCGTTCGCAGAGCATCCCAGACTTCCTGCTCGGTCTCGTATCCCGCTCCGAGTTGCCCCAGGCCGAACGTCGTGTGCTCGAGGAACGGTGCGTCGAGCCCGCGGACGACGTACGTCGCCGCCGAGGCACCACCCGCATCCACCTGCCGTGCCTCGACCGCGAGAACGGACTGGCTACCGACGGCCGTGAAGTCGGCGGCATCGACTCCGTGTGCGCTTTTCAGCGCGCCGGCCATGTCGTCGATCCCATCGGCGCCCACGGTGCCGGCGCGAACCTGGAATCCGCCGCCGTATTCGTCAGCATTGATCGCCCGCACGAACGAGCCGTTCGACGCCATGCCCGTCACGAGGGTGAAGACGACGAGTGTGAACATCGCGAGCGTCGTCCCCGTCCGGAAACGTGCACTCAGCGGATAGGCGATGGACATCCGGAGAACTGGAGCGAGGCCCTTGAACCGGCCGAGCACCCGCATCACGCCGCCGAGGAGCACGTCGGCGTTGAAGACGATCACCCACATCGTGGCGATGACGATGAGCAGGCCGGACACGATCCAGGTGGTGAAGTTCATCGAGAGCTCGCCGAAGATCGCCTCGACCACGCGCCACGGCAGGAGCAGGAAGACGAGCACCGCCAGACCACATCCCGTGTAGGCCAGCCGGTCCGGAACGTTGATCAACCGCAGAATCGGTACGAGGCTCATCAGCATCAGCGAGATGCCCAGCGAGAGTGGCGTGAACGTCCCCGAGGTGAGCGCGGAAACGATGAGGAGCAGGCCGAGCGCCTCGCCAACGAGCGCGAGCACGAGCCGACGCCGCCGCTTCGTCGTCGGCGGCTCGGGCAGGTTCCGGATCGCCGCCGAGATCGTCATCACGCTGACGCGCCAGGCGGACACCGCGACCACGACCAGTGTTAGCAGCATGCCGATCGCGAACGCGACGAGCAGGCTCCTCGGATTCGCCGCGAACTCGATCTGGAGGCCCTCGTCGGCATCCGCCTGCGCGAACGCCGAGGCCATGACGAAGACCATTCCGAACGCGATCAGCGCCCCGAGCAACGCTCCGGCGGCGGCAGCGGTGAGGTCGTAGGCGGCGCCCTCGAAGGTGAACAACTGGACGAGGTGCCCACGTCGCGTCCCGACTGCCCGCGCGATCCCGAGTTCGCCTCTCCGCTCGGCCGCCAGCATCACGAAGACGAGGAAGATGAGTAGGACGCCGGCGGCGATCGCGAACGTGCCGAAGGTCGTGAAGAAGGCGACGAACGCGGCGCCCGCCTCGTCGGCGTCCTCGAGGGCATCCCGCTTCACGGTCTGCACCTCGAGGCCGAGACCGTTCGCGAGCGGCTCCAGCACGGTGACCGCCTCGTCCGACAACGCGACACCGCCGAAAGCGTCGCCCCGATTCGACACGAGGACGGCGCGAATCTCGCCCGGATGCCCGAAGAGTTCCTGGCCGGTTGCGAGAGGAACGAGAAGCGCCGAGTCGGCGGTTCCGGCGCCTTCGAACCGGATGACGTCGCGCACACGCATCTCGTGAGGCACGCCGGCGACGAACACCAGGACTCGGGCACCCGGCTCGATGCGCAGCTCGAACGCCGCCTCGTCGTTGAGGTAGACCTCGCCCGCGCGGAGATCGCCGAGTGCTACGCGATCACCCGACGAGCCCGTGATCTCCGAGAACCCGTCCATTCGCGTCGGGTCGGCGGCGAAGAGCACGACGCTCGGCTCTCCCTGCCGCGTCGACGGGGCCCGGACGGCGACCTGGTCGACGATCGCCCCGGTGACGCCGTCGGCGAGATCGGAGGCCCGGAGCGCAACCTCGACATCGTCGGCGACGGACTCGTCCAACCAGCCCGTACCCGTTGCGGCACCGAGCGCACCCGGGATATCGTCGACGGCGCCTCGCGGGGCGAGCGTCTCGTCGGTCGCTCCGAGCGCCTCGACCGCAGTGGCGCGCACCGTGTGGTTCATCGTGTCGCCGGTCGTCAGGGCGGCCGCGATGATCGCCGTGCCGAGCATCAGTCCGAGGACGATGAGCGCGCTCCGGCCCGGGCGCCGCGCTGCGCTTCTGACTGCGAGCTTCAGGAGGATCCGGTTGCGCAGCGCGAGGACTCCGAGCGTCCCGAGCGCCGCTGTCAGTCCGACAGTGAGGATGACCAGGAGCGTGTCGATCGGGATGCCGAAGACCTCGTTCACGTCAACTCACGACCATGTCGGGCAGGTCGGCGAGCCTGAGCTCGTACTGCTCTCGGCCGGGTGGGGCACGGAAGAGCGTGACGAAGTGCTCGAGCGCGTCGTGCGCGAAGCGAGCCGATGCTGCGGCGGCTTCCTCGGTCTCCCAGATGCTCAGGAGCAGCGCCTTGCCGTCCGGGTTCGCGAGGACGACGATGCCCTCGTAGCCGTCCTGCTCGCTGAGATCCGGCAGAACGCGCGTCTCGAACAGCTCGACCGCCTCGTCCACCGTGGTCCGAAGCGTGTCGATCTCAAGCTGCGTGACCCGCGAGTACATGTGGCACCTCCAGTCGTTGCTCCTCGACCACCTGGCCGTCGAGCATTCGAACGATGCGGTCGGTCTTGCGTCCGACCGAGATGTCGTGGGTGACGATCAGGAACGTGAGCCCGCGCTCGAGATTCAGCCGACGCATGAGCTCGACGATCTCGGCCGCATTCTCGGAGTCGAGATCGCCGGTCGGCTCGTCGGCCCATACGATCGCCGGATCGTTGGCGAGCGAACGCGCGATGGTGACGCGCTGACGCTCGCCACCGGACAGCTCGTCCGGGACGTGGCGAGCACGCTCCACGAGCCCGACGAGATCCAGGGCGTCGAGGGCGCGCTGTCGCGCCTCGTCCGCCTCCACGCGCGCGAGCAGCAACGGCAACTCGACGTTCTCGACCGCGGTCAGCACGGGGATGAGGTTGTAGAACTGAAAGACGAACCCCATGCGACGAGCGCGGTAGTCCGTGCGCTCGCGGTCGGACATCGCGGAGAGCGGTGTGCCCTCGATCAGCACCTCGCCGCCGTCGATCGAGTCGAGGCCGGAGAGGCAGTTCAGCAGCGTCGTCTTGCCGCAGCCGCTGGGGCCCATGATCGCGACCATCTCGCCCGGTTCGAGCACGAGGTCGACGCCCTTCAGTGCGTCCACGCGTACGACGCCGGTGTCATAGGACTTGTAAAGCGAGCGCGCCTCGACGATCGGTGTGGTCATGGTGTCTCCTCTTCTCGTCTCACATCAGCCTTGCGCGCGTCGGATCGCTGGCCATCGGCGGCACGCCGCTGATCGGGTGCGGAAAAACACGCACCGTTGCTCTCGTGGCAGCTGCGAAGCACGACGCGGAAGGGGCGGCTCGCGCCGCCCCTTCGTGCTCCGGGAGGTCGGAGCAACCGTGATCCAGAGCCTCCCGAGTCTCTGGATCAGCCCGTCGCCGGTCTGGTCGTGATCGGCGCCTGCTGCAGCGCCTCCTCTGGCTCCCTGCCGAAGACGGCGAAGGCGAGGATGACGAGCCCGACGCCGGTGAGCAGCAGGGCCACTCCGACGACCATGCCGAAGATCGACAGCTGCTCCGCCATGTAGCTCGTGTTGAGAGCGGTCGTGATTGCCACGGCCGTAACCCAGCTCTGGCGAGCGGGGTTCGAGATGGGATTCCCCTCCTCGTCCTTGAGTGCTGCCTCCTCGTCGGAGGTGCCCTGTGCGCTGTCGGGATCATCGGCAGCGACGAAGCGACCCATCTGCGCGTACGTCAGACCCTCCGTGCGCTCGAGCTGATGCTCGCGCATGATGCTCGCGAACGCCCGGGCCTGGTCACCGCTGGTGACCTGTTCTCCGTACCACTCGGACGCGTACTTGTCGGTCGCCGCGTCCTGGTCTTCTGCCGTGCTGAAGAAGACCTGCTCGTCCTTGAGGCTGTCTTGGACGGTGTTGCGCCCGTCGACGCCCATGTAGATCGCTGCGGCACCGAAGAGGATCAGCACCGCGCCGGCGAGGAATCCGCCGATCTCCCAAATCTTCTTGCCCTTCATCGTTCTACCTCCCGGTGAGCACTGCATTGCCTTGATGGGTGCAGTGTCTGGCGCCGCGGAGGCCCGAGCATCGGGGCATGCACGCGGTGTCGTGCCGTTCGACCGCACTGAGCCCGCGGAGAACTACGTACTCGCGCCAGCCGCCCTCTCGCCGTTCGCGAGGAACGCACGAACTGCTCGCGCTGCAACGAGTTCCTCCCGCGAGGAGACGACGAAGACCCTGACCGCCGAGCCTGCCTTTCCGATCGGTCCGTCCGGTGTGATTCGCTCGTTCAGGCTCCGATCGAGCTGCACGCCGAGGAACCCGAGGCGAGCGCATACGCGAGCCCGGATCGTCGGCGAGTTCTCGCCGACTCCGGCCGTGAAGACGAGCGCGTCGAGCCCATCCAGGGCGGCCACCATCGACGCGACCGACTTGGCGACCCGGTATGTGTAGACGTCCAGCGCCAGTTGCGCGCTCTCGTCGTCCGGCGCGGCGAGGACGACTTCGGCGATCTCGCGGCCGCCGGAGAGTGCCCAGACTCCGGACTCTGCGTTGAGCACACGCTCGACGTCGTCGAGCGACATGCCGCGTACGCGCTGGACGTACAAGAGGGCACCTGGGTCCAACGATCCGGAACGTGTCGCCATGGGGACACCGTCGAGCGGCGAGAATCCCATCGTCGTGTCTACGGAGCGACCGCCGCGCACGGCCGTGACCGACGAGCCGCCCCCGAGGTGACACACAACCAGACGTAGGTCGGCACCTTCGTCGTCCACCAGCTCCGCCACGCGCTCGGCGCACCACTGCACCGAGAGCCCGTGAAACCCGTAGCGCCGTATGCCCCAGTCCTCGCGCCACGCTCGGGGTATCGCGTACGTCGAAGCCTCGGCCGGCATGCTCGCGTGGAACGCGGTGTCGAAGACCGCCACGTGCGCGTGCGTCGGGAAGGCCTCGCGTGCGTTGTCGATGGCACGGAGAGCCGCCGTGTTGTGAAGCGGCGCGACGCCTGCGGCCTCCTCGATCGAGTCGCGCAGCACGTCGTCGATCAGTGCTGGCTCCACGAGCTGACGCCCGCCGTACACGACACGATGGCCGACGGCACGGACGTCTTCGCCACGAACGGATTCGAGTGTACGGACCGATTCGACTCTGTCGTCCTCGTGAACGAGGCGCAGCTTGAGACTCGTCGATCCCGCGTTTACGACGAGAACCGGCTGCACGCGTCAGAACGGCCAGGTCCAGTCGCGGATGTCCGGGTCGTCGTCGCCGTGCGCTCGCGTGTACGCGCGCGCTTCCAGGCGCCGGTCCTCCATCGCCTGCCGTAGGTGGGCGGCGTTCGCGGCGAGTCCCGGCACGCGATCGATGACGTCCATGACCAGATGGAAGCGATCGAGGTCGTTGAGCATGACGATGTCGAACGGCGTCGTCGTGGTCCCTTCCTCCTTGTATCCGCGCACATGGAAGTTGCGATGGTTCGTGCGGCGATACGTGAGGCGATGTATGAGCCACGGATAGCCGTGATACGCGAAGACGACGGGCCGGTCGACGGTGAAGAGCGAGTCGAACTCGGTATCGGAAAGACCATGGGGATGCTCGGATTCCGGCTGGAGCCGCATGAGGTCGACCACGTTCACGACCCGAACCTTGAGATCTGGCAGCTCCTCACGGAGGAGCGCGGCCGCCGCCAGCGTCTCGAGGGTCGGAACGTCGCCGCAGCATCCGAGTACGACATCGGGTTCGGAGGCTCCGTCGTTCGAAGCCCACTCCCACAGACCGAGACCTCGAGTGCAATGCGTGACCGCTTCGTCGATCGAGAGGTAGTTGAGTGCAGGCTGCTTTCCCGCTACGACCACGTTGACGTAGTTCTT
>Ga0190270_10001128_pt1 | contig 12247 bp, 16 predicted proteins | sample Popmic320T_FD_133748 | JGI IMG/M metagenome (GOLD analysis project Ga0190270, IMG submission 133748) | Populus adjacent soil microbial communities from riparian zone of Weber River, Utah, USA - 320 T | ecosystem: Environmental > Terrestrial > Soil > Riparian zone | place: USA: Utah | collected... | reverse complement strand
GGCGTGGACCCCGAAATCGCCATGCGGGTGGTCCTTTCGGAGGGGGGTCCTGAAAGTTTAACCGATGTGACGCGGCAGGCACTTGGGCGTGGGCCGAGTGGGCAGGAAAAAAGCTACGGACCTTTGCAGATGAATATGGAAGGCGGGCTTGGCGCTCGCGCTCTGGCGCAAAATATTGATCCCCGAAAGGCGTCGGACGCTTACAAAGCCGTTAAATTTGGGCTGGACGTGGCCAAAAAAGAAGGTTGGGGCGCTTGGTACGGTGCGGATAGAGCGGGCATCGGCGATTGGGAAGGCATTAATAAAATAGCTAACACGGGAGTTCCCAGACGTGTTGGCGGCGCTGGTTCTAGCACTAGCTCTTTTTTACAAACACCAGGAATTCCAATTCCGGACGCGGCTCCCTCCTCTGTTGTCGCCTCGGATACGCCCACTCCTAAGACTAAAACTGAGGAGTGGGCGGACAAATTGAAGGAAATAGCTGAGGGCGAAGATGCTTCAGGTCTGGTATCTAGCTTGACTGGCGAAGGAACAGAGTCTGGAGGCTCTGGCCTTTACCGAGGGGACGATCCGATCCAAAGTATTTTGCCATCATTGGAGTCAGCAGATACGGCTAGGGCACAAGCAGCGCAATCCATGATGGCCCAGCTAATGATGCCGAAAAGACGCTCGCGCGGCCTAACCCTTACAGGAGTTTCCAATGCCTGAGCAACCCCCGGTTCTAAACACCCCGTTTCGTTTCCCGAAATTCAATCCCGGCGTTACCCTTACGTCCGCCCCATTTCGGCCTAGCGCCCAAGTGGTCGGCGATCCACGGAATGTGGTGAAGCAGTTGGACCCTGCGGCATTCCTTCCGCCTCCGCCTGTCGCTGCTCCTACTATAGCTAAACCCACTAGAGAACAAATGATGCAGCAACTTTATGGGATGCCGGGCGACAATCGCTTTGGCGGTGGGCGCAGCAACGGCTACACAACTAGCGGCGGCGCTAACTACGGAATGCGATCCAGCAGTTACGGCAGCTTGGCCGGTGGCGCTGGTGGAAAGAGAGGGTTGTACTAATGTCTATCTTCGATACCATTATGGCGCTCACGGGCCGAAAAGACCCGGTTGAAAAGATGAAGGACGCTATAATGCGGCAGGGAGGCGGCGCTAGCGGTATTCCTAACGTGCAGCCGGGCGGTGACGCCGGGGGTCAGCCCGTCCCCGGTACTGACCCGAATACCACTCAGTCGACACAACAAGCGCCGATACCGAACGCTTATAAGTCCCCACCTGACCTTTCGCAGATGTACTTGGAACTCACGGAGCGCGATCGGAACGCCCGCGAAATGGATCAAGGGATGACATTGATCGCGGCTGGCCTAGCGCGGGACGAAAATCGTAATCGTATAATGTCTACGTACGACCAGAACGGCCAGACTAGCATGGATCCATCTATGTTCACGGCGATCAACGCCGCGCAGGAAGCGCAGCAAGCAGCATTAATGAAGAATCAAATGCGTCTGGCGCTCCCCGCTATTGCCAAGCAGTACGGGTGGAGCACCGAAGCTGTGAATATGATGTTTGAAGCGGGAACTCTAGAAGAGGCTATCAAACAGGCCAGCCAACCGCATTACGTTGAAGTAAAGCGTAAGGACGGCTCTACGGCTTATGTTGACGTTAACGAATTGCAGCGCGAAACACCGGGCGGCACTGTTAATCCAGCAGCGGCTCCGGTCCCGACAACTCCCCCGGCTCCAGTCCCATCTATTCCGGCTGTTGCGGAAGACCAAACTCCGGTTCCACTGCTCCGTGACGACATGGAAACAGCTGCAGCGGCTCCGCCTGTTACTGAGCCTACTGTTCCAGGCACAACGCCTCCGGCTGTTGCTGAACCTGGTATTCAAGTAGCAGCCGCTCCGCCGAAGAAAGTTACTTTCCAAGACGACCCTAGCAGCACCGGACAGCTTGCTTTCTACGAAGACGGCACACCTGCTCCTGAATTCAATATCGTTGGTGGAGAGGATCTACAAATCGAAAAGACTGCTGACGGGCGGTTTCAGGCTATCGACAAAAATACTGGCAAAGCTTTCGGCGATCCTTACGGTGCTCCTGAGGATACGTCTACCGAGAACCAAAAAGAATATGCACAGTTTGCAGCTGCGCAAAAGGCTCGTGGTGAAAAACCCGCCGATTACGATGTCTGGTATGATACTTATAAGAGATACGCTTCGCCGCAGGGAACAGCCAATTGGGATCCAGCCGCAAGAGGCGGAAAAGGTCAAGATTTAGGTGATCCCGGTGTCGATCATCAATGGGTGCGCGACGAAAATGGAGCTGTTAAGCGTGACCCTGAAACTGGACTAGCTATTTCGGCGGCGACTCCCGGCAGTAAGGCCGATATCGAAGCGAAGGCGGCTGCTGCGGCGGGCGAAGCAAGAGTAGCTAACGCACAGGTTCAGGGCAACTTCGTTATTAATGATATCGATCGCGCGTTGGTGATGGCCGAGGAAAATAAGGACAATTGGCTAACACCCGCCACAGGCTTCATGTCACAGTTCACGGCGGGCGTTGGCGGAACTCCGGCTGGCGACACCTATCAGCTTCTACAAGGTGTTAAGGCAAGTATTGGCCTAGAGAAGCTACAGCAAATCCGTGACGCTTCCAAGACCGGCGCGGCGCTCGGCCCTGTTTCGGACTTCGAAAATAGACTCCTGCAGTCTACCTACGGTTCGCTCGAACAGAGCCAGTCGCACGAGCAGTTCGTAGAAAACTTGAAGCGCGTGAAGGCTGTCTACTCTGCTATTATTACCACGGGGTTGAAGCCAGATGATCCGCGCGTTAAGGAATGGATGGTTCCGGTTGGCAAGAAAAAGACTCTCCAAGAGCGCATGGATAAGTACAAGAAAGATAAGCAAGGAGGGTAGTGATGGCTGACCGTCAACCCACTCTGGAAGAACTACAGGCCGCTTTCGAAGCAGCCGACGAGGCTGGCGAAACTGAAGACGCGCAGTTCTTCCACGACGAAATTGTGCGACTGCAGGAGCAGGGTGTTCCTGCACAAATACCCGGTGATCCACCGTTGCCGCCTGTTCCAGATAGCCCGTACGCTTCGGAGCTACAAGGCTATCAGGCTCCACCACAAGAGGGTTGGCGAACTGACACTATACTTCCTCTTCAACACGAGTGGAAGGCCGATGAAACTGGGACCAGAATGGTAGATACCGGGGAAACGCAATGGGCTGTTCCCGGCATGGTGCAAGGCGCGTGGGATGCGTTTACGCTACCCAACAGAGTGCGCAGAGGCGAAGTAAACCCCAATAGTCCTGAGGGCTTCGACGAAGTAATGAATTTAGCTACATACGCGACTGGAGCTAGCCCCGCTGTTAGAGGGGCAGCTAAAGTAGCAGCGAAACCAGTTACTCGTCCAGTAGTTGAGGCGTATAAAAAAGTGTTCCCCGACGCCCCAACGGGCGGTAGTGGGAGCATGGCGATCGACAGCTTGTTGGCTAAGATCGACAGGCTCCATGCCGAGAACCCCGATAAAGCCAAAGCCCAAATCATGCGTGAAGAGGGTAATAAATTTTTTGAGAAATACGAAGGAGGAATGTCCGCAGACGAAAAGGCACGGTTGCAAGGCATCCTTACGCGCGGACAGGGACCCATTCGCAGCAGAGTAGAAGGACTGGCTGACAAGAATTTCAAATGGGGAGTAGAACCCGGTCAGCTGACTTCTTTCGGTCTAGGCGGCGGCATGTTAGCTGGAAAGCAGGGGCTTGATCAAGCTATCAATATGGGCCAAAAAGTTATCGCAGCGAGAATAGGCGTCGGTGTGGGGTTGAAGGGCGCTTCTGGGTTGGCTAAAATAGCTCGCAACAAAATGACCAAGAAGGATCTAAGAGATTTGAGGGATCTAATAAGCTCGCGGCCTCCGTCGAAGCGAGCATTTGAGCCGGTAAAGGATCCGAATCCCCCACCGAAAGTACAGCAGGTAACAGATACGCCAACGGCGGCTACACTTCCACCTAAGCCTAGATCGGTTATGGAAGAGTATATGGCAACTCCGGAGCCGGTGGAACTGCCTGCAGTTGCAACTCCACCGTTGCGCCCAACGGGACCGCTCGCCGCTCCGAATCCGTCTGGTAAGATAAAGATGGAGATAGGGGCTAAGGAACCCAAGAAGACAGGCACCGATCCGAACTTCCTCGCGGCGCAGAGAGCGGCGAAACAAGACCGGCTGCGAGCTAGGGTTAAGGAGCAGGAATCTAAGAAGGAAGCACGGATCAAGCCGAAAGCTCTACCTAAGGAGCCGTCGCAAGAGCGTATAGCCCCTAGGATAGCCGAATCCGTGGTGAACAAGGCCGACGCAGCCAACATCCAGAAGATGAAAGAGGTTCTAGCTAAGAAGAAAGGTAAACCCCTTGAGTTAACGGTCGGGCCGAGAAAAGGACCTAAACGCGGGCGCGGCTCTTATTGATCTGCGCGAACACTGTTTGGAATATGCTCTCTTTTCGCTGCAGTGCTCGGTTAACATGGTAGTCTAGTGGGGTTCCGAACATGTCAATGTACAGCACATTGTCGGACGTTTGCCCATGACGGTGAATCCGGTCTTCGACCTGACTTCGATTGTCAGCGCTGTAAGTGTTCTCAAAGAAGATCATTGTGGAGCAACGGTTTTCCGGCTCCGGTCCTCCAATCAAGGTGTGTCCGTACTTGGCAGCACTTATCTGCGCGAGGATAATCCTACATTTAGGGTCCTTGTTGAATTTATCCTTCTGGAATCGTATTTCATCCTCGGTCATACCCCCTTGGATGACCGCTGGGTCACTTTCCCGGAATACTTCGCTCAAAATTTTGAGAGTGTACCGATGGAAGTAAGGGATGACAACCTTGCCGATAACTTCTCGTTCGATGATCTCTTTCAGGAGTCGAATCCTGGGGTTAGATACGGGCGCAACCAACTCTTCCACGGAACCGTCTTCTCGAATGATAAACCCGCTGCTGATCTGCGCGAGTTTGATGTATTTTGTAATGGCCGCGTCGACCGATACATTTGTACCGTCCTCCAACCACAGGACAAAGTCGTTTTCCATCTGCTTGTACATAGCCCGCATGTTTGCCGAGAGTTCATACTCCCTCTGCGAGTAGAGCTTGGGCGGGAGATCGGTCCAATCCGCTTTAGTCGCACGGAACACGTGCGGGTTGATCAAATCGGCTAATATGTCCTCATTTTGCGCACCGATCACCTGCTTATTTTTGAACCCGCCCATCCGGCAGAAAGCGGTCTTGAAAGCATAGTAGTTGCGACCGTCTAGCTGGCCGATCGCACGCATCTGCCCCCACAAGTCTTGCGGCCCTTGAGTCATAGGCTTTCCGGTCAGGATTCGCTTAAACCCAAAGCTCTTAGCCATCACGATGCCTTCTTGGGTTTGGATGCTATTATGCGATTTCAGCTGTATACTTTCGTCGAAAGTGATCCATGATAGCCGATTTTTGATGAACTGTTGGATGTATTGCTTCGTGTTCTCCTGCCGTATCGCTTCGTAGTTAACAATGAGGACCGGGGGTCGATTGAACGACATTTTCAGGAAAGCCATATTTCCATAATGGTCACCGCTATTATAAACATAAGGGTGAACAGTAAGATCAAACTTAGTAGCTTCATCGCGCCATCCGCCCTTGAACGAATTGGGGCATACGACCACTTTTCGCTGAGCCTCGCCCCGATCGACCTCACGCAGAAAGTCCAGGTAGCTAACTAGCGTCTTGCCTAGCCCCATTTCCATGAAGTAACCAAAACCGCGCTTGCCGTCTGACGCGGCGAGCGCCGCCTTTTGTACTTCTAGTAGCTCAGTCATGTTTTAATCCCCCTCTTGTCCGTATAAAATTTCGCCGCGTCGTTCTAGTGCCTCGCGCAAATGCTGTGTTTCTTTACGCAGCCGTTCGATTTCAGCTTCTAATCCGCGAACATATGCTACCTCGTGGTAATATAGTTCTTTTGGAACAACGACCACTTTTAGCTCAGTCATTTCCACTTGTACTCCGCCATGGTTTCTTGGATGTATTTTCCTAGCTCAACGGCAACTTCAGGCTCCAACCAGATTATCTGTTCGCATCTAACTTCGTCGTGGTCACCTGTGGTTAACATGATCATACCATTTTTGACTGACGCGTAAACGCCGTCCCCCAAGTATCGCGGTTCCATTAGTCGATTTCCTTTTCTGGTGTGTTGCGCCAATCGGCAGCGCCCTGATTGCGCAGCGCCACGAATATGAGGAACGCGAAGTTGGACGTATCGAACAATTCGATAAGAGTGTTTACGTCGTCCCTGTTTTCCTCGAACTGGTCCACAAATTCTCTCAATTCTACCCGTAACATTTCGGTCATGCTCGGCACGTCGGATATTTCAGGGGTGCGCTTGTGCGCATTCATCTCGAGCTTGTATATCATCCCCTGAAAAAACTCGCGCAGCCTTTCTTCAAGCAGCGCGAGTGATGTCGGTATTTCAACCGATATAGAAGATGTCTTCGACTTTCGGCCCGTACCCCCCGATGACTTCGAACCACTTGTCCGTTTCATCGCGCTGATCCTTGATCCGAAAGATGAACTCATCTTGTTTCTCCGATGAACCTAGATAGTTGAGAAAATTAACAAACACGAAGTCGGGATCGTTTGCCCGCAGCGCGTCTGTGAACTGGTGGAACGAGAATGTCGCTATCCGCCTTTGCCGCTGCGTAACCGTGGTCAATTCCGGCTCGATGCCCAAATCTTCCCAGTCCAGTTCCAGCTGGTCGTCATACCAACCGCCGCTGTTCCCGCCCACTCGTATCGGGAACGTGCGTATCGTCATATAAGTGCGGGCAAGGTGGCGGGCTGGAATACGAGCGTCCGCTAGGCCCTGCATGACTGTGCACTCACGGCTAGTCACGTACGGATAGAACTCGGAGTTTATCCCGAGACTGAACCCCTGCGACACTTCCATGAAGTACAACTCAGCTTCGGGGTGCAGGTTGTGTTTCAAGGTAGTAATGTTCTTGGGGTGGCTCATTGACCTGCTGCCCCATATTGCTTCGTCGCTCCGCGCTATCTTCAGTATCAGAGCGCCGCCTGTTCCAGACATAGTGCTTGCTACTCCCGGCGCATTGGTGCCCGATTCCGCCTTCTTAGCCCATTCGTCCACGATCGCCGCGTTGGGATGAATGTATATTTTCACGTTCGGATACTTTTCGGCCTCCGCGAACAGAATCTCTGGATTGATAACCGCCCCCGCCGAAAGGTAGGCAGAACATTGTCCGCCCATCAACGTCGTGGCGACGGCGAACGATGGCAGCTGTTTTAGGACGTGCTTCTCGTCCTCATGATAAAACGTATGCCCGCTGTTGGGACCACCTGAATAAATGGCCCCTTGGAATTGATGTCTCTCTCTAATCGCCTGTTTGGCGAGCCAATAGGCTAGCGCTCCTTTTCCGGTGGAACCGAACTGACCGTCGACGATACAATGGACGCCGACGCTTTCAAACAGACTTCGTTTCACTTTCTTCTCCTTCATGGCTACGACCCAGCGCCTTCTCCAGTTCATCGCCTAATTGCTCCACAGGGTTTAACATGGCGGCGATCGCGGCGTAACCAGCTATATCTATCTGGTTGTCCACCGATTTACCGTAGATGGAACGTGCCTGTTTGACCATAATCATCATGTTGGCCACGTCGAATCCAGTTAGGGCCACCTGCTTTCGCTGAGCCATCGCATGACCGATGTAAGTCGACCACATTTGAGCTATGAAATCAAATGAACGCTTAGTATCGCCGTGGACCAGGGTATTCCGATCCACTGCTTTTGCCGCCCGAGCCAGTACTTCCTGGGCTTTCTTGTAGGTATTTGTCACTTGCTAAGTCTCCCGTGGTAAAATTGAATAAGTTGCTCGTTGAAGTCCATTTGACCGTTCGTCACCGAAAAGCAGTTAGTAAGCTTTGCTAGTTGCGCTGTCTCGTGGAAGTAGTAATACCCGTCCTTCCACCCAATCAGGATGGCGATAGCGTGGCGTGGTTTCATCGAAGCCCACGTGTTATCTATCCTCATCATTTCGATGTATTGTCGTGGCGATGGGGCTAGTTGGTTTCCACGCACAATCTTCACCTCGGCGAAGAATGTTGGGAGTCCAACGGGGATGAGAATGGTGTCGGGCATGCCGACGAGGTATTGGTCCTCGACGCGGCGAGCGTAGCCGCCCGCTTTTCGAACCGATTTTACCATTGCAGCCTTGACAGAGGCTTCGCTAATTCGCCCTAAATTCATCTTTTATCATTCCTATTTTTATCGCTCCTGTTTGATTATCAATGGCGTGGCGAAGAGCGATTATGTTCATCAGAATGCCGAATAGCAGGAACGAATTGATCGCGTCGAATATCCAGTTTATCATCGGTCCTCCACTTGGAAATCACCTAACATCACTTTTCGGTGCCACCAATCCGTTACTTTGAACATCCAGTTCCCCTCGCTGTCACTTTCGTTGTGGTCGACCGTACATTTCTTCGGCAACCAGTATTTGTAACATTCTCCGTACAGCGGAAGGGTGGTTTCGATCATCCATTGGTTTGCACCGGTCCAACGGATTTTAGCTTCGAATTCGTGTGTTTGTTCGTCGCGCACTGCCATACTCCATCATATCACGCGGCCACGCCGCTGTCAAGGGTAGCTTCGTACCGGTCTAGCTTCTTGCCGTAAGAGGCTCGCGCCCAATCTAAACCGCTACCCACGTCGAATGGGATCGGCACCAGCAGATCGAATTCATCGGCTACGTGTTCCAACGCCTTTACCAGCTCCGTGTTCGGGTGTCCGGGATCACGCTGCCATATCATGGAGTCGTGGATGGACAGCAGCATCTGAATGCGATCAGGGTAAGCATCTTCGTATTGATTGGCTCGCAGCATGCACGTCTTTATGTGATCACCGCCAGAGTTCTGTATAATTCGGCTTACGGCGCGATAACCAAACTTAGGACTGTCGCAATGAGCAATGCGGCCAAGAATAGATCTAACGTACCCCAATTTCCTAAACTTGGAAACCGCTGTGTTCTGGAATTCGCGTATCGACGGGAAAGCATCGTGAAGAAATTTACCATGGAGCACCTCCGCTTCTTTTATTTCGCATCGCATGTGGTTCGCCAGCGTCTTCGCTGACATCATAGTGAGCATCCCCATTCCGAGCCGCTTGGCACGGTCACGATCATTGAGGCCCAAAACGAGGTTTGCACGATCGTGGATATCAAACTCTCCGGTCCGGTATCCATGAAGTAGTGCTTCATCCTCGGAATAGTGAGTAAATAGTCGCGGCTCTTGTTGCCGCGCGTCGGCTTCTTCAAGGAGCAAGCCTGTATCAGGGACGACAAGTCTCCGTACAACTCTTCCCACGTCCATATTGCGTTTGGGGAATGCCTGGAGATTTGGATCAGAACAGGAAAGTCTAGCTCCTGCAACACCATAGTCGTCGGACTTGGATTGGTTGAGTATTGGATGAACCCGGCCTGCAACGTTATGCGTATCGACGAGTGGGGCAATGAAAGAGTCACGTGCCTTCTCCAATCTCCGCACCGAAAGGATAGCCTCCCCGATTTCGTTTGTCTCCAGCCACTTTTCGGTGAAGGAGATAGCCCCTCGATCGGTGTGATCAAAATTGTGATCTTCGTATCCGTTGGCGCGGTACAATGATTCCACTTCCTTGGGCGATCGGGCGTTGAACCCCGCGCTAAACACCTTGGACTTTTCCTTGATCGATTCTTCCAAGATGCCGTTGACTTGAGAACCGTACTCCATGTCGATGCGCAGACCGCGATGGTGCATCCTAGCCAGATACGGCAGCAGATCGCACTCCAGACGGTGTACTTTCCGCAGGGATTTCTCATCCAGTTCTGGTTGCTGCGATTCCCAGAGAGCCAGCGTCGTAACACCATCGCCCGTGGCGTAATCCACTACGATCGGATCGTCGCCGGGCATCTTATAAAAGTGCTTCATGGTTTTGTGATCAGGCAGTCCCCCGAAACGGCGGGCCAGTTCCGCATACATTGCGGCTCCTTTTTTGGCCGGGAGTCCGCGCCTTTCGGCACAATTATCGAGTCCATATCCGACTGTGAGGTCGTTGATGAGGGCTTCGTTGACCATGGTGTCTTCCATCGGATTTCCGACAGTAACCCCGTGCCGTAAAGCAATGCGAAGATCAAAGCCCAAATGATGGCCGACAGTGCGAAGCCCACAAACAGACCGTTCAACAAACGCCTTGGCAAGTTCCCTCTCCCACTCTTCGGCGTTGGGAATATTACCTCCGCCCTCGTGCCGAACGGGGACGTATAGCGAATTCTGTTTATCGGTGATGACCCACCCGACGACTTTATCCGTGACGGTGAGGCCAGTGGTTTCCGTGTCGAACGCCATGATAGGCGCTTCACGTACAATTCTGAGCGCAAGTTCTGGGTCAATCATTTAGTCCTCCGAAAGGGTGAGGGGGAGAGGACGCGTGACCTTTCTCTCCCCCGATGGCTACTCAGAACTTTTTGGCCATATCTTCGTTGTACGCCTTATCGCCGTTGCCGCGCGTAGCCGTGTTGGCCTCCTTATCCGTCTCGTCGTTGGCCATCCACTCCATTTCCTTAAACCGGTTGTAGAGCCGGTGGGCGGATTCCATCGCTTCCTCGGTCGGGTAGCCAGAGGCGCGATAGGTGTAGTTGAAGTACGGCCCCTCGGCCCCCTTCTCCTGCGACACCCCTAGTTCCCACAACTGCGCGTAATGGGACACTGGCCTCATTTCGATGCGGTTGTAGAGTTGCTGCGTCGGTTTCAAGCTGGATCGAGTGTTGATCACCACCACGGGCGAGTACTCCGGGAACTCGACCAGATACCACATGGTGTTGTAGGTCAGGCTCGCGGCGGGGTTCGAGTTGCTGTCACCGGGAACGGATGATCCGAATTCCAGCAGTCCGCTGTCCTTCACGCTCGCGCCCGTGGACCAGAGGACAGGTTTAGCCACGCCCTTCAGCTTAACCTGGAAGTCCATGTTGGGATTATCCCAATGCACGCAGTCCATGGAACGGGCGAGGATGCCGCGCTCGTCGCCGCGCGGTGCCCAGAGAATGACTGATTTGCGGACGATGATGGGAATAGCCTTAACCTTGTCACCCAGATTTTCGGCGGCGAGATTGTGCCAAAAACACCCGGCCTTGGCGTTATCATATTCGGTAACCTCCGGCGAAATGGCCTGTAGGAGTTGCAATCGCGGGACTATACGATCGCTTTCGTCGAGGTTGCCGAGCCGCTCCTTCTGCGTGTGATTGCGCAGATAATCAGGCAGTTGGTCGTCTTTGATCGTGACTTCATTCGACATTGCGTATCTCCTTGTAGAATGCCCAGAATCCGTGGCCCCATGCAGCAACGACGCTCGTATACTCGTCAGATGGCTTCACGCGACACCGAAATACTAGCCCTTCTTCTCCGTTGTTGAACGCGTAGTGTGCCTCGACCAGATGGGCGTTGCCATCCTTGTCCACTACTTCCCACCGCTTCAGCTTGACCTTGTGCGGAACGCCGTGCACGCGCTCTTCGCCGTACTCGTCGTGATCGTAGTCGGCATCGTAACCATAAGTAAATTTGCTCATTGCTTTTTCTCCGTTGCGCATTCGATGAAGTCCTCGATTACTTGTTGGATCGCTGCTGCCAGATTGTTTCTGTTCTGTGGCGTGTTGATTTCGATGTGGTCGGACAAGAACGCCTCAGCCAAATCGTAGCACTTTTCATCGTACATCACTTCACCTTTGTAATGCTCGTGTAAGGGCTGGTGCCAGTCTTGAAGATCGTGGTGGGTAGTTCCTCACCCTTTTCTTCCAGCATCGTCTTGGCGAACGCAGCGAGCGTGCTGGCGTTCACCGTCTCTATGATGATGCCTTCGTTCTTCGTTTCGCGCAGCCAGTTTAGTCCCATTTCCTTGTCCAGCATCGAGCAGCTGAACCGGTACGACACCGTAACTCGACCCACACCTTCGATGGTGGTGGTCTTGATGCCGTGCTCGCGGAAAATATCGGGGATGGATTCGCGGGACAGCCGCTCTTCCATGTCGGCCAGCGCTTCACGCGCTTCCTTGATCTCGGCAGTCGCCAATCTGAGATGATTGTAGTGCCTGATCAACTCTACGTGGTTGTGTAGAGCGAGGGTCGCGTCAGTGTCCTCGCGGACCGCACCAGCAACCGCAATAAGCTGTGCACACACGTGGTTGATTCGTTC
>Ga0190270_10001127_pt1 | contig 12253 bp, 13 predicted proteins | sample Popmic320T_FD_133748 | JGI IMG/M metagenome (GOLD analysis project Ga0190270, IMG submission 133748) | Populus adjacent soil microbial communities from riparian zone of Weber River, Utah, USA - 320 T | ecosystem: Environmental > Terrestrial > Soil > Riparian zone | place: USA: Utah | collected... | reverse complement strand
TCGTTGGCGTAGAACAAGTCAGACGCTAAGCCCCTGGCGCCGCAAGCGCACTAGGCAGTCCCCACAGATCGTGTGTGACGCCTCGGCCGGGCCGAGGCTCGCATCGTCGGTGCCCCTGCGCCCTTGCACCCATTCGCCGTTGACGCAAAATCGCAGGCACCAGGCGCAGCGACGAGGAAGCTCATAACGATCATCGTTGGTCGAAGCCAAACTCCAGCGCCGTATCCCGCCCACGCAGTCGCCCTCGTGCCCAAATAGTCCAAACGGCTGTGCAGAGCGCGAAGGTACGGGACGACCAACTCCGCATGCGAACATATGTTCGTGACCGCGCAAGGCCAGCCTCTCACCCGCTACCGGCGCGCGCTCGAACGACGGCACATCTTCGGCGCCGAGACCGCAGCACGTGAGCTGGGCTATGTCTCACTCCGTGACGCCCTCGGCCTGCTCGCCCTCTACGCCTCCGAGAACTCACCGAAGTACGACAAGGCCGCAACCCGCTGGCTCGCTCGACTGGCACTCGAGACCGACGACCTTCAGCTGCGAGACGTGCAACTTGCGGCGGCGGCGCTCCAGGCGCTGCCTCTTCGGCCCGAGTCGGCGCTTCGCGTGCTGACCGAGCTCAGTCGCTGACCTTGCTGGCGCACAGCCAACTTGCGAGAGTTAGCCGTGTGTGCGCAGTGATCCGCACGTTCGACCTGGTGCCCGCAAGCGGCTGGCGAACTCTTCCGTCCCAGCCGTGAAGCTCTGGCATGACGACGTGCGCACGCCGCCCGAGGGTTGGGTCTGGGCGCGCACGAACGCGGCGGCCAGGGAGTTGCTCGAGACGGGGCTGGTGACCGAGTGCTCGCTCGACCACGACCTCGGCTTCCATGACGTCCTGCGGCCCGACGATCCGGAGTCGCTCCCGAAGGTCGTGCGTCCGCACGAGCTGAGCGAGGAGACCGGCCTCGACCTCGTCAACTGGATGGTCGCCACCGGCTGTGTGCCGGCCAAGGTGACGATTCACTCCTGGAACGCGGACGGGGCCACGGCGATGGCCGCAACCCTCATCGCGTCCGGGCATCCCTGCGCCCTCGCCCCTTACGTCCAGCGAGGCCCGAGTCCGACCCACGCTGCTTCAGGGATCTTGGCGCGTCAGAAATCTGCTTCCGCAGATTTCTGACCTGCGCGGTAGTGGAGCTAGGCGGGCTCGAACCGCCGACCTCCTGATTGCGAACCAGGCGCTCTCCCAGCTGAGCTATAGCCCCTCAGCCGTGGATTGTAGCGAGCCTCCGCCGTTATGTCCCGGCCGCCGGGTGGAGCGATTCGAGCCGATCGATCCGCGCCATCTGCGGGAAGAGCCGGGGCCAGAGCAGGGCCGCGGCAATTGTCAGGCAACCGCCTACCACGACCGCCGGCACCGCCCCGACGAGCGCGGCTGCGGCACCCGACTCGAAGGCGCCGAGCTCGTTCGAGGCGCTGATGAAGACCATCTCGACGGCGTTGACGCGGCCGCGCAGCGCGTCCGGCGTCGCAAGCGCCGTGATCGTCGAGCGGATGTTCATGCTGATCATGTCGGCGAAGCCGCTCACCGCCAGCGCGGCGAACGAGAGCGCGAACGAATGGGAGAGCCCGAAGACGACCATGCTCCCGCCGAACACGCCGACGACCAGGAGCAGCTTGCGGCCGGCCAGGCCTCGTAGCGGCCGTCGCGTGAGCATGATCCCGGCGAACAGGGCACCGACCGCCGGCGCGCTGCGCAGTACGCCGAGCCCGACGGGGCCGACGTCGAGGATGTCGCGGGCGAAGAGCGGCAGCAACGCGACGGCGCCGCCGAAGAGGACGGCGACGAGGTCGAGCGAGATCGCACCCAGCAGCACCGGCGTCCGCCGAACGAACCGCAGCCCCGCGAGCAAGGAGCCGAGCCGGGTGCCCAGAACGGCTGCCGGCGCCTCGTCGACGATCCGTGCCTTGATCGGCATTGCGAGCACGGCCGCAGCGAGCATGAGCGCGGCGCCGGCGGCGTAGGCGGCTTCCGGCCGAATCGCGAAGAGCAACCCGCCGACTGCGGGCCCGGTCACGACGGTCGCCTGAGACACCGTCGAGCGAAGTGCGAGCGCCCTCGTGAGCAGCTCGAGCGGAACCAGGCTCGGCCACATCGAGCGGACTGCCGGGTTTCCGAGCGCGGCCGAGGTGCCGCTCGCGAACGACAGCGCCAGAAACGGCCAGATCGAATCGGCGCCGCCGAGGCTGACGAGGAGCAGCAGCAGCGTGATCACAGCGTCCGCGATGAGCGAGCCGATGTAGACGAGCTTCCGCGAGAGCCGATCTGCGATCGCACCCGCGGGCAGCGCGAACAGAAGGAGCGGGAGGAACTCGGCCAGGCCGACGAGACCGAGGTCCAAAGGGTTGCGCGAGATGTCGTAGACCTGCCAGCCGACCGCGACGAACACCATCTGGCGCCCGAACCCGTCCGCGACCGACGAGGCCATCAGCCGCGAGTAGTCGCGCTCGCGCAAGACCGGTGGGAGGCGCCGCCTCATCGGAGGCCGAGGGTATCCCTACGATGCGGCGGTGCGCGCAGTCGTCCTCGACGGAGACGGACAACCCCGGCTCGCCGACGTTCCGACCCCCTCCGATCCGATGCGCGTGCTTGCGGTCGGACTCTGCGGCTCGGACGTGGAGAAGATCGGCCGGGCGCCCGAGGGCACCGTGCTCGGGCACGAAGTCGTGGCGCGCCGCGCCGGCGGAAAGCGCGTCGCGCTGCTGCACCACCTGCCCTGCGGCGACTGCGAGCGCTGTCACACCGGCCACGAGTCGGCCTGCGATGCGTTCTCCGACCCGACGATCGTGCCCGGCGGCTTCGCCGAGGAGGTGGCCGCAACCAAGGGGGTCGAGCTTCCGGACGAGCTCGACGACGCAACCGGCACCTATGTCGAGCCGCTCGCGTGCGTGCTCCGCGGGGCTGAGCGCCTACCGCGGGGGCGCGTGCTCGTCGTCGGGCACGGCTTCATCGGGCGGTTGTTCTCGGAGGTGCTGAGCCGGCGTGGCGACGAGGTCTTCGCGATCGACTCGAACCCGGAACGCACCGGGCAGGCGCCCGACGGCCCGGTCGACGCCGCCGTTCTCTGCGCACCGGCCGCGCCGCTCGACGCGCTTGCGCCCGGCGGCACCGTCCTCGTCTTCGCCGGCGCAGGCCCGGTCGACCTGGACGACGTCTACCGGCGCGAGCTGACGCTGACCGGCTCGCGGTCGTCCACGCCACGGCACATGGAAGAAGCCGTCGCGCTCCTACCCGACCTCGACCTCCCCCGCCCGGTCGTGCTCCCGCTCGCACGCTTCGCGGAAGGGCTCGACCTCTACCGCTCCGGCCGCGCGCTCAAGGTTGTCTTCACGCCGTGAGAGCCCTGCGCTTTCACGGACCCGGCGATCTCCGGCTGGAGGACGTGCCAAAGCCGGAGCCCGGGCCCGGCGACGTGCTCGTCCAGGTCGAGGTCGCCCTCACGGACGGCACCGACCTGAAGACCTTCCGCCGCGGTCATCCGGTCCTGCTCGGCGAGCTGCCGAGCCCGTTCGGGCACGAGTTCTGCGGCATCGACGTCGCGACTGGCAAGCGGGTCGTCGCCGCCAACTCGGCCGCGGGCGACGAGCGCGGCGGGCCGCTCGAGCTCTTGAACGGCGCTTACGCCGAGTACGTGCTCGTGCCGGAGCGGATCGCCGCGGTCAACCTCCTTCCGGTTCCCGCCGGTCTAACGGCAGAGGTGGCCGCAATGATCGAACCGCTCGCGTGCTGCCTCCGCGGCGTCGAGCGCGCCCAGGTCGAGCAGGGAGATCGGGTCGCGATCCTCGGCGCCGGGCCGATCGGGCTGATGCTGTGCGCGTGCGTCGTCGACGCGGGCGGCAAGGCAGAGGTCGTCGGCGGCCGGGCCGAACGCCGCGCACTCGTTCCTGCCTTCGGCGGCGAGACCGGCGACGGAGAGGGCGCCGACGTCGTGATCGAGGCGGCCGGCACCGAGGAGGCCTGGCAACGCGCGCTCGAGCTCGTCCCACCGGGCGGCACCGTCCTCTACTTCGGCGGTCGCGAGTCGGGCGCGAAGCTGCGCGTCGACGCCTACCGCCTTCACTACGAGGAGCTGACGCTGCGTGGCGCTTTCCATCACGCGCCGCGCCACGTCCGGGCGGCGCTCGCGTTCCTGGCGAGTGGCGCCTATCCGTGGGAACGGCTCGTCACGCACCGCGTCGGCCTCGAGGGCGTCGCGGCACTGCTCGCCGATCCGCCGCGCGACTACCTGAAGGCAGCGGTCGTTCCGTAACTCTAGATTTCCGCCATGGGGATCGCCCACTGGGACGACGTCGAGCGCCACCGCCGCGCCAAGGGCGAGATGGACGCCACCTGGCAGTGGCTCGGGAAGGCCGCCGGCACGAAGGGCGTCGGCGTGAACCGAGTGCGCGTCGCACCGGGCAGGCTGCCGACCCCTCCCCACTCGCACGGTGCGTCGGAGGAGATCTACTTCGTGCTCGAGGGCTCTGGGCTCGCCTGGCAGGACGAGCAGGTGCACGAGGTGCGCCCCGGCGATTGCGTGGTCCACCGCGCCGACGAGCACGAGCACACGTTCGTGGCCGGCCCGGACGGGCTCGAGTACCTCGTCTACGGCACGAACCACCCGACGGAGCTCGGCTGGCTTCCTCGCTCGGGCGCCGTCCGGTTCGGGTGGCCGTGGGTCGAGGGGCGGACCGACGATCCGTGGGATCGCGAAGCCGAGGCGCCGCCGCTCAGCTATGGCGAGCCGGCCGAGCGACCGCCGAACATCATCAACGTCGACGAGGTCGAGCACGGGACGTGGGGCTCGGCGACGACGGCTCCACTCGCCACGACGGCGCGTTCCGACCAGGCCGGCTTCCACTGGGAGCGGCTCGATCCAGGCGGGCGCGGCTCGGTGCCGCACTGCCATTCCGAGGAAGAGGAGGTCTTCGTCATCCTCGAGGGCGACGCGACGCTCGAGCTCTGGCCCTCGCCTGTCGCGGAGTCGCGCCGTGCCGCGGAGCGTGAGGACATTCCGATCCGTGCCGGCCATGTGGTCGCACGGCCGCCCGGGACGCGCGTCGGCCATTCCTTCCGTGCAGGCCCAACCGGGGTGACGATGCTGATCTACGGCACGCGGCGCCCGAACGACATGTGCTGGTACCCGCGCTCGAACAAGATCTTCTGGCGCGGACTCGGAGTAATCGGGCGGATCGAGTCGCTCGAGTACGGCGACGGCGAGCCGGAGGACTAGACGAAGAGGGTCAGGTCGGGCTCGCGCTCGCCGCGGAGCACAGCGAGGTCGACCTCGACACAGCGAATCCCGCGCGACTCGGCGAGCGTGACTGCCTGCGGCTTGAACGATTGCGCGGCCAGGATGCCGCGGCAACCCTCCTTGGCCGGGTCGACGCGGATGAAACCGAGGTAGCGCGTCAGCTGCTCGACCGCTTCGATCGTCCCGACTCGCTTGATCTCGACGGCGACCCAGCCGTCGTCGCAGTCACGGCACATGAGGTCGACGGGGCCGATCTCGGTCATCCATTCGCGCCGGTCGAGCCGGAGCTCCTCCTCGAGCCACGTCGGCGCGTCGGCAAGCGCCTCCTGCAAGTGCTTCTCGACGCCGTCCTTCTCCAGCCCGGCGACCTCGTCCATCGGCACGTCGAGGTCGGAGAGCACCTCGGCGATCCGGATCTCGAGCCGGTCCTCCGTCTTGCCGGCGCGCTTGCGGACGACGATCAGCCCTTCGTCCTGCTCGATCACGGTCGGCGGTGTCATCCAGTTCAAGGGCTTGTAGCCGCCGCTGTCCGCGTGGACGAGCACCGAGCCGTCCGACTTCAGCAGCAGCAGACGGACGGCCTCCGGCAGGAAGGCGTTCAGCCGGCCGGTGTAGGAGACCTCGCAGCGGGCGACGAGCAGGCGCATCGCCGCAACCTACTGTCCCTTTCGGACAGGCTCGCTAACGGCGGCGGACGAGTGTGACGCCGTCGCGGATCGTCAGCTGGACGGCGACGACGCGGTCGTCGGCGGCGATCTTGTCGTTCAGCGCGGCGATCTTCTTCGTGCTCTCGTCCTGCGGGTCGAGCACCCTGCCGCTCCAGAGCGTGTTGTCGATTGCGATCAGGCCGCGAGCGCTGAGTCGCGGGAGCACAGCTTCGTAATAAGCGTCGTAGCTCTCCTTGTCCGCATCAATGAAGACGAGGTCGAACTCACCCTCGAGCTCTCCGATCGTCTCGATCGCGGGGCCGAGGTGAAGCGTGATCTTCGAGCCGTGCGGGCTGCGGTCGAAGTAGCGCTGAGCGACCTCAGCGTGCTTGGGCTCGATGTCGAGCGTGTCGATGTGACCATCCTCCGGCAGCGCCGCGGCCATCGAGAGCGCGGCGTAGCCGGTGAAGGTGCCGATCTCGAGGATCCGCTTCGCGCCGGAACCGTGGACGAGCAACTCGAGGAAGCGGCCCTCGATCGGGCCGGTGAGCATCTGTGGGGAGCTCATCGTCGCGTATGTCTCCTCGGCGAGCTCCGCCAGGAGCGGGTCGGACGGCGTCGAGTGCCGCGCCGCGTACTCCTCGATCTTTTCGTCGACGATGAAGCTCATCGCTCGAAATTACCGTTCAATGCGCGAGCCGCCGATGATGGCCTCGCGCCCGTCGGGGAACTGCACCATCGCCTTGCCCTTGCCGTCGTAGTCCGGCGACCAGACGACGAGCGTCGCCTCCTCGCCGCCGACCCGGACGGGCTCGTCGATCGACGGCGCCTCGCCGCGCCAGTAGGTGATGAACGGGTTCTGCTCCCACTCGCGCCTGATCGTCGTCTCCTCGGTGTGGCCCGGGAGCACTCGCGTCTCGGGCGGCAGCGGCATCAGAACGTCCATCACCGAGTGCCTGATCGGTATCGCGTCGGGACCGCCGCCGACGGCGTCCTTGAAGAGGATGTCGGCGGTGAAGCAAACCGTGTCGTTGACGAGGTAGGCGAGATGGTCGTCGGCGTGCCCGGGTGTCTCGAGCGCCTGGATGTGCAGGCCACCGGTCTCGAGCGGCCCCTTCACGATCTCGAGCCCGTATCGCTCGACGAGCTCGTCGTCGCCGGCGACGTGGTCGGGATGTGAGTGCGTCGTCAGCAGGTGGGTGACCTGCAGCCTTTCGCGCTCGACGACCTCGTGCAACGGCGCCAGGTCGGCGCCGCTGTCGACGAAGACGGCCGTGCCGCCAGGCTTGTCGGCCAGGAGGTAAGCGTTGGAGAGCCACTGTGGGTGCAGGCTGCGCTCGATCAGCATCTCGGGAACGTACACCGAGAAAGGATCGCGGCGCGGGTGGCCTCTAGCTCTATAGACCTCTCGTCACGGCAGTACGGGCGGCAACGAGTCGAGAGGCAGAACTGGCAGCGGCGGGGCGCTCGCCCCAGCGGCGCCCGCCGCGCCAGCACCCTCGAGCACTGGCTCGACGACAGGTTCGAGCGGCGAGGGCAGTGGGACCGAGGGCGATGGCACCGCCGGTGGGGTCAGAGGAATGGCCGGCGGTGTCACTATCTGCGGCAGCGGCAAGGACTCCGGCAGCGGTAGCGGCAACGACTCCGGCAGCGGCAGCGGCAGCGGCACGGACTGCGGCAGCGGCACGGACTGCGGCAGCGGCGCCGCCACTGGCTGCGACTCCGACCGCGGCTGCGACTGCGGCTCCAACGGCTGCTGCGGCTCCGACTGATCGGACAGGAGCGGCGGCGTGGCCGCGACGGCTACCGGCCGAGGCGTTTGCCGGGCGGCGCCGGCGACTGGAGCTGCCCTCTCGAGCTGCCGCTTCTTGGGAGCGGACTTCGCCGCGGCCGGCCCTTTTGCCGGCACCGCGGCGATCGGCGTTGCGGCTGAAGAAGCGGCGGCCCCAGCCCGTGCAGCCGGTTTCGTAGCAGGCGGGTCGGCGTTGGCCGGCACGCTCGAGCTCACGCTGACGCTCACGGCGACCACGGCAGCCCCGACGGCACCTGCCACTCGCGGCGTCAGGCTGAACGCTTCGATGCGCGAGAGCAGCGTCGCCAGGGGGAAGAACGCACCGTGCACCTGCGGCGGCTCGAGCTCGTCGCGGAGCGCCTTCCGCGCTCGGAACAGCAGCATCTGCACGGACGCCACGGTCGAGTCCGTCCGCTGGGCGATCTCGCTGTACGAGAAACCCCTGACCTCGCGGAGGAGGAACGCCTGGCGCTGCTCCGTCGGCAACGTGGCGAGCGCCTCGAGCAGGGCGGCGGCCTGCTCGCCCGAATCCTCGGTGGCGTTCGCGGTCCCTGTCTCGAGCGGCTCCTCGCGCGGGCGGCTCAGCGCAGCGCGGAAACGCCGTCGCCGAACGTTCTCGGCGATTGCCAGGAGCCATGCGCGGGGTGCCTCCGGCCGCGTGCCGCGCAACACCGCCCGGTAGGCGTCGATGAACGCCGCCTGGGTGACGTCCTCGGCGTCGTGGGTGTTGCCGAGCTCGCGCAGCGCTGCACGGTAAACGTCTCCCCGGTGCCCGCGGTACAGCTGCTCGAAGGAGAGCTCCGCATCGGCACGGACGTCTCTGGCTCGCCGCGGCGCCATGCAGTGTTAACGGCCCGGCCGCAACAAAGGGTTCGGCGAGGCGGGCTCGGCGCGCCTCTTCGCAGCCTTGAGCCAGCCGCGGCGAACCAGGCCGCTGAACGGGCGGATCACGAGCCAGTACGCGCCGAAGCGTCGTCGCGCGGACGCGTCGGTGAGGTAGATCCGCGTCTCCGTCTCGAGACGCGCGCCGTCCCCGTCCGGCACGGCCCGCAGATCCATCGCCATCTTCGCGTAGCCGGGCTCGGCGAAGGCGACGAAATCATCGACCTTGCGCAGGCTGCCCCGCGGCGACCAGGGCTTGCCGACGAGGACGAGCGTATCCGCGCCGTGCGTCTGGAACCCCTGGGCTAGGAGCGAGTCCCAGAGCGGGCCTCGGGGCGCTGCGCGGAGGCCACGCAGCTTGAAGAGCATTTTCACGAGCGGCACGTCCTCGAGCCGCGCCTCGCGGGCGGCCGCGAGCGCTCGCTCGGGAGTCGCCGACACATGGATCGCGTGCCGTTCCTGGTGGTGGTAGACCGGGAGCGCGTCGGTGAGGCTCAACACCGCAATCCTCGCAGACGGGAGAATCGCGCGATGCGTTCCGTCCTCCTCGCCGCCCTCTTGCTCACGGCAGTGCCCACCGAAGCCGGCGCCGCCGTCGTCACGCCGGCAGATCCGGCCGAGTACTCCGACCGCGCAGCGATCGGATTCGTGACTGTGAAGGGCGCCCGCACGCCGATTGCGCAGCTCGGCGCGCGCGGGCTCCTGACGTCGGATTCGACCCGGATCGACGGGCTGGTGACGGCGGAGGACGTTGCGGCCGGCCGGCTACGGGTCGTTTCCCACGACGACCCGGCCGAGGCGCTGCGCACCCTGGACCAGCGGATCGAGCGAAACGACCGCTGGCGCCTCCCGCTGACGATCGCGCTCGCAGCCCTGCTGATCGCCCTGGCCGTCGTCCGCCCGCAGTTCGCTCTGCGTGCGCTCCTCGTCGCGCTCGCCGCGAACCTGTGGCTGAGCCCCGTGCTCGCTCTCGCAGCGGGCGTCGCTGTGCTGGCGCTGCCACTGGGGTTTGCCTGCGCCGCGATCCTCGCCGCGTACCTCCTCTCGATGGGGCTCGACGCGGAGACCGTCGCGCTGTCGCCGTTCGGCCCGTCTCAGGTCGGACGTTTCTACGGGATCAACAACCTGCTCGAGACGATGCTGCTCGCGCCGTCACTCGTGGGCGCGGCTCTGCTCGGCCGCTGGGGAGTCGGCGTCGCAGCGCTCGCGTTCGCGACGATCGGCGGCAATCGCTTCGGCGCCGACGGAGGCGGGATCGTCGTGCTCGCCGCCGCTTACCTGGTGCTGCTGCTGCGGCTGCGCGGGCAGCGGCCGACCCTGCGCCTGGCCGGGGCGGTGGCGGCCGGGGCGATCGCGGTCGCACTGCTCTTGCTCGGTCTCGACGCGGCCACCGGTGGCTCCAGCCACGTGACCGATGCTGTCGGCGACGGGCCGGTCGAGCTCGCGCGGGACATCGGGGACCGGCTCGAGTCCTCCGTCCGCCGCACCGCGGCGAGCGTCGGGGCGACCGCGGTCGTACTCGGCTCGCTCGCGATCCTCGTCGCGATCGCGTTGCGGGCGCGGCGCGGACCCGTGCTCGATGCGTTCCTGGCCGGCCTGGTGGTCTCGCTCCTCGTCAACGACACGCCCAGCGACGTGCTCGGGATGGGCGCTGCCATCGCGATCACACTTGCCCGCTACCCACCCCAGCGCGCCCCGTTAAGCTTGCCGTCGATGCGTCGCGCCGCCACCTTGCTCGTGCTGATGGCCCTGTCGGTCGGCGTCGCCGGCTGCGGCGGCGGCGAGGAAGTGGCGCCTCTGCCGGAAACCGTGGTGGGGACCGTCCCGGCCGAGACGACGGAGGAGCCGACGACGGGCGAGACGACCACCACGTCGCTCGAGGGTGATGCGGCGAACGGCGAGAAGGTCTTTGCCTCCGCCGGCTGTGGCGGCTGCCACACCCTCGAGGCGGCCGGATCGAGCGGTAACGTCGGCCCGAATCTCGACGACGCCAAGCCCGATTTCGCGCTCGCCGTCGACCGCGTCACGAACGGTGCGGGCGCGATGCCGGCGTTCATGGGCCAGCTCAGCGAGCAGGAAATCGCCGACGTCGCTCAGTACGTGGTCGAGTCGACCGGCTGAATCTTCCATCCAATTTTCCGCGTGACGTCGCCGCGATCGCGTGCGACCTCGACCGCACCCTGATCGCACAGGACGGAGTCCTCCGGCCACGCACCATCGCCGCGATCGGCGCCGCCCGCGAGGCGGGGATCCACATGCTGATCGCGACCGGGCGCATGTTCCGCTCCGCGCTGCCGTATGCGCAAGCGGCCGGGATCGAGGATCCGCTCGTCTGCTACCAGGGCGCAGCGGTCGTCGAGCCTGCCACCGGCGAGTTCCTCCTGCACGAGCCGATTCCGCTCGAGCTCGCGCGTGAGGCGATCGCTGCCGTGCAGGCCGAGGGGTTCGGCCTCAACTGCTACGTCGACGACGATCTCTACGTCGCGAAGGTAACCGAGAACGCCCGCGCCTATGCCGACTTCCAGGAGATCCCGATCAGCGAGGTCGATGACCTGCTCGCCTGGCTCGAGCGGCCGCCGACGAAGCTCGTCGTCGTGTCGGCGCCGGAGGAGCTCGACGCGCTGCGGCCGAAGCTCGTCGCCCGGTTCGGCGACCGCCTCTTCATCGCCAAGTCGCTGCCGCACTTCCTCGAGCTCGCCAGCCCCACGATCTCGAAGGGCAGCGGACTGGCCTTCGTCGCCGAGCACCTCGGCTTCACGGCGCCGCAAACGGTGGCGTTCGGCGACGGCGAGAACGACCGCGAACTGCTCGCGTGGGCGGGTTACGGGATCTGCGTCGAGAACGGCGACGACGTCCTGAAGGCGATCGCCGACTGGCTCTGCCCCGGCCCCGAGGAAGAGGGAGTCGCGCAGGCGCTCGAAGCCTTTCTAGACTCTCGCGCATGATCGACCTCAAGGCAGCGCGCAACGACCCCGACGGCTACCGCACCGCGCTCGCGCGGAAGGGGGCGGCCGAGGACTTCGACGCTGTGCTCGAGGCGGATGAGCGCTGGCGCGCGCTCGTGCCGAAGATCGACGAGCTGCGCAGCAAGACGAAGCTGAAGGGAAAGCCCTCGCCCGAGCAGCTCGCGGAGATGCAGCAGGTGAAGGAGGAGCTGCGAGCCGCCGAGGAGGAGCTCGCAGCCGCCGAGGCGGCACGCGACGAAGCTCTCGCGAAGATCCCCAACCCGCCACACGAGTCGTCGCCGGACGGCACCGAGGAGGACGATGCGGTCGAGCTCAGCCGCTCGGGCGAGCCGCCTTCCCTGGCGGAGGCGCGCGAGCACACCGAGATCGGCCGCTTCGACATGGAGCGGGCGGCAAGGCTCTCCGGCTCGCGCTTTGGCTACCTGATCGGCGACACCGCCCTGCTCGCGTTCGCGCTCTACCGTGCCGCCCTCGACCACCTGGCGCAGAACGGCTTCACGCCCGTGCTGCCGCCCGTGCTCGTGCGCGAGGAGGCCATGACCGGAACCGGCTTCTTCCCGACGGAGCGTTCGAACATCTACGCACTCGCCGACGACGACCTCTATCTGACCGGCACCTCGGAGGTCGCGCTCGCCGGCCTGCACATGGGCGAGATCATCCCCGCCGAGGAGCTGCCGCTCCGCTATGCCG
>Ga0190270_10001126_pt1 | contig 12257 bp, 13 predicted proteins | sample Popmic320T_FD_133748 | JGI IMG/M metagenome (GOLD analysis project Ga0190270, IMG submission 133748) | Populus adjacent soil microbial communities from riparian zone of Weber River, Utah, USA - 320 T | ecosystem: Environmental > Terrestrial > Soil > Riparian zone | place: USA: Utah | collected... | reverse complement strand
GCCGACGAGCACGTTGCGCGTCTGGTCGAGGAACCCCGTCAGGTTCGGGTCGCGCTTGTCGCCCTCCACCCGCGAGACCGCCTTTCCGGCCTCGAAGCTCGAGTAGTGGATGGACGGCATGAACTCCGCGGAGAAGAACGCGCGCATCGTCTGGCGCACGACGTCGGTGGACGTGACGCGCGTGATGCCGAGGCGATGGGCGACCTCGGTCGCCACCGTCGACTTCCCGGTTCCCGTCGCCCCGCCCACGAGCACGAGGAGCGGGAGCTCGAGCTGCCTGAGCGCCTCCAGGCGCGGATGCACCTCCACGGGGAAGAGCGTCGACTCCGGCGGACGGCGGTCGTTCACGCGCGCGCTCCTTGGAGTGCATCTACGAGCTCGAGCACGCGCTCGTCGAGGCTCTCGCCGTCCAGCGTGTGCACGTGGTTGTCACAGAGCACGACCGGCACTCCCCGCTCGGCGGCGGTCTCGGCGACGACGTCGATCGCGGCCGCCTTGAGCTCGACGAGGTAGAGGTCGGCCGAGCGCGCCTCGAGCGAGGCGAGGTCTGCGCGAAGCTCGGCCCGGCGCGAGAGGTTCCCGGAGATGTGGACGATCTCTGCGCCGTGCTCGCGGCGAAGGTGCTCGCGGAGACGCGCGTGCGCCGCGGACGGCGCCGTCGAGAAGTACGCGACCCTGCGCCCGCTGACGTCGCTGACCGGGCGCGGCCTGAAGATCGTCTGCAGCACGGGCACGTCGCTCACCTCCGCGATCGCACGCCGCACTTTTTGCACCTGGTCCTCGTCGACCAGCGGCTCCTCGCAACCCGTGAGGACGACGAGGTCGCTGAGGAGGACGCGGTAGGCCCCGAGGTAGCCGATGACCGTGGCCGGGTCCTGGGCGGCGCCGACCACGAGAATGCGCTTGCCGACCTCGATGGGCGGGATCGCCGCGCCGCTTCCTTCGAAGACGACGAGGTCCGGGGAAAGCGACGCCGCCAGCTCGGCCGCCGCGCTCACGTTGGAGTAGAAGGGCGCGCCCGCGAGCCCCCCTCCCGCCCGGCGGCTTCCGACCGTGACGACGCTCGCGAAAGCCGCGCCCTCGAGATAGTCGGAGGCGGCGTGTCCGCCCGCACGTGAGAGCTCGAGGAGCTCCTCGATCTCGGGCTCCCGGTCGACGATGACCGGCTCCTGCGGTCCCCCACGGCCCATCGCGACGACGACGACGAAGAGGTCGCGCGAGAGCAGACGCGCGATATGGCCGGTCACTGCGGTCTTCCCGACCCGCTTGCCCGTTCCGATCACGGCCAGCGCCGGGCGCGAGAACGGCTCGAAGCGGACCGGGTCGAAGCGGAAGTCCGCGCCCGCATACGGGATCCCACGGGCCAGCACCCGGCTTGCGATGCGGAAGCGGCGGGGCGGGTCGGCGATGGGCTCGTCGGAGAGGTCGAGCACGATCTCGGGCGCAACGGCCTCGAGCGCCTCCTCGATGGTCTCGAACACCGGGACGCCGTAGTCCTCGCCCCCACGCAGCTTCTCGGTGCCTCCGAGGAAGACCGCGCCGACCACCTCGTGCCCGACGCCCGCGAACGCGACCCGGATCACATCCGGGTAGTGCTCCCCATCGATCAAAGCGACAGCTCTCACTGCTTGCTCGTCACCTCACTCTCGATGCGGGTGGTGTACTTCTCGAACTCCAGGGTGTCCGCCGAGAACTGGATGATGCGCTCCTGGTCGTGGTACGGATACTTCCGCCAGACGTCCACGTGCCTGCCTTCGATCTCGATCAGGTTGTAGCAGGGCCGAGTGTTTCCCCTCAGGCGCAAAGTCGACACAGTGCCGGCGTTGACCACGAAGATGTTCTCCAACCGCCAGGCGTACGGAACGTGCTTGTGGCCCGAGAGGACGAGGTTGACCCGCGCACGCTGCAGCGCCTCGAGGGTGTCCCCCGCGTCGTAGACGATGTTGCGTTCGCGACCGGTTCCCGGCACGGGGAGCAGGTGGTGGTGGAGGACGAAGATGCGGAAGTCCGCGTCTGCGGAGAACTGCTCCTGGATCCAGGGATAGCGGCTGCGCCCGATGTGGCCGTGGTCGAGGTCCGGCTCGGTCGAGTCGACGGCGACGATGGAGACGCCGTTGACGTGCACAACCGGGTTGCGGTCGCCGAAGAGCTCCTCGAAATGGATGTAGCCCACGTTGCGGGAGTCGTGGTTCCCGGGGACGACCACGAGCTGCCGGCAGTCGAGCCGGTCGAGGTAGGCCTTCGCCTCGGCATACTCCGGCTTGAAACCGTACGCGGTCAGATCGCCCGAGCAGACGACGATCTCCGGCTCGAGCTCGTTGATCTCCATGATCGCCCGCTCCATGAGATCGGGCATGAAATACGGCGAGCCGCAATGGAGGTCCGAGATGTGCGCGATCCGAAACACGATCTCCTCTTGTCCTTCCTCCGCCCTGTCCGGGTGAGTTCAAAGTGTAATCCGGGGTCGTCCGAAGTGACTGCTACCCTCACTTGTAGATGGCCCAGGAAACGCCTGATTTCCAGGCAAATTCGGGAGCGGACCCGCCGCGTTTCGCCAACGATGCAGAGGTCGAGTGCGCGCGGATCCTCGACTACCACGGGATCGCCTGGGAGTACGAGCCGCACTCCTTCATCCTCGAGCAGGACGAGGACGGACGCGTGCTCGAGGCCTTCACGCCGGACTTCTACCTCCCGGAACAGGACACGTATCTCGAGGTGACGGTGATGAAGCAGTCGCTGGTCACCCGTAAGCACCGGAAGATCCGCAAGCTCCGTGAGCGGCATCCAGACATCAAGATCAAGCTCTTCACCCGGCGCGACTTCGAGCGCCTCTCGCGCAAATACAGACTGAACCTCGCCTCATAGAGCCCGCGGACCCTCGGATCGGAGAGGTGTACCTCTCCCGCGACGAGCTACGTTCCCGCGTCGGCGAGCTCGGCGCGCAGATCGCCTCCGACTACGAGGGGCGCGAGCCTGTGCTGGTCACGATCCTCAAGGGCGCGTTCGTCTTCCTCGCAGACCTCTCGCGCGCGCTCAACATTCCTCACGCCCTCGACTTCGTCGTGCTCGCCGGCTACGAGGGCGTCCTCGGCGGCCGCAGCAAGATCCGCCTCATCAAGGATCTCGACCTGGTCATCGCGGGACGGGACGTGATCCTCGTCGAGAACGTGGTCGACACCGGCCTGACGCTGAACTACCTCGTGAAGACCCTCGAGCTCCGGGAACCGGCCAGCCTGGCCGTCTGCGCTCTTCTCGACCGGCCGTACCGCCGCCTCGTCGACGACCTCCCGCTCCGCTACACCGGCTTCACCGTGCCAGACGAGTTCTTCGTCGGCTACGGCTTCGACCTCGACGACCGCTGGCGCGGGCTGCCCGACCTCCGCGTCGTCAACCGGGCGTGACGGTTTGTCCAAACCGCGGCCCGGGGAGCAGGACTTCGTGAGGCCCGAGATCCCGACACCCGGCGAGCGGCTCGCGTTCCGCCTCCTCCCGCTCGTCTGGATCGGCGTCGCGATTCTCGCCGGCGTAATCCTCTACGCGGTCTTTACGTAGTTACAGGTAACCGAGGGGGTCGACGGGGCTGCCGTTGACGCGCACCTCGAAGTGGAGGTGGCAGCCGGTCGAGTGTCCGGTCGAGCCGACCGCACCGATCGCCTGTCCCTGCGAGACCGAGCCGCCGCTGACGTAGATCGCGGACTGGTGCCCGTACGCGGTGGCGAGGCCGTTGCCGTGGTCGATGACCACGAAGTTGCCGTAGCCGTCCATCCAGCCGGAGTAGATGACGGTTCCCGACGCGGCGGCGTGGATGGGCGTGCCGCACGAGGCGCTGATGTCGATCCCCTCGTGAAAGCTGCCCCAGCGGGGGCCGAAGCCACTGGTGATCGGCCCGTTGACCGGCCAGGCGAGCCCGCTCGAGGAAGTGCCGTTCCCACTCGAGCCGCTCGCGTCCTGGTGCGCCTGGATCTGGGCCGCGATGGCGGCGCTCGCCGCCTGCATCGCCGAGAGATCCTCCTCGTCGCGCTCGCGCTGCGAGCGAACGGTCACGAGGAGGCTGCGCTGGTTCGCGCGCGCGGCCGCGAGAGCGTTCTGCCGGACGACGAGCGCGTCACGGGCGGCGCGCTGCTTCTCGGTCTCCCGTGCGAGAACGGCGGTCGCCTCGGCCACGTCGCGCTTCGTCGAGGCCGTCATCATGCGGGCGAGCCGCATCTGGCTCGAGAGGATCTTCAGGTGGTCGGCGAGCTGCTTGTCCGCATCGCCGATCGTCCGGAAGTAGTCGATCTGCTCGATCACGTCGGAAAGGCTGTTGGACTGGAGGAGAACGTCGAGCTCGTCCGTGTCGGCGGTCTCGTAGAGCTGGACCAGCCGCGCCTCCAGCTTCTGGAGGGCAATCTGGTGGTTGCGCCGCAGCAGGTTGTAGCGCTCCGTCTGCTCCTTGTACTTCTCCTGCAGGCGGTCGAGGCGCGCGCGGTGGCTGTCAAGGTTCTCCTGGAGCGCGGCCACCCTCGCGGTCAGCGTGCCGATGTCTCCCTGGAGGGAGGAGATCTGCGACGACGCGCTCGAGATCTCGGTGGTGAGGACGCCCTCCTTGTGCTTCGCGCGCGAGATCTCGCTCTGCAGGCCTGCGATCTTCGAGTCGAGACTCTGCTGCTGCTCCCACACCGACTGGCCCAGTGCGGAAGGGACGCCGAACGCCACGCCGAGGGCGAGTACGAGGGCGAGCAGGGGGAGGCGACGAAGATCGCGCATGGAACGAGTTTCGCCGGGCACGCGGACGTCCCTGCGCGCGCGTGCTGCGAAATGGACTAGCCGAAGTTCCGTGTTTTACAGGACGAAAGCGTCGTTTGCACAACCATGTGGCCTAGAGCGCAACTAAGGACGCTCTAGGCCACACCAGGGCCACACCGGACGGCGCTCTAGCGCGTGAGAACGTGGCCGTACACGTCGAGCGTGAGCGAGTTCTTCGCGTGTCCGAGCTGCGCGGCCAGTTGCGTGACCGGGACGCCCTCGGCAATCTTCACGGACGCGTAGCGGTGCCGGAAGTCGTGCGGGTGGAAGTGCGGGATCCTCCCCGCCTTGCAGGCCCGTGCGACGACGCTCCTAGCGGTGTCCGGCGAGAAGCCTGGGAACACTCGACGTTCGGCCGTGCGGTCGTCGGGCGGGCACGCCTCCGCGATCGCCTTCATGAGCGGGACCGGGACGGTGACCCTGGGCGCAAGGCGTGCCCGAGACGAGCTCGCCGCCCATGCCCACGGAGCCGCGGCGCAGATCGTCGAGCACGGGATCGTCACGACAAGGGACCGGGATATGGGCCGACGGATCATCGACGCGATCGGCTGATGAAGCTCACTGTTTACATGGTCGTGCCCGCCTCCGAGTTTGGCCTCGGGGACGACAAGAGCCCTGCAACCCGTCAAGCGCAAGCGCCCCGCCACCGTGCGGCTCGCGCGACCGAAAAGAGCATCTCACAACGAGCAAACCGTGGCCCACCGTTCCGGCTGGCAAGGACCCACCCTGTCGCCGCTGATCGGGCGGCCTAAGGGCTCCCGCCGAGCAATCGACCGTCGGAACGCCACGGAAGGGGCTCAGCGGCGGGCCGAGGCTCTTCGAGGTAGCAACGGTGCGCCGGCCAAGGCGGCCGGCGCACCGTCTTCGGACGTTGGTCGTGTCGCTAGGCGGTCGTGCAGGTGAAGCCCGACGTCGGCACCGACCCGTTCGACGTTGGCGGGCTGAACGTGCAGTTCACGGTCAGCTGGAGCTCTCCGGCCTCGAACGTGCCGTTTTCGTTCGCGTCCTGGAAGAGCCTGATCGTGGCCGAGGTGAAGGCCACATCCGTGATGTTTTCCGTCCATTGCGGGTTGGGGCATCCGGGAGCCCCCGGAATCGGCGTCACGGGCGCGCCGGTCGTGGTCGTGATCGTGACGTTGCCGTTCTTGATGTCACCCGCGGGCACGGCCGTTGCCCCCGTCAGCGTCACCGCGGCGGGGTTCTGGCCGGGCGGCTGTGTCGCCCCTGCCGGGTTGGTGCAGGTGGCCGTGGGGTTCCCCGTGGCTGCCAGGGTCTGGAGTGTGTCGAAGTTCCCGAGGCCCGCGTAGCTCACGCTGGCCGTCAGCGTGAGGCCGTTGTCGGTGAACGCGACGGCGTTCTTACCTTTGAGGTGCGCGTTCCCCGCCGAGGCAACCGTGGCTGTCAGCGCAACGACCAGCACGGCCACGAAGCCGAATACTGCTTTCCGCATGTTCCTCATCCTTCCGCAGTTGCGCGAAGCACTCTTCCGGGGCCTTGTCACCTCCCGCTCAGAAGTGGACGCCACTGGCCCCTGGGGCGGTCTTGCGGCCCCTCTGCCGCAAGCCGTTTCCTCGTAGCGGCAACGACTCTACTCCTGAACTAAGTGACGTCAAGAACTTGCTGAAACCGCCTGGAAATGCGATGGGAAAGAGGTGGTGAAATCGCTTGAAACGCTCTTATGGCCCATTGTGCGTTGGCCCGAGCCCTACAGAGAAACGACCTCGGTACCACCCCGCGCTCGAGTGCGGGGTCGGACCAGACCTGCGTTGCCGACCCCAACGCGTGCACGACAGGCCAGCACGATCGGGAAACGGCCGTTCGGCCCCGCTCTTTTGTGCGGCTGATGGGTCTACGCTCTCGGCATGAGAAGGCAGCTCGATGAGCGCTCCGACGCGTATGGGGCGATGCTCCTCGCAGGCGTATCTGGCAGTCCGGTGGCTGAGATCGTGGAACGCGAGGACGGCTTCATCGACACGAGCAAGTTCGGGACGGCATTCTACTTCGCACCCTTCCGCCGCTGGCCCGCACACCATCGCGCCGGCATGCGCTACGCACGCGGCCGTGTCCTAGACATCGGGTCAGGTGCCGGCCGCGTTACCGTGCATCTGCAGGGGCGAGGCCAGGAAGTTGTTGCGATCGATAACTCACCCGGTGCTATCGAGGTTTGCCGTCGTCGCGGTGTCCACGATGCGCGCCTTCTCTCGATCGACGACGTCGACGCATCGCTGGGCATCTTCGACACGATCGTCATGTACGGGAACAACTTTGGACTCTTCGCGAGCGCACCCAAGGCAAGGCGGCTTCTCCGCCGGTTCCACCGTCTTACGTCCGAGCGTGGGCGCATCGTGGCGGAGAGCCGAGATGTCTCTCAGACCGACGATCCGGCACACCTCGCCTACCTAGATCGCAACCGCAGCCGCGGACGCATGCCCGGGCAAATTCGTCTGCGCGTTCGCTATCGCGAGCTCGCGACGCCCTGGTTCGATTACCTCATGGTCTCACCCGGCGAGTTGGCCAACCTGCTCGGTGACACCGGCTGGACGGTTGGTCGTGTACTCGAATCAGAGGACACTTACGTCGCGATTATTGAGAAGAGCCCCCGCGGACCTGGGCTCTGACCGCAGTCCCAGAAACGCCTACGCGCCGTCGTCGCTCGGCTGCTCGGGCGCAAGCCTTAGATACGGAGCGATTGGCCCCCTCCTCTACCGCGGCGGCTAGTGGCCTAGAAGCCGATAGAGGCGAGGCACTCTTCTTCCGTCGTCCCCGTCGCACGCGCCGCCAAGCTGTAAATGTCACCGGCCGGGACGAGAGCGGCGAACTCCCGGGCCAGGTCGTCCCGAAATTGGCCGGGCGTATCCGTCAAGGTCAAGATCGCCTCGCAGCCCGCGTGGTCGCTGTTAGGAGCAGCGAGAGCGGCAGTAGCGCCAGTCCCCGCAATAGCGGCCGCACAAAGCGTAGCCGCAAGAAACGATTTCATCCTCATTCCCCTACCTCCCGTGTGGTGACCGCAGATGTGCGACCGCAGATGCCGACCTTCTCAATAAGTTGCAGTTGAGTCAAGCCCAGCATCACCGTGCTTGCGGCCGCACACCGCGCAAGCTCCTACGCGGGCTCGGCGCTCGGCTGCTCGGGCGGAAGCCCTGAAGGTGGAGGATTGTGGAAGGCGGCGTTGCGGCTTAGTGTCGCCAAACCAGTATGCCTAGAAAGGCCACTTGGTTGCTCCTGGTCGCCGTCGGTGCCGTCGTCATTGTCGGTGTTGTCGATTCGTTCCGTTCCTCGACGAGCAACGATCGTCCGTCCACTCTCTCGAACGCGACTGCGACCGTGCCTCCATCCCCCACGGCGACCGTTCAGGACGTCATGGAGCTCGCGGAATTCGATTCCCTCGAGCCGGGCACCTACTTCGTCGACCCCGACGGCGACCCCTCCACTCCGCTCCGCGTGGTGTACGAGGTCCCCGTGGAGGGATGGTCGCAGTTTCCCGGCGGGGTCAAGTTCGCCGACTATGGGCACATCGGGGTGAGCATCGTCACCGTGACGAACGTGGTGCGTCATGGGTGCCACGACCACCGCCCGGCGGATCCAGCGGTCGGGCCGAGCGTCGGCGACCTCGCCACTGCGCTGGCGGATCTAGCCCCGTTCAGAGTGACGTCCCCCCCGGAGGACGTGACCATCCACGGCTACAGCGGCAAGTATCTGGAGCTGACCGTGCCCGACCTGCCGGTCCAGGGGTCCGGAGGCGACCGCTTCTTCCCCGGATGCGAGCGCAAGGAACTCATGAGCTGGATCGCACCCCTCCTCTACGGCGGGTTCCGTGGCTACAACAGCGAAGCTGGTCGAACTGAGGAGCTCTGGATCCTCGACGTCGATGGCATCCGCCTGGTCATCGCGGCGAACTGGTCGCCTGCCTCGCCACGCCGAGACGTGGCCGAGATGCGAACCATCCTGGACTCCATACGAATCGAGCCGTGACGCGCTCGTCGAGACCATCTCTCGTACAGCGCCATCACATGCTGGAAAGGAAAGAGCAACGCGTAAGCCCCCCGCGCGCCGTCGTCGCTCGACTGCTCGGGCGGAAGACGTAAGCTCGGCGGGGCCGAGGTGGGCAGAAGCTCCCGGCATTTCTCTTGCAACTCTTGACACGAACTCTCCCGAGTGGGATCGTCGCCGTGGATCCGTAAACGGGAGGGCTCATGTCCAAAGAGCGACTCCACCCTCTGAGGCTCACGTGCATCACCGCCAGTGTGCTCGCGCTCGTTGCCGTACCGACCGCCATGGGCGCGAAGCCGATCCGAACGGTGATTTCCCCTTTGTCACCGATAACTCTTCCAGCGGGATTGGGCTGCTCCTTTCCGCTGGACGGGCAGCCAAACCCGAAAGCCCGGCAGACCATCATGGAGTTCAGTGACGGCCGGATTGTGACGTTCGGCCACGCTAACGCAACGCTGACGAATCTCCACACTGGCGCTTCGATTCTCTGGCGATCGAGGTACAGACTCTCCGACAACTCTGGCCGCGGCCGGTTCTTCTTCCTCTTTTTCCCTGGTGACCAGGGCCCGCTCGGTGAAGTCGGGGAGAACGGCGCCTTGCTCGGCCTAGTGGGTCATTTTCAGTGGACCGCTGATCCCCTCACCGACGTCATTACGTCCTTTACGCTCAACGGGCAGGCGATGGACATTTGCGCTCTTCTGTCCAGTTAGAGCGCACAGATCTATTCGGTTTCAAGCCCTCACCGACGCATCACAGAATCACGTGATGCCGCCGTCGCTCGGCTGCTCGGGCGAAAGCGTTAAAGAGGGGAGACCGCGGTTAGGCCAAGTACGTGTCGGCTGCAGCCAGCGCCTCGTCCAGAATGACGAGGCCCGTGGAAGCGTCGGCGTCGCTTAGGTTGAGCGGCGGCGCAACATGGATGCGGTTGCCCAGGACCAGAGGGATCAGGTTTCGGTCGATGCACGTCCTGGCAAACGCTGTCATCGGCGCGTTCGCCTCCCCGGTCGCGCCTGCCGGGACGAGCGGCTCCTTGGTTACCCGGTCGCGGACGAGTTCGACGGTCCACAGGCCCCCAATGCCACGAACATCGCCCACGCAGGGGTGCCGCTCTGCGAGCTCGCTGAGTCCCGGCCCGAGGATGTCCGTACCGAGGCGGGCGGCCGCGGCGATCGTGCCCTCGTCGTTCATTGCGCGGATGGCGCCCACGGCGGCCGCACAAGCGAGCGGATGCCCGCTGTATGTCATGCCCGCCGGGTAGGGGCGCTTGGTGAACGTCTCGAAGACCGTGTCGCCGACAAGCACGCCACCGAGTGGGACGTACCCGGAATTGACGCCCTTCGCGAACACCAGCAGGTCAGGGCTCACACCCTCGTGGTCGACGGCGAACCAAGCTCCGGTGCGACCGAAGCCGACCAGCACCTCGTCGGCGATGTACACGATGTCGTGGCGGGTACAGAGATCGCGCACCTTGCGCAGGTAGCCGGGTGGTGGGACGATCACGCCCGAGCTGCCGATCACCGATTCGAGGATCAAAGCGGAGATCGTCGACGGTCCTTCGAGCAGGATCACCTGCTCGAGATGTGCGAGCGCCCGCTCGCACTCTTCCTCGGGGGTTCCCGAGCCGAACACAGAGCGGTACAGGAAGGGGCCGAAGAAGCGGACGGCACCCGCCGCGCCGGTGTCATTGGCCCAGCGCCGGGGGTCGCCGGTGAGGTGGATCGAGGTCGTCGTCGAGCCGTGGTAGGAACGGTACGCCGCGAGCACCTTCGGCCGGCCGTTGTGTAGGCGAGCCATCCGCACGGCGTGTTCGATGGCCTCGGTTCCACCTGTCGTGAACAGCACGTGCCCGAGCCCTTCCGGGGCCACCTCGACGATCAATTGCGCGGCCTCGCCACGGACGTCCGACGCGTGCGCGGGCGCAAGCGTGCATAGCCGGTCGGCCTGCTGCTTGATAGCTCCGACGATGCCCGGGTGCTGATGACCCAGGTTGGTGAAGACGAGTTGCGAACTGAAATCCAGGTATCGACGACCGTCAGCACCGATCACGTAGCTACCCGAGCCGCCGACGAAGGTCAGGACCTCACGTGGCCCCTGTGCTACCCAGGGGTGGAAGACCAGTTCGTCTAGATCCATCGCGTCCTCCAGAAAATGTTCTGGCGACCATAGTGCTTCGCGTCAGATTAGACGTCGGAGAAGGACCGGCTCTGAGCAACTAAGGAGCCGCAAAGCTTTCCTCGTCGGCGGAAGACGTACTCGCGCAGGTCGAAAGCGGTAGCTCCACACGCCCTAGTAACTCCGCTGCTCGCGCGGAGTCAGTCCACGCTCTCGATGATCTTTACGAGCTCCTCCAAGCGATACCCGTGCTTGCGGGCGAGACGAACGAGCTCCCGCGCTTGCACGACGACGGCACCGTAACGGGTGGGTAGCGCCGACACCGCGAGCCTCGTCCGAGGCCGAAGGATCACCAGTTAGCGGCTCGCCCCTCGAGGGCGAGTGTGGATACCTGGCAAGGCAATCAAAACCCTTCGGATAGGGCGGTGGTTTGGCGGTAGCGGCGAGCCCGGGCAGAAGGGCCGACGGTGAGGGACTCGACGGGTTGAAGGGTGGAGGAGGTCATTCCGCTGAGTTGCCAGACCTGGGAGGAGATACGCGGGCCTCGGGGCGCACGCCGAGGGCACACCCACCCAAGAACGGGAGGTAAAGAAAACCATGCAAGAAAACGGAGTCGGAGAGCCCCACTGGGGAGCGCGTCTTGACAAACGCGCTCTTGCGCAAGTTTTTGCATCCGGCAAGCGTCCTACCTGTTAGACCAAACAAAAGGGAACGTTGCCGCATGCTTCACTGGTAGTTAGCCACACCACCACCCGCGCGAGCTTAGAGCCTCTCAACGTACTCCACCGCCGGCCAGTCGTGGAGCGACTGCCAGACGCGCAGGTAAAGATCTAGTTCGAGACGAGCTTGCTCGGCGTGGAGTTCGTGCGGGAGCTTGACCTCGAGTGTCTCCGCGCCGCTCGAGAAAATCGCGCAGTTTGTCAGCAAGCTCGGGGTCGCTGAGCGGCAGTCGCACCCCCCAAAGGCCCTCCCGGAACGGCCCGTGGCCGCAGTGGCCTACTTCTCACTGTCACCAGGAACGACGCCTTGTCAATGCCCGCATGAGTGCTTGACTGCCGTGCGCGCGTCGCGGGGTCGCCCTCCTCTGCGCGATCCCCGCGAACCGCCTAGCCGCCCCTGCCCTCGCTGCTTCTGAGTCGGCGACGATGCAGGAGCGGGTTCGGGCCGTCCGAGCCGAGGCACAGGGAACAAGAGCGCTAAGCCCTCAAACGAGCTCCTACGGGCTGCGGGTATGTGAGGTCGGCGCCCTACTTATCTGGATGAACGATCAGGACGTCGCGGCGCGACTGGCGCGCCACCGACTGACTGACGCTCTGACCGAGTAGCCGCTGGACAACTCCCGGCTCACGGGTGCCGACCACGATCAGATC
>Ga0190270_10001125_pt1 | contig 12273 bp, 9 predicted proteins | sample Popmic320T_FD_133748 | JGI IMG/M metagenome (GOLD analysis project Ga0190270, IMG submission 133748) | Populus adjacent soil microbial communities from riparian zone of Weber River, Utah, USA - 320 T | ecosystem: Environmental > Terrestrial > Soil > Riparian zone | place: USA: Utah | collected... | reverse complement strand
GATGAACAGGTAGGACAGGCCGAGCTCGCGCTGCAGGTGGCGGAGCAGCTTGACGATCTGGGCCTGGATCGAGACGTCGAGCGCAGAGGTCGCCTCGTCGGCGACGAGGAACGACGGGTTGAGGGCAAGCGCGCGGGCGATCACGACCCGCTGGCGCTGCCCGCCCGAGAAGGCGTGCGGGAACTTGCGCGCCGCCGACGCCGGCAGGCCGACGAGATCGAGCAGCTCCTTGACCCGCTTGTCGAGCGCCGCGCCCTTCGCCACGCCGTGGACGATGAGCGGCTCGGCGACGCTGTCGCCGATGCGCTGCTTCGGGTTGAGGGCGGAGTACGGGTCCTGGAAGATCAGCTGGACGTCCTTGCGCAGCGCCCGCCACTCGCCCCGACGCAGCTTCGTGATGTCCCGCCCGTTGTAGAAGACCTTGCCGCTCGTGGCCGGGACGGCGCCGAGCAGCGCACGACCGGCCGTCGTCTTCCCGCAGCCCGACTCGCCGACCAACCCGACGGTCTCGCCCGGGAAGATCTCGAGATCGAAGTCGTCGAGTGCGTGGACCGTCTTCAGGCGGCTGCCGACGCGCCGCTTGTAGTGAACCGTCAGACCCTCAGCCCGGATGATCGGGACGACGGGGGCGTCGGTGAGCTGCTGCGCCGCGTCGCTCATGTGCCGGCCATCTGCTCTTGCTCGGCCTGCCGCTTCCAGCACGCCACCCAATGGCGGTCTTCGTGCATCCGCAGCAACGATGGCGTCTCCACTCTGCAGATGTCCATCGCCTCACCGCAGCGCGGATTAAACGCGCAGCCCGCAGGGAGCTTCGCCCGGTCGAGCGGCTCGCCGGGGATGCCGGTCAGCATTTCCACAGTGGTGTCGACGCGTGGGACCGAAGCCAGCAGGCCGCGGGTGTACGGATGGCTGGGCGCGGCGAAGCACGCGTTGATCGGGGCGCGCTCGACGATGCGGCCGCCGTACATGACCTGCACCCGGTCGCAGAACTCGGCGACGACACCGAGGTCGTGGGTGATCATGAGGATCGAGACACCGAGCTCCTCGGACAGCTCCTTGAGCAGCTTCAGGATCTGGTCCTGGATGGTCACGTCGAGTCCGGTCGTTGGCTCGTCGGCGATCAGCAACGCCGGATCGCCGGCGAGTGCCGTCGCGATCATCACGCGCTGGCGCATGCCGCCGGACAGCTCGTACGGGTACTGCTTCAACCGATCCTTCATCTGGGAGATCCCCACGAGCTCGAGCAGCTCGGAGGCGCGCACCTTGGCCCGCTCGCGACTCACGCCCGCCCGCTTGACCAGCACCTCGCGGAGCTGGGCACCAACCGTCTTCAACGGGTTCAGTGAGACCATCGGATCCTGGAAGATCATGGCGATCTCCCGGCCCCTCACCCGGGACTGCACGGCCGGGTCGAACATGTTCTCGCCCTTCCAGAGGATCTCACCGCCGGTGATGCGCCCTGGCGGCAGGACCAGACCGAGCATGGCGAGACCCATGACGCTCTTGCCGGATCCCGATTCGCCGACGATGCCAACGCGCTCGTGCGAGCCAACGGCGAGGGTGATGCCGTCGACGCCGTTGATCGTGCCCTCACGGGTGGGGAACGAGATGGTGAGGTTGTTGACGAGGAGCAGCCGTTCGTTGCGGTCGTGCACCTTTCCGGAACTCGATCCGCGGGTCATCGTGGCGACGCGTCCGACGGTCTGCTCTTGCACGGTCTGCTCTTGCATGGTCATGCTCCCGCTGCCGGGGTCTCGAGGAGGGTCCGCTCACGGCCGCTCACGTCGCCGAACGATTGCAGCCACAGCGCGATCAGGTTCGTACCGAGCACGGCGAGGGCGATCGCACAGCCTGCGAAGGTGACGATCCACCACGCGTTGGTGATGTAGTCGCGACCCTGGGGGATGATCAGACCCCATGACGTCGCCGGCGGCTGGACGCCGAAGCCGAGGAACGAGAAGGCCGACTCCGAGAGGACGGCGGCGGCGAACTCGAGTACGGCGAGCGTCACGAGCGACGAGTAGAGGTTCGGTAGGAGGTGGACGCGCATGATGCGCGCCGATCTAGCGCCGCTCAGCTCGCCGGCTTCGACGAACAGCGACGATTTGATCGAGAACACGAATCCTCGTGTGACGCGTGTGAACACCATCCAGCCGGACATGGCGATGACGATGATCACCAGCCAGACGCCCGGTCCGAACGCCGCGACGAGCACGAGGCCGGCGAGCACGCCGGGGAAGGCGATCTGGATGTCGGCGATGCTCGTGATGACGTTGTCGATGAGCCCACCCCGGTAGCCGGCGATCAACCCGAGCGTCACCCCGATGATGGCCGAGATCGCCACCGCGGAGAGGCCGACGAACAACGACACGCGAGCGCCCTCCACGATTCTGGCGAGAAGGTCGCGTCCGAGCTGATCGGTGCCGAGCACGTGCTCCCACGTACCACCGGAGAACACGGGCGGCGTGAGCCGCCCTTCGAGGTCCTGCTGGGCGGGATCGGGCAGGAACGGCAGCATCGGACCGAAGATGGCGGTCAGGATGAACCCGCCGGTGATGATGAAACCGGCGATGCCGACCTTCGATCGCTTGAGGTGCTGCCACACCTCCTTGCGTCGTGGCAGTTCGACGTACTCGGCCTGCTCGATGCTGTCATCAAGAAGTGGTTCGCCGATGTCAAGCATCAGAGGCGCTCAACTGTGGTTCGGAGACGGCAAGCATCACGTGAGCTCCACTCTCGGGTCGATGACACGACGGAAGATGTCGACGAGGATGTTGGTGATCACGACCATGAGGGCGAGCATGAGCACCGCGGCCTCCAACAGGATGAGGTCCTTCTGCTCCACCGCCTGGTAGGCGAGCTGGCCGACGCCGGGCCAGGCGAAGACGACCTCGATCACCACGGAGTAGCCCGTCAGCATGCGAGTGATCTCCCAACCGCTGAGGGTGAGGAAGCCGGCGCCCGCGTTGCGGAAGGAGTGGTGCATCAGCGTGTACCCGCGGGAGAAGCCGCGGGACTGGGCAGTCAGCGCGTACGGCTGCTGCATTTCGTCGAGCGTCGATCTTCGCAGCATCTGGGTCAGGCGGCCGGCGCTCGGCAAGCCGAGCGCGACCGCCGGAAGTATGAGACTCTTCCAACCGTCATCTCCCGAGGTCGGCACCCACCCGAGGTTGACGGCGAACACGATGATCAGCAGGTAGGCGACCCAGAAGGGTGGTGCACTGATCGTCCCCAGCGAGAAGCCGAGGGATAACCCGTCGGGAAACTTCTTCTCGTATCTCGCCGCGATCAGTCCGAAGGGAATGGCGATGATCAGCGCGAACGAGATGCCGGCGCCGACGAGGCGCAGCGTGTTCGGAACGCGCTCCAGGACGATGTCGTAGGCGGGGCGCTCCTGCCAGAAGGAGTCCCCGACGTCGAACGTCACCAGTCCCCCGAGGAAGTCCCCGTACTGGTCGATCAGCGGGCGGTTGAGGCCGAGGATCTCGCGGCGTTGATCGCGCTGCTCGTCGGACGCCCCGATCGGCAGCGACACCGCAGCAGGGTCCGTGAAGACGTTCGTGACGAGGAAGATGATCGACGACACGGCCCACAGAACAAAGATCCCTGCGACGATTCGTCGGAGTAACCATCTGGCCACGTGACCTCCCCCGAGAAGTTTGTATACAATACGGTTGACTCCGGTCGACTTACAAGTCGCCGGAAGGGTTTCTGCGTGAACGGGTCGTTTCGTCAGGGTGCAGCAGCGCACCGGCCGCGGACAACCGTTCCAGCCCAAGCCTCGATGCCGCGGCTGCGAGCAACGTGCCGACGCCGATGATGGCGAAGGCGGCGGAGTCGGTCAGCCGTTCGATGGCCAGGCCGAAGACGAGCGGTCCGAGCACCGATCCGAGGTTCATGCCGCCCACGATCACGCTGCTCGCCAGACCTGGGGCCCCTGGGTTGTGGAGCACGACGGTGTAGACGAGCAGACCCGTCCAGGCCCAGCCGAAGGACAGGGCGAGGAAGGCGCCGATCGGGAACAGTGCTTTCGTTCCCAGGGCCAGCAGCAGGTAGCCGCCGGTGGCGATCAGGAACAGGCCGGCGACGGCGTACGGATGGGCCGATTCCCAGCGGGAGGCGACCCGGCCGAAGGCGATCCGCAGCACGATGACGAGGCCGCTCACGACGGACAGCATCACGCCCGCCACGCCTTCGCTGAACCCCGCGTCGGTGCCCGTCACCACGAAGAACGACGCCGTCACCGTCGCCGCTGCGGCGCCGAGGATGGCCGCCACGCCGAGCATCACGAGCGGACGGAAGTCGACGTGTGCGAAGCGGTTCGGTTGCGGCTCCGACGGCGCGGCGGCGGCGCGATCGTGCGGCAGCGTCACGGCGCCGAGCAACGGGATCAGCACGGCGCCGGCGAAGGCCCAGCGCCACCCGACGGTGAGGCCGATGGTCGGAACGGCCAGTCCACCGAGGAGTGCGGCGAACGGGATGGCGCTCATCTGGATGCCGAATGCCAGGCCCTGCTCCGCGAGCGGGACCTCTCTCGCCACGAGCACCTTGGTGGCAGGACCGGAGATCATGAGGCCGACGCTGCCGACGAGCATGATGAGGAGCAGTGCCGGGAAGCTGTTGGCCAGCGTGGCGACGCCGAGCAAGCAGATCGCACTCACGGCGTTCGGGATCAACAGTGCACGGCGCGGTCCGATCCGGTCCGACAGCGCGCCGGCGTGCAACGAACCGATCGCCGACACCAGGTAGAACGCGGCGATGGCGATCCCCAGCTGCGTCTTGCTGAACCCCAGGTCGTCGGTCACCTGGATGCCGAGTGGCCCGAGGAGGAACGCCGGCAGCGCCGAGGCGGTGAGCGACGCGACCGCCGCGACCATGGCTCGGAACGGCCCGCGCTCGCGCAGGCTCCCCGTCAGTGGCGGAGCCGTCGTGCCCGTCACCTGGCTCGTCCCGCCGTCACCTCGACCGTGCCGTCAGCAGCATCGGGTGCACGGAGCTTCACCTTGTCGACCTTGTGCGTGGCGCCCTTGGGCAGCTCCGCAACGATCTGCACGTAGCGGGGCGCGGCGAAGTCCGGCAGGCGGCCGGAGCAGTAGGCCGCCAGCTCATGGGGGTCGATGGACTGGCCAGCTCGTGCCGCAACGACGAGCTTGACGTCTTCTTCGCCCAACTCCGAGGGCACCCCGATGGCGGCGCACTCGGCCACTGCCGGGTGCTCGAGGACCACCGCTTCGACCTCGGTCGAGGAGATCATCTCGCCGCGCCGGCGGATGGCATCCTTGCGCCGGTCCATCCAGTGGAGGTACCCCTCGTCATCGAAGCGGGCGAGGTCACCGGTGTGGAACCAGAGGTTGCGGAACGCGGCGAGCGTCGCCGCCGGGTCGTTGTGGTACCCGCTCATCATGGCGTTGGGTCGCCGCGGCCGGACCACGAGCTCGCCGACCCCACCTGGCTCGACCGGCCGGTCGTCGTCGTCGACGATCGCCACCTCGAATTGCGGTACCGGCCGACCCGACGCCATGAAGCGGCGAGGGTCGTCCGGCGTCGTTGTCGAGAAGTGTCCGGTCTCGGTCATCGCGAAGCCGGTGACGAGGCGCAGGCCGAAGCGGTCCTCGAACTCCTGGCGGCGCGATACCGGGATGCCGGCAGCTCCGTGCATCATCCGGACCTGGTGGTCGCGGTCGCGAGGTGATTCCGGCTGCAGCAACAGGATGCTCGAGATGGCTCCAACCGTTCCGATCTCGGTCGCACCCGAGCGCCGGACGGCGTCCCAGAACGAACCGGCCGAGAACCCGGGCTGGATGGCGGCGCGACTGCCCGACACGAGCGCGGTGGCCAGGGTCGAGAACCGGGCGTTGACGTGGTACAGCGGCAGCGTCGAGAACAGCACATCATCAGGCCCGAGGCTCCAGGCCTCCATCTTGATCCTCGCCTGCTCGATCGGGAAGCCCTGGGGCAGCACAGCACCCTTGGCAGGTCCGGTCGTGCCCGATGTGTAGACGATGCAGAGCGGGTCGGCGAGACGAGGCGCGACGTATGGCGGCGCCGAGGTCGCACCGACGCGAACCTCGTCGTACGACAGCACGCGTGGACCAGCCGGCACGTCGCCGTCCCCGCGGCGCACGACGAGGCGGACGGCCGGGGCCTCGCCGAGCACGCCGTGCAGGCGGTCGGTGAGCGCACCGTCGACGACGAGCGCGGTCGCACCCGAGTGACGCAGCACGTGGGCCAGCTGGGAGCCGCGCAGCCCGGCGTTGACCGGGCACTCCACCGCCCCGAGGCGGATCAGCGCCAGCGTGGTGACGACGACCTCTGCATCGTTGGGCGAGAGGTGGCAGACGATGTCGCCGCGCTCGATGCCCGCCGCGGCCAGCCCGGCGGCACAGTGCTCGGCGGCGTCGACGAGCTCCTGCCACGTCGACGTCGTGCCGTCGAAGTCGAGCACGACCCGGTCGGGATGCCGTTGCGTGTGGCCCAGCACCACCGACCACAGGTCCTGCGCCGTTACGGCACCAGCCGTCCGGTCATACGCCGTCACCGCACCACCTCGAAGCGGGGCAGCGTCACCTCGTCGGTGACGCGGTCGAACACGACGCGCGCAGCGTCACCCACCTCCACCTGTCCGGGCTCCACCCCGGTCAGCGAGCTGACGAGCCGGACTCCCTCGTCGAGCTCGATGATCGCCACGCAGTAGGGCACGTCGTCCTTCCACGCGTCGTCGTAGAACGGAACGTGCACCCACGTGAAGCTCCACACCCGCCCGGTGCCGGCTGCATCCGTCCACTCGATGTGCTCCGACCAGCAGGTCGGGCAGGCTCGCCGGGGATAGAAGAACGTGGTGCCGCAGTCCTCGCAGCGCGGGAGCGCCAGCCGACCCTCAGCTGCTGCCTGCCAGTACGGCGCGGTCACCTCGTCGCCGAGCGACGGGAGCGGCTTGGCGTACTCCGAGCCCGACCCACTCATCGCCCGCTCGCCAGGAACATCGTGCTGAACGTTGACAGCACGCCACCGTTGCCGGTGACGGCAGCGACTTGTGCCCCTTCCACCTGGCGGGGCCCGGCCTCGCCACGCAGTTGGCGCACCGCATCGAGGAAGTGGAAGACGCCGCCGGCGTGACCGTGCGAGAGCATCCCGCCGTGGACGTTGACCGGCCGGGGATGGCCGAGCTGCAACCGGCCCTCGGCGGCGTATGGACCGCTCTCTCCTTCACCGCACATCCCGAGTGCCTCGATCCCCATCAGCGTGCTGATCGTGCACGCGTCGTGGACGTACACCACATCGAGGTCGTCGACGACGAGACCGGATCGGGCGTAGGCCAGACGGCACGCCTCCCACGAGCCCAGCTCCGACACGTCTGGCGCCTGCGACACGATGTGGTGCGTCGTCCCCATCCCCCAGCCGAGCACTTCGATCGGTGGGCGGGGAAGGTCGCGAGCTCGCTCCTTGCTGGTGACGACGAACGCGCCGCCGCCGTCGGAGATCAGGCTGCAATCGAGCATTCGCAACGGCGTCGAGATCATCGGCGAGGCCTGGTGCTCCTCGAGCGTGATCGGTGTCCGCTTGTGCGCGTTCTCGTTCAAGGACGCGTGGTAGCGCGACGTGACGGCGACGGCGCCCATCTGCTCGCTCGTCGTCCCGTACCGGTGGACGTGGCGTTGGGCCAGCAGCGCGTACTGACTGATCATGGCGAGGAGCCCGTAGGGCATCTCGAAGTCCTCCCCGCCGGTGAGCGTGCCGGGCGCTCGACCGCGGCCGGCCGTGCGCACCGAGATCCCGTTCTCTCCGAACGTGCAGAGCGCGGTCGTGCACATCCCGGCGCGGATCGCCGCCGCCGCGGCCATGACCGCGGAGTGGTGCGTGCCAGGACCGCCGACATCGATCTGCGCGGTGACCTCCGGATGGATCCCGAGGTGCTCGGCGACCCGCGCCGCGTGCATCAGCATCGCCTGGGAGTAGCCGGAGAAGCTGAACACCGCGTCGATGTCGTCCTTGGTCAGCCCCGCGTCGGCGACTGCGGCGCGGCCCGCCGCGGCCTGTAGGTCGATGGCCGACCGGCCGGGAAGCTTGCCGACCCTCGTCTCGGCCATGCCGACGATCGCCACGCCGTCGAGCACGTCGGTCACGTCCGGCTCCACTCGAGGTTCGCCTGTCCGTCGAGGCGCACGGTCCAGCCCGGGGCGACGGCGTGGACCACACCCGCTACGTGCAGGAGCGCCGGTCCGGTCACGGTCGCCGCGTCACGCAGCGCCCCGACGCCCAGCAAGGGGGTCTCGATGGGACCCTCGCTCCAACGCACGGTTCGCGTCGCCACTCGATCGAACGGCTCGACGTCGATCGGCGGCGCCGCGGGCACCGTGACAATGGACGTCAGCGCGAGGCGGCGCCATCCGGTGCGATCTGCCGCGGCGACCGCCTCGACGATCCGTTCGCCGGAGCCGCTGAACACCCGGTCGCCACCCGTCGTCGTGACCACGAGCGACAACGCCGCGGTTGCCGGGTCGAGCAGCTCTGCCTCCAGGTCCAGCGCGGCGCGGCGCACGAGCCGGGCCACGACGTCGGCGGCATCGTCACCGCTCGTCAGGACCGCGTCGACGACCTGGCGCACGTCGCCGCTGGCGACGCCGCAAGCGCTGAAGATCGATCCGAACAGGAACGAACGGACGCGGAAGATCCCCGCCGCCTCGGCCACACCACTCGCATGCAGGGCCCCGGCCCCACCGAACGCGTAGAGCACGACGTCGGCGGGCGCCACTCCGGCATCGGCGAGCACCGCGGACACCGCGGCCGCGCCCTTGGCGTGGGCGGCCGCCCGCACGCGCGACGCCGCCTGCTCGGCGCTGCCGCCCATCACCGACTCGAGCGCGACGCGCGCCGGTTCCTCGACGAGCTCGATCTCGTCGCCGAAGCGATCGCCGGCATCGAGGAAGCCGAGCACGAGGTCGGCGTCGGTCACGGTCGGTGCGGTGCCGCCGCGACCGAAGCACGCTGGGCCCGGGACGGCGCCAGCGCTGTCGGGACCCACCGTCACCGGTGATCCACCGTGGTCGGCGGCGATCGAGGAACCACCGAGGCCGATCGAGGCGATGCGGGGCACCGGGAGCGCGACCCGCACCCCCCGCAGCTCGGGGGTGGCCTCGACCGGGTACTCACCATCGACGACCAGACCCAGATCGAGCGTGGTGCCGCCCATGTCGAAGCCGAGCGCCAAGCGATCGCCGTACTCGCGAGCGAGGCGGGCCACGAGGGAGAGCCCACACGCCGGACCCGAGCTGTACGTGGCGATGGCCGTCGTGCGCGCCACGCGTCCCGCCGACGCGTCGGAGCGCACGGCCATCACCGGCACGCGCAGGCCCTCTTGCTGGAGGAGGCCTTCGGTCCGGTAGAGCAGCTTGGCCATCGGTCGCGACACGTAGGCGTTGAGGATCGCCGTGTTCGCCCGGACCTCGTCGTCCGGCGTGGACGTCAGCTCTGAACCGATCGACAGCGGGATCGAGCGCAGGTAGTGCTCCGGATAACGGTTGGTCACGATGTGACGCAGGTCCTGCTCGGCCCGGTCGTGGCCAGCACGGAAGCTGACGACGACGCGCCGCACACCGACCGCGACGAGCTCACGGCAATGCCGCAGCAGGTCCTCGGCGTCGCCGTCGAGCGGAACGCCCCGGACGTGATCGGCGTCGACGAACACGCCGACCGCCGGCGAGGTTGCCGTCGCCCCGTACAGCGAATGCTCGGCGCCCGGTTCCACGATCACACCAACCGCATCGCCGGTGCCCTCGACGACCGCGTTGGTGCCGATCGTCGTGGCGATCCGGAGCAGATCGACGTCGGCGAGGAACTTCTCCAGCTCGAGCCCGAAGTCCTCGGCGGCACGGCGCAGGCAACCGACCACCGACTGGCTGAGGTCGAAGTGCGTGGTCGGCACCTTGCACACCATCGCCCGCACACCATCGGTCACGTAGCCGTCCGTGAACGTGCCACCCATGTCGATCCCGACCGTGAACACGTCAGCTCCCCTGCCCCGAGCGCGTAACGGCGCCGACGACCTCGCGGACGGCTTCCGGAGGCACGTCGGCGTGGAGGTACTCCGTGACCGCGCCGGCCGCCCCGTCGAGCGACCGGGCCGTGCCGTCTCGCAGCGACGCCGCGGACACGAGCACCAGATCGCCGGCACTTCGGTTCGGCGAGACCCAATGCTCGTAACCGAGATCGCCGGCCGGCAGCGCGTCGTCCAACGCGACGAGGATGACGGACACCCCGAAGTGGTGGCCGAGCCGCGCGATCGCGGTGTGCGCCTCCGCCGCCGCGCCGGGGTCCGACACGGATTCGCCGGTGCGTTCGAGCACGACGACCTCGGCCACGCCGAGCTGGCACAGCCGGCGCACGCGGCCGGCGACGAAGTCGGAGGCCTCGTCCAACGCGTCCTGCGGATCGAGCTCGGGATCCTCCCGTCGCACCGTCGCTGCAAGCCACAGCGGACCGGAGACGACGCCGACGACGGGGCGGCGGTCCGGCGTGGCGACCAGCCAGCCGGCCACCGCGGCGGACCAGCCCAAGGACTCGCTGTCGCTGGCGCGGTCCGGATCGAGCATGCCTCGCACACCGGCGACCTCGGCCTCTTGGTCCCACGGCGTGCACACGACGTCGAGGGTCATTGCGGTCGCCCCTTCGCCGATGACGCGCACGGCATCCTCGGGCGAGGTCGGGGTGGGCCGTCGCAGCGCGGCCGCGCACAGCTCCGGTGAGGCCAGCACGATCAACCTCGTCACCCCCGACCTCCGGCCGGGTAGGTCCGCAGGTCGACCACCTGCCGCGGGATCGGGTAGTCGCCGTAGTACCGCAAGGCATCCTCCGGCGGGCGCCGAGTGGACCACTCGGCGACGAACTCGTCGTACGGTCTGCCCCGCTCGAGACGCTCGCTGCGAATCGCTTCGCGCTGGCGCTCAGTGGCCGCCTCGTCAACGCGGTCGCCGCGCCCGTCCAGCACGACGCCGTAGATGGCGCGGGCGGTGGCCGCCGAGACGACACCCTGTACGACGTCGTCCAGCACAGCCTCCGGTTCGCGCTCGAGCGCGTCGCCGTAGCCCCCACCGCATCCACGAGCCAGTACGAAAACGTCGTCGTCGCCGCAGGTCTCACCCTCGATGTTCGGGTGGCCGAAGACGTAGGTGCCGTCGATGACGCGGTCGTCGACGAGCTCGCGCACGCTCATCGGCAGGTCCCGCGCGCCGGCCGCCATGAGCTCACGGACGTTCGAGCCGCGGATCAGGATGCGCGGCTGAGCTGCCCCCGAGTAGCCGCCGAACAGCCCATAGTTCTTCGTGAACCGGCCGCCTGTGCCCACCGAGTTGAACGTCAGCCCCTCGGTTCCGTGGATCACGAAGCAGTCGGTCAGACCCACGCCGCCGCGGTATTTCCCCATGCCTGCAACGTCACGATCGAAGCGGTTGCGGAACAGGTAGAGGAACGGGAACTTGCGCTCCTGTTCCTCCGGGCCGGGACAGTCGACGACCATCGCCCAGAAGAACCCCGCGCTGTGCTCGCCGTCGAGATCGAAGCGGGCGCCCTGTCCCGTGGCGTTGCCGTTCGTCGGCCCGCCGGCAATCCGGCGGCCATCCTTGCCCGTGCCCCCGAACTGGATGAGCAGCAGGTTCTCGGCGAAGGGCGCGGCGACGCCCTCCCGGAACGGGCTGTCGTGGAGCATCCGCATCGCCGCCAGCAGGAGGCCCTGCACGACGACGCGCCCGGTGTGACTGCCGGATCCGGTTCCGACATCGCGGCTCGGCGAGTTGAGGATGCTGGGCGGGCAGGTGAGCGTGATCGGCTCGAACAGCCCGATCGACCAGCGCAGGCCGCGGAAGATCGTCGGGAACAGCGCCGCCGCAGATGCGGCGCGGGCGAGGTGCCAGCGCAAGTGGAACGGTCCGATGCCGGGCTCGGGCGACGCGCCCGTGAGGTCGACCGTCAGCTGGTCGTCGCGCTTGTGCAACGTCACCGGAATCCGGATCAGGCCGTCGTCGATGCCGATCGTGTCGAGGAACACGGTCGACCGGTAGGTGCCGTCATTGAAGGCGCGGATGCGCTCGCGAGCCAGCCTCGCCGACTGCTCGATCGAGCGGCGCAACCCAGCAGCGACGAACTCGGGGCCGCGGCGCTCCACCTCGCGCAGCAACTGCTCGCGCATGCGCACGCACACGGCGAGGCGGGCCTTCATGTCCAGCGAGTTCTGCCGTGGCGTGCGGACGGAGTTCAGGATGAAATCGAGGTGGTCGGTGT
>Ga0190270_10001124_pt1 | contig 12275 bp, 11 predicted proteins | sample Popmic320T_FD_133748 | JGI IMG/M metagenome (GOLD analysis project Ga0190270, IMG submission 133748) | Populus adjacent soil microbial communities from riparian zone of Weber River, Utah, USA - 320 T | ecosystem: Environmental > Terrestrial > Soil > Riparian zone | place: USA: Utah | collected... | reverse complement strand
GAAGTCGAAACCGGGCGCTGAACCAAGCCCGCACCGCTAGCCCTGAGCCTGTCGAAGGGCGGTCCCCGCCACCGAGCCGGGCTTCGACAGGCTCAGCCCTAGCGGACCAGGTTTCCCAACTGCGCTGCTACCGAGCCGGCTCGAACGCGCGCAGCACGTCCGGCTCGTCCTCGATCGACTCGAGGAAGCGGGGCGCGATCCGTTTCTGCGAGGCCTGCTCGTAGGCGTAGCCGATCGAGAGGATGAGCGCGTCGGACCATTTCGGGCCGATGAAGCTGAGGCCCACGGGGAGCCCGCGCGAATCGCCCATCGGCACGGTCAGGTGCGGATAACCCGCAATCGCCGCCAGCGCGCCGCCGCCGCCGCCGGAAATGACGTCGCCATGGACCGCGTCGATGAACCAGGCGGCGGGCATGGTCGGCCCGACCAAGGCGTCGATATCGTGCTCGCGCATCAGCCGATCGATCCCTTCGGCGCCGGCCAGCCGCTGCATGGTCTCGCGGGCGCGGCGATAATCGGCGTCGAGGCCGGTGGTGGCCTCGGCCTGCTCGAACAGCTCCTGGCCGAACAGAGGCATTTCCCTCGCGGCATTGGCGCGGTTGAAGGCGATCAATTGGGCGAGCGTGCGCGCGGTCACGCCCGGCGGCGTCGTCGCGAGATAGCGATTCAAGCCGTCCTTGAACTCGTGGAGCAGCACCTGGAACGAGTGCCGGCCCATCTCCGCCCGGTTCGGCATCTCGGCGATGTCGACCAGCACCGCGCCGCGGGCGCGCAGGGTCGCCAGCGCTTCCTCGAACTGGGCGTTGGTGCCGAAGCCGGCGGCGAAGCGCATCACGCCGATCCGCCGCCCGCGCAGCACGTCCGGGTTGAGCATCGCCGCATAAGGCTGGCGGCGGCGGTCGGCCTCGGCGGTGGCGGCGTCGGCGGGGTCGGTGCCGACGATGGCGTCGAGCAGCTGCGCCGCCTCGCGCACCGTTCGCGTCATCGGGCCGGGCGTGTCCTGGGTCTCGCTGATCGGGACGACATGGGTGCGGCTGACCAGGCCGACGCTGGGCTTGAAGCCGACGATGCCGTTGATCGCCGCAGGGCAGGTGATCGAGCCGTTGGTCTCGGTGCCGATCGCGGCCGGGACCATGCCGGACGCGACCGCGACTGCGCTGCCGCTCGACGAGCCGCAGGCGTTGCGGTTCAATGCGAACGGGTTGCGCACCTGCCCGCCGACCGCGCTCCAGCCCGAGATCGAATCGTTCGAGCGGAAGTTCGCCCATTCGGAGAGGTTCGCCTTGCCGACGATGACGGCGCCCGCGGCGCGGAGGCGCGCGACCAGGGGCGCGTCGCGGTTGGTGACGTTGGCGCGGAGGGCGAGGCTGCCGGCGGTGGTCGGGAGCGTTCCGGCGGTCTCGATATTGTCCTTGATCAGCACCGGCACGCCGAACAAGGGCCCGCGCGCGCCAACGGCAGCGTCGAGCCGGCGCGCCTGGGCGAGCGCGCTCGGCTCGGTCGCGATCACGGCGCGCAGGCGGCGGTTGAGCAAGGCGATCCGGGCGAGCGAGGCGCGGGTCCGGGCGGTGGCGCTCTCGGTCTCGGCGAAGGCGGGGGCCGCCGGGACTCCGCTCTGCAGGGATTGATTGGTGGCGCATCCGGCGAGGGCGAAGGCGGCGGCGAAGAGGAGAGTGCGCATGGCGCGAGGCCATGACGCACGGCGGCGATTCGGTCCAGCGCTTCCCCGTTTGTTCAAACCTGCTTATGGCCTCGCCCGATGAGCAAGGGCCCGCAGAGGATCAGGGGAACCCAGGATATCTGGGGCGAGGAGGCGGACCGGCACCGCGCGGTGGTCGAGGCGTTCGACCGCGTCCGCCGGCTCTACGCCTTCCAGCGCGTCGAGACGCCCATGTTCGAGTCGACCGAGATCTTCGCCCGCTCGATCGGCGAGGCCACCGACATCGTCTCCAAGGAGATGTACACGTTCGAGGACCGCGGCGGCGACAGCCTGACCCTGCGCCCGGAATTCACCGCCGGCATCTGCCGGGCCTACCTCTCCGAAGGCTGGCAGCAGCACGCGCCGATGAAGCTTGCGACCCACGGCGCCGTCTTCCGCTACGAGCGCCCGCAAAAGGGCCGCTTCCGTCAGTTCCACCAGCTCGACGCCGAGATCATCGGCTCGGACTCGCCGCTCGCCGACGTCGAATTGCTGGTCATGGCCGACCATCTCCTCCACGAGCTCGGCATCGCCGAGGGCGTGACGCTGCAGCTCAACACTTTGGGCGATGCGGAGACGCGCGACGCATGGCGCGCCGCGCTCGTCGCGCATTTCGAGGCGCATCGGGGCGACCTTTCCGACGACAGCCTCGCCCGCTTGGCCAAGAACCCCTTACGCATCCTCGACAGCAAGGACCCGCGCGATCGCCCGGCCGCCGACAGCGCGCCCGAAATCGACAATTTCCTGACGGCGGAAGCGCGCGGCTTCTTCGAGCAAGTCACCGCCGGCCTCGATGCCGCCGGCGTGAAGTGGGAGCGCAACGCCCGCCTCGTCCGCGGCCTCGATTATTACCGCCACACCGCCTTCGAGTTCGTCACCGACCGCCTCGGCGCCCAAGGTACCGTGCTGGCCGGCGGCCGCTACGACGGCCTGATCGAAGTTCTCGGCGGCCCGCACACGCCGGCCGTCGGCTGGGCCGCGGGGATCGAGCGGCTGGGGATGCTGATCGAGGCGCCGGTGCCGGAGCGCGTCGATGTCGCCGTCGTCGTGGAGGTCGACGTGGTTCAGAGCGAGGGCGTTCAGTCGGGCGCCGCTCTTCGCCGCTCAGGCTTTTCGGTGGAGCTTTTCGCCCAGGGATCGCCCCGCAAACGCTTCGACAAGGCAACGAGGAGTGACCCTCGCGCCATTCTCGCCGTCGACCTGCAGGGCCAGATTACAGCCCGAGTGAAACAGCTCGACCCCAGCCTGCGCATTAGCGAGGTCGAGGACGCGCTGGTGGGGCTCGACTGGTTCGACGCGAGCCGGACGCCGCAGTGACCTCGATCTCCGCCGACAGGATCGCGCAGATCGAGGCGCGGCGGGACGAGTTGCAGGCGGCGATGTCGGCGCGCGACCTCGCCCCGGACGCGTTCGTGAAGCTGTCGAAGGAATATGCCGAGGTCGAGCCGGTCGCCGCGGCCGCCGCGGAGCTGCGCCGCCTGCGTGACGAGCTCGCCTCGCTGCGGGAAATGGCGGCCGACCCCGAGATGCGGGAGATGGCGGAGGACGAGATCCGCGCCCTCGAAAGCCGAGTCCCCGAGGCCGAGCGGGCGCTGGCGCTGAAGCTGGCGCCGCGCGACGCCGCCGACGAGCGCTCGGCGATGCTCGAGATCCGCGCCGGCACCGGCGGCGACGAGGCCGCTTTGTTCGCCGGCGACCTGTTCCGGATGTACCAGCGTTATGCCGAGATCCAGGGGTGGCGCGTCGAGACCATCTCCGCCAGTGCGTCCGAGGTCGGCGGCTTCAAGGAAGTGGTCGCGAGCGTCAGCGGCCAGGGCGTGTTCGCGAAGCTCAAGTTCGAGAGCGGGGTCCATCGCGTCCAGCGCGTGCCCGTCACCGAGAGCGGCGGGCGCATTCACACCTCCGCCGCGACCGTCGCGGTGCTGCCCGAGGCCGAGGATGTCGACGTCCAGATCGACGAGGCGAGGGACCTCAGGATCGACGTCTACCGCTCGTCGGGGCCCGGCGGGCAGTCGGTCAACACGACCGACAGCGCGGTCCGCATCACCCATTTGCCGAGCGGGCTTGTGGTCATCCAGCAGGACGAGAAATCGCAGCACAAGAACAAGGCCAAGGCGCTGAAGGTGCTGAGGACGCGGCTCTACGAGCTCGAGCGCGGGCGGCTCGATTCGGCGCGGGCGGGCGCGCGCAAATCGATGGTCGGCTCGGGCGACCGCTCCGAGCGCATCCGCACCTACAATTTCCCGCAGGGGCGCGTGACAGACCACCGCATCAACCTGACGCTGCACCGGCTCGAGGAGATCCTGCAGGGCCCCGGCCTCGAGGAGCTGGTTTCCGCTTTGGTGAGCGAGGACGAGGCCGAGCGGCTGGCGCAGATCGATGAGGGCTAGGTCGGGCAGGAAGCTCGTTCGTCCCGAGCGTAGTCGAGGGGCGCGTGTGATGAATCCGTGCCGGCGCCCCTCGACTTCGCTCGGGACGAACGGAGGGTGGTGATCGTAGCAGAGGCTCTTCGCGCGGCCTCGGAGCGGCTCGGCGCGATAAGCGACACGCCGCGGCTCGACGCGGAATTGCTGATGGCGGAGGCGCTTGGGACAGGCCGCGAGCAGATGCTTTTGTCCCGCCTCGACGCGCCGGCTCCCCCGGCGTTCGACGGGCTGGTGGGCCGCCGCCTCGCGCACGAGCCGGTCGCCTACATCATCGGCCGCCGCGCCTTCTGGACGATCGAGCTCGAGGTCGGCCCCGGCGCGCTGGTGCCGCGGCCGGACAGCGAGACCTTGCTCGAAGCCGCGGTCGAGCGTTTCGGCGCGGCCGGCCCGGGGACGATTCTGGACCTCGGCACCGGTCCCGGCACCTTGCTCCTCGCTGCGCTCGATCAATGGCCCGAGGCGCGCGGGCTCGGGATCGACGCATCGGCCGACGCGCTTCGATATGCGGGCCGCAACGCCGAACGCCTCGGCCTCCGCGCCGAGCTCCGCCGCGGCGACTGGGCCGACGGACTGAGCGGCCAGTTCGACCTGATCCTGTGCAATCCCCCTTATGTCGAAGCAGGGGCGCAGCTCCCGCGCGACGTCGCCTTATGGGAGCCGCCCGCGGCATTGTTCGCCGGGCCGGACGGGCTCGACTCCTATCGCCGGCTGGCGCCCGCGGTTCCCCGCCTGATGGCGCAGGGCGGCCTCGCCTGCTTCGAGATCGGCTCCGAACAGGCCGAGGCGGCGGGCGCTCTGTTCGAGGCGCGGGGGCTGAATGTCTCGGTTCGCAAAGACCTTGCGGGCCGCGACCGCTGCCTCGTTCTTCGCCGCTGACGGGCCTTGATACTTTCCGCTTGGATTTCTCTTCGAGCATAGCTACATAGTTGACAGGGACGGGGCCGCTCACAGCATTAAACGCGTGGGGCTCCCCGGGCCGACCCCCGATTGCTCTCTTCGCCCGGGTCGGGCGATTACAGCGCGAGGAGGCGGAATCCGCATTGCGGCTTCCTCCTGCGGGTGGTCGCACAGAGTTACGGCCGGGAAGGGCCTGGCCGGTGGAGTAGAAAAGACCCACCATTTTGACGAGGATTTCCGATTGATAAACAATCGTCAGGGCGGCCGCAGGCGCGGTCGCGGCGGCGGCCCCGGTGGCGGCGGCGGCGGCCGTCAGCAAGGCGGCGGGCCTGGTCCCGGCAACCGCCAGGAAACCAGGAATCGCGGCAATGCCGCGCAGCTGCTCGAAAAGTATAAGTCGATGGCCCGCGACGCCCAGATGGGCGGCGATCGGGTCCAGACCGAATATTACCTGCAATATGCCGAGCATTATTATCGCGTGCTCAACGAGAACCGCTCCCGCTTCGAAGAGCAGCGCCCGCAGCGCGGGGAATTCTATGAGGACGACGAGGACCAGGACGAGGGCGTCGGCGCCGACGGCCGCGACGGCCGCGACGATGGCGGCGACGACCGCTCCTATCGCGACGACCGTCCGGCGCGCCAGGATCGTCCCTATCGAGAAGACCGGGACGTCCGTGCCGAGCGCGACGATCGCCCGTATCGCGACGAACGTCCCGCGCGCGACGAGCGTCCGGTGCGCGACGACCGTCCCGCCCGCAACGAGCCGCAGGCGCAGCGCGAGGGCCAGCGCGAGGAGGCCGAGGAGCGCCGACCGCGCCCCGATCGCCCCGATCGCGACACCGCCCGCAACGGCGAGGCCGCCCGCCCCCGGGGCCGCCCGCGCCGCGACCGCTTCGAGGCCGCCAATGAGGAAGGCGAGGAGCGGATCTCGCTCGACGTGCTTCCCCCGGCAATCTCGGCCGTGGCGGCTCCCGAAGCCGACAGCGGCGACGATCAGCCGAAGGCGCCGCGCCGCCGCGTCCGCCGTCCGCGCGACGATAGCGACGAGATCGCCCCCGCGGCCTGAGCGGATCGCTCCGGTAACAATGAAGAAGGGCGGTCGCTGCGGCGGCCGCCCTTTTCGTTTCAGCCGCTTGTTTCAGGCGGTTGACGGACAGGTGATAATGTAACATCGTGATCGGGTCATCCGGAGAGGAGCCGTCCGATGCGCCCGATACTCTGTCTCTTCATCCTCGCCGCCGCGCCCGCTCTCGCCCAGCCGGTGATCCCGCCGCCGAGCCAGAGCGCGCAGGGCGATGTCGCGGTCACCATCTACAATAACGACATCGCGCTCGTGCAGGACCGGCGCGAGGTCGACATACCGGCCGGCCGCTCGCGCCAGGAATTTCCGGACGTCTCCGCCCAGATCCGTGCCGAGACGGTGACTCTGACCGGCGCCGGCGTCGGCATCGTCGAGCAGAATTTCGACTATGATCTGCTGTCGCCCCAGGCGCTGATGCAGGAGGCGGTCGGCGAGACGATCACTTTGGTGCGGACCAATCCCGCGACCGGCCAGGAGCAGCGCGAGCGCGCGCGGGTGCTGGCGGTGAACGGCGGCGTCGTGCTGCAGGTCGGCGACCGGATCGAGGTGCTGCGCGACGACGGCCTGCCGGTGCGGGTGATCTTCGACCGCGTGCCCGAAAATCTGCGCGCCCGCCCGACGCTTTCGGTGACCGTCCAGAGCGAGCAAGGCGGCCGCCGGCCGGTGACCCTCACTTATCTGACGCCCGGCCTCGGCTGGCAGGCCGATTATGTCGCCTTGTTCGACGAGGCGGCGGGGCGGATGGACGTCCAGGGCTGGATCACGCTCACCAACAATAGCGGCACGCCCTACGTCAATGCCGACGTGCTGCTGGTCGCGGGCGCCGTCGGCGGCCAGGGTGGACAGCGCGTCGTCCGGCGTCCGCCGCCGCCGCCGGGGAGCCTGCGCGATCCGGGCACCGAAACCGCCGCGCGCGAGCGGCTCGGCGATTTCTACCTCTATCCGCTGCCCGAGCGGACGACGGTCGCCCACCGCCAGATCAAGCAGGTCAGCTTCCTCGACGTGCGCGCCGCGCCGGCGGCCCGCGCCTACGAGTTTCGCAACGCCTGGCTCGGCACGATGGACGAGGCGCGCAGCGCCAGCAGCGTGCTGCGTTTCTCGAGCTCGCGCGAGCAGGGCCTCGGCGACGCGCTCCCCGCCGGGACGGTTCGGGTCTACCAGCGCGACGCGCGCGGCAATCCCCAATTCGTCGGGGAAGCCGGCATCGGCCACACCCCGATGGGCTCGGAGCTCGGGCTCGTCACCGGCCTGGCCTTCGACGTCAAGGTGCAGCCGATTGTCGAGCGGCGCGAACGCGTCACGGCGCAGCGCTGGCGTACCAGCATGCGCTACCGGCTCACCAATGCCGGCCCCGCGCCGGTCACCGTCATCCTTACCCAGGACGGGCTGTGGGGCGACACGCGGATTGCCCAGGAGAGCCAGCCGAGCGAGCGCATCTCGGCCGATTCGGCGACGTGGCGCGTGACGGTGCCGGCCAATGGCGAGGCCATTGTCACGGCGACCTTCGACAGCCGCTACTGAGGAGACGCGGGTGGCCGCGCCCCGCTTCGCGCTTTTCCCGCTGTTCGCGCTGGCCGCGCTCGCGGCCGCGGCGCCGGCCGCCGCGCAGCGGATCGTGACCTCGCCGCGTCCGGACTCGGTCGACGTCACCGTCTATCGCGACACCAATCGCCACGCGTCCACCGCCTTCAACCGCCAGTGGCTCGGCGGCTATGCTCTGGTCAGCGAGACGCGGCGCATCCGGCTTCCGGAAGGCGAATCGGAGATCCGCTTCGAAGGCGTCGCCGCCGGCCTGGTGCCGCAGAGCGCGATCGTGTCCGGGCTTCCAGAGGACATCGTCGAGCGCAACCGCGACGCCTATCTGTTGTCGCCCGGGACGTTGATCGACCGCTCGGTCGGGCGGCGAGTGCATATCCGTCGCACGTCGCTGGCGAGCGGACGCACGCGCGAGTTCGATGCCGTGATCCGCACCGGTGCGGACGGGGCGGTGGTGCTGGAGACGGCGGACGGGTTCGAGGCGCTGCGTTGCACAGGCATGCCCGAAACCATCACTTACGATCGCGTGCCGGCCGGCCTGTCGCCGCGGCCGACGCTGTCGGTCCGCGCCCGCGCCACGCGGGAGGTGACCGCCACGGTCACTCTCTCCTACATCGCCAGCGGGTTCGACTGGCAGGCCAATTATGTCGCGACCCTGTCCGACGACGGGACCCGCGCCGACCTGTTCGCCTGGCTGACGCTGGCCAGCAACGACGAGACCAGCTTCCCCAATGCGGACGTCCAGGCGGTCGCGGGATATATCAACCGCGAGGCGGTCGCGCGGCAGCCGGTCGAGGCGGCGCCGATCGAGCTGCGCTGCTGGGCCCATTCCACGACCAGCGACATCCCGCTCGAGACCTTCGAGCCCACACCGCCGCCGCCGCCGATGGCCGTGCTGCAGGACGAGGAGTTCGCCCTCAGGGTCACCGGCAGCCGCGTCCAGGCGGACATGGTCATGTCATCGTCCCCGATCGCCGTTGTCACCGCCGAGCAGGAGACGCTCGGCGACGTCAAGCTCTATCGGATCCCCGAGCCGGTGACGGTCGCCGCCAACGCCCAGAAGCAGGTCGCCTTGCTGCAGCGCCCCGGCGTGCCCGTCGAGATGGTCGCGCGGCACCGGATCTGGCCCTTCACCAACGGTGCGACCGAACCGGCGAACCGCGTGCTGATCGCGCGCAACCGCGAGTCGGACGGCCTCGGCCTGCCGCTTCCCGGCGGGCCGCTTTTGCTGTTTTCCGAAACCGAGAGCGGCCGGCCGATGCTGATCGGCCAGGGCCAGATCGACGACCGCGCGACCGGCGAGGACATCGAGGTCTGGCTCGGCCTCGCGTCCGGGGTCACGGGGACCCTCCAGCTCCCCAACCGTCGCGCTGGCGAGCGCGACTATGTGCTCACCGTCACCAACGATTCGCCCGAGCCGATCCGCTACCAGGCCGAGTTCTACAATTATGGCGAGATCGAAACCGATGTGCCGCTCGGCCGGCACGACGGACGGCCGGTCTGGGCGGCGACGGTCCCCGCCAACGGCACCGCCGTCCTGCGCTTCCGCAAGGAGCGCTGACCGGACGGAGTCGGATCTCGCTCTAGTCGGGGCGAACCGGGCGCGGACGGTGATTCTCGTCGAGCGCCACGAACGTGAAGACGCCCTCGGTGACCTTGACGTCCTCGAGCCCCATCCGCCGCGTCGCCACGACCTCGATCCGGATGGTGAGCGAGGTCCGGCCGATGCGTTCGACGACGGCGTAGACCGAGATCAGATCGTGCATCAGGATCGGCGCAATGAACTCCATCTTGTCGATCGCGACCGTGGCGACCGGGCCGTTCGATTCGCGCGAGGCGACGATGCCGGCGGCGATGTCCATCTGGCTCAGCACCCAGCCGCCGAAGATGTGGCCGTTGGCGTTGATGTCGCCCGGCCGGGGCACCACCCGCAGGATCGGCTCGCTTTTGTCGGTGGCAGTCATCTTTCCCCTCCGGAAGCGTCGTCGTCATGGCCCGAGTTGTTGGAGAGAAAGACCAGACCCATCAGGGCGGTGCCGAGCAGCACGCTGAGGCCGACGCCGGCGACGGTCGCGATCACCGCGTGGATCGGCAGCGGCGCGCCCGTCCCGTAAAGATAGGCGAGCGCGAGCAGGACCGAGACGAAGGCGGCGAGCGCCATCCACCGCATCATCGCCTTGTAGCGCGCCCAGGCGCCGGCAGCGCGCTCGTAATCGGGGGCGCTGGGGCGCGGCGGAAGGGGGTCATGACGAGGCACGGCTTCCCTTTGGGGACGCGCCGTCGCATCATCAAGGCCCGAGTCGGCGTCATCAAGCAGCACGGAGTCGAATCGATGAACATCGAAGCGATCCTCAGGTCCAAGGGCGGCGAGGTGGTGACGGTCGCCTGCGACACCAGGGTGCGCGAGGCGGTCGCCCTGCTCGCCGAGCGCCGGATCGGCGCGCTTCCGGTGATGAAGGACGAGCGCGTCGTCGGCATCATGTCCGAACGCGACGTGATCTACTGCCTCAAGAGCGAGGGCGCTGCCGCGCTCGATTTCGCGGTCGAAAAGGTGATGACGGCGCCGATCATCGCGGCCGAGCTCGGCATGCCGGTCCTCGCCGGCCTGTCGCTGATGACCGAGCGGCGCATCCGCCACCTGCCGGTCGTCGACGGCGGGCGCCTCGTCGGCCTGGTCTCGATCGGCGACCTCGTCAAATACCGGATGGACCGGATCGAGGAAGAAGCGGCGGCGCTCCGCGACTATATCCAGATGGCCTGATCAACCCGCCGGCGCGGCCTCTCCCCGCGGCGCGGCGCGGACCAGGGCCAAAGCCTCCTCGACCAGCGGCCGGGCCAGCGCGAACAGCAAGGCGACATAGACCCCCGCTCCGAACGCGACCAGCGCCAGCAGCCGCGCGGGCGGCCCGAGCGGCGGCAGCAGCGCGTCGAGCGCCGCCACCAGCCCCGCCATCGCCGCCGAGGCGAGCAGCCCCGGGGCCAGCGAGGCGGCCAGCGCCCGGCCGGTCACGCCGATCGCCGGAAGCGACATCGCGGCGGTCGCGGCGCAGAGCAGAGCCATGCCGCCGAGCCAGGCCCAGGACAGGCCCGCGATCCCCCAGCTCAGGCCGATCAGGAAGGCGCCCGGCAGGATCACCGCACCGGTCGCGCCGGCGCGGAGTGCGACGCCCGGCCGGCCGAGCGCGTTGGTCGCCGGCGCGAACAGGATCTGAAGCGTCATGAACGGCATCGCCATCGCCAGGATCGGCACGATCGGCACCGCTTCGGCCCATTTGCCGCCCAGCGCGGTCAGCACCAGCGGCTCGGCCGTGACGGCGAGGCCGAAATAGAAGGGAAGCGCAATCAGCATGATCAGCCGCACCGATTTCAGGAACGCGCCGCCCATCGCGTCGCGCCGGTCCTGCATGCGCGAATAAGCGGCGAAGGCGACGTCGTTCAGCGGCGGCACGAACTTGGCGGCGAGGATCTGGGTCAGGAACAGGGCGGTCGTATAGACTCCGAGCTCGTGGGCGCCGAGCACGCGGGCGCCGATGAACACGTCCGCCTGCGACTGGAAGAACCAGAAGAACTGCACCGCCACCATCGCGCTGCCGTAGCGCAGGAGCGGGCCCGCGCCCTTGAAGCGGAAGCTCGGTTTGACCAGGGTGCGCGCCGCGATCGTCATCCCGATCGCGCGGCTCCACCACAGGACGAGCGGCGCCGCGACCAGGGTCCACACCCCCCAGCCGGCATAAGCGCAGGCGAGCGCCGTCCCCGCGCCCAGCATGGCGGAGACGAGATTGACCAGGGCCTGGCGGCGGAAGTCGATCTCGCGCCCGAGCAAAGCGCTCGGCAGTGCGATCAAAGGGGTCGAGAAATAGAGCACGGCCTGGACCCTGAGCAGGTCCGCCACCTCCGGATGGCGGAAATAGGCGGCGGCGATCGGCGCCATCGCGAACTGGATCGCGGCCAGCGCTGTGTTGAGCAGGATCAACAGGCCGAAGACCTGGCGGATCTGCTCGCGGTCGATCCGCTCGCGCTGGACGAGCGCGCTGGCGAAGCCCCAGCCGTTCATCAGATTGAGCAGCACGAGGACGACCTGGGTCATGGCGAACAGGCCGTAATCGGACGGATCGAGCAGGCGGATGACGAGGAAGGTCGAGCCCCAGGTGACGAGCTGCGCGACCACCTGGCTGCCCGAGCGCCACATGACGGCGCCCTTGACGCGCTCGCCGAGCGCGGCCGGGGCCCCGCTCAGCGGATCCATGTTCAAACGGGCTCCCACCTTCTTGTAACGTCTCTCTTCGCGCTGCAGCTTCTTTCCCCATAACCCAAAGGGGTTAAGCCGCCCTTAGGTGCGGCAGCGGCCGCCCGCTTTTTCTTGGCCCGCGTCGTCGGGGCATGGCGCGGGGCCTGTCGAGGCGCAGGGCGGATCAACCCGCTGAAAGTCTTCCGGAAATCCGCGGGGCTGCCCTTGAAGGGCGGTTCGTGGCGCCTAAATAGGGTGAACTCCGGGATCAAGGCGGCTTCGGCTGCCGGCGTTTCGGATTTCCTCTTTGAAAATCGGGGAACGAGGGCCCGCGAGGCGGCTTCGGCCGCTGCGCGGGTTTTGAAACGGGGGCGCCATCTTCGGATGGTGCTCCCGGCTCGGCCTGCG
>Ga0190270_10001123_pt1 | contig 12281 bp, 8 predicted proteins | sample Popmic320T_FD_133748 | JGI IMG/M metagenome (GOLD analysis project Ga0190270, IMG submission 133748) | Populus adjacent soil microbial communities from riparian zone of Weber River, Utah, USA - 320 T | ecosystem: Environmental > Terrestrial > Soil > Riparian zone | place: USA: Utah | collected... | reverse complement strand
GCCGCAAGAAAATGCCAAACGGCCCGGCACGGCCACGCGCTTTCGCAACCTCGCTCTCGCCGGCGATTGGACTGCGACCGGACTGCCGGCCACCATCGAGGGAGCGATCCGTTCGGGGCAGCGCGCGGCGGATTGGATCACCGCAAAAACATAGCAACAGAGACGGCTGACAAATTGAATATTGCTGCTGATCAACCGAAATCCATTGCGCTCGACCGCGCGATCTCGGCTGCGACCGACGCGCTGCTGCGGCGGCAGCGCCCCGACGGCCATTGGGTGTTCGAGCTCGAGGCCGACTGCACCATTCCCGCAGAGTACGTGCTGCTGCGCCATTACTTCGGCGAGCCGGTCGATGCCGAGCTGGAGCGCAAGATCGGCGTTTACCTGCGCCGCACCCAGGGCAAGCAAGGCGGCTGGCCGCTGTTCCGCGAGGGCGACTTCGACATGAGCGCCAGCGTGAAGGCCTATTTCGCGCTCAAGACGATCGGCGACGACATCGACGCGCCGCACATGGCGCGCGCCCGCCAAGCGATCCGTGCGCGCGGCGGCGCCGAGCAGAGCAACGTCTTCACCCGCGTGCTGCTGTCGTTGTTCGGCGTGACGGCCTGGCGTGCGGTGCCGGTGATGCCGGTCGAGATCATGCTGCTGCCGAAGTGGTTTCCGTTCCACATCGACAAGATCTCGTACTGGGCACGCACCGTGATCGTGCCGCTGCTGGTGCTGCAAGCGCTCAAGCCCAAGGCGAAGAACCCGAAGGGTATCGCAATCGACGAGCTATTCCTGAAAGATCCGAAGACCCTCGGCCCGAAGTCGAAGGCGCCGCACCAGAAGTGGAACTGGTTTATTGCCTTCCAGGCGTTCGACGCGGTGCTGCGCGTGGTCGAGCCGATGTTCCCCAAGAGCTGGCGGAAGCGCGCGATCGACAAGGCGGTGGAGTTCGTCACAGAGCGCCTCAACGGCGAGGACGGGCTCGGCGCGATTTTCCCGGCAATGGCCAATTCGGCGATGATGTACCAGGTGCTGGGCTATCCGAGCCAGCATCCGGACTATGTCGCGGCGCGCACGTCGGTCGACAAGCTGCTGATCGTCAAGGACGACGAAGCGTACTGCCAGCCGTGCATGTCGCCGGTGTGGGACACTGGCCTGGTCTGCCACACCCTGCTCGAGGTCGGCACGCAGCGAGCGGTCGACGCCTGCGTCGCCGGCTTGAACTGGCTGGTGCCCTTGCAGGTGCTCGACGTGCGCGGCGACTGGATCGCACGCCGCCCGGACGTGCGGCCCGGCGGCTGGGCGTTCCAGTACGCCAACCCGCACTATCCCGATCTGGACGACACTGCCGTGGTGGTGATGGCGATGGACCGCACGCAGAAGGTCCGCGACAACAAGAATTTCCAGACTGCGATCGACCGCGGCCGCGAATGGATATGCGGCTTGCAAAGCCAGAACGGCGGCTGGGGCGCGTTCGACGCCGACAACGAATATCTCTATCTCAACAACATCCCGTTCGCCGACCACGGCGCGCTGCTCGATCCGCCGACCGAGGACGTCACCGGCCGCTGCGTTTCCATGCTGGCGCAGCTCGGCGAAGCGTCGACCATGCAGGTGCGCGACGGCGTCGACTATCTGCGCCGCACCCAGCTCGCCGAAGGAAGCTGGTATGGCCGCTGGGGCATGAACTACATCTACGGAACCTGGTCGGTTCTGTGTGCGCTCAACGCCGCCGGCCTGCCACCCGACGCGCCCGAGATAAAAAAGGCGCGCGACTGGCTCATTTCGATTCAAAACAGCGATGGCGGTTGGGGCGAGGATGGAACCAGCTACAAGCTCGACTATCGCGGCTACGAGAATGCGCCGAGCACCGCGTCGCAGACCGCCTGGGCGCTGATCGGGCTAATGGCGGCGGGCGCCGCCGGCCATCCGGCGGTCGCCAAAGGAATCGATTATCTCATCGCCACCCAGGGAACCGACGGCCTATGGGCCGAGGAGCGCTACACCGCAACCGGGTTCCCGCGGGTGTTTTACCTTCGCTACCACGGCTATCCGAAATTCTTTCCGCTTTGGGCGCTGGCGCGGTACAACAATCTCCGGGTCGGCCAATCGGCCGTGTTCGGGATGTAGATGCCGCCATATTCGCAATTGCCGGTGGTTGCGGTCACAGGCCTGACCTTCGAGGCGCGGATCGCCGCCGGCCCGGGCGTCGTCACGGTCTGCGGCGGCGGCCATCTGGCCCGGCGGCTTGAGGCCGATCTCATCGCAGCGATTGCGCGCGGCTGCCGCGGCATCGTGTCGTTCGGCATCGCCGGCGGGCTGGCGGAGCATCTGGAACCCGGTGCCTGCATTGTCGCGCGGTCGATCGTCACGCCGACCGAACGCCACGAATCCCATCTTGAATGGGCGAGCCATCTGCTGCAGAACATTCCCGGCTCGGTCCATGCCGACATCGCGGGCGTAAGCGCGCCGGTGTGCACGCCGGCCGACAAGCTCGCGCTCGGCCGCGCCACCAATTCGGTCGCGGTGGACATGGAATCGCTACTCTGCGCAACCATGGCGAAGGTGCACGGCCTGCCGTTCGCGGCGGTGCGCGTGGTGGCCGATCCCAGCCACCGCGCCCTGCCGCCGGCCGCGCAGATCAACCTGCTGCCCGGCGGCAAGCCGGACATGCCCGCCGTGATGCGCTCGGTGATGGGCCGGCCGCACCAGATCAGGGCATTGGTCCGCGTCGGACTCGACACCCGTACAGCACGCGCCGCATTGGTGCGCGCGCGGCGGATGCTCGGCCCGGGGTTTGGTCTTGGCGAGGTTTCCGAGCCGGCGATTGCGGCACAAGCTGTCGTCGCGCGGGCCGATTAAGCCGCATGGAACCGCGTCAGTTCCTGGCTTTTCAAGCAAGTCGTTGAACTTTCACAAAATTCGTTCCACTCTCTGCGGCAAAGCACGGAGTATTCCGCTTGCGTAGTCCAGTCGAGGCCACGACCACCCGCAAAATCCTCTGCGTGTTTCCGGCCTATACCCCGGCGTTCGGCACGTTCGCGCACGCCTTTCCCCTGCTCTACAACGTCAAGGCGTTCATGCCGCCGCAGGGCCTCCTGGTGCTGGCGGCCTATCTGCCCGAGCACTGGCCGGTCCGCTTCGTCGATGAGAACGTCGCACGCGCCACGCCGGAGGACTTCGCCTGGGCCGACGCGGTGATGGTCAGCGGCATGCACATCCAGGCTCCTCAGGTCCGCGATATCCATGCGCGCGCCAAGGCCGCTGGCAAGCCGATGGCGCTCGGCGGCCCCTCCGTCTCGGCGGCGCCGGAGATGTATCCCGACGTCGAGTATCTCCACATCGGCGAGATGGGCGACGCGACCGACGCGATGATCGAGCAGCTCGCCGCCGACGTGTCGGTTCCCGCGCAGCAAGTGCAATTCACGACCAAGGAGCGGCTGCCGCTCGGCCACTTCCCGATCCCGGCTTACGGGCTGATCAAGCTCGGCCAATATCTGATCGGCAGCATCCAGTTCTCCAGCGGCTGTCCCTACCAGTGCGAGTTCTGCGACATCCCCGGCCTGTACGGCCGCGTGCCGCGGCTCAAGACGGCGCAGCAGATCATCGCCGAGCTCGATTGCATGCTGGAGCAGCCGTCGCATCCGCAGACGATCTATTTTGTCGACGACAACTTCATCGGCAATCGCAAGGCAACGCGCGATCTGCTGCCGCACCTGATCGAATGGCAGAAGAGCCACCAGTATCCCCTGGCGTTCGCCTGTGAGGCGACGCTCAACATCGCAAAGCAGACCGACGTCCTGAAGCTGATGCAGGCCGCCTCGTTCGTGAACATTTTCGTCGGCATCGAGACGCCCAATCTCGACGCGCTCAAGAGCATGCGGAAAGAACAGAACGCGACCCTTCCGATGATGGATTCGGTCCGGACGCTGAACGGCTTCGGCATGGAGGTCACATCCGGGATCATCCTGGGGCTCGACACCGACACCGAGACCACGGCCGACCAATTGATCGACTTCATCGAGCAGTCGAAGATTCCGGTGCTGACCATCAACCTGCTTCACGCGCTGCCAAAGACTCCGCTGTGGGACCGGCTGGCCCGCGCCAACCGCATCACCGACGATCCGGCGCTGGAATCAAACGTGCGGTTTTTGCGCCCCCATGACGACGTCGTCGCGTCGTGGCGGCGGTGCATCGCGCACGCCTACGAGCCGGAGCGGCTGTTCGAGCGCTTCTGGCACCAAGTCGAGCGCACTTACGTCAACCGCACCAATCCGTCGGGCCGCGGCAAGCTCACCTTCGCCAATCTCCGCATGGGCGCGGTGCTGGCATGGCGGCTGCTGTTCAAGGTCGGCATCAAGTCGGATTACCGCCGGCATTTCTGGCGCGCCGCGAAGCACGCTTTCAAGCATGGCCAGATCGACGCCATCATGGGGATGGGCTTCGTGTCCTACCACCTGATCCGCTTCACCCGCGAGGCACTGCGCGGCGAGCAGAACGCGTCGTTCTACTCCACGCACGAGCGGAGCGCGCAGCAGCAGGCGGCGGCCTGACTGCGCCACGGATCGGTGGCTGAAGTCTGATTAGCGCTTGGTGGTGGCCGGCGGCTTGCTGTTCGCGGGCGCCGTGCTCGAAGCCGCCTGCGGCGGGACAGCGCCCGTGACCTCGGTCAACGCCGTGTCGGGCAGCCGGCGCCAGATCTGGCTCTGACCGAACAAGTCGATGCCGAGGTAGCCCCGAACCATCAGCTTCTGTCCGTCGGCGCTGAGTTCCATTCGCGCGCTGTAAACCGAGCCGTCGCGCGGATCCATGATGGTGCCGTTCTCGTAATTGCGGCCCTTGCGCTGCATGCCCTTGATCAGCGTGAGGCCGAGCGTCGGCTGGTTCTTTTGCTCGCCCGTGCACTTGGTGCAGACCGGGTTGGGTTTCTCTCCCGGGCGCGGGAACATCTTGACGATCCTGCCTTCGTAGACGCCGCCACGCTCGTAGATGTGGAACCAGCCTCCGACCTTGCCGTCGTCGTTGACCTGTTCCCACACGCCGTCGACGGTCGGCGCGGGACGCTGCTGCGCCGGACTCGCCGCAATGGACATCGCAAACAGGACACCTGCTACGACGGAGTATCGCAAGAGCGGTAGCTGCATTGATTCATTCCCTTGCATCAACCACCTGCTTCGTCCTGCAATGTGGTGTTTTAACGGTGCAAGACGTGCGTCAATGTGGAGATTATTGGCCGTGACTCTCCAGCACTCCTCGACACGCGCGACTCAACCTAGAGCGGTTTTGTTTCAAACACGTGAGTATCCCGTGGGTTCCCGAATCCGGATCGACCGTCCGGCAAAACCGGCGGGAGTCGGAACGGCAGGCTGCCTGCTCGTCGCGCGTGCCGCCTGAGGATTCTTGCGCCAGCGCTGCTGAAGACACAACGACCAGGAACGCGGACATGAATGCCATGCGAATTTTCATAGGATTATTGATCTCATGGCGATTCTTGCGGGGAACTTTCATGAAGCGCTTCTCCGTTTTGCGGCGGTGACGTTGCGAATAGGCGCAGTCATCGGACCAGGGCTATCCGCCACTTCATCCTTTCCAAATTCGTTCTTTTCAAGTTCGTTCTCGGGCACGGCCTCGCGCGGCTTGCCCATCAGCACCGGCTGGAACAGCACGGCGGCCGCGAGCGTGGAGATCAGCGACAGCGCGAGCAGGCGGCCCATGCTCGACGTTCCAGGATGGCTGGAGAACCACAGGCTGCCGAACGCGGTGGCGGTGGTGAGTGCGCTGTAGAACACCGCGCGGGTCAGGCTGGTTTGCAACAGGTTGGTCTGCCCGTCGCGCCACGCCATGATGTAATAAATCTTGAACGCCACGCCGACACCGAGCAGCAGCGGCAGCGCGATGATGTTCGCGAAGTTGAGCGGCATCCCGATCAGCACGCAGATTTGCAGCGTGACGACGCCGGCGAGCAGCAGCGGGATCAGAGTGAGCAGCACGTCGCCGATCCGCCGCAGCACGATCCACAGCAACAGTCCGATCGACAGCATCGCCCAGATGCCGGCCTCGATGAAGGCCCGCACCACGGTGTCGCCCGCCTCCAGCACCGAAATTGGGCCTTCGATCGCGGTCGGCTCGACCACGAGCACGGCTCGCGCGAACTTGCGCATCTGCTCGTTATCGCTGGGGTCGCCGTTCGGCGCCACCGAGGCGCGCGCGCGGCCGTCCGGCGCGATCCAGTCGCGCGTCAGGTCGGCCGGCAGCGACTGCAGGGTCAACGGCTGCGCGCCGAGCGCCAGCGCAAGCCCGCCGAGCGATGCCTTCAGCGGCGGCAGGAACACCTGTTCGACGCGCGTGCGCAACGCCTGATCGCCCTTTGCGATGGTTGAGAGCGCGGTGGCGAGCCGGCGCGAGGCATCGGCCCCCTGCCCCGGCTGGCTGGCGGCGAACTTGTTGAGCTGCGTGGCCGTCTCGTTGAACGCCTCGACGTTGTCCGCGTCGGTCGGCGGATCCGCCGCCTCCTTGGGATCGAGCGCGGATGAGAGATTTTTCTGCACGGTGCGGATCAGCGGCAGCTTCTCGTTCTGCCTTTCCGGCACGAAGCTCGACAGCGTCATGACGCGCGAGACTTCCGGCACCTTCAAGAGCCGCGCGCCGACCGCATCGGCCTCCTTGAGCGATGGAGCCAGTACGCCGATGGTGTTGGTGTTGGATTCCGGTTCTCGGCTGAGCTCGAGGTAGGTCGCGACCGACTCCACCTTCGGGCTGCGCAGGTTGACCGGATTGAAGTCGAACCGCAGCCAGTAAAGCAGCGGCAGCCCGGCCACGACCAGCACGGCGGTCGTGACGATGATCGGGACGCGGTTGCGCTCCATGAAGGAGTCGACCGGCGCCAGCGACTTGTAGCCGAGCGCCTCGGGCTCGCCCGGCGGGTTGAGCACGCGGATCAACGCGGGCAGCAGCGTGATACTGGTTGCGAACGCGATCAGCATGCCGCAACCGGCGATCAGACCCAGCTCAGAAACGCCTCGGTAAGCGGTCGGCAGGAACGAAAGGAACCCGGCCGCGGTCGCGCCGGCGGCGAGTGTAAGCGGCGCGCCGACGTACTTGCCGGCATCGCGGATCGAGCCCGACAGATCGCCCCGTTCATGGCGTTCATGGCGGTAGCGCACCGCGTACTGGATGCCGAAGTCGACGCCGATGCCGACGAACAGCACCGCGAACGACACCGAGATCAGGTTGAACGCGCCGACCATGAAAAGGCCCCACGCCGCCGTGAGCGACAAGCCGACGAACAGATTGATGAACACCGCCAGGATCAGGCGCTTCGAGCGCAGCGCAAGCCACAGAATGAACAGCACGATGCCGAGCGTGATGATGCCGTTGAGCTCGGCGTTCTCCTTCAGCGTGGCGAACTCCTCGTCCGCCATCGGTACCGGCCCGGTGAGGCGGACGGTTGCCTGATACTGCGGAGCGACCTCCGCGGCGGCGGAGCGGATCGCCGCGATGGCCGCGTGCCCCGGCTCCAGCGCCTTGTAGTCCAGGACTGGACGAACTTCGATGAAGCCGCGCAGCTCATTCTTCTCCGCCGGCTTGCGCTGCGCCAGCACGCGCCAGGAGAAGCTCGCCGGCTGTCCGGCGATGATCTTGTCCAGCGTGTCCGAGATCATGTTGAAGGAAGCGGCCAGATCGTCGAGCGTCAGGTACTTGGACCGCACCGCCATCAGCGCGTTGTCGACCCCGGTGGTGAGGCCGCGCAGACTTTGATCCGTGGCGAGATCGCGGATCATCGGCTCGGCTTTGTTCAGGCCGTCGAGGGTGCTTTTGAGCTGATCGACGTTCTGGAACAGCAGCCCATTGCGCGCGAAGAACTCGCCGGTGCGCGTCACCGCACGGAAGCGTTCCTTGTTTTGCGCGAGCTTGTCCGCAAGCCTGGCGGTCGCTTCCGTCGCGAACTCGGGCGTCGGCGCGTCCACCACAACGACGATCGTCTCGAAGCGGCCGAACGCCTTCTCGAAGGCAAGCTCGCGCTTGCGCCATTCCAGATTGGGCGACAGCAGCGCATTGACGTCGGACGTGATGGCAAAATTTCGCGCAGAGTAAACGCCGCACAGCAACGCCAGCGCCAAGCCGGCGGCGATCACGCGCCAAGCATGACGGGTGCAGAATTCTATGATGTTGGCGACGGTGGAAGTCAGCATGAGCTTTTGAAATTTATCCTGCAAACGGAAGGCACGCGTCTCACGATCCAGGCACGGACACTAACGAAAACAACGGCGCCCCGGCAGCGTTCCATCACCGCGGTGATTTGAATCGCCAAAATCGGGCGAAGACAGGGCCTTTAATGCGCCGCAACCGTCAATTTAGGCTGCGCCGCCCGGGCCTCAACAGGGACCGCAGGGGGTGTGGGCGTGGCCTTGGCGGCATGAATCCCGCTCATCATCTCCTGCACATGGCGGGAGAATACGAACTGGGCGGGCCGCTGCGCGCTCATGGCGATTTCCGGAGCCATCGGGCCTTCCGTGCGGACGCCACGGATGGCGTTCCACATCGCCGCCAGCGGGTTGCTGACGGAGGCGTGTGCCGCGGTCGGCTCGTAGCCGCAATGCGCCATACAGTCGGCGCACTTTTCATAGCGGCCGGTGCCGTAGGAATCCCAGTCCGTGGTTTCCATCAGTTCCTTGAAGGACTTCACGTAGCCTTCGCCGAGCAGATAGCAGGGCTTCTGCCAGCCGAAGATGTTGCGGGTTGGCATGCCCCACGGCGTGCAGTGGAATTCGCGGTTGCCGGCCAGGAAGTCGAGGAACAGGCCGGAGTGCATCAGCTTCCAATTCTTGCCCTTGCCGAGTGCGAAAACCTTGCGGAACAGTTCCTTGGTCTTGCGTCGCGCCAGGAAGTGCTCCTGGTCGGGCGCGCGCTCATAGGCATAGCCGGGCGAGATCGAGACGCCGACGCCCATGCTCTTCGCAAAATCGAGATACTTGGCGATATCCTCGGCAGAATGGCCGTCGAAGATCGTCGCGTTGACGTTGACGGTGAAGCCCTTGGCCTGAGCCGCCTTGATGGCCGACACGGCCTTCTCGAACACGCCCTCCTGCGACACCGCCTTGTCGTGATGCTCCTTCATGCCGTCGAGGTGGACGGAGAAGAAAAGGTACGGCGACGGCTCGAACAGGTGCAGCTTCTTTTCCAGCAGCAACGCGTTGGTGCACAGCGAGACGAACTTCTTGCGTGCCACGATGCCTTTGACGATCTCGCCGATCTCGCGGTGGATCAACGGCTCGCCGCCGGGGATCGCAACCATCGGCGCGCCGCACTCGTCGACCGCGTCGAGGCAATCCTGCACCGACATGCGCTGGTTGAGGATCGGATCCGGATAATCGATCTTGCCGCAGCCGACACAGGCGAGGTTGCAGCGGAACAGCGGCTCGAGCATCAGCACCAGCGGATAGCGTTCGCGCCCGGCCAGCTTCTGCTTGACCAGGTACGCGCCGATCTTGATCTCTTTAAAAAATGGGATGGCCATCTCGTATCTTTATCTTTCTTTCAAACGGCCGCCCGCTCAGCAGGCAACGTTTCATTGTCCCCTAGCGTCCGGCGCCGTCGAAACCTTGACCGAACCCGACGCCATTTGCGTTTGTACGCTATCAGCCGCGCCGTGCCGCTTCGGTTCGTGCATCCCGGCCGAGTGCATCGAACACCTTTGCAACGATTCCGGCAGAATCGAGCCCTGCCTTCGCATACATCGCCGCCGGGCTGTCCTGGTCAAGGAAGACATCCGGCAGCACCATCGAGCGGACCTTCAGGCCGCTGTCGAGCGCGCCATGATCGGCGAGCGCTTGAAGGACGTAGGAGCCGAAGCCGCCGATCGAGCCCTCCTCCACCGTAATGAGAACCTCATGCTCGCGGGCCAGCCGCAGCACCAGATCGACGTCGAGCGGCTTGGCGAAGCGCGCGTCGGCCACCGTGGTCGAAAGGCCGAACGTCGCCAGTTCGCGCGCCGCCTTGCTGCACTCGGCCAAACGGGTGCCGAACGAAAGCAGCGCAACCTTGGTGCCCTCGGAAATGATGCGTCCCTTGCCGATCTCGAGCGGCACGCCGAACTCCGGCATGTCGATGCCGACACCGTCGCCGCGCGGATAGCGGAACGCGCTGGGGCGGTCGTCGATCGCGACCGCGGTCGCAACCATGTGCGCAAGCTCGGCCTCGTCGGCCGCCGCCATGAGGATGAAGCCAGGCAGGCAGCCGAGATACGCGACGTCGAACGAGCCGGCATGGGTCGGCCCATCGGCGCCGACCAGTCCGGCGCGATCCATGGCGAAGCGGACCGGCAGCGACTGGATGGCGACGTCATGCACCACCTGGTCGTAGCCACGCTGCAGGAAGGTCGAGTAGATCGCACAGAACGGCTTGTAGCCTTCGGTGGCAAGACCTGCAGCGAACGTGACTGCATGCTGCTCGGCGATGCCGACGTCGAATGTGCGATCCGGGAATGCCTTCTCGAAGATATCGACGCCGGTGCCCGACGGCATCGCCGCGGTCACCGCGACGATACGATCGTCTTTGCGCGCTTCCTTGACGAGGCTTTCGCCGAACACTTTGGTGTAGGACGGCGCGTTGGCCTTCGCCTTGGCCTGCTGGCCGGTCGCGACATCGAATTTGACGACGCCATGATACTTGTCGCTCGAGGCCTCGGCGGGCGCGTAGCCCTTGCCCTTCTGCGTCACGACGTGGACCAGGATCGGCCCTTCTTTGGCGTCGCGTGCATTCTTGAGCACCGGCAAGAGGTGATCGAGGTTGTGACCGTCGATCGGCCCCACGTAGTAGAAGCCAAGCTCCTCGAACAGCGTGCCCCCCGTCAGGAAGCCGCGCGCAAATTCCTCGGCGCGCAGCGCCTTGGTTTCCAGCGCCTTCGGCAGATGCTTGGCAAACTGCTTGCCGATGTCGCGGAGCTTCAAATAGGTGCCGCCGGACAGCAGCCGCGAAAGGTAGGCGGACATGGCGCCGACCGGCGGCGCGATCGACATGTCGTTGTCATTGAGAATGACGATAAGACGCGAGTTCATCGCGCCGGCGTTGTTCATAGCCTCATAGGCCATGCCAGCCGACATCGAGCCGTCGCCGATCACGGCGATCACGTTGTTGGTGTCGCCGCGCAGGTCGCGCGCCACCGCCATGCCAAGGCCGGCGGAGATCGACGTCGAAGCATGCGCCGCGCCGAAGGGGTCGTATTCGCTTTCCGCGCGCTTGGTGAAGCCCGACAGGCCGCCGCCCGTGCGAAGCGTGCGGATGCGGTCACGGCGTCCGGTGAGAATCTTGTGGGGGTACGCCTGATGACCGACGTCCCAGATCAGCCGGTCACGTGGCGTGTCGAAGACATGATGCAGTGCAACGGTCAACTCGACCACACCGAGACCGGCGCCCAAATGGCCGCCCGTCACAGAAACCGCGTTGATGGTCTCCTGCCGCACCTCATCGGCAATCTGCCGGAGGTCCGCCGGATCATGCTTACGCAAATCACTCGGGTCGTTGATGGCATCAAGCATTGCACGTCCAGTCTGCTGGTAAGCAACTCAGCGCATGGGCCTACTGAGTGGCGATCAAAGGGCGATAAGGGGGCAAGTCTTTGTTAGACAAGTCCTTGGGTTAAGACGCGAATGGCCCGCCGCTGAAACCAGCAGCCGTTCGCTAAGATAGACAATCGCCAAACTCTTGCAAAGTTCGAGCCGTCGATTCTTCGGTGTTTACGGCCTTTTCGACGAGTTTGTCAAAGACCGGGCATAGCAATTTCAATGGGTTAGCTGGCACGCTACCTTCGTTCAAATAGGCCCGATACGCGCTCTCGCAATGGCTGGCGCGCACAGGCTGCATGACCAGGACGTGGATGGAGCGGCTGGACCGGCCGCGGGCAACGCTAAATCGGGCTCGCTGACCAAGTTTTTGCGCGCAACGTGCGCTTCTCAGGGGCAATTGAGACGCTAATATCCGCTCATCATCGTCGCAAGCCGACGCTTCTCAACAATAATCGGGGGTCATTCTTTCATGTTTTGGCGTTCCACAAGTCCGCTCGCTCGTACTGCTTCGGGCGCAGTCTTGGCCGCTGCTGCTTCCTGCAACCGAAAGCCGCGCCACCGAATTCAGCAGCATGGCAGGTGACTGGACCGGCACCGGCACGATCGCCGTCAACAACAACTAGAGAAAAGTTGCGCTGCCGGGCGAACTACAACGTCAGCAACGGTGGCGAGACCGTAGACCTCCAGATCCAGTGCGCCAGCGACAGCACATCAGCCCTTTCGAAATCG
>Ga0190270_10001122_pt1 | contig 12282 bp, 9 predicted proteins | sample Popmic320T_FD_133748 | JGI IMG/M metagenome (GOLD analysis project Ga0190270, IMG submission 133748) | Populus adjacent soil microbial communities from riparian zone of Weber River, Utah, USA - 320 T | ecosystem: Environmental > Terrestrial > Soil > Riparian zone | place: USA: Utah | collected... | reverse complement strand
CGCTCTGCACAAACTCAAACTGCCTGGCGATGTTGCTGTTGAGGCAAACGAAATGTAATCCGCGTTCAGGATCATTTGCTGGCGCAGGCTCGAGCGCTTCCGGCACAAACAGGTCCGGACCGTATTCACGACCACGGCGCAGAATGCGATGGAAACGTGTGGGCGCCATTAGATCGTCCCGAATGTCCTTTCGGCCAAAACCGAGAATGCGGACGAGACGAGAAATCAGGCCTTTGACCGGCTGCGGAAAATCGGCGTTGCGGGGGTTGGCCCGCCGAATGTGTGAGCCTATTGGGCATTGATTGCCGCCGTCATCCCCCTGGTATGTGTACTGGTTGTAACCCATGTCCGGTTGATCTGGTCCCACGCCGTCAATCGAATTGCACAACGCCAGCAGGGGCGCTCCATCCACGGTCCGCCCGACCATCGCTTCGGCCAACTTTTGGCGTGCCTGAGGATTTGATCCTGTAGCCGTGTCGAGGAATCGCCAAAAACCGCGTACGTCCTGTTCGAGTTGGCGCATAACCAGGTATGTGCCGTTCCTTGCAAGGTCTTTCTTGTCAGCCTGGTTTTCGGCGGGAAGCAGTTGTGCAGTCATGTCGGTCGGATCAACCAGGGGCCGGTCTGTGTATTCGCCATACTCGTTGGGATAACCAAGCAGAAATTCGCCCAGCGCCAGCATGTTGCTATATTGAAGCTGATCTCCTGAGATCCTTCGTTTGCGATCAAAATCAACCCTCGGTTGGCTTATTCCGTCCACGAAACCGAAAGGCTCTCGTTCCCCAAGCTGCGACGTTGCCAAACGGTCGATTACCTCGAAAGCAGTGTCCCAGTGTTCGCCCTTAACCGACTGCTCCCAATTGGACAGTTCCTGTTTCGCGTAGATCATGATGAGCAGGTGTGGGACCTTTTCTCCATGCCCCCATCGCCAAGAATCTGGTGAGTTGGCGCCGTTGTCACCAAGACGGCGCGACCGGTTTTCGTCCCCAGTCATGCCAGCCACGAATTCCGCGGAGAACCCTGTAATCACACTGTTAGGAACAGCCAGCGCTTCAAGTCCCTGGCTGGTAAACGCAATCTGCAGTGCCCGAGTCGGAGGCGGATTTCTCTCTTCTGCGGTTGTCACCGGCGCGGATGCCAACCACGCACTCGCGGCCCGAACATCCCTTACTTTCACCAGGTGAAAGCAGCACTCGGTCATTCCGCCAAAGCCGTAGCGAACCAGTCCTTGAACATCGCTGTAGTCAATCGAACTCACTGTCATACATTCATTAGAAGAGTGCGAGCCACTGTTTGATCTCTCCATCCGTCATTGACTGTCGCTCAAGCCCTTGGCGGATCAGCGCGTTTCGTCGTAGATCAAAGTTAGTTAAGCCGGGATGCCCGTTGTACCAAACCTCGGTCGGCAATTCGTGGCGGCGAATGAAATCTTTAAACCTCTGCTCATCTTTCGCTCCGTGAAAAACAAGCCAATCTGTTTTTGGATATCCGATTCCATTACTGAAGACCAGGTTTAGTCCGAAGGAAACCTTGTTAATGAAGTCATCCATGTAGCTTTCCAGACTCCCGTCGTAGTTACTACAAAAGATCAAACGCTTCTTGTTGTCGAGAAATACCCAGCGGGCGAAGTGGATTGAAGGAACTCGTGCGAGCTGGCCGCGGTTGTAAATGTGCCGTGTTGTGTATTGGACCAGCCAGAGATAGAACACTAATGTCCAACGGCGAAAGAGACCGGGCTTCAAACTGCCCATAGCGCTGAACTGGTTAGTGACATCGTGGTCCTCCAAATCAGCAAGCTTCCTGGCGTGGGCCGAATCAACACGTGGCGCGATTTCAAGGTCATTTTTTTCCCGCCGGCGAAGTTGGAAAATGAAAAACGGAAGATAAAGAAGGATGAGCGGGGTGAAAAACAGCAAGACCAGCGGGACGCCGATGAGATGCAGTACATTACGAACCCGGCGGATAAATGGTGTCGGTTCCGGAGGCGTCAGCTTTAGCCGCCCGGCGACAACTTCCGATTTCACAAATGCGGCGATGGCTGCGTGAATTGCTCTTGGCGACTGACCGTTGAGTGACGAGGTGTTCTCGTGCAGATTGACCTGAATTGCGTTTCGCAAAGCGTCCTCTTCACGCACCTGGACCATTGTTCGTCCGGCCCAATTTATGTACATCGTAGCGGGACGGTGCTCGTGGCCCTTCATCCAGCTAAGCAAATCGTTGTCTGGACGGAAGTCTTCGCAAAAAGAAAATATCCGCCGCAGCCCCTCGCCGGCCTGCTCGACTAGCTTCTTGAGAAAGCGACCAGCATCGCCGTCGAAATCTCCAAGGAACGCCAAATAGGTCGGGTACTCACGCCTCGGTAATCCATACGCGATGGTAACGTCGTCGAGAGTTTGATCTTCCAGGATTACGAAGCGCGCGAAATGCAGGTCTTCGAGCCGTCCGAAGGGAACGATTTCGTTATTCGGATCCGCCCGTCCCGGCGCCTGATTCATGGAAGACAATAGGCTTCTTAACTCTCCGATGCGCGGAGGGTGGAGAGGCGCAACTACCATGAAACTCGCTTGTGGAGTCATTCTGTAAGACAGACATTGCTGCCTGCCGAAGATGGTCAAGACACCTGTGAGACCGGACGGGCACTGCTAATCGTGAGACGACAGGAATGTCTATCCTTCTGCCCCTGACGCCGAGGCTGTCGGGAACTGTAGTGCGAAATGGATCAGAGGCTTATCGCCCCAATAGACTTTGCCTAAATAGAACCCTTTATCGATTTCTCGGATCTCATCGCGAATCCAGCGCGCGACGAGAGACGTGTCAGAATAATCGAGCACGATGCACTCTTTCTTGTCGTACCAACTCGGCTCCTTGTAGACGCGGGCAATGATCGCGCTTAGACCGAAGGGCAGGATGCGGTTTCTCAGCAAACCCTTCTTCGCATCGAACGTTTTCCCCTGCCATGCAAAGAGGCCAACCATCTCAGCAATCTCCGAACTAAAGCTGGTGCCGTTTGCGACAATAGCGGTGCCTTTAGCTTCGCCGTCCGGAATTTCTCCGGCCTCACTGGCAGCGAAAAGCGCGTCAAGCTGTTCATCTGTCATGTCCAGTAACTCTTCAACTTTGGGGGCCATATTCGGTACCCTCCTTTATCTGTGTTTAGATCGAATCTGGAATGTTCCGAGGCTCATGATCGTAGGAGCTGCAAAACACTGGAGTGCAAATGAGGTCGGGTCCTGCCCGCTCTATTCGCGGTGGTCCAATTATCAGGTTGGACCGGTTGAGTGTTAGAGACGGCAAGACGATATGAGGAGACGTTTCATTTGTCAACGTTTTTGGAGCTCTGTTTACCGCGCCGCAGGGTTGACGGTTAAGGTTTCCTGAGGGGGCCACTGGCGAAGGCGCAATCTCAACAACGCCCTCCACAACGGTTTGGCTACTTCCTCGCACCAATACCTCTTTCGGCAAGTCAGGCCGTCGCGTCGGCGAGGATTGCGTCGGCGGCTTTTTCCGCAATCATGTAGATTGCACTCACAATAAAAAATCCGGGAATGCGAGGAAAGACTGAGGCGTCGACGACTCGCAGCCCCTTGGTGCCATGCACCCGGAAGTTGCTGTCCAGCACACCGTTTTGTTCGCGAGGACCAATCGCGCAGGTGCAGGAAGCATGGTGTCCCCACGCATTGCAACGAACAAAATCTCTCAGTTGTTCCTTCGTCTGGAAGTCCATTCCCGGCGATTCTTCCTCGGCAATTAATCTCTCTTCTCGGAGCGGGGCGCTGAGCTTGCGAACGAATTGAATACCTTCGACCACGGCGTCCAGGTCTGCTTCGCCACCTTCCTCGAAGTAGCGGAAGTTTATCAGCGGAGTGTCGTGTGGATCCGCCGAACGCAATGTGACTTCTCCTTTACGATTTTGAGTGTGCGCCTTGAGAATGCACCATGTCAGATAGTTCAGGCTCTTGGAAAACAGCGCGGAATAGCCAGGGAAATAGCCCTTGAACTGCGCCAGTAATGCCATACAGAAAAGATCGGGAAGGGCCCCTGCATGCTGAGACCGCGTGAACATCGTAAGTACGGCGCCGTTTGTTGCGTAGATTCCGCGCCGCTTCTTCGACCACTCAGCAAATTGGGAATCGGTCTGGTCAAACTTAACATCATTAAAGACTTGCCAGTTGTCCTTCATACGATTTACGACGCCGACTTCATAACGGTCCTGCAGATTTTTTCCGACGCCCGACAGCTCCACCCGCACAGAAATGTTGTTGCTCTCCAGCACATCACGTGGGCCAATACCTGAAAGCATAAGAAGCTGGGGCGAATTAAAAGCGCCGCCGGCCAAAATGACCTCGCGAGAAGCATAGATTTGCCGAAGCTCACCAGGCTGATCGTTTGGCCGCGACTGTGCGCGATAGAGCCGCTCGCCTTTGCGATACTCGATTCCGATCGCGCGATTGTTCTCATTAAAGAGAACGCGTGTCGCCAGCGCGTTAAGCTCGATTCTTAATCGATCGGGGTACCTGCGCGCAATTTCCAGGACCCGCTCACGCGTCCCTGTGCGCGCATGGTTGTTGGTCGTCAAAGGCAGATAGCGGATGCCAATAGAATTGTCCTTAACGAGTCGCCAATCATTTGGATCAAGTTGACCCTCGAATAACCAGCGTACGCGCTTAATTTTCTCGCCGATCCCAAGGAACGCCTCGTGGCCGGAATCGAGGATAAGTTTCGCCAGTGCCTTGTTGTGCATCGCTGACATCGGGATCGACTTCTCGGTACGCAGCCAGCCATTCCACCCGTGTCGCGTAGGGTTGATTCCGACCTTCGCCAGCCAACGATGCAACGGCCGATGATGACAGTTTTCCAACCGTTCAAAATAAGCGCGCATGTTGTCGGCGGCCCAACTCGAGTCGCCGGTGAGCTCGGCGATGTAGTCCCAGTCGGCATTGTGTGGATAGATCAAGATCATCGCGTTATGGGCCGTGCAGCCTCCCAGGGTGCCGGCGCGCGGATATAAGACGCCATTCACCGGCTTTTCATTCCAGTTTGCGTAGTACTTATCGTCCCGACACTGAACTTCGTCGTCGGTATAGTGACGAACAAAGAAGTCCCATTTCATAGCTTCGTTCTCAGAAGCGAAAGCATGAAAGGCGGGTACGTCGTAGTCGCTAGGCATTCGGCTTGTTGCCGCGCGGGAATCGGCGCTCGTGTCCTTCGCATCGCCGCCTGCTTCGAGCAACACCACCGTGCGCCCGGCTTCCGCGAGGCGCGATGCCAGTGTGCCGCCACCTGCGCCTGACCCGACCACTATGTACTCGCAATCAGTTTTGAGTTGGGTTTCGGAAAACATTATGTATTCGGCAAGTGCTTCCGTTAACCGTTTAGTATTCGGCTGATCTCCAATGCGAGTTTCTCGGGCGCTTCCAGATCCACAAAGTGCCCGACGCCTGGCAGAGGCCGCCATTCCACTTCACATCCGGCGTCTTTGTAGCTTTTTAAAGCGACTTTCGAGGAAAGAGCGCCATCTTCGAGGCCCCAGATGAGCGTAACTGGAACGGTAATCGGACTGTCATAGACTGCGGCGAGTTGAGCCCGCTTCCTCGGTATCAGCTGTGTCTTGACCATCTCGCGGTAGTAGTCGATCGGCGGGCGCGCATCAGAGGCTTTCCGGAAGCGTGCAACGAGCTCATCGACGAGCGGCACGTCCATGGTGCCGTTTTTACCTTCACGGAGCGTGAACGAAAGCTTTAGTAGTTTTCTGCCAAGCGCGCTGGAGAGGAAGGCTTCCGGGATCCACGGTAGCTCGAAGAAAGGAACCCACGGTATGCGAAACGGCTGCCAGTCTTCGAAGCGAAATACAGCACGAACAAGGGTTCTCGGATGGGTACAGTTAATGACAACTAGCCTGCGAATGAGACTCGAGTAGCGGTGAGCAAAGATCCATCCGAGCGCGCCCCCCCAGTCGTGCGAAACAATCACCGGTCGATCAAGCCCTAATGCCTCAATTAAGGCCTTTATGTCTTCAGTCAGTGTGAAGACATCATAGCCTCCCCGCGGACGGTCAGTTCCGGGATAGCCGCGCAGGTCGGGTGCATAGAAACGCGCAGCAGGCATCTTTTCCATCAGCGGCCGCCAGCACATCGAACCCTCCGGAAATCCGTGTAAACAAAGAATAGGTGGTGCGTCCTTCGAACCGGAGAGAGCGACATGGAAGGTGATACCGTTCGCCTTTACGTGAAGATGTTCAATACTGGCTGTCATGGTCGCAAGCTCGCGAGGTCAGCAGCGCAAGAGTTTGTGGGCGCGAGGTATTCCTGCTGAATCGGCGAGTGTGTGGGCACTGTAAGCAAATAATGCCAACGTGTCCAGATCTCGAACTAAGATCGCGCAAAGTGATTTGGCTGATGGCGACAGTCTCAGGAAAAAAGGTGCTAGACTGTGGCGGACTTCTCACAGGAATCTCATGAGTACGAAATTTGGACCACGAGTTAATGAAGCTATCCTCGCCCTGGTAACTCTCGAGCATCGCGTCGATCCCTATTTCCGCGACACCTTCAACAAGCTCTTCCAACGTCCGCTCGCAGAGGTTGCGCAGTTACTGCTTCGTTTGCTTCATCGCAACCACGAAACACACCTCTGTCAAGAGATTCCCATACCAGGCGAAGAGGAGATCACCCGGAAGATTAAAGATCACATGGCGCGCTTCACTGCACGAGAGTATGCCGGACGCATTGCCGAGCGCGCAGGCAACACCAAAACCTATGGCGTGGTGCGCGGCGAGTTTCAGGTACGGGAAGATATCCCACCTGAGTTCAAGAAAGGAATCTTCGCCCAGCCAACGCGTTTTCCCGCCTGGATTCGTTTCGGTGGTCCTGGGCCATTATCTCCGCCGGACGTTGAGGATAGCGGAATCTTGAGCATCGGCATAAAGTTAATGGGAGTAGCTGGTGAGACATTTTTACCAGATGAGACGTCGACTCAAGACTTCACTGGGATCAGTTGTCCAACGTTCACTACGCCAAATGTGGTTGAGAACGTAAAGCTTCAGCGCCAGATCTACGCGCGGACTCCGGTTTTCTACTTCATAAACCCGTTTGATTCCCACTACCTCGACATGTTCATGCAAGGCTTATATGCGCGGATGAATACTAGCCCGTTAGAAGTGCGTTACTGGAGTTGTGTTCCATTTCTGCTCGGCGAGGGGCAAGCGATGAAGTTCAGCGTTAGCCCTTGCTCCAAAAAGAAGACTCGGGTTCCATGGAATCCGCCCGATGATTGGCTCCGCCAGTCGATGGCAAATACCTTATCTCAAACCGACGTCGAACTGGAATTCTCATTACAATTGCAAACGGATCCGAGGAGAATGCCAATCGAAGATGCTTCAATTGAATGGCCGGAGCGGCTTTCTCCGTTCGTGCCGGTGGCGAATATCACGATCCCAAAACAGAGCTTCGATTCACCCGAACAGTTCGTTTTCGCGCGGCAACTATCGTACAACCCATGGCATGCAGTTGCCGCGCATCGCCCACTGGGAAATCAGAACCGCGCCCGAAGGGAGATTTATTCCGAGCTCTCGCGGTTGCGGCAGTCAATGAATCACGAACCTCATTTGGAACCCACCGGCTCGGAAGTCTTTCAAGCAACTCCAAATAAATGACTGAACGCGACCTCGCTATCACCTTCGCTGGCGGTGGTAACCGCTCTTTCTATCAACTGGGCCTAATGAACCGCTGGCGCGCGAAAGTCTTGCCACGGACGGCCTGCTTTGCGACGTGTAGCGCAGGTGCCTGCGTCGCAACGTTAATCTTGAGCGGACGAGAAACGGAGGTTAGCGACTACTGGCGAGAACGTTCTCGCGAAATCCGCACGAATATCGAATGGAGACGGTTGTTGTCAGGCAAACGGCCAACGCCGCACGAGCCCCTCCTGCGAGGAATGCTACTTTACGCGCTTTCTTCGGGCGGATTCGAGCGAATTCGATCACAGCCGTTTCCAGTGTTGGTATTAACGACAGCCTTCCCTCGCGCATTGCCGGGCTTGGGTGCCGCATTACTTGGCTGGTTAGTTTACGAGTTGGAAAAGAAGGTACACCCCGAAATGGTCCATCCAACTTACGGCCGGCGCGTCGGGTTTAAGGGCCTGGCTTTCGATGCGCGCAATTGCCAATCGGCGAAATCGCTCGTTGATCTGCTCATAGCGTCTTCCGCGACGCCCCCGTTTACTTCAATTGGCAGATTTGGTGGGCGAGGATTGATCGATGGAGGGGTCGTCGATAACGTTCCGGCGTTTCTTGCAAATCAAGTTACCGGCATCAGACGCAACCTTGTAATGCTCACGCGGCCATATCCCGAAGGCGTAATCGGACGTCAGGACTCGCATCTGTACATCGCTCCCCGTGAGGGATTGCCTGTATCGCAGTGGGACTTTACGCGATTGGATTTGCTGGAAGAGACGATAGCTCGAGGTGAACGTGACGCTGAAAGGCACGATTCGCTCCTCGATGAATTTCTAAGATAATCCGTTGAGGGACTATGCGGCTTCGTCAGGCGATTTAAGCCGTATTTATACAACTCGGGCGTACGCAACTGAAGGCGTCTTATCGTTGCGTCGCGCATGTGAAATAGCCATTTCCCTGGCGTCGACGCTCATGTTTTGAAGAAGTTGTAGGTTTGGCGAATAAGATCCGGATATGAAGTCTTCCGCACCCTTGGAATCAATGGGCTTCGAGAAGAAATAGCCTTGTCCAAATTGACAGCCGAGCCCCCGCAAGATCTCCAATTGCTCACGCGTTTCCACACCCTCGGCCACCACGTCCATTCCCAGATTGTGGGCCAAGCCTGAGATCGTTCTCACAATCTCCGCGTTCTCGTTGTTTTCGACCATGTGAGTGATGAAGGAGCGGTCGATCTTCAGAGTATTGATGGGGAACCTGTGAAGGTTTGAAAGTGAGGAATAACCGGTACCGAAGTCGTCCATTGCGAGTTGCACGCCAAGCTCGCGGAGCTCGGTGAGCATCCTGGTAGCAGTCTCAACGTTTTCCATAACCGCGCTTTCAGTTATCTCCAACTTTAAACTCGCGGCCGGAAGTTTGGTTTCTCTCAGGATAACTGAAACCTTCTCAATTAAGTCCTGCTGTGAGAACTGCTTGACTGACAAATTGACGCAGACAAAGATTCGGGGATCAGAAGGATAGATTTGTTGCCATCGCTGCATCACCGTGCAAGCCTCTCGCAATACCCACTCACCAATCTGAACGATCATACCCGTCTCTTCGGCAACCGGAATGAACTCCATGGGTGAGATCAGGCCGCGAATCGGATGGTGCCAGCGGACCAGAGCTTCGAACCCTCTAAGACTCTCCGATGCCAGAGACATGATTGGCTGGTAGACCACAAAGAACTCTCGACGCTCAACAGCCCGTCTTAGGTCCGTTTCCAGCTGCAGTAGCTTGATGGCCTGGGAATGCATTCCGGTGTCGAAGGTCTCATGTCGCGCCTTACCTAGCCCCTTGGCTCTATACATCGCAGTGTCCGCATCCCGGAGAATGTCTTCTGGTCGTTCATACTCTTGAGAGCTGAGAGCGATGCCCATGCTTACAGTGGTAAAGACCTCACGGCCGCTGAGGTTAAATGGCGCCGAAATTTCATTTTGAATTCGCTCGGCGATCTGTGCGACTTCACTGCCATCCCCAATATCTTCGAGCAACACAGTAAACTCGTCGCCACCGATTCGAGCGATCGTGTCACCAGGTCGCAGACAATTTTCCAGACGCCTGGCGATTCCGATCAGAAGCTGATCGCCACCGAGGTGACCCAGTGAGTCGTTGATAACCTTGAAGCGGTCGAGGTCGAGGTAGAGAACCGCAAATCGTTGGTCACCGCGGCGATGCAAACGGGCAATCGCCAGCTTTACGTGGTCGGTAAATAAAGCACGATTCGGCAGACCGGTGAGTGCATCATGGAAAGCATCATGGTGCAACTTTTCTTCTGCCTGTTTGCGAATAGTAATGTCTTGAATCTGGAAGATTAAGTTCGGTGTCCGAGCATGTGCGTCCTGGGCCAGTGAGGCACTCCAAAGCCCCCAAACTTCTTCACCGGATTTATGAATGTAACGCTTCTCCATCTGGCAGGCCGGGATTCTCCCCCGGAGCAAATCTTTGAAGTTTGCGAGCGCGGGGCTTAGATCGTTTGGATGGAGGACTTTCAAGTAGTCGATTGCCATTAATTCCCGTTCTGAATAACCCAGCAGGCGGCACAGTGAGTGATTCACCTGAAGCCAGCGACCCTCCGGTGTAACCAGCGCCATGCCGATGGCGGCATTATCAAATGCGCTGCGGAAACGATCTGACGAATCTCTGACAACGGTGCCAAAGTGTTCAGGCGGCGCCGAGAGCGGTTCAAGACTCTTGTGGTACTTCTTATACGTGAGGAATGAGAGGAAACTTAGTAAACCCACTACCAGGAAGGTAGTATTCCCCATCGCAGCAATCAGCCACGCTCCAAGACCAGCAGTAATCGTCCCGGCCAATGATGCAAGAGAGGTCCAGAGTCCAATGGCTCCCCACTTCCGCCAGATCGACTCTTTGATCAAGTAGGCTTCATTGATAAGAATCTGAGCAGCGCTGAGGGAGGCTTGGATTAAGGCGGCCAAAAGAAGAGCTTCAAAGAAATTGCGAGAGTAGGCGGTAGTGCCCGGTTCCAGTATCGTTCCGAAGTTAAGGCGGATCGTCCAGACTAGCAGAAGGGTCGAAAGACCAGAGATAGAAGCATCGAAGAAAACTACCGTCTTCTCACGGCCCTGGCCTAACGACAGGCATAGCGCTGTGGCGGCAGCGAAAGCGACGGCGGCGTCGCCCCCAAAAAGAAGGACGACCAGAAGGCAAAAGGTATTAAGGATCGAAACCTGCCCACGTCCCCGCGGCATTGGGATCGAATAGCGCGAACCCGTCAAGAAGGCCAGCAGTAAAAGCAACAACAACGGGGCCCCCATCTTGGAAACGGGAGTGCGCGAAAGAGAGAATGCGACGGCTCCTGACCCAGCAATGCCGACCAGCCGCATGAACCATCTTGGAGCCCGGTATTTGTACATTCGAGTAGTCAAATTAAAGAATCGCTTGGGAGATCTGAGACTTGCGCGAAGGCGGGACGAAACTTCGCACTCACGCGCGGTTTGCAGTTTCGGGGCCACGGAATGACTCCCCCGATTTACATCAGGTATGACGGAGCCTGAGGTATCGGGGAACCAGTTGCGGCGTGGCCAGGGAGTCAAATCGGTCAAAGGAGTCGTTCATTTTGACAAGGCGACCGATCATCTCCTGCAGGGGGGCCACACATCTGATGGCAGACAAATTGCGGAATGTAAAGGAAAAGGGGCACTGGTGCCCCCCTTTTCTCCGATGCTGACTAGACTAGGCGTTTGCGACCATGACGTGCTTCTCAATCATGCGCGCGATTGAGTCTTTGCTGGTTGCCCCGACCACCCGTTCTACTTCCTTGCCCTGGCTGAAAAGAAGGAGCGTGGGAATACCTTTAATGCCGTAGCGCTGGGCGGTCGCCGTATTGTCATCGACGTTGACTTTAACAACGCCGGCTATTCCGGCAAATTGCTCCGCGATAGCGTCAATCGTAGGAGCGAGCATCCTGCATGGCGCACACCACTCAGCCCAAAAATCAACCAGCATCAATTCTGACGATTGCAGCACATGCTTTTCAAAGGAACTGTCAGTTACGTTTGTTATCTTCTCGCCCATATTTCCCTTTCAGAATCCTTGTTTCAAACATCGCTCTTCCAGATCCGACAGAGAAAACCTACTGTCGCTGGCCTTCGATGAAACTCTTCAACACACGTGCACGTGAGGGATGTCGAAGCTTGCGCAGAGCTTTCGCTTCAATCTGGCGAATGCGTTCGCGAGTTACGTTAAAGTCCTGGCCTACCTCCTCTAGCGTACGCTCGTGGCCTTCTCTGTCCAGGCCAAACCGCATGCGAATCACTCGCTCCTCGCGTGGACTGAGAGTTTGCAATACGTCGCCCGTGATTTCGCGGAGGTTCGAAGTGATTACCCTTTCGGCAGGACTGGTGCTTGATTTGTCCTCAATCAAGTCTCCCAGCTGCGAATCCCCACTTTCTCCAATCGGTGTCTCGAGCGAGACTGGCTGCTGAACCAGCTTTCGTGCCTTACTTACCTTCTCAACGGACATTCCCATCTTCTTGGCTATTTCCTCAGTGGTTGGCTCTCGGCCTAACTCACGAACCAACTCGCGGGAAGTGTTCCGCAACTTGTTGATTACTTCG
>Ga0190270_10001121_pt1 | contig 12284 bp, 11 predicted proteins | sample Popmic320T_FD_133748 | JGI IMG/M metagenome (GOLD analysis project Ga0190270, IMG submission 133748) | Populus adjacent soil microbial communities from riparian zone of Weber River, Utah, USA - 320 T | ecosystem: Environmental > Terrestrial > Soil > Riparian zone | place: USA: Utah | collected... | reverse complement strand
GTGCCGATCCGGTGGCTCCGCCGCCTGTTGCGCAGGCCAGGTGGTGCGAGCGGCGTCGAAACCCGTATTCCTGCGGATCCACCGGCGTGGCTCGCGGAGCTGAGGTGGCAGGATCCGGACCCGTCGGGATGAGCGCCCCCGACGTGACCGTCGTCATTCCGACGCGTGATCGCTGGCCGCTCCTCTCACGCACGGCTCTTCGGTCTGCTCTCGGGCAGCAGCACGTCGAGCACGAGGTCGTTGTCGTCGACGACGGCTCGCTGGACGGGACAGCGGAACGGCTCGACCAGCTCGCGGATCCACGCCTACGTGTAGTGCGCCACGATCGGTCTCTCGGCGTCTCGCGAGCGAGAAACGCCGGCATTGCCGCTGCTCGCGGCGCGTGGGTGGCGTTCCTCGACGACGACGATCTCTGGGCGCCCGACAAGCTCAGGATCCAGCTCGACGCGGCGCGCGAGTCCGGATCCGAGTTCGTCTACGCCGGAGCCGTCTGGGTCGACGACGAGCTCCGCTTTCTCTACGGTCACGAGCCGCCGGATCCCCTCACGCTCGCACAGGCCGTGCTCCGCTGGAACGTCGTCTGGGGAGGCTGCTCCAACGTCCTCGCGCGAACGGAGCTCGTGCGGGGTCTCGGGGGATTCGACGAGGACCTGAGCCAACTCGGCGACTGGGATCTCTGGATTCGGCTTGCGCTGTGTGCACGCGCGGCGCGCGTCGACGACGTGCTCGTCGGGCTCGTCGTGCACGGCCGAAGCATGCTGCTCGTCGACCGCCGCGACGTCTTCGCCGAGTTCGAGCGCCTCCGCGCGAAGCATCGTACGGCCGCCGAGCGCCTCGGAGGCGGGCCCGACCACGTGCTCTTCGCACGGTGGGTCGCGGCGGGACATGCGCGGGCCGGCCGGCGAGGTGCGGCTGCGAGGGCGTATCTCCGCGGGACGTGGCACCCGGGAAACGTCGCGCGTGCAGCTGGTGCCGTCGTCGGCCCGTCCGCCATGCGAGCGGGCAGCAGGCTGCTCGCGCACATGCCATGGCGCCAGGCAGACCGTCCCTCCGCGGTCGAGCCTGCGTGGCTCGAGGCCTACCGCTGAGCTCGCAGCAGGGCGTCGACGAGCTGTCCTGCGAACGACGCGAGGTCGGTGAACGACGGTTCGATCCGACTCAGGAGCAGCGCATCCGAGCGCGCGGTCACGGCCTCGCCTGCGCCGGTGAATCCGACCTCGAAACCGGCCGCTCGCGCCGCGCCGGCGATGCGCTGGTCGGCGCGACCGTGGGGGTACGCGATCATCGTCATCCGACATGCCGCCGCGGCCTCGAGCGCGTCGCGGCCGTCGCTCAAAGCGTCCCTGAGCAAGGCATCGCTCAGCGGAGGCAACCGGTCGTGTCGGCGCGTGTGGAAGCCGATCTCGAATCCGGCCTCGGCGAGTGCTCGGACGTCCTTCGCACGCATGCCGCTCCCGGGCGGGTCCTCGCCGACCAGCCGACCGAGCTCGTCGCCGATCTCCTTCCGACGACTCGGTGTCTCCTCCTCGATGCGCAGGGCGAGTGTTTGCGGTGCAAGGGGCTCGCCCAGGACTCTCGCGACGTCGAGGCCGCTGTCGACGGCACGCTGGAGGCGTTCCCACCAGAACGCGTACGGCCGATCGAGCGACGCGCCGCAGAGGAAGAACGTCGCCGGCGCGCCGGCGATGCGCAGTGCGGGCAGCGCGGTCTGCACGTGCGTCGGGAGGTCGTCGTCGAAGGTGAGAGCCAGCGGAAAGCGCTCGCCACGACGACGCGCACGTACGGCTCCGAGCAGCTCTCGTGCGGGCACCAGGCGGTACCTCCGGCGAACGTGTCGGAGCTGCGCCTCGAACAGTGCGTTGTCGTGTGCTCGAGCGACGTCTCGCTCCGCGCCGGTGGCCCCGTCTGCGCGCACTGCGTGGTAGACGAGTATCAACCCAGCGCGCCGCGCCGAGAGACGAAGCGCCAACTCGAGCGTACGAGCGACCACGGGCCTGAGGAAGCCGGGCAGCGTCCGCCACAGTCGCCTCACGGTGTTCCGCCGGAGTCGACCGTCAAGAGTTGCTCGTCGATGAGGTCGAGGACCTCCGAGTCGACGTGGGGATCGAACTTTCGCGCGAAGAGGCAGGGTGACTCGACGAGATGCGGATAGTCCCCGGTCAGCAGGACGGCCGGCGCCGGTGTTCGCCCCCATTCGGTGTAGTGCAGCCGTATGTCGTCGCACTCTCCTGCGATTGCAGAGTTGAGCAGAATCGTGTGGAAGAAGCTCTCGTCGGGAATGTCGACATGCCGGAAGAATCGGACGTATTCGGGGTGCTCGGCCACGAAGCCGACGACCTCGTCGAGCGCTCGACGAGACAGGATCCAGTACGCGCTCCCGCCCCACGGCGTGAGGTCGAGAGGGAGGGACCGTCGCAACGGGATCCTGACGTGAAGCCGTCGCCAGCGGAGGTGCCAGTCGCGAAAGCGTGGAAGCCCGCCCTGCGTCCAGTGAGAGGTCGGGATGGCGAAGTACAGGAACGAGGACCGGCCGGCGCGTTTGGCCAGGAACTCGCGAATCGCTCGATTGGACTTGATCGGGTAGTCCTGGCCGGACAGGAGGATCGTGTAGTCGGGGTCGAATCCACTCTCGACGATCGCGGCGATTCCCTTCAGGCTTGCACCGACATGGCCGAAGTCTCCCCAGTGACAGGCGTGGCGCGGCAGAAACACGACGTCGAGGTCCGTCAGCCCGTCGACCATGGCCCGAAACACGGGCTCACTGGTCTTGCGGTCGACGTGGACGTAGAATCGTGTGTCGTCCGCCGCGAGGCGGCGAATCAGCCGGACGAGTTGCTCCGGGCGTCGATAGGCAGAGATGACGTAGGCGATTCTCACGTCGTGGGAGGAGCACCGTGACGGGGCCTTCGCCACTCGTCAGCCTGATTATGCCGGTGTGGTCTCCCCGACCGGAGTGGCTGCGTGCCGGGGTCGAGAGCGTGCTCGCGCAGACCGGGTGCGCTGTGGAGCTCATCGTCGTCGACGACGGCTGTGAGCCACCGGTCGCCGAGTACCTGTCCGACGTCGAGGACGAACGGCTGCGCATCGTGCGCGTGCCTCACGGTCGCGTCTCGCGAGCGCGGAACGCCGGAATCGAGGTCGCGCGAGGATCGTGGATCCGGTTCGTCGACTACGACGACGTGATCGTCGTCGACAGCACGTCGCACCTGCTCGCGCTTGCCGACGGCAACGATCGCGTGATCACGTACGGCGCGACCGCCGTCTGCGACGAGAACCTGCGACCGCTTTCGGTCGTGGCCTCGGATCTCCAGGGACGGGTCGCCGAAGCCTGTCTGCTCGGACGCTTCGAGACGACCATCCACTCTCTCCTCTTCTCTCGGGCGGTCGTCGACGACATCGGGCCGTGGGAGCCCGCCATCGTCGTCTCGCAGGACTGGGACTACGCTCTCCGCGGCTTCGAGGTGGCGGAAGTGCGCGGAGACGGGAGAATCGCGACGTACTACCGGACGCACAGCGGTATGAACAGCCGAGACGTCAACGAGGGCGTCAACGGATATCGGATGGTCGTCGACCGCTACTTCGAGCGGCACCCGGACGAGCGTGGTCAGACGCTGGAGAGGCGCGCGAGAGTGGGGTTCCATCTCTTCGCGACGATGCAGAGTGCCACACGTCTTCGCCGGCCCGGTGCGGCGCTCCGCCACCTCGGACGAGCGTTCGCCCTCGATCCCGTCGAGTCGCTACGTGCGCTCGGTCGGTACGGAGTGATGCCCCTGAGGCCAGGCGGGAGCCGCCTCCGAGCGCGGTTCTCCCGAAGTGCCGCCTGATCGTGCATGCGGACGCCATCACGACTCGGACGCCGTGCCCTTCGGCCCGTCGCCGCGGACGACTTCGCTGATCAGGAAGTGCGGGCGGCGCTTGGCCTCGTCGTACACGCGCCCGAGGTACTCGCCGATCAGGCCGAGAAAGAGGAGCTGGATGCCGGCGAAGAATGTGATCGCGACGATGAGCGCGGTGAACCCCTGAGGGCTGTTGTCGAGGAAGAGACGTTCGAAGACCGCCCACAGCGCATAGATCGAGGCGGCCCCGGAGGCGACCGCTCCGAGTATCCACGCGGCGCGGAGTGGTGTGACCGAGAACGCGAAGATGCCGTCGAGGGCCCGCCGGAGGCGTCCGCTGGTCGTGTAGCTCGAGGCGCCATCGACGAGACGGTCTCGGTCGACCGGAATCCCCGTCTGACGAAAGCCGACCCACGTGCGCAGGCCCCGGAGGTAGCGATTGCGCTCGGGGAGCAGGTTGAGCTCGTCGACCACTCTCCGCGAAAGAAGCGCGAAGTCTCCGGAACCGACAGGCACCTCGAGCTCCGAGAGTCGATTCAGCACGCGCTGGAACCTAAAGTACGCGGCGCGGAGAGCCAGGCTCTCCTTCCTCCGGGTTCGCTGTGCATACACGACGTCGTAGCCCTGCTTGTACTCGGCGAGAAGCCGCGGAATCTCCTCCGGCCGGTCTCGAAGATCGCCGTCCATGACGACCACGACCTCGCCGCTCACGGTCTCGAGCGCGGCCGCCAGCGCGGACTGGTGCCCGAACGTCCGCGACAGCCGCACCCCGACGACGCGGCTGTCTCGCTCGGCCGCGTCCCGAATGAGCTCGAAGGTCCGATCCTCGCTGCCGTCGTCCACCAGCACGATCTGGTGAGGGCCGCCGCCTGGCACGCCGTCGAGGACCGCGGCGACCCGCCGTATCAGCTCGGAGAACACCAGCTCCGCGTCGCGCAGCGGGATGGCAACGGAGATCCGGACGGCGTTCATGCGCGAGCCAGCGTTACCGATCTCGCCCACGGGTGCGAGCCGGGCTCAACCGCGGGCAGTCGTCGAGCGTGACCGCCGCCGGGCGGATCTGGGAACGCGTGGCACCGACGCTCGTCTGGCTGGCTGCGTTCGCGTACGTCGTGGTGCTCTCGGCGGAAGCCATCTCGGCGCAGCGCGCGTTCGTCACGGGGTTCGACACGGCGCTCTACGACCAGTACCTCTGGCTGATCGCGAACGGTCACGACGCGTTCTCGACGATCGTCTCGAAGCCAATGCTGGCCGACCACTTCCAGCCGGGGCTCGTCCTGCTCACCCCGCTGTACTGGCTGGGAGCGGGAGTCCCGACGCTTCTCGTCGTGCAGTCAGCCGCGCTTGCCGCCACGGGGCCTGCGCTGTATGCACTGGCTCGAGCATCCGGTGCACGGCCGGGACTCGCGGCGGTGCCCGCCCTTCTGTGGATCGCGTGCCCTTTCGTCGCCCGGCTCAACCTCTGGGAGTTCCGGCCGACGGCGTTCGTCTCCGTTCTCCTCGTGCTGAGCGTATTGGGCGCAGTTCAACGCCGGTACTGGCTGCTGGGAGCGACGGCCGTCGTCGCGCTGAGTCTCAAGGAGGACACCGCGCTCGTCTACCTGGCACTCGGCATCGTGCTCGCGCTGCGTGGCGAGCGAAGGCTCGGCGGTCTCGTTGCAGCAGCGTCGGTCGTGTGGCTCGCCGTCGCGTCGCTCGTGGTGGAGGCCGGAGGCGACTCGTCCGAGGCGTTCGCCCGACGGTTCGCCGGCGACCGTGGAGACTCGATGAGGGAGGCTCTCGTCTGGATCGTTCGACATCCACTCGAGACGGCGAGCGACATCGCGCACGACAGCGTCGTGTATCTCGTGGCCCTCGTCGTCGCCACCGGCGGACTAGCCCTGCTCGCGCCGTTGTGGCTGCTGCTCGCGCTCCCGACGGCTGCACACAACGCGCTTTCGGCCTACGAGCCCCAGCATCTCCTCAGTTACCACTACCACCAGTTGACGATGACGGCGCTCTTCATTGCGGCTGCACTCGGCGTGCATCGGCTTCAGTCGGCCGGTCGGTCGCTGCAGGTCGCTGCGGGCGCGGGTGTCAGCCTCGCCGCGATCCTGGCAGTCGCGGCAGGGGGCTGGGCGCACGCGCACTGGACGGAGGACATTCGCCTTCCGCGGGAGCCGACCCGACGTGCGCTTGCAGCCATTCCCGCCGACGCGTCTGTTGCGGCCACGCCGCACCTTCTCCCGCAGCTCAGCCAGCGGGTCGAGATCTACACGCTCCCCGAGCCGTTCCTTCCGCTCGAGAACGGAAGCCCGCTGACGCGGGCCGAGTTCGCCGAGCGCGCGCGGGCAGTGGACTACGTTGCCTTTCGCGAGGACGATCTGCCGGTGGAGTACGGTGGCACGCCCGCGAGCGTCCTCGCGATGCTCGCGCGCGAGGGCTTCGTGTCGATCGTTCGGGCAGGACGCGTGACGGTCTTCGCGCGCGGCCGGGAGCCATGACGTTGCCGTCGCTACAAGATCGGCGATTTGGCACCACCGTCGCGCTCCTGCCGCTCCTGTGTGTCTTCGTGGCCGCGACCTTCTTCTTCCCGGAGCGACCGTCCGACGAGCGGAATTACGTGGAGCTGGCGCGCAACCTCCTCGACGGTCACTTCGCCGGGCTCGGCTGGCGCCCCGCCACGCCGTACGGGACGACAGCGGATCCGGCCAACCCCGATCTCTGGTTCGGGCCTGGCCTCCCGGCGGCACTGACACCCCTCGTCGCCCTCGATGTGCCGATCGACGTGCTCCGGCTCACCGGCGCGCTCTTCCTGTTCGGTGCGGTGCTCGTCTTCTACCGACTCCTGCGCCTGCACGTCGGCGTTGGAACGGCGCTGTTCGGTGCCTACGCGCTGGGCGTCTACCTCCCGTTCTTCGTGCTGCTCTCGACGATCCACAGCGAGCCGCTCGCGATTCTGCTGCTCGTCTCGATGCTCTACCTGCTGAGCCGGTACCTCACCGATGGACGGCTTGCGCACGGCGTCGCGTCCGCGGCGGCCGCCGCAGGTGTGGCGCTCACGAGGGTCGCGTACGGCTGGGTGCTGATCGGGATGGTGGTGGTGTTCGGCGTCTGGTGGCTCGTATCGCGGCGACGAGCGGTGCTGCGCGTCGTCGGCGTGTACGCACTCGCTCTCGCCTTGTGCCTTCCGTGGCTCGCGTTCACGTACTCGGTCACCGATCGACCTCTCGTCTGGGGGAACTCGGGGAGCCTCTCCCTCTACTGGATGTCGTCGCCGCACTCGCAGGATCTGGGTGACTGGAGAGGCGGCGCGTACGAGGTCGTCGTGACCGACCCGAAGCTCGCGCACCACCGCGAGTTCTTCCTGGAGCTTGCGCCACTGGATCCCGCCGAGCAGAACCGTCGCCTGGAGCGGCAGGCGATCGAGAACATCCGCGGTTCGCCGGTCAAGTTCGGGGAAAACGTCGCGGCGAACGTCTCCCGGATGATCTTCGGGTTCCCGTTCAGCGCTAAGCCGGAGACGCTGAACACGCTCCTCTATCTCATCCCGAACTCGCTCATCCTCTGGGCGGTCGTCGGCTGCGCGGTCCTGGTCGCCCGCCAACCTGGCTCGCTTCCCTTCGAAGGGATCGCATTCCTGGTCTTCGCCGCGCTCGGATTCGCGCTCCACGCCGTGCTCGCCGCCTATCCGCGCATGCTGATGCCGCTGATCCCTATTGCACTGTGGTTCGTCTTTCACACCGCGGGGACGGTCGTCGTTCCCTATTTCTCGCGGACGAGAGGGACGTACGACGCCTCCGGAGGAGCCACCCCGAGATCAGCCGCATCGAGGTAGACCCGTGCGCGTGCACGAAACCTCGTAAGCACCCAGTTCTGCAGCTCCCGCGTCTCGACCTGTTCGAACGCCGGCGGGAGGCTGATGCTCTCGACGGCGGGGCTGTACGACGGTACGTGCCTGCGGACGAGGAGTTCGACCTGCGAAGTGGAGATGCCGCGGCCGAGTGGGCGAAGGTCGCCGGCCTCGTGCTCGAGAGCGGCGATCTGCCAGGACGGCGAAAGCAGCACCACCTGGCCGTCGGGTGCACCTAGCGCCTGCGACACGAGCTCCCAGTCGTCACGTTGCAGGCGTGGCGTCGTCGCCACGTGGACGACCACCGCGAACGACGCGGCCGCCAGGATCGACGCGGCCACGACCCCGAGCGTGCCGGCGCGCTGTGCTCCGAGAGCCGCGCCGAGAACCACGGCCAGCGGGAGCCACGCGACGATCACGTTCCGGTAGAGAAAGACGTCGCCGCGGCCGTCCGTCGCAACCGCGGCGGCGAGCGACATGAGAACGGGTAGGGCGACCGTCGCGGACCCGACACCCAGAGCGACGAGGCCTCCGCGACGCTCCCTGCTCGATCCGAGAGCGAGGAGAATGGCGAGCGCGCAGAAGATGAGTGCGACAGCGACCGGCCACAGCCGGCGTCCGGCGCCCTCTGCGACCCCCGCTCCGGCGAAGATGCTCTGCGCGCTCGGAATGAGCAGCTGGCGGACCGCTTCTTCGATTCGACCGGCCAGGTCGACGAACCGGATCCAGCGGGAAGACGCGTGTACCACCTGGTACGCGGCAAGGGGGAGCACCGCGACCGCAACTGCCGCGAGCGCGCCCGTCGCCAGCCACGTTGCGCGGGATCGATGTCGGTACAGCAGGATGAGCGCTTCGACGACGATCAGGAAGGCGCCGAAGTAGTGCGTCAGCAAGGTCAGCGAGGAGGCGGTCGCCCACAGCCCGAGCTGACGTGTCGACGGATCGGCGAGCGCTCGCGAGAAGTACAGGAACGAGAGCGCTCCGAAGAGGACGAACAGGCCGTACGCACGGGCCTCCTGTGAGTACCAGACGAGCAGCGGGCTCACGGCGGAAAGGGCGGCGACGATCACGCCTGCCCGGTGCGAGACGAGCGTACGGCCGGCCGCGTAGCAAACGGGAACGGTCAAGGTGCCGGCGAGCGCGGAGAGTGAGCGCAGCCCCACCTCGTCGATCCCTGCGGCTCGCGACCAGAACCAGGCGAGGAGGTAGTAGAGCGGAGGGGTGGACTCCGCCCCCGGGAGCGCTCGAAGCATGTCGAGCAGTGGCTTCGAGACGAGCTCGACGGTGATGATCTCGTCGATCCAGAAGCTCTGCTGACCGAGGGCCGCGAATCGGAGGATCGCGCCGAGTGCCGTCAACAGGGCGACCGGAACCCATGCCCGCGTCAGTTCGCGCGCGTTCGACGCCTCCACCGTCTGATGATCACATGCTCGCGCGCTGGGGGAACGCGTCGACTAGCCGCCCGGCAGAAGACCGCCGAGGTCGCCGAGCCCGCCGGGCATGAGGCCCGACATCTTCGACTCCATCAGCGCGCGCCCCGAGCGAAGCGCCTCGTTCACCGCTGCGAGCACGAGGTCGGCGAGCAGCTCGGGGTCGTCCGGATCGATTGCCTTCGGGTCGATCGTGATCGACAGGACCTCGCCGGCGCCGTTCGCCTTCACGGTCACCATGCCCCCGCCGGCCGAGGCCTCGACGACCTCGCCCGCGGCTTCCTCTTGCGCCTTCGCGAGCTCGTCCTGCATGCGCTGTGCCTCGGCGAGCATCTTGTTCATGTCGAACTTCATTCGGTGTCGGCCTCCACTTCCTCGGCGTCGAACTTCTCCTTGAGCGCCTCGAAGAGCTTGTCCTCGCCCATCGGCAGCTCGTCGGGCTCCTCGTCGAGGCTACCTTCGCCCGTCTCGAGCACGACGGCGAGCTTCATCCCCGTGACCTCGTAGAGGGCGTCGCGGAGGAGCCCGATGTTCTGCGGCTCTGCGACCTGCCGTCGGTGGAAGTCGGCGCCCGCCGGGAACTCGAGGGTCAGCGTGTCGTCGCCGAGGTGCGTCGGCTTCGCCTCGGTGAGCAGGCTCGCGACCGGGATCGACCGCTCGCGCACCGCGTCCAGGATGCTGCGGTCCCACGCCTCCGTCACCTGTTCGAGCTCCACGTGCGGCGCCTCGGGGGTGCTGTCAGCGGAAGGGGGGACGTCGGGCTCCGTCCTTTCGACGGGAGGCGGCGCAGGCTTCGGGGTGCTCCTCGACGGCGCAGGTGCGGCAGCGGTCGGGCTCGCCGGCCTCGCCTCGAGCAGCTCGACCCGATGCGCGAGCGACTCGCGCGACAGATCGGCGTGCGGCCGCGTCACCTTCACGAGCGCGAGCTCGAGCGGCAGCCGAGGATCGGCGCCCTGCCGCGTGTCCTCCACGGCGACGGCGAGGAGGTCGATGAGGCGCAGCACCGTCGGCTCGGGCAGCTGTGTCGCCTGTGCGCGGAGCAGCTCCTTCGTCTCCTCGGTCACCGGCAGCGAGTCGGGCACGTGGCCCATGTGCTGCACGAGGAGCAGATGCCGGAGGTGCTCGAGGAGGTCGAGGACGAGCCTGCCCAGATCCTGCCCCCGCTCCGAGAGCTCCTCGACGAAGAGCAGCGCGCCGGCCGTGTCGCGGTCGACGACCATGTCGCAGAGCCGCAACAGCGACTCCTCGTCCACGGCGCCGACGAGCTGGAGCACCGACTGGGCATCGACGGAGTTGTTCGTCGAGGCCGCGAGCTGGTCGAGCGTCGACACGGCGTCGCGGAACGAGCCGTGCGCCGCGCGCGCGATCAGCGACAGTGCGGAGTCCTGTGCCTGGATCCCCTCGCCGTCGGCGACGCGTCGCAGGAGCGTCACGAGGTCGGGGAGTCGCGGACGCTGGAAGACGAACGTCTGGCAGCGCGAGCGGACCGTCGCGAGCACCTTCTGCAGCTCGGTCGTGCAGAAGACGAACACGAGGTGGGGAGGAGGCTCCTCGATGAGCTTGAGGAGCGCCTGCCACGCCGCATCGGTGAGCTGGTGCGCCTCGTCGAGGATGTAGACCTTCGAACGGCCCTCGACGGGCTGCAGGACCACGCGCTCGCGGATCTCCCGGATGTCGTCGATCCCACGCTGCGATGCGGCGTCCATCTCGACGACGTCGAGCGAGTTGCCGTTCGCGATCGCGACGCACACCGGGCAGGTCTTGTCGGGCGTGGGCGACGGGCCCGGCGTGCCCGCGCAGTTGAGCGCCTTGGCGAGGATGCGGGCCATCGAGGTCTTGCCCGTCCCGCGCGGCCCGGCGAACAGGTAGGCCTGCCGAACCTGATCCGCCTCGATCGCGTTTTGGAGCGTCCGAACGACTGCCTCCTGCCCGACGACCTCGTCGAAGCCCTGCGGGCGGTACTTCCGGTAGAGCGCAGTCACGTCGCTGATTCAATCAGGTGAGACCGCGGTGAGCCCGAGACCTCGCGTGGCCGCGAAGCGGACGCCTTCAGGGATCTGCGAGATCGGGATCCGCACTCGCGGATTTCAGGCCCTCGCAAGCGCGCGGACGCGAAGCGGACGCCTTCAGGGATCTGCGAGATCGGGATCCGCACTCGCGGATTCCGATCTCTTGCGAAAAAGATCGCGCAGGGTCGCATATCCGAAGCGGTTGGTGTCGTATGCGCGGAGGCGGATTCCGTACAGCGACCGGCGCGCCAGCTCGAGACGCCTGGCGAGCATGGCGCGTGGGGATAGTGCTCCGCAGCGCCGGGCTGCCGTCGTGGTCTCGGCGAACTCGAACGATGTGAACCGACGGGTTGCAACGAGGCGCTCTCGCACGACGCGCTCGGGTCCCGGCCAGACGAACGTGTCGTGAAGCGCAACAGCGGCATCCGCCAACAGAAAGGGCTCCCAGAGGTCGAGGTCCTTGCTGACGCCCTCGTAGGCGTGATCACCGTCGATCCAGAGGAGGGAGATCGGCCCAGACCAGGACCTCGCCGCGTCAGCCGACGTGGACACGACGACCTCGACGTGTGGTGCGAGCCCGGCCCGGTCGAGGTTCTCGCGCAGAGTCAGCTCCGTCGAGTGCCCGTCGGGGCGAAGGTGCGTTCCGGAGTGGGGGTCGACGGCGACCACTGACGCACCTCGACCTGCCGCAGCTCCCGCCGCGAGCCAGATCGTGGACCTCCCGTGCCAGCTGCCGATCTCGACGATCGCGCCGGCAGGGTCGGCCTCGAAGGCGAGGCGATAGAGCAAGCGGCCTTCCTCGAGACCGAACCATCCCTCGACATCGGCAACCAGGCGGTCGACGTCTTCGGGGAGGAGGCTCGGCTCCGTTACTGGTTGCTGCGCGCTCATCGGGTAAGCGAGATTCTCACAGTCGCGGTACTCGTCCCGACTCTCGCGACGGTCGCAGTCGCACACGCGCGGCCGCGAAGCGGACGCCTTCAGGGATCTCGTGCGAAGGACATAGCCCGGTCACGCGCTCCGTCGTCGAAAGCGGTTTCACCGGAGGTATCCGCGTCGCCTGCTCGGATCGGGCGGAGCCGCGGCACCTGAGAGGGAGTCCTTAGCGCTGCTTCCTTCCGGACCTGACGCGGTTCGGACGCTCCCAGTGCGCGGGACCCGATCGTCAACGCCGCGT
>Ga0190270_10001120_pt1 | contig 12292 bp, 12 predicted proteins | sample Popmic320T_FD_133748 | JGI IMG/M metagenome (GOLD analysis project Ga0190270, IMG submission 133748) | Populus adjacent soil microbial communities from riparian zone of Weber River, Utah, USA - 320 T | ecosystem: Environmental > Terrestrial > Soil > Riparian zone | place: USA: Utah | collected... | reverse complement strand
TGGAAGGTGAACCCCGGCGGCAAGCTGCCGGTGAGCTTCCCGCGCAACGTGGGCCAGGTGCCGATCTTCTACAACCACAAGCCGACCGGCCGCCCGTGCGACCCCGGCTCGAAGTACAACTCACGGCACCGCGACATCCTCGCCTGCACGCCGCAGTTCGAGTTCGGATACGGCCTCAGCTACACGACCTTCCGGATCTCGAACCTCCGGCTCAGCTCGACGAGGATGGACGCCCGCCGCGGGCGCGTCACGGTGAGCGCCGACGTGGCCAACACCGGCACGCGGGCCGGCGACGAGGTCGCCCAGCTCTACATCAACGACCCGGTCGCGAGCATCTCCCAGCCGGTGCGCCGCCTGCGCGGCTTCGAGCGCGTGACGCTCACGCCGGGCCAGACGAAGACGGTCAGGTGGACGCTCGACCGCGACGACGTCGGCTTCTACGACAACAGCGGCCGCTTCGTGGTCGAGAACGGCCGCATCAACGTCTTCGTGGGCAACACGTCGAGCCAGTCCGACAACCGCGCCTCGTTCACGGTGACCGGCGGCCGGAGGGCGGACGTCTCGAAGCGGCGCGGGAGGCGCTGAAAGCGACTAGAGGCGCGCTCGCAGCGCCAGCTCGAGCTCGAAGCGGGCGTCGGCGTCGTCCAGCGTGTCGCCGAGCAGCTCGCGTAGGCGGTTGAGGCGGTAGCGGGCGGTTTGGGCGTGCACGCCGAGCGAGCGTGCCATCGCGGCGGCGTTGCCCTGCTCCTGGACGTAGGCGAGCGCGGTCTCCTCCATGCGGCGGCGTGCCTTCGGGGTGAGGTCGTCGAGGGGCGCGAGGCGGCGGGCGGCGATTCGCTCCACGAGGCCGCCGTTCTCGAAGAGGAGCAGCCGGGTCAGCTCGTCGTCCACCCGCACGAGGCCGGGGGTCTTGACCGCCCCGGCGTCGGCGGCTCGCAGCGTCGCGCGTGCCAGCGACCAGGAGCTGCCGAGCGCGCGCAGCGGAACGGTGGGGCCCAGCGCGGCGTGCGCGCGGATCCGGGTGCTTGACACGGCGCGTTCGATCTCGCTCCGCCGGCCGGGGCCGTCCGGGTCGGGCAGGATCACGCAGCCGATCCCGTCGAGGGCGGCACTGAGGGCGTCGGCCGGCAGCCGTCTGACGAGCCGGTCGACCTGGTCCTCCTGGCAGACGAGCGCCGCCGCGGTCCGTGGGAGTCGCCAGCCCGCCCCGTCGGCGGCGGCTCGCAGCTCCGCCTCCTCGGCCGGCGGGTCGCGCAGGAGCACGGTCACGAGCTCGCGGCGGCGCCGGCGGCGCTCGCCCTCGAGCCGTGAGCGCGCCTCCGCGTAGCCCTCGACCGAGTCGGCCGACAGCTCCTCGATGTAGGCGAAGATCGACTCGGCGAGCAGGCTGAGCACGTCCGGCTCGACGTCCGCGCGCCGCGCCGCGGCCGCGAGGCGCCGCCAGGCGACCCGCGCGCCCACGCGATACGCCGACTGCAGCGCGTCGAGCGTGCGGCCCTCGCGCAGCTCGCCGCGGCCGAGCGCGACGTAGACCTCGCGCCCCGGGCCGCGCGCCCCGGACGGGCTCCGGATCAGCTCGACGAACTGCCTGAGCGCCTCGGTCACGCCCATCCGCACGCCGTGCCCGAACGACCCCTCCAGCGGGCGCGCGTAGTCCGGCACCTCGCGCGCGATCGTGGCGAGGATCTCGTCGGTGGTGGCCTCGAGCTCGGGCTCGATCACGTCGGCGATCTCGGCGGGCAGGGCGCGCCAGGGCTCTGTCGGCGATGTTTTTGTCACTCAGGTGAGTAAATTATCGAATTAATTTCCAACACGCCACTACATTCATATCTGCTGGGGACGGGAATACTTCCTGTTATGACCAAGTTGGAGAAGCGAGTCAACCTCGCCGCCGTCGCCCTTCCCTTCGCCGCCTTCCTCGCCGCGATCGTGCTGCTGTGGAACAGCGCCGTGTCGGCGACGGACCTCGTGATCCTCGGGGTCATGTACGTCGTCACCGGCCTGGGTGTGACCGTCGGCTTCCACCGCCTGCTCACGCACCGCGCCTTCCAGACGCCGAAGTGGCTCGAGTACACCTTCGCCACGCTCGGCTCGATGGCCGTCCAGGGCCCCGTCATGAGCTGGGTCGCCGACCACCGCAAGCACCACGCCCACGCCGACGAGGAGGGCGACCCGCACAGCCCGCACGTCGGGCACGGCGACGGCGCTTCCGGCGTGATGCGCGGGCTCTGGCACGCGCACACCGGCTGGCTGTTCTCGACCCAGGGCCGCGCCAGCGCGCGCCAGTACGCGAAGGACCTCTACGAGGACCGCGGCATGCGCGTCATCAACCGTCGCTTCCCCGTGATCGTGCTCGCCAGCCTGGCCATCCCGGCCCTCGCCGGCTGGGCGCTGACCGGCACGGCCGCCGGTGCCGCCACCGGCCTCCTGTGGGGCGGGCTCGTGCGCATCTTCCTCGTGCACCACATCACCTGGAGCGTCAACTCGGTGTGCCACTTCCTCGGCACGCGCCGCTTCCCGACCGACGATCACTCGACCAACGTGGCCTGGCTCGCGCTGCCCTCATTCGGCGAGTCGTGGCACCACAACCACCACGCCTTCCCGCGCTCTGCCTCACACGGCCTGCGCCGTTGGGAGGGCCTGCTGGATCCCTCGGCCCTCGTGATCACCGGGCTCGAGAAGGTCGGCCTGGCCCACAACGTGGTCAGGATCACACCGGATCGCCAGCAGGAGCGCGAGCACCAGGCCGCGCCAATGCGCGCGGCAGCGCGCACCTAGCCGCGCCGAGGCGGTCTGCGCGCCGAGACGGTCTGCCACCCTTAGGTGGCGTGAAGCGCATCGCGCCCCTGCTCGTTGCCGGGATGATCGCCGCCGCCGGTTGCGGTGGCGGCGACGAGGAGCCGGCGGACAAGGCGCCGGCCCAGACGCCCGCGGAGACCCCGGCGGAGACCGCCCCGGCGGAGAAGACCGGCGGGATCAAGATCACGCTGAGCGGCTCGGACTTCGGCTCGATGTTGTTCGACTCACGCAAGCAGGCGATCTACGTGTTCGAGAAGGATCGCGAGGGCGAGTCGGTCTGCTACGGCGACTGCGCCGAGGCATGGCCGCCGGTGCTGACCACGGGCAAGCCCGTGGCGGCGAAGGGCGTCGACAGGTCGCTGCTCGGGACGGCCGAGCGCCGCGACGGGAAGCTCCAGGTCACGTACGCCGGCAAGCCGCTCTACTTCTACGCGCACGAGGGTCCCGGCGAGGTCAAGTGCCACAACGTGCGCCTCAACGGCGGCTACTGGTGGGTGGTCGGGCCGAGCGGCGAGCGCCGCGCCTGACCCGCGCGGGCGAAGGCGTCGAGGGCCTTCACCATCGCCTCCGGCTGGCCCGCCGGCAGCGGCGTCGTGCGGGCCACGGGAGGGAGCAGGAACCAGACGACCGAGCCGCCCATGTGGCGGATCACCGGCCGGCCGTCCGGTTCGACGGCGAGCCGCTCGAAGTGGACGGCGGACAGCGCCTTACCGAGCTCGGCGTCGGCGCTTAGCGCAGCCGCCAGCCGCGACCCTTCCCCGTCGCCGCGATGCGCCCGGAACCTCACCCCCTGCATCCGTACGACCCCGCGTCCGCGGGCGCTGAGCCCTTTGCTCGTGGCCGGCAGCACGGGCTCCGCCGTTGACAGCTCGAGGCCCCAGTTGCCGCCGAACACGCGGCCCTCCGGGCTGAGCCGCAGGGCGAGGTCCCGCCCGCCGCCCGGGGCCGCGAGCACGACCGAGTAAGGCGACGGCTTCTCGAGCGGCCGGTAGCCCAGCCGTTCGAACTCCTCGATGTCAGACTCGACGACCGCCGCGGCCCGGCGCCGGCTCAGACCGCGCAACGGGCCCGCACTACGGCTTGGCGAGCGTGTCCGCCCGCGGGTCGTCCGGGATATCCCGCTCGACCTCGTCCATGAACTCCACCTCGGCGTAGACCTCCCTCAGCGGGATCGGCCGGAACTGCGCGGCCAGGCTCTTCATCGTCGAGAGGTTGTAGAGCAGCGCGGCCACGGCCGAGACGCCGAGGAAGTACAGGTAGTCGCGGTAGATGTTGTCGCGGATCTCGGGGACCGGGAAGATCTTCACGGCCGCCCAGATCAGGAGCCCCATGCCGAGCAGCTGCGGCAGCGGGAACAGCGGCGAGCGGTAGGGCCGCACCGCGTTCGGCTCGCGGATCCGGAGCGAGATCAGCGAGATGTGGATCAGGATGTACGCGGTCGCCCAGCCGAGCACGCCCGCGAGGATCAGCTCGATGAACGTCGCGGAGGTCGCCGCGTCGAAGACGTTCATCAGGATCGGGATCAGCGCCATGACGGCGATGCCGACCACCGGCGCGCGGGTCGCGGGGAGGAGGTAGCCGAACGGCTTCGGCACCTGCTGCGTGTACGCCATGCCGTACAGGAGGCGCGGGATGCCGGCGAGCAGGGCGTTGAGCGTCGAGACGCTCGCCGCGATCGAGATGATCGCCATCCACCATTTGCCGAAGTCGTCGAGCATCGCGATGGCGACGTTCATGTGGGTGAGCTGTGTGGGGTCGCCGAGCTCCTCGGCCGGGATGTAGCGCGTGGCTGCCATGCCGTAGAGCACGAGCGGCACGGCGATCAGCGCGAGGCCGATGAACATGCCGGCCGGCAGCTGGCGCTTCGGGTCCTCGAGCTCCTCGGCGAGCGGGCAGGTGTACTCGAGCCCGACGAACGTGAAGACCGCGAGCCCGAGCAGGCCGCTGAGCGTCGCCATGTCGAAGTCGACGCTCGGCATGGCTGGCCCGATGGGGTCGTTTGAGCCGAGCCCGAACACCCCGATCAGGCCGATGATCAAGAGCGAGACGGCGACGAGTCCGGTGAGCCCGATCTCGAGCACCGCGAACGGGCGCACGCCGAACACGTTCAGCGCGGCGACGAGCACGACGATGATCGTGACCCAGAGCTTGGGATCGCCCGCGACCTCGAGGAAGTCTGTGATGATGATCGCCGGGAAGAGCGCCTCGGCGGCGGTGGGGAAGACCATGATCGCCACGTAGCCCAGGAGCGCGGTGATCGAGCCCGCGAACGCGCCGAGCCCCGCCCGCACGTACTCGTTCATCGACCCCGCCTTGGGGATCAGGGTGGCGAGCTCGGAGAAGCTGAAGGCCTGCATGTACATGGCGAGCAGGCCGATGCCGAGCGCGGCAAGGAAGATCCAGCTCGCCGCGAAGCCCTGGCCGACGCTGACGAGGACGGTGGTGGCGACGATCAGTCCGAAGACCGTGCTGATGGCGGTCGGAAGACCGACCGCCCGGCGCTCGAGCTGCGGTGCCTGCTGGTGCGCTTCCATGGGCCTCACTCTCGCGGTTTCGGATACATTACGCAGACGATCCAGCGGCTGTCAATCGACCTGCTCGACCACGACCTGTTCGCGGACCACGAGCCATGGGAGCTGTTCGACCAGCTTCAGGGGGAGTCGCCGGTCTACCGCCACCCGGAGCCGGACGGCCCCGGCTTCTGGGCGGTGACCAGGTACGACGACGTCCTGGCCATCCTGCGCGACACCAAGACCTTCAGTTCCGAGGTCGGCGGGGCCGCCACGATCGAGGATCTGCCGGAGGACGTGCTCGAGGCGCGCCGCAACTTCCTCGAGTTCGACCCGCCCAAGCACGGCAGGTACCGGAGGCTGATCTCGAAGAACTTCACCCCGGGCAACGTCGGCGTGTACGAGGAGTGGCTGCGCGAGCTGGTGCGCCACCGCCTGGACCACGCGGTCGAGCTCGGCGAGTTCGACCTCGTGGAGGAGCTCGCCGCTCCGATACCGATCCGGGTGCTCGGCCACGTGCTGGGCCTGCCCGAGGACAAGCTCCCCCGACTGATCGAGCTCGGCGACCGGCTGCTGGTGGACACCGATCCCGAGATCGTCGGCGAGCTCGCCTATTCCGGAGAGCGCGAGGAGGACCGCTACAAGCCGTTCGGGTCGCCGTGGGCGGACGAGCTGTGCGGGCTCGGCCGCGAGTACTACGCCGAGCGCCGTGAGTGCCCACGCGACGACGTGCTCACGCTGATCGCCAACGCCGAGATCGACGGCGAGCCGCTCTCGCCGAGCGACCTCGACAACATCTTCGCGCTCCTGATCGTCGCCGGGAACGAGACGACGCGCCAGGCGATCGCGCTCGGCACGCTCGCGCTCGCGCAGCATCCGGAGGAGTACGACCGCCTGCGCGCCGACCCCGAGCTGGTCCGCTCGGCGACCGAGGAGCTGCTGCGCTACTCGTCGCCGGTCTGGTGGTTCCGGCGGACGGCGACCTGCGACACGACGATCCGCGACGTGGAGATCGCCGCCGGTGACAAGGTCGTGGTCTGGTTCGCCGCGGGCAACCGCGACCCCGAGCACTACCCGGATCCGCACCGGCTCGACCTCGCGCGCAACCCGACCGACCACCTGACCTTCGGCCGCGGCGGGCCGCACATCTGCCTCGGCGCTCACCTGGCACGGATGGAGGTGCGCGTCTACCTCGAGGAGCTGGTCCCCCGGGTGGCGCGGATCGAGACGACCGGCCGGCCGGTACGCCATCGCTCCAACTTCACGAACGGGCTGTCGCGGCTGCCGGTGCGCTTCACGAAGCCGTGAGCGCCTCGGCGCGGGCCACCAGCTCCCGGCAGAGGCGCCCGACCTGCGCCGGATCGTCCGTGTACTGCGACGGCTTGAAGCAGATCGCCGTGTAGCCCCGCTCGACCTGCGCCGGGATGCTCTCGGCCGCCTCGGCGAGGTCGCCGGGGCTGTCCGCGTCCGGGAAGCGGGGGCGGATGCCACCGACCAGCTCGAGCTCGGCCATGTCGCGCCCGGCGGCCGCCATCGCGGACCGCAGCGGCTCGAGCTCCTCGGCTGTCGGCTGCCCGAACGGGTGGAAGCCGTGGCCGTACTCCACGAGCCGCCGGACGATCCACGGCCCGACCGAGGTGCCGCCGAACCAGAGCCGCGGCCCCTCAGGCCGGAACGGCTTCGGCTCCAGGTACACGTCGGCGAAGCGGTAGTGCTCCCCCTCGAAGGCGGCCGGCGAGCTCGTCCAGGCGGCCCGCCAGGCCGCGAGGTGCTCGTCGAGGAGAGCGCCGCGCTGCTCGAACGAGACGCCGAGCGCCTCGTACTCGTCGCGGTGCCAGCTCACCGTCGGCTGCACCACGAGCCGGCCCTCGGAGAGCAGGTCGAGCGCGGCGAGCTGGTGCGCGAGCAGGAGCGGGTGCCGGAGCGGCGCGATGATCGCCGCGCCGATCAGGCGCAGGCGCGTTGTCACCGCGGCGATGGCGCTCATCAGGACGATCGAGTCGGGCCAGGGCGTCGCGGGGTCCTGGTTGCCGGGCGCCGCGTAGTCGCGCGGGTTCTCCATGCGGCCGGCCGAGCCGGAGCTCGGCCCCATCACCACGTGCTCGCTCAGCATCACGCCGTCCACTCCCGCGTCCTCGGCCTCCTGCGCCATGCGCACCAGCGCGCGCAGGTCGCGCGCCGGCGTCAGCGTCCAGTTCTCGGTGAGCACCAGGACGATGCGAGGCGGCGCGCTCACCGCGAGTCCCACCAGCCGTCGAACAGCCGCCAGGCCTGCTCGCGCGCCCCAGCCCCGTGGCGCGCGCCCTGCTCGTCGATCAGCTCAGGCGTGACCCCGGGCGGCAGCTCCGCCGCCATGCGGATCCAGATGCTCATCCGCTCCGGCGTGACCTCCGGGTGGAACTGCGTGCCGGTGTGCGGACCGGCGCGGAAGGCGGCCGGCCCGGCCGGCGTGCGGGCGAGCTCGCGCGCGCCCGGCGGCAGGCGGATCACCTCGTAGTGGTACTGGGCCCAGGGCCCGGGCGGGACGGAGTCGTCCTCCGACTCGACCGGGAGCCAGCCGATCTCGGGCTCGGGCGCCGGCTCGAGGGCGCCGCCGAGCGCGAGGGCGAGCGTCTGGCCGCCGAAGCAGAGGCCGAGCACCGGCACGCCCGTCTCGACCGCGCGGCGCATCGTCTCGAGCTCGTCGCGCACCCAGGGCGGCGCACCATCCCCCGCTGTCGCGGGTGAGCCGAGCGAGGCGAGGAACGGCCGCCCCTCGACGGGCGGCGGCGGCGACTCCCATGCCGGGTGGGCCTCGAAGGGAATGCCGCGCTCCTCGAGCCACTCGCCGAGGATGTCGGGCGGCCCCGCTGGGCCGTGCTGGAGGATGAGCCCTGGCTTCGAGGTCAATTGGATACAAAATACCTGTGGGTATGGTCTCGGCGATGGCTGAAGTCGAAGGCGTGGCGGTGCCGACCGGGCACTACATCGACGGCGAGCGCGTGGACTCGGCCGACACGTTCGAGGTCCGCAGCCCGATCGACTGGGACGGCTGGAAGCTCGCCGACGTCGCGCGCGGCGGGGCCGGCGAGGTCGACGCCGCCGTGGCCGCCGCCCGGCGCGCGTTCCCCGCCTGGGCGGCGCTCGGGCCGGAGGGGCGCCGCGACGCGCTCGCCCGGCTCGCGGACGCGATCGACGCCGCGGTCCCCCGCCTCGCGGCCGTCGAGACGGCGGACAACGGCTCGCTCCACGAGGCCATGTCGCAGCGCGTCCTTCCGCGCGGCGCGAACAACATCCGCTTCTTCGCGGACTTCGCCGTCGAGCGGCTCGCCGAGCCGGTGCGAACGCTGCACGGCGGCGAGCGCAACCGCGTGCGCCACGACCCGGCCGGTGTGGTCGCCGTCTCGACCCCCTGGAACGCGCCGTTCATGCTCGCCACCTGGCGCGTGGGGCCGGCGCTCGCCGCGGGCAACACCGTGGTGCTGAAACCGCCCGAATGGGCGCCGCTCACCTGCTCGCTGCTGGGCGACCTGGCCGAGGAGGCGGGTCTCCCGCCGGGCGTGCTGAACGTCGTGCACGGCACGGGCGCCGAGGCCGGCGCGCCGCTCACCGGCCATCGGGACGTCGACCGCGTGGCGTTCACCGGCTCGCCGGGCACCGCGCGCACCGTCTACCGCGACGCGGCGGCGCATCTGACCCCGGTGTCCTTCGAGCTCGGCGGCAAGTCGCCGTTCCTCGTGTTCGAGGACGCCGACCTCGACGCCGCCGCCGCCACGGCGGCCTACCAGTACGACAACTCCGGACAGGTCTGCCTGGCCGGGACGCGCCTGCTCGTGCAGCGCTCGGTCATGGAGCGGTTCGTCGAGCGCTTCACCGCCCGCGCCGAGGAGATCGTGGTCGGCGACCCGCGCGAGGCCGAGACCACCTACGGCCCGCTGATCCACCCGGTCGCGCTCGAGCGCGTGACCGGCCACGTGGCGAGGGCACGTGAGACGGGCGCGCGGCTCGTCTTCGGCGGTGAGCCGCTGGGCGGGCTCTACTACCCGCCGACGCTCTTCACCGACGTGCCGGGCGACGCCGAGATCCTCCAGCGCGAGGTGTTCGGCCCGGTTCTGACCCTTCAGGCCTTCGAGGACGAGGACGAGGCGATCCGGCTCGCGAACGCCACCGACTACGGGCTGGCGGCGACCGTCTACACCGGCTCGGAGGAGCGCGCCGGCCGCGTGTCCGCGGCGGTGGTCGCCGGGACGGTCTGGGTGAACTGCTTCTACGTCCGCGATCTCGAGACGCCGTTCGGCGGCGCCCGCGAGTCCGGAATCGGGCGCGAGGGCGGCCATCATTCGTTCGACTTCTACTGCGACGTGAAGACCGTCTGTGAGCGAACGAGCTTGTTCGAGCGCGCATAATGTATTCAGCGTGCCCCCACGTGGCTACACCGCGCCGCTCTCGCCCGACGGGCGGGCCGGGATCGTCCCGCCCCCGCCCTGGCACTACTCCGGCGACTTCCTGATCGTCGAGTACCGCACCGACCCCGCGGCGGTCGGCGCGCTGCTACCGGCTGAGCTCGAGCCCGCCGACGACCCCGGCGCCGTGGCGGCGATCTTCGCCGACTGGCAGTCGTGCTCGGCCGACCTGCACGAGCTCGAGGACCCGGTCCAGGCGCAGTACCGCGAGTTCTTCCTGGTCGTCGGCGCGCGCTTCGAGGGCGAGCCGGTCAGCCGCTGCGTCTACATCTGGGTCGACAAGGACTTCGCCATGTACCGCGGCTGGATCCAGGGCTTCCCGAAGAAGCTCGGGGAGATCCACATGACGCGCCTGTTCCCGGCCGGGAAGGCGGCGCCGCGGCTCGAGCCCGGCGCGCGCTTCGGCGCGACCTGCACGGCGAACGGGCGCCAGATCGCGCGCGCCGTGGTCACGCTCGAGCATCCGAGTGAGACGGGCCCCACGGTCAACGACCCGCCGATGCACAACACGCGCCACTTCCCGGCGGCCTCCGGCACGCGCCCGGACGTGTTCGAGCTCGTGCGCGCGGGCGGCTACGACCGCGACGCGACCGAGGTGTGGGAGGGCAGCGCCGAGCTGCGGCTGTTCGACGACACGCTCGAGGACCTCCAGGCGATCGCGCCGCGCGAGCTCCTGCGCGGCTACCGCTTCTCGTTCGGCTACACCGTCGACGGCGTGGACGTCGTGGCCCAGCACGACCGCGAGAGCACGACATGAGGCACGTGCGGATCGAGCAGGGCAAGCAGGTCTTCGAGGGGCAGCTCGAAGGCGAGGTCGTGCGGGCGCAGGCCGCGGATACTGAGGCCGGCGGGCTCGAGCTGGGCGCCGCCGAGGTGCAGCGCTGGCTGCCGCCGGTCTTGCCCGGCAAGATCGTCGCGACCCACCTGACCTACCGCTCGCGGGCGGAGGAGTACCGGATGGAGCGGCTCCCGCGGACGCCCTCCTACTTCATGAAGCCGCCGTCGTCGCTGTCCGCGCACCGCGAGCCCGTGGTGCGCCCGAAGGGCTGCCGCTTCCTCAACTACGAGGGCGAGATCGCCGTCGTGATCGGCCGGCGCTGCCGCGGCGTGTCCGTGGACGAGGCGCTGGATTTCGTGCGTGGCTACACCGTCGCGAACGACTGGGGCGTTCACGACTTCCGCCACGCCGACCGCGGCTCGATGCTCAGGGTGAAGGGCCAGGACGGGTTCTGCCCGCTCGGCCCGGCGCTCGTCGACGCCGGCGACGTCGATCCCGAGGACCTCACGATCCGCACCTACGTGAACGGCGAGCTCGTGCAGGAGGGCCACACCGGGACGGACCTGATGTTCTCGTTCGCCTACCAGGTGGCCGACGTCGCGCGGCTGGTCATGCTCGAGCCGGGCGACGTGCTGCTCACCGGCACGCCCGCGAACTCGCGCCCGGTGGAGCCCGGCGACGTGGTCGCGGTCGAGGTGGACGAGATCGGTCGCCTCGAGAACACCGTGGAGCAGTCGGAGGAGGAGCTCGAGCCGGTCGGCGAGCAGCCCGCCGTGACCGCGCAGACGCTGCACGTCGCGCTCGCGATCCCCGAGGACGAGGCCGAGCGCCAGGTGGAGGCGAGCGGCGCGGGCGGGGCCGCGTGAGCGACGGCCGCCTCGAGATCGCCAGCGTCGTGGACCAGGTCTACGGCGTGATCCGCGAGCGCATCCTCGCCGGCGAGCTGCCGCGCGGCGCGCGGGTGCACCAGGAGGACATCGCCGCGGACCTGGGCGTGTCGAGGACCCCCGTGCGCGAGGCGCTCCGCCGGCTCGCCGCCGAGGGCCTGATCGAGATGCGCACGAACCGCGGCGCCCGCGTTACCGACCTGGGACCCGACGACATGCTCCACCCCTACGAGGCGCGCCTCGTGGTGGAGCCGGGCGCGGCGAGGCTGGCGGCGCAGAGCGAGCATCCGGAAGGGCGCGCCCGGATGCGCCGGGCGGTGGACGCGCAGCGGCGCGCCATCCCGGACGTGCCGCGCACCTTCGCCGCCAACCGGGAGTTCCACATCGCGCTCGCGCAGGCGTCCGGCAACGCGTTCCTGCTCCAGTTCATCGAGAACCTCTGGGTGGCGCGGATCGGCGAGGCGATCTACGAGCACCAGGCCGAGACGCCGGAGCGGATGAGCCTCGACGCCGACGAGCACGAGGCGATCCTCGACGCTGTCGAGGCGGGCGACGCGCGCAAAGCGGAGTCGCTCACGCGCCGGCACATCGCCGACGCGATGAAGCGGATGCCGCGCGACTAGCTTCAACCCCGGAAGAGATCCTGCGCCGCGACCTCGGCATCTCTTGCGAGAGCGGAGTCGGGAGGCACCAGGCGCGCCGGATCGATGGAACTCCGGCGTCCCGAGTGCATTCGGAGCACCATCGCGAGATGGCCGGCAAGAATGCTGAGCTCCCCCCGCAGCAGGGGCCGGGCAAGTGTTAGGCATTCCCGAGCGGTCAGCACTCCCCCGGTGCGTTCGGTCCATCCAATGGATCCGATCGGATCGGTGGGTC